>Ga0075425_100002427_pt1 | contig 18696 bp, 17 predicted proteins | sample SoiMethybrSBSTD4_FD_75300 | JGI IMG/M metagenome (GOLD analysis project Ga0075425, IMG submission 75300) | Bulk soil microbial communities from a Populus tree surrounding site in Tennessee, USA - Soil MetaG P. TD hybrid SBSTD4 | ecosystem: Environmental > Terrestrial > Soil > Tree plantation... | reverse complement strand
CGTGTCCGCCTCGCGTAGCCGGCGCGATATCCGGCGATGTCTTGCCGCCCCGTGAGCACGCCGATCTGGGTTTGGGGCGATGTCGATCGATAGCGATTCGTGACCAGGTAGACTTGGAGTGACGCGGGCAGGATGATGACATCCACCCGCTCGATCGGTCCCAGCGGAATGCGCGCGGGGTCGAGATAGAGCGAGTCGCCGCCGATTGGCAACATTCGCATGCCGTCCCAGTAGATCTCGACGGAGGCGGGACCGCGGCCGGCATACAGGACGATCTCAGCCTGGCCGAACCACCCGCCGCGCGCGACGTACACGCCGGGGATGTGGATGAGCAAATCGCTGAGCGTGCGCGCGCTGGACAGGAGGATCGAGTCCATCGTGAACGTGTAGCGGGCGCCGCGCGGCAGCGGCCCGCCAACCAGTGCCGGCGCCATCGTTGGCAGGAGCGCCGGCAGCGTATCTCGGGCAGCGGACGTGTCGCGCGCGGTGGTATCGCGCACGGTGGTGTCTTGTGGGATTGGCGGGCGGCGGGTCGTATCCACCTGAGCCGAGAGCGCCGCCCCCGCTGGCATCAGGGCGAGAGCAAGAAGTCCCGCCCGAATGAGAATCAAGCGCCGGCGCGTTTTAACAAGAATTCCGTGAACAGCCGGACTCCGATCGCCGTCGGTCCCTTGGCGTGGCTGGCGCCTTCGCCTTCCAGATACGCCGTGCCCGCGATATCGAGATGCACCCAGGGAAAGCCCTCGACAAATTCGCGCAGGAACCACGCTCCCGCGATGGTGCCGGCGGCGCGCCCGCCGGAATTCTTGACGTCGGCGACGTCGGACTTGAGGAGGTCGCGGTACTCGTCCCACAGCGGCAGTGGCCAGCAGCGCTCGCCGGCGCGCTCGCCCGCGTCGCGGACTTCGGCGAGCAGCGCTTCGTCGTTGCCGAGCATGCCGATCGCGTGATGCCCGAGCGCGATGACGACGGCACCGGTCAGCGTCGCGGCGTCGATCGCGGCGACCGGTTTGAAACGCCGGGCATACGACAGCGCGTCGCACAGGATCAGCCGCCCCTCCGCATCGGTGTTGATGATCTCGATCGTTTTGCCGAGATGGCTTCGCACGACGTCGCCGGGCTTGACTGCGGTCCCGGACGGCAGATTCTCGGTCGCAGGGATCAAGCCGACGACGTTGATCTTGGGCTTGAGGCGGCCCAGTACCTCGAACGTGCCCAGCACGGCGGTCGCGCCGGACTTGTCGAACTTCATGTCCTCCATGTTCGCCGCCGGTTTGATCGAGATGCCACCGGAGTCGAACGTGACGCCCTTGCCGATCAGGGCGACGGGCGCGGTCCCACCGGTGTCTCCTTGATACTCCAGCACGATGAAGCGGGGTTCCTCGGCGCTGCCCTGGGCGACCGCCAGCAGCGCGCCCATCCCTTCCTTCTTTATCTGCGCCTTGTCCAGGATGGTGACGCCGAATCCGTGCGTCGTGGCCAGCTTGCGGGCCTGCTCCGCGAGGTAGCTTGGCGTGCACACATTGCCGGGCTGCATCTGCAGATTGCGTGTGAACACGTAGCCGGCGGCAATTGCATCGCCGACCCGGCGACCCCCTTCGGCGCCGTTCTTGTCGGCGGCATCGAAGAGTAGCTCGACCGATTCGAGATCGGGCTTCGGATCCTCGGGTTGCTTCTTCAGCTCGGTGAACTGCCAACTCCCCTGCGCGGCGCCTTCGATGAGTACCTGCGCCAACTCTGCCGCACCCAAGCCACCGCGCGCCTCTTTCGAGACGGCGAGCGTGAACGTCTTTGTGCCGAGGCTGCGGGCCCGCTTTGCCGCGATTGCGGCCGCGCGACGCACCGCGCCGCGCGTGATCTCGCCCGTCTTGCCGATACCGACCAGGAGAACGCGCTCGGTCTTGCCCGAGCCGTACACGAGCAGCGTCTCGTCCTTTTTGCCTTTGTAGTCGCCTGAGGTGATCGCGCGCTCGATCCCCGAGTCCTTGAATGGTGCCTGCGCTCCCTGTGCGACGATGATCGCCAAGAGAGGAGTCTCTACGCCGGCGAGCGCGCGCGTCGAGATTTGCGTTTTCATGCGAGGTGCTCGACGATGGCGTGCGCGAATGCGGATGTGGAGACTTCAACCGCACCGGGCATCTGGCGCGCGAGGTCGTACGTGACGTGCTTGGCGGCGATCGCGCCTTCCAGGCCACGCACGATCGCGCGCGCGACATCGTCCCAGCCGAGCTCCTCGAACATCATCACCCCGGAGAGAATCACGCTGCTCGGATTGATCTTGTCCTGACCGGCGTATTTGGGCGCCGTGCCGTGCGTCGCCTCGAAGACCGCGAAGCCATCGCCCACGTTGCCGCCCGGCGCGAGGCCGAGTCCACCCACTTGGGCCGCGGCCGCGTCAGACAAGTAGTCGCCGTTGAGATTCGGCGATGCGACCACCGAGTATTCATCGGGCCGGAGCAGCAGCTGCTGAAACATCGAATCGGCGATGCGATCCTTGACGATGACTTTGCCGGCGTCCTCTTTGCGCTTTCCGCCTTCTGCCTCGGCGATGGTGTGATCCCCGAATCGCTCCTTCGCGATCTCGTAGCCCCAGTCGCGGAACGCGCCTTCGGTGAACTTCATGATGTTGCCCTTGTGCACGAGCGTGACCGATGGCAGACGGCGCTTGATGGCGTGCTGGATCGCTTTGGCGATGAGGCGTTGCGAGCCGAACTTGGACATCGGCTTGATGCCGATGGCGCTGCCCTCGCGAATCTTCGCGTTGAACTTGCGCGTGAGAAACTCGATGATCGAGTCCGCCTCCGCGCTGTGGGCCTTGTACTCGATCCCCGCGTACACGTCTTCGATGTTCTCGCGAAAGATGATGATGTTCAGTTTGGCCGGGTCCTTCATGGGCGACGGCACGCCCTCGAAGTAGCGGACCGGCCGGATGCAGGCGTAGAGGTCGAGGATTTGCCGCAGCGCGACGTTGAGCGAGCGAATTCCGCCGCCCACGGGCGTCGTCAGCGGACCCTTGATGGCGACCCGGTGCTCGCGAATGACGTCGAGCGTGTCCTCGGGCAGCCAGCTGCCGGTCTGATTGAACGCTTTCTCCCCCGCCAGGACTTCGCGCCAGACGACGCTGCGCCGGCCCCCGGAAATCTTCTCGACCGCGGCGTTGAAGACGCTGGCCGCGGCGCGCCAGATATCGGGGCCCGTGCCGTCGCCTTCGATGAATGGGATGATGGGATGGTCAGGAACGATCCAGCGACCGTCGCGAAAATCGATTTTGACGCCGACGGCACCGCCGCGGCGGCCTTCAACCTGTGTTGGCATGGGGACCATCTTACTACAAAAAAGCTCCCCTTTGCAGGAGAGCTTTTTCTTCGGCCCTCAGCCATCTGCCGTCAGCAGATGCTTGCTGATGGCAGACGGCTGATGGGAGATGGCCTTACCAGCCGAGCGCCAAACCAGCACTCAACACAAGGTCGTTTTGGAACTTGCGACCGGTGTTGAAATTGCCGCCGTAAAAGTAGTCTTCGCCCTCGAGCCGCAGACCAACCGACGCCGAGAACGGAATCCGGACGCCGAGGCCGGCCACGCCGCCCCAGTCCGTGTGGCTTTCACTCTCCTTCGCCACGTCCGCGCCGCGCCGAATGAGCGACGGGCCGCCGCTCAGAAAGACTCCGACGCGTGAAGTCGCGGGAGACAGGCCGAGCATGAGCTTGGCGCCGCCGACGAACACCTGCGTGTTGCGGTCGCCGTTGATCGTCGTGTTCGTGCCGGAGATGTGGACGCGCGCGGGCGCGAACCCACCGGTGAGCTCGAACCCAACCGGGCTGTTGCCCCAGAACGTCAGACGCGCGCCACCGATGAAGCTGTTGTCGCGCTTGATATCGGTACCAACCGTGCTGAAGCTGTTCCGTGTCGGGACATAGGCGCCCGCCCACGGAGTGACGGAGAAGCCGCTCTGTGCGACCGCAGGCGCAACGCCCACCGCACCGAGCAGAGCGACTAACGCGATGCCTCGAAACATAGAAACCTCCAAATAAGTGATAGAGCCGTGCTTGCTACCACGTTCGCCCGGGCCGCGCGCGAAACAAATCGATCGAGTGGTTGTGATGTGGGTGTACGACGTCCGATCTAAACGCGGTACGGATGGTGACTAATACCCGCCCCTCAGGCGTGACCACTCGGAACGGCCCGGGGTGGTATGGGTAGGCCAGACTATGCGAATCGCTCATTCAGCAATCATCCGCTCGCTGATCACGCTGGTGATCAGCGGCTGCGCCGGCAGCGCCGGTCCAATCATCGTCGGCGTGAACGGCGGAACTGGTGGGAACGGCGGGAATGTCCCGCCAGTACTTGGTTTTTTTGTGCAGCCCAATACCGCGAATGTCGGTCAGCTCATCAGCCCTGCCGTCGAAGTCGTCGCGAAAGACTCTCTCGGCGTTACCGACACGACGTTCACCGGCACGATCTCGGTCGGCCTCGTAGACAACTCTACCGGCGCAACTCTGGATGGGACCACGTCACGACGGGCGGTCAACGGCATCGCGGCGTTCGACGATCTGGCCGTTGATAAGGCCGGGACCTATGCGCTCCAGGCCTCGACCAGTGGAGCGGCCGCGGTGACGAGTACGGTGTTTTCGATTACGACGGTTGCGACGCCGTAAGACGCCGAAGGATGCGGAAGACGCCGGAAGTCGCCGAACGTTCGGCGTCCTCCGGCGTCTTTCGGCGTTTAGAGGCGGTATCCCGCCAGCGTCCCGGGCGTCGTCTGCAGAAACAGCATCCCAGAGATATCATCGACCGCGTACACCGGCTCGCGCTGCTTGCCGAGGTCCACGCGCGAACGCGGCTGGCCGGTGTCCTTGTCGATCTGCAGCAGCACGTTTCCATTGCCGTCCGGTGATTTCGTCAGCACGAACACTGCGGTTGGCGTGGCGAGCGAGGCCTTGAACCGCTTCGACGCGAGCGCCGCTGCTTGCTGCGAATAGCCGGTCAGCTGTGCCCCGCCCTGTGAGTAGGCCGTGGCGAGCTCGGAGGTTACGCGCTTGACCACCGTGTCGCTGGTCGAGCGCGAGGCTTGCGCAAACGCGTCGCCGTACGACGTCGCGGCGGCGCCGTACAACCCAGCGCGCACCGAGTTGATCCGGTACAGTGCTCGCATCAACCCCGGAAGCTGCGGCGCGGGATGATAGACCTGCTGCTTGATCTGCCCGTCGCGGCCCACGATTACCATGTTCTGCGCCGAAGTGAGGACCAGGCCCGGTGTGCGAACCTCGAGCGCGGTCGGATCCTCGTCGCCCTGCAGTCGGATCTCGGGCCCCAGCGCCTTATAGCTGCCGTCCTGCCGGTTCACGGCATAGAGATGGTGATCCTTGTTGGCGTACACGTACAACGTGCCGCCTTCCACCGCGTGCAACACGACCGAGTTCTTCCCGCCTTCGATCGCGTCTTTGTATTTCGGTTGGCCACTCGCGAGATCGATGACGTTCACTTCGCCGTTGGTCGAGGCATCAGAGCGTGAGATATACAGCAGCCCCGCGGGCGCCAGCTCGGCATAGTCCAGCTGGCCTTTGATCTTCACATCCTTTTGCAGGCGCAGCGTCGCCGTGGGGACGTTCAGCACATTGACGAAGGTCTTCGACTCCGCATCAATCGCGAGCACCAGCGCATCACCGCCCGTCGGCAGCGCGTCCTTCACCGTGCCGTGCATACGCACTGGCTTCGGCGCGAGCATTGTCCCGTCTTCGTAGCGCGCGATGTTGAGGCCGGTCTGCACCACGCCGTTGACGATCTTCACATTGCCCGTCGCCTGATCGGCGGGCGGCGATTCGGGGAGCATCACGATGCCAGCAGGATGCTCCACGATGTCGCGGATCCAGCCGTCGATATTCGCGGGCTTTGCCCACAACGCATGGCCATCGGCCAACGCGAAGGCCATGAGCCGGTCGTCATAGCCGACGTAGATGCGATCATTCTTTCTGAGCGACGGGAAGAGATGGACCTGGTGCGGGATCGCTCCGGAGTGCGCCATTTGGAGCGGAGCCGACCAGCGGATCGCGCCGGTCTTCGCGTCCAGCGCGCGCAGTCCCATCAGCGTGTACACGACGATGATGTCGGGACCTGCCTGCAGCACCTCCAGTCGCGTGCCGGATGATGCGGCGCGTACGAGGCCCTGCATCAAACCGCCCAATCCGCCCTTCTTGGGTCCCGTCTCCTGGAAGAGCGATTCACTCACCCAGCGCTTGTTCCCGGTCGCGAGATCGTACAGCGCGACGATCGGCGGACCCGAGGCGCGTTGCCCGTGCACGAGCAGCGTTCCCGACTGCGGCAGCGCGCGCCGTGTAACTACCTTGGTGAGGCTCAGGACGCGCGAGTCGAAGAGCACTGTGCCGGTGACGGGATCGAAGATCACGGACACGCCGGGCTTCGCGGCTTCCATCAGCAGCGAGCCTTCGACCATGTGGACGCTATCGGCTGAGAGGCCGCCGAGATCGTTCTTCTGCCACGCGATCTGACCGCGCTCGATGTCGACACCGGCCAGCGCCGCGTCGGTCGCGACGAGCAGCGCGCCGGCGGGCGTCGTCTGCTGCCAACGCACTTCACCGTTGAAGTGCAGTGTCCACGCGGCGACAGAACCGGCGCTGGGTTGGGCAGGCACGGTGGTCGACGCCGTGCGAGCGGGAGTTGCTTGGAGCAGCATGAGCAGCAGCGGCAGCGCCATGGTGGCCTCCTGAGAGGCCCCCATATCCCCCCATCACCGCCCCGGACGCAAGGGGTTTCGATCACCAGATCTTGTGAGCGATGGTGCGGCACGGCGCGCGTCGGTGAAGGTCCGGATGCGCTTAAAGCAAGGAGCAGCTATGAAATGCGCACTGTTTCGCGATTGGGGAGTAGGACCTACGGCGGCCGCTGTCGGCGAAACCGCACGTTGACTGTGCGTTGTACGTCGATCACCAGGGCTCGGGGACCGTATCGGTACTTCGTGACTACGATCAACGAGTCCTGCAGCGGCACGCCGGGCGCAATGTTGTGAAACCGTGTGCGAAAATTCATCGACTGAGTCTCGAACAACGGTGATCGCTCCGGTCTCGTGAGTGATGTCTCCGTGTAGCGCAGCTCATAGGTCGTCGTATCGAGGAACGCAGCGCCGGCCATGTCGGCTGAGCCGATGCGGACTGAAGGCTCGAAGTTGATGCGCACCAGCGTTTCCCCGCCGATCGTATCTCGTCCCGCGAGTGAAAAGCAGTGATTGGCCACGAACATGGGGTTGCCGAGGTCCTGCAGCTCGGCGCTGTGGATCACGACAAAGCTGTCGGGATTCCCCCAGGCCCCCCACGCCGGTTCGACCACGCGTCCCACCCGGTACTGATGGGTCTGCTCCTGTTCGCTGGAGAAACGGAGTTTGCGCGCCACGGGATCGCTCGTGTCGCCACGCTGGCTGACTTCGCGCGCCGAGAGTTCCAGCTCGTACTCATAAGGAAAAGAGTCAGCGAGTAGCTCGTAGCGGCGCGCGTTCTCCTGGAGCTGGTTGAAGACCGCGAAGAGCGCGGCGTTGCTGGAATCGGGCGGACCAGGATTGGTGCAGCGCGGCGCCGTGACGGTGACCGGCGGGAGCTCGATCGCCAGCCGTCGCAGCGCGATGTGGACGATCGTCGTGTCGCCTTTGAAGAGCACTACCTGTGTGTCGCGCGGCGCGTATCCAATTTGCCGGACGCTGAGGATATACGTGCCTGGCTTCGTGTCCGCGAATGTGAACGCCCCGCTCGCATCGGTGAATAGCCGGCCGCCGTTCGGTTGCAGCAGCACGATGCTGAATCCCAGCGGCTGGCCCGATTCAGCGCCGCGGACCGTACCGGCAACGATTTGCAGCAGCGCCAGAGAATGCAGGAGCATACCTATATACATCTGCTGCATCCTTTTGCTTATTGAACTAATCACCCGTGACGGAACCAAAATTCGCGTCGAATGTCCTAGACTAGGTCTATGTCGCCGTCAGGCCCTCATCCGATACTCGTGTTTGACGATGCATTGCGAATCGTGCACGCCAATCAGGCCGCGTCGCAGCTTCTTGGCATTCCCGTACAGGCGCTTCGCGGGATGCACTCTCGGGACACGTATCATCCGGACGAGCTGCCGGGGGCTGTCGAACGAATGAAACGGCTCTTGCCGGGCGAGGAGGTACGGTTCGAACGCTGGATGCGTTGCTGTAACGGGCGCTACGTGCGCGTAGCGGCGGCGGTCAAGCGTCGTACCATCGGCGGGTATCGCGCGGAATACATCCCGCTTTCAACGGAGCGCGTGGAGCTTCCTGCGAGGCTGGCGAGCTAGACACCGATCCGCGTTGCGATGAGCGCTTCGAGCGCTTCCACATCAAACGGCTTTTGCAGGTAATCACCAACGCCCATGTCTCGCGCTGCTCTCCCCACGTTCGGGTCGGCGGATAGCACGATGACCGGTGCGTGTTCGTTGCGACGACGCATCTCATATAAGAAGCCCCGGCCATCCAGGCCCGGCATGCGCAAATCCAGCAAGACCAGGTCGAACGGCGCATGCGTCAGCTCCGCGAGTGCTTCGAACCCGGTTGTGGCGCGAATCACTTCGTAGCGGTCCTCGAGCAGCGCGCTCAAGCGTCGAGAGATTTCCAGATCGTCATCAACGATCAGCAAGCGCTTCATGAAGTTCCCCCTCTCCCTTGCGCCGGTGCCGGCCGGTCCACCGTGGCAACGTCACCGTAAAGACCGCGCCGCAGGTCGGATCGCTGTCGAGCTCGACCTTGCCACCATGGGCCTGCACGATCTGGCGTACGATATACAGACCCAGGCCCAAGCCGCTCGGACCATCGGTGCGCGGAATCCGTTCGAAGCGCTGGAAGATTCGTTCGCGATGCCGCTGCGGGATACCCGGACCTTGATCGCAGACTTTGAGCTTTACAATCGACTCTTCTGCCGCGACGCTGATGTTGACCGGTTTCGCCTCGCCGTACTTGATCGCATTGGAAACGAGGTTGGCGACGACCTGGCTGAGACGCGTGGCATCCCAGCGACCCGGCACGGGTTCCGAAGCATTCAGATTGATCCGAACGCCGTGCGCGAGGCCGAGCGGCTCCAACGAGCGAACCGTCGTTTCGACGATGTCGCGAAAATCGTTTTCGCTGAGATCGAGATCGAGCTTGCCGGCCGAAATCGCGGTCACGTCAAACAGGCCGTTGACCAGCGTCGTCAGTCGCTCGCCTCGCTCGGCCAAGTCCCGAACGTCGCTCTCGATCCCCTGCCCGGCATCGAGCCTCCGCTCCAGCAGCTTGATTTGCAGTCGCAGCGCGGTCAGTGGCGTGCGTAGCTCGTGCGAGGCAATCGACAGAAAGTCCTCGCGGATGCGCGCGGCCTCTTGCGCATGCGCATAGAGCCGGGCGTTCTCGAGCGCGATCGCAGCGCGATCGGCGAGTGCTTGCGCAAGATCGAGGTCGGCTTTGCCGTAGCGGCGATCGTCGCGCGTGGACGCAAAGGTGATGGCGCCGAGCACCCGCCGGCCGGCGCGCACCGGAACGCACATGTAGGACGTGAAGCCAAGCGACCGCAACATGGCGAGCTGTTCAGGGGATTGCGCGGACTCCTCCAGCATCGCGTCGGATATGTTGGTGATCAGCTCGGGTTCTCCAGTGCGAATCACCTTCCGGCTTCCCCGGGCCGTGCGCGGATCGGAACGGGGGGCGGCAAAGAGCTGACGCAACTCCTGAATCTTTCCAGGATCGATGTGGGCGACGAACTCGCGGATCGACCCCTCCGAGTCCACCAGGTGAACGGCGCTCCAGTCGGCGATGCGCGGGACCGCCAGCGTCGCCAGGTGGGGAAGCGTCTTATCGACATCCAATGAGGTCGAAAGGAGATGGCTGGCGTCCGCAAGGAACGACGCACGTTCTTCGTCCCGTCCCGCGTTGTACTCGGCGCGCTGCAGCTCACGCATGCCGGCCGCAACGGCCAACGTCGTGGCGGCCAGGAGAATCGAGAAGATTTGCAAGAGAAGCAGTGCGGACATCACGTCGTCACGCAGGAAGGGACTCGTGCCACGCGCCGTTCCCCACACCGCCGCGGCCGCAGTGATACAGACCGCGAGCGCCGTACCGCGTAGCCGGAACCGAAATGCCGACCAGGCGAGGATCGGAGAGAATAGAAACGTGAGGGCATGACCCGGGCTTATCCCGAACGGCACGCCGAAGACAACTTCGCAAGCCCAGATCAGCGTCACGCCCAGCAGCAGCCGCTCGACGATCGCACCCCAACTCCAGGAGCGATTGCGATCCGTCGCCCACAGGACGATCAGCGGCGTCACCGTCGCGATTCCGGCGCTGTTACTGAGCCAGCGGATCAGCCAGAGTCGACCGACCGACATGACGGTTTCGTCCGGTGACACGCCCAGTCCCACGACGGCGAGCGTGGCGCCTACGGCGGGTGTGAGGAGTGCCGCGAGGAGCAGAAACGTGAGGACGCTGCGCACGCGCTCAAAGGCGCGCAGATCGGATGCAAAGCGGCGGACGAGCCAGGTCGCGGCGAGCGCCTCGATCGTCCCACCCGCGCCAATGAGCGCCGCGCCCAGCAGCGATCTGCCGACCAGGAGTTGTGCGGCCGTCGCGCCGATCAGGAGCGCCGGCCAAAAGCGGGAGCCCGCGAGCAGCAGCGTCGCCAGTGCCAGCCCGGCGGCGGGCCACACAGGGGTCGTGAATCTGCCGACGGGGCCGATGGTATGCGCCAGCTGTGCTAACGCCGGATACCCCACCAACAGCGCGAGAACCGCGAAGAGGTCGGAGACGCGCTTTCGATTAAGACGTTGCGACAGCGACATGCAACGTCGTACACCACTTCACAGTGGCATCGGATCCTGGGATTAACTCGATGTTGTCCGGAGAGTGAGATTTCTGTGGGCACTCGCTGGTGGCAAGCTACGGTCATCGCTCCAATCACCAAGAGCGGAGCGAGATGCCCGAGGAGAGAGTCGAACTCTCACGGGGTTGCCCCCGGGGGATTTTGAGTCCCCTGCGTCTGCCATTCCGCCACTCGGGCGAGGGGCGGAAATATAGTCGGATCGGTCCTCCGCCGGAGATGCGCGAACGCCGCGCGAGGTAACGCACCAACACGCAACGCCGTCCGACCAAAACTGCGGTGGCCGCTGCTCGCCCACAGCGTTGTTGTCCCGCTTCCTCATCCATTCGATCGAACCTCGTGCGGGCCGCGCGCGATTTCGACGGGCATGCCGGTTGCCGCGAAAAGCGCGGCCGTCGCACCGGACGGCTGATTCAGCGGACATTCTCATTTTTTTTTGGATGGAGGACCGCATGAAACGCATCACCGCAGTGCTTGCTGCCTCTGCCGGACTTATCGCCGCCTGTAATCGCGAGTCGAGCGCGCCGAGCATCGACGCGGCCACGACGAGCACGACGCCGGTGCAGTACAGCCAGGAGTTCTCGCTGCCGGTCGGCGCCACCACCACGACCGAAGTCACCGGCTGTGACAACTCGCCCGGACCCTACATCACCATTTCCGGCGCTATGAAACTGGGCGGACTTGGGGCCGCGCTCACGTTCACGAACAACGTGAAGGGGACGCATACTTACGGAACGACGTCGCACGTCGACGTCACCGTCGTTCCGAACGGCGGCAGTATCACGATTCCGAAGCAGCCGGTGCGCGGCGGCGTCGGTGGCAATCCGTTCATCTGGATTCAATTCGAGGACGGCAAGGGCCAGGCGGTGAGCAACGAAATCTTCCTCGGTCGCTGCGTGCAGGGCCTGAAGGGCAATCAATCGGCTGACTGGGCGAGCATCGCCCGGGCACTTGCCACGCTCGCGGTCTCCGACTGCTCGAACAGCCCGGGGCCCTACATCACGCTCGACGGCGATATGGTGGTAAAGTCGGGACTCGACGCGGTGTTCATCTTCGCGAACAACGACAATCCGGTTGGCGGCCCGCATCGCGCAGCGGCGGATGCGGTCGTGAAAGTCAGTCTGGTGCCTCCGGGGACGGACGTCCGCTTCAACAAACAGCCGTCGCAAGGCGGCGTGGGCGGGAATCCGTGGATCTGGTTCAACTTCCTGAATGGCTCCGGCACGCCGCTCGCCGATCCCGCGCTCCTCGGCAGATGTAACCAGCTGTCGAATTCCTGAGCCGGGGTGAAACACGAAGGGGCGCAGCACGTGCTGCGCCCCTTTGTTGTGGTGGTGCTAGCTCGTCGCTACCTAAATGCCGCGGCGCCGGCCTCCACTCCGCATCCCCGGACGCTGCGTTCCCATGCCACGACCCTGACCCATTCCCCTACCCTCACGACGCTCCAGCTGCATCTCCACCACCCGCTGCATGAGCCGGCCACGCATCTGCTGATAGCGGGCCCGCTGCACCGGCGTCAGATATCCCGCCATCTCCTGGTCTTCATCCTGCTCGATCTTTGCCAGCTCGGTCCGCCCGGCGCGCTGCGCATCGAGAAGCTTGCGCAGGCTATCCTGGTTGGCGGCGACCCCCGGCTGCATCTGATCATCGATCGCCTGGCGCCGCTCCATTTGCTGTTGCTGCAGCGTGCGCCGGCGCGCCCCAAAGCGCTCCTGCGTTGCGCGCAGCTTCGTAGACTGCTCGCTCGTCAGGTTCAAATTCTCCTGCACGCGCTCGCTGAACGCTGCCTCGATGCGGTCACGCAGCGCCCGCGCTTCGGCCGTGTCGTTCCGCGCGGCCGTGCTATCCTTCTGCCCGGCCGCCAAACTCGGCGCAAGCATGACGACCAGACAGAGCACGATATGCGTCTTCATCACGATACCTCCCCTTGCACCGCGCGCAGCACTTCGCGCAGCTGCTGCGCATCCAGTCCACGAAGATCACTGCTGCTGTCCGGGACGACCGCGCTGTCCGTGCTGATGATCTCATCGAACGACGTGAGCACATCGCGCAGCTCGTCGGCGGACAGGTCGTTTAGATCATCGGCCACGTAATGCGCAGCATGCTGGCTGACCACCGGGCGCTGCCCCGTGGTGAGCCGACCCACAACCACCCCTGTCCCGACCAACACCACCACCATCGCCGCGATGCGCAGCCACGCCGGCTGGATCCACGTCGCGCGCGGCTCCGGCTGTGTCCGCAGTTGCTCCACCACCTGGCGCGCCACGCGATCGACATCGACTTGCTCGGCCGCTCGCGCTCCCAGCTGTCTGGCCAGACTTTCGAGCCTGGCGTCGCCTTCTTCATTACGCATCATTTCACGATCTCCTTCAGACGCCGCACCGCGTGATGATAGTGTACCCGCGCCGCCCCTGGCGTCGTCCCCAACGCTCTCGCTATCTCGTCGTACTCCAGTCCCTGCTGTGCTCTGAGTAAAAACACTTCCCGCTGCAATCGCGGTAGCTTCTGTAACCCGGCCGCGAGCAGATCTTCCGTCTCGCGCGCTTCGGCATGGTCATGCGGATCGCCGGTCCGGTCCCGCACCCCTTCTTCGAGCGGTACCACTTTGCGCCGAGCGGCGCGACGCCCGAAATCCTTCAGCACGTTGCCGCCAATCGTCAGCAGCCAGGTGCGAAACTGACATTGCCCGCGAAAACGATCCACGCTGCGAAACGCCCGGACGAACGTTTCCTGCACCAGGTCGTCCACGTCGGTCTCCGGCGCACCGGCGCCCGCGAGAAAGCGCGCCAGCGGGCGGGCGTGCCGTTCGACCAGCTCCGCCGCAGCCCGCTCGTCACCGCGTTGCCATGCCGAGATCAACGCGGTGTCGGGCACCGTTACGGTCTGCGGCAGAGGATTTGCCATGGCTCCGGATGCTCGGTGGACGTGGGGAACACCGTAATATTAAGACGCCGCAGGACGCCGGAGGGCGCCGGAGGCCACGGCGTCTTCCGGCGTCTTTCGGCGCCCTTGTCAGCACCAAGTCTCACGAATAGCTTCCGAATTCGAACGATCGTTCGAACTCATGCGACCTTACGACGAGCGCCTAGACCACCTGCTCGCCCGTGCCGCCCGGGTATTTGCGGACAAGGGCTACCATCCCACCACCATGCGGGACCTTTCCGCCGCGAGCGGCATGTCGCTCGCGGGCATGTACTACTACGTCCGCGGCAAGGAAGATCTGCTGGCGCTGATTCAGGAGCGCTGTTTCAGCCAGGTACTCGACGGAGCAAAAAAGGCCGTGCATGGCGCGCGGGACCCGCAGGAAAAGCTGCAGGCCTTCATCCGCCATCACGTCGAGTTCTTCGCCAATCACATGGCGGAGATGAAAGTGATGTCGCACGAAACGCCGCCGCGCGGCGTCACGGCGATCAAGCGACGCTACGTCGATTTGCTCGAGTCTGTATTAAAGGAAGCCGCGCCCGACCAGAGCCACGTCGATCGGAGCGCCGCGACCTACATCCTCTTCGGCATGATGAACTGGATCTACAACTGGTACGACCCGACCGGCCAGATCGATCCCGCCCGGCTGGCCGATCTCATGGCGAGCATCTTCCTCGGCGGCTTCGTCGAGACTCATCAGGAGGCAAAGTAATCCCATGGCAACGATGACCGAACCGCAAGTCAAGACACTCATTCAATACCGCACCGAGGACGGCCTCGCGATCATCGAGCTCGACGATCCGCCCGCGAATACGTACACCTACGAAATGATGCACCAGCTCGACGAGGCGATCCTCAAGGCGCGCTTCGACGACACCGTGCACGTGATCGTGATCCGCGGAAAGGGCGAGAAGTTCTTCTCGGCAGGCGCGAACATCGCGATGCTCAACAAGGTGACGCCGCGGTTCAAGTACTTCTTCTGCCTGCACGCCAACGAAACGCTCAGCCGGCTCGAGCAAACGCCGAAGCTCACGATCGCGGCACTCAACGGGCACTGCGTCGGCGGCGGGCTCGAGATCGCGATGGCTTGTGACATCCGGCTCGCGAAGGAGAACGCCGGCAAGATCGGACTGCCCGAAGTGAACCTCGGCGTGCTGCCGGGAACGGGCGGCACGCAGCGCCTGGCGCGACTCGCCGGCAAGGCCGCGGCAATCGAGATGATGGTGAAAGGCGAGACGTTCTCCTTCGACCGCGCCAAGGAGCTGGGCCTCGTGAACGAGATCTTCCCCGCCGATTCGTTCTGGGAGCAGGTGACGCTCTATGCCAGGCAGTTCTGCCCGCCGCACAAAGCGTCGAAGGCTGTCGGCCTGATCAAGCGGTCGGTGCAGTCGGGGGCTGAAGTGCCGTTCGAATATGGCCTCGCCATCGAGCGGGAGCTGCAGCAGCAGCTGTTCCAGAGTGAGGACGCCAAGGAAGGCATCGCCGCCTACAACGAGAAGCGCGTGGCGGAGTTCAAGGGGAAGTGAAGACCGACCTCTTCATTAATAACGAGTGGCGGCCGGCCAGCTCCGGGAAGCGCTTCCCGGTCGAGAATCCCGCGACCGAGGAAGTGCTCGCTGACGTCGCCGCAGGAGACGCGGCTGACATCGATAATGCGGTGCGGGCAGCGAAGGCATGTTTTGAATCGGAAGGCTGGAGAGGGCTCTCGGGAAGAAAACGTGGCCGACTGCTGTTCAAGGCCGCGGATCTCATCGAGGCCCGGCTCGACGAAGTCGCCCGGCTCGAGACGGCGCAGAACGGCAAAACGCTGTTCGAATCGAAGATCGAAATCGGCATGGTCATCAACACGCTGCGCTATTACGCAGGGTGGGCCGACAAAATCGTTGGCGATACGCTGCCGGTCGAAGGACCTTTCTTTACTTACACGCTGCGCGAGCCGATCGGCGTCGTGGGCGCCATCGTGCCGTGGAATTTTCCGCTCAACATCGCGAGCTGGAAGTTCGCGCCAGCGCTCGCGGCCGGCTGCACTGTCGTCCTCAAGCCCGCGTCCGAAACACCGCTCACTGCCCTGCTCTTTGCCGAGATCGCGCTCGAGGCAGGACTGCCGGCGGGGGCGTTCAACGTGGTTCCGGGCGGCGGCTCGACGGCGGGCGCCGCGCTCGTGCGGCATCCCGATGTCGACAAGATCTCGTTCACCGGCTCGACCGAGGTCGGACGGCAGGTCATGAAAATGGCGGCCGAGACGAACAAACGCGTGACGATGGAGCTGGGCGGGAAGAGTCCCAACATCATCTTTGCCGACGCAGACCTGAAAGCGGCCGTGCGTGGTGCGCAGACCGGCATCTTTTACGGCAAGGGCGAAGTCTGTGCCGCCGGCTCGCGGCTGCTCGTCGAGAAATCGGTCCATCAGCAGGTGGTCGAGCAGCTCGCCGAGGGCGCCAAGAAGCTCACGCCGGGTGACCCGCTCGATAAGAACACGCGCATGGGTGCGCTCGTCTCGAAGAAGCAACAGGAGACGGTGCTGTCGTACATCAAGAAGGGCATAGACGAAGGCGCACAGCTCGTCGCGGGTGGCAAGGCCGCCAAGCCCAACGGCAAGGGCTACTACGTCGAAGCCACCGTGTTCGATGCCGTGCAGCCCGACATGACGATCGCGCGCGAAGAGATCTTCGGCCCCGTCCTCGCCGTGCTGACGTTCGACGATTTCGAGCAGGGCGTGAAGCTCGCGAATCACACCATCTACGGCCTCGCCGCCGGCATCTGGACGAAGGACATCCAGAAAGCGCATCGCGCGGCGAAGGCGATTCGCGCCGGAACCGTCTGGATCAACTCGTACAACTTCTACGACTCGGGTGCGCCGTTCGGTGGCTTCAAGGCGTCAGGCTTTGGCCGCGATCTCGGGCGTGAAGCGCTCGATGGATACTTGGAGACGAAAACGGTTTGGGTGGGCTTATGAAACGACACCCGTCGGCACGTCGGCACGTCGGCACGACATGACCGAAGCATTCATCTCGGTCGCGCTGAGAACACCCGTGGGCAAACACGGCGGTTCGCTCGCCACTGTGCGACCGGATGATCTCGCCGCGGTTCCGATCAAAGCCGTCGTCGAGCGCTCAGGCGTCGATCCGGCGTCGATCGACGACGTGATCCTCGGCTGCGCGAACCAGGCGGGCGAGGACAACCGCAACGTCGCCCGCATGGCGCTGCTGCTCGCGGGACTGCCGGTCGAGGTACCTGGGCAGACGGTGAATCGTCTGTGCGGCTCCGGATTGCAGGCGGTCGCGAGCGCGGCCCAGGCGATCAAGGCTGGCGAAGGCGCAACCTTCATCGCCGGCGGCGTCGAGAGCATGACGCGGGCACCCTACGTGATGCTGAAACAGGACGCCGGATGGAGCCGAAAGACGCCGGAGGTCGCCGACACCACGGTTGGATGGCGCTTTGTGAACCCCCGCATGAAGAAGGAGTGGACGATTTCGCTCGGAGAGACTGCCGAGGTCGTGGCCGAGCGCTACAAGATCAGCCGCGCCGAGCAAGATGCGTTCGCCGTGGAGAGCCAGAGGCGCGCGGAGCAGGCGCTGAAGGAATGCGTGTTTACCGAAGAGCTCGTCCCCGTACCTCTTGCTGATGGATCGATGTTTTCCAAGGACGAGTACCCGCGCGCTGGGACGACGATGGATTCGGTTGCCAAGTTGAAGCCCGCGTTCAAGAAGGATGGGACGGTTACCGCGGCGAGCTCGAGCGGGATCAACGACGGGGCGGCGGCGCTGCTGGTGACGACCACACCAGGCGACAACGGGCGGCAGAAGGCGGCAATGGCGCGAATCGTGGCGAGTGCGGTCGCCGGCGTGGATCCGAGCTGCATGGGTCTTGGTCCGATCCCCGCGACGAAGCTCGCGCTCAAGCGGGCTGGGCTCACGATCGATCAGATCGACCTCGTCGAATTGAACGAGGCGTTCGCGGCGCAGGCGATCGCGTGTATCCGGGAGCTGAAGCTCGATCCCGACAAGGTCAATATCTATGGCGGCGGCATCTCGCTCGGCCACCCACTCGGCTGCACAGGCGCGAAGATCCTCACGACGCTGGTTCACGCCTTAACGCGCCGCAACACGCAGTATGGCCTGGCGACGATGTGCATCGGCGTCGGCCAGGGCATCGCCATGATCGTGGAGCGCGTCTGATGGCTGCATACGAGCGCATCCTCGTTGAAATCAACGACCACGTCGGCACCCTCACACTCAATCGTCCGGAGAAGCTGAACGCGTTCGATCCTGACATGTGCGAAGACTTGCTCGAAGCGCTGCGGATGCTCGCGAGCGCCGATCAGGTCCGCGTCATCGTGATCACCGGCGCAGGCAAAGCCTTTTGTGCCGGCGCCGATCTGGGCGTGCTCGGCACGCAAGGTGACCAGCTCGTGAAGGCCGGCAAGGATATCGCGCTCACGATTCGGAATGCACCGAAGCCCGTGCTCGCGGCTGTCAACGGCGCTGCCGCGGGTGGCGGAGCTAATCTCGCGCTCGCATGCGACTATCGGCTGGCCTCGGATCAAGCGTCAATTGGGCAGGTATTCCATAAACTCGGGCTCGGGCCGGACTGGGGTGGCAGTTACTTCCTGCCCCGTCTGACCAGCGTGTCGAAGGCGCTGGAGCTGGTGTGGAGCGCGCGGATGGTGCCGGCAAAAGAGGCGGAGCAGCTGGGTTTGTTCGATAGAGTGGTTTCGCTCGAGCTCCTGGCTTCCGAATCCAGGGCCCTCGCGCAGCGATGGGCCGGTATGGCGCCCCTCGCCGTGAGCAAGGCGAAAGCCGCCCTGTACCGCTCGCTGCACAGCACGCTCGAGGAAATGCTGGACGTCGAAATCGCCGACCAGGAAGCGTTGTTTCAGACCCCCGAGGCACGTCAACTCATAAGGAAT
>Ga0075425_100002425_pt1 | contig 18701 bp, 15 predicted proteins | sample SoiMethybrSBSTD4_FD_75300 | JGI IMG/M metagenome (GOLD analysis project Ga0075425, IMG submission 75300) | Bulk soil microbial communities from a Populus tree surrounding site in Tennessee, USA - Soil MetaG P. TD hybrid SBSTD4 | ecosystem: Environmental > Terrestrial > Soil > Tree plantation... | reverse complement strand
TATCTCGATGGCATTCGGAAATCCGTACGGCGACCCCTGGGACGCAGAGGAGATTGTCAATGCGGTGGATGTCCTCGAGTCGAGCGGGATCAAGATTATCTCGCTGGCGGACACGGTTGGGGTGGCGTCAGCCGAGCAAATCCAGAGCCTGGTTGCGGCCGTATTGAGCAGATTCGGTTATCTGGAAATCGGAGTGCACCTCCACAGCCGCCCGGAGCAGGCGGGCGAAAAAATTCTAGCTGCTTATGACGCGGGCTGCCGGCGCTTCGATTCTGTTATTGGCGGCCTGGGCGGTTGTCCCTTCGCCCAAGACGCACTGGTCGGCAATATAGCAACTGAAACTCTGATTGAAACGCTGAAGCAACGCCGCGCTGAGCTTCCCTCATTGAAGTCTCTTGATACACTGCTGCGCGCGTCTGCGGAAATAGGCGCGCGTTACGCGGTTTCGCACGTTGACGACTAATCTGCAAGAAGCAGAGCTCGTTCACGCACACGTCTAGTACGACCGTCAGCGATTGCGCTGCGAGGCCGACCTAGGCCTACCTGATTTCGTGATGTTCCCGCGCCCAGCGTTCCCCCTCGTTCAGTTCTCTGAGGGCTTCATCGATATGTTTGACAGCGGCAGCCCGGTGTCCGCCCCATTCGCCGCCCGCATGTTGCAGTTCATTCCGGGCGTTATGCAGGGCCTGTTTTGCTGACTCCACCTCAGCGGGAACATCGCGCTGCTGGGGTTCGGGAAACATACTAACGGTGGGCACAAGGAGCATAGCCGCAAGCAGCAGAGGGGTAGCGATTCTCATGTTTCCTCCTGAGAAAGTGGCGGAAGCAGGTTAGCATAGGCGCGAATCCGGGCGCTATTTCTGCGGCGCACGTAATATGAGAATTACAATCTACGGCGCCGGCAGGACCTTGGAGATCAGCAATGCTTCATATACGCGTGGCCACTGCGGCCGATGTTCCGCTGTTAGTCGAGATGATCCGCGAGCTTGCCGAGTACGAGAAAGAACTGGACCAGGTGGATGCGACCGCGGAAGACCTGCTGCGAGAGGGCTTCGGAGCGAACCCGCACTTCGAGGCGTTGATCGCCGAGTGGGATGGAGCGCCGGTCGCTTATGCGGTTTACTTTCTTACGTTTTCTACCTGGTCGGGGCGACAAAGTTTGTTCGTTGAAGATTTGTTTGTTCGCGCCCAGTTTCGCCGCAAGGGGATTGGCAAGGCAATGCTTCGGCACATGGCGGCGATTGCTCGCGAGCGCAAATGCTATGGCATGCGCTGGGAAGTGCTCAATTGGAACACTCCTGCAATTGAGTTTTATCGTTCTCTAGGAGCGACGTTACAGACGGAGTGGTTTCCGGTGCTGCTGGATGGGAACGCATTTGAGGAGTTTGTTGGAAGTGATGCAAGGAAGTTGAAATCGTAAGACATTTAATGACTAGAAAAATCCAAGGTCTTCAGGCTGTCCTCCATTGCGCCAACCTTGGCGGCGGAATTCGAAACCAGCACTAGCGTGAGAATCTGCCCTTTGCAGATTGTTGTAAAGAGTTTCGCGTGCTTAAGGAGCGGAAGTTCGTTTAGCTCAAATTCAGAAACAACGAAAGCACGTCCTCCCAAGACAGAGGTCTTCGGTTTGCCAACTGCAATGGCCTTTGGACCTCCCAATACAGTGTTCATTTTTTCTTCCGCTGCTACGTCGCTGAGATTTGCCAGCTGGCCTCGGTAACGAATGATTATCCATAACCGATGCCAATTGGGAGCCGTGTCGGCTTCGTTCGAGGAAAGATCGAGAATGAGACTCGTTGTCTTATTTGTGGCTGCGTGATTTCGGACCTCTCGTGCAGATTGTGAGGTCCGGTCGATCATTCCACTCGGAGGAACAAAGTGGAAGCCAATGTCCGGAACATTGAAAACTTCACCCTGCGTCGCTGCCGCAGCATTTTGGCACGACGAAGCAATGATTATCAGGAGTAAGAAAAGGGTGATCCTACTAAACATTGGTGGCGATTTTACCAAACACTAGAGGCTCCTAATCCCCCGCCTGCGCCGCGGCGGGTTGTACATCCTCGACTCGAACCTTGGCGATGCGGTGCCCTTCCATCTCCTCGACCAGGAATTTCTTGCCTCCGTAATAACAGGAGTCGCCGGCGGCCGGAATCTTTTGCAACCGGGAGAGCATGAAGCCCGCAAGCGTTTCAAATCCGGCATCACGCGGCAGAACCAGATCGTATTGAGCCTCAAGGTCGCGCAGCCCGGCGGTGCCTTCCAATATGAGCGTCTTACTCTCACCTAATTGCTCCGCTTCAGGGGCTGGCACATCGAACTCGTCTTCGATCTCTCCGACTAGCTGCTCCAGGATGTCCTCAACCGTGATCAGGCCAGCGGTGGAACCGAACTCATCTACGACGATGGCCATGTGGCGCTTGCGATCTTTGAATTCCTCCAGCAGTTCGGAAAGCGGCTTGCTCTCGGGCACGACCAGTGCGTCGTGCATGATCTGGCTGATCTTCATTTCGGAAACACGTGAGCTCGAAGCCTGCAACGGCCTGGCAGTAAGCCGCAGTCGCAGCCAGCGCATCAGGTCCTTGAAATAAAGCACGCCAATGATGTGCTCAGGACCGCTTTGAGGGTCATACACCGGAATACGCGAGTGCTGCTCTTCGACGACTCTTTCGAGCGCGTCCTGCAAAGTCATACTGCCGGGCAAGGAAAAAATATCGGGACGTGGAACCATCACTTCGCGAACCGTGATGTTTTCAAGATCAAGCGCGTGGTGCACCATCTCTTCCTGCGTGGCGGCAATCTGCCCCAGTTCCCTGCTGGCGGTAACGATCAGTTTGACTTCGTCGGGCGAATGCACCGGTCCCTGGCGCATTTTGCGCAGGCCAAAGGCCCGCAGCACAGACCCTGCCGAAGTGCTCATGATGAAGATGAGGGGCCGGGTGAGCGTGAGCCAGACGTCCATGGGCGCGGCTACCGCCAGCGCAACCTGCTCTGCCTTCTGCAGGGCAAGCGATTTGGGAACCAGCTCGCCAAGGATCACGTGCATGAAGGTGATAAGGCCAAAGGCAATAGCGATCGCTATGCCATGGGCGTAGATCACGGCATGAGGGACCCTCTGCAGGAATCGCAGTCCTTCAACGAAGTGGGCGACCATGGGTTCGCCAATCCAGCCCAGGGTCAGGCTTACGACGGTCACTCCGAGTTGGACGCCGTTGACGACCTCGTCCAGATTGCGGTGCAGCCGCTGAAGGATGCGTGCACCAATACGGCGGGCCTCAATTAGCTGTTGAATGCGCGTCTCGCGCACGGTGACCAGGGCGAACTCAGCGGCGGCGAAGAAGGCGTTGGCCGCGACCAGGGCAAGAATGAGCAAGACCCGGAGCAGCACAAAAGCGATCATGAAGGGCTAATTTTAACATTTCAAAGGCACTTCGCTGGGCTAGAATGGTTGGTAATCCCTGGAAGTTGCAGCAACCCTTTGCAACGTGTAGACCTTGTGCCACTTTCCCACGCGTTGCCTGCTTCCATTTCTGGCTCTGGCGGGTCTAAGTAGACAGCAACGGAGCTGCAACAGTTGTTTGCCCTCAACCGGACGCGGAACTAATTTCCGGGTTCCTGCGTACCAGAAAATGAGCCCGTGAGGCATTCTGCAGGAGGTAGATGTGAACGGCAATGGAAACGGACGTAAGAAGCGTCGCAAACGCATCATCATAGCTTCGGTTGTGGTAGTTATCCTCGTCCTTATTGTTGGTGTCGCGGTGGCGTTTTCGCATGGCAGCACCAAAATTGATCCCTCGAAGCTGGCAAAAGTTGAAAAGGGTGATCTTGCCAAGAGCGTCGTAGCCACTGGCAAAGTAGAACCCATCACTAAGGTTGAAGTGAAATCCAAGGCCAGCGGCATTGTAAAGAAGCTGTTGGTCGAGTACGGCGATCGAGTAAAAAAGGGCCAGTTGCTGGCGCAGTTGGACAAAGTGGAAATCGAGGCGGGAGTCGAACAGTCTCGCGCGGCGCTGCTGGCGGCAGATGCGAACCTGAACGGCGCGGAAGCGGACTACGAACGCGCCAAAGTGGATGCTGAGAGTCCCGATATTCCCTTGCTGAAGCGTGCCTATGACCGTGCCGAGCAGATGGCGAAGGACGGCGTGGTATCGGAATCGGCGCTTGATGACGCAGAAAAAGGTTACAAGATGGCGGTCAACAAGCAGAACGTGGCACGCGCGCAGATGACCGTGTTGAAGGCCAAGATCGCACAGTCACAAGCCGAGGTTGCTCGCGACCAGGCCAGCCTGAAGCAGTTCATCGAACAACTCAGCTACACCGATATTACTTCGCCGATCGATGGCATCGTTCTCTCCCGCGACGTCGAAATGGGAGATGCCGTCAGCTCTATTCTTGTCCTCGGATCGAGCGCGACACTGGTCATGACGCTTGGTGACACCAGCCAGGTTTACGTCAAAGGCAAGGTAGACGAGAGCGACATTGGCCGGGTCTATCTTGGCCAGCCGGCTCGAATCAAGGTGGAATCCTTCAAAGACAAGACCTTCAAGGGCGTGGTCACCAAAATCTCGCCGATGGGCGTGGAAAAGGACAACGTCACCACTTTTGAGGTGCGGGTTTCAATCGATAATCCTGGCGGAGAATTGAAAGCCGAAATGACGGCGAACGCAGAGATCATCCTGGACGAGCACAAGAGCGTGTTGCAGATTCCGGAAGGATCCATTCTCTACGACAAGGACCGGAACGCCTCAGTCGAAGTGCCCGATGCGAAGGGCAAAGAGGGCAAGCGCAAGATTGCCATCAACATTGGGATTTCCAATGGCGCCAAAACTGAAGTAGTCAAAGGGTTGAACGAGGGCGATCAGGTAATTCTGCAATAGGGCCTTGTGACGGCGAATTTGAAGGGGGCAGCTTCAAAGGAGAAGCCATGCGACTTCGGACCAAGCTCCATTCCCAGTGGCTGTTTATCTGCGCGGCGTTGATGGCGGCGAGCTGCAGCCCCGCGTTGGGCGCGGCGGAAGGCAGTTTCGACCGCACTCTGCAGGTCAATGGCGCAGTGAACCTGCAGATTGAGACTGGATCGGGATCGATCAAAGTACGCGCCGGCGGGACGAATGAAGTCCGCGTCACCGGACACATCCGCGCGAGTAATTGGTTTGGATCGGCAGAGGATGCAATCAGGAAACTGGAGAGCAATCCTCCCATCCAGCAAAGTGGTAACGACATTCGCATCGGGCATATTGACGATCCTGAACTCCGGCACAACATCTCAATCAGCTATGAAGTGGTTGCGCCGGCAAACACTCAGCTGCACTCCTCGACCGGATCAGGCAACCAGGACATTACAGGACTCACAGATTCGGTTGAGGCCGGCACCGGCTCGGGCAACGTAAGAGTCTCAGAGATTGGTTCGGGAGTACGAGCGCATTCCGGCTCGGGAAGCATCGAGATTGATGGGGTGAAAGGCAGCGTTTACGCGCGGGCTGGCAGCGGATCGATTCGTGCCACCAACGTCACCGGCGGCTTTGACGGAGAGACGGGCAGCGGCCACCTGTCGCTGGAGCAGACGGGACAAGGATCGGTGAGGGCGGAAACCGGATCCGGCGGCCTCGAACTGCGTAACGTCCACGGATCGTTACAGGCAGATACGGGCAGCGGCAGCATCAAAGCCGATGGAGAAGCCACCGGCGAGTGGCGCCTGCACACGGGATCGGGGAGCGTACAGCTTCGGCTTCCGCAAAATGCGTCCTTCAATCTGAATGCACGTACCGGATCGGGATCGATCAATCTCAACCATCCGGTGACGGTCGAAGGCTCAATCGGGCGAAAAGAGATTCACGGCAAAGTGGGGAGCGGCGGGGTGCCGGTCCAGGTTGAGACGGGGTCGGGAAATATTGTGATCGATTAGAGCGTGCCTCAGGCGCCAGGCTTTTGGATCCGGGATCCACGATACAGGCCTCCGGCCTGCGAATTACCTAACCCTGGAGTCGCGGTCTGGCGCCTGATGCACGCTCCTATGACTTCTGTACCTTGACGGGCCATTGTAGACCTATTAGTTTCAAATCAACCCAAATTTTGCGAGGTTGATTTGCCCCAGCGTCCGATCATCACACTAACCACTGACTTTGGCCTTAACGATCACTTTGTAGGCGCGATCAAAGGCGTGATTCTGGGCATCGCTCGGGATGCAGAAATCGTCGATATTTGCCATACCGTGCAGGCATTCGACATTCTGGACGGCGCTCTGGCGCTCGCGCATTCTTACTCTTACTATCCCGTAGGCACCGTGCATCTGGTGATTGTCGATCCGGGGGTGGGTAGCGCGCGACGACCGATTGTGGCCAGTTCCGAGGAATACAACTTTGTCGCGCCGGACAATGGTGTGCTTTCGCTGATGTATGCGCGGGAGGAGCGGCTGAGCGTCCGGCACATAACCGCAGACCATTATTTTCTCCAGCCGGTGAGCAATACCTTTCATGGACGCGATATTTTTGCGCCGGTCGCGGCCTACCTGGCAAAGGGTGTGATCCACGAGAAGTTCGGGGAAGAGATAACCGATTTTGTGCGGTTTAATGCACCCAAGCCGAAAGCTGTGGACGGAAACAATTTACGCGGCGTGGTACTGCGAGTAGATCGCTTCGGAAACCTGATTACGAACTTCACTTCTGCAGACCTTCCAACGCTTTTTCAGGAACAACCGGCGGGATTCAAGATCACGATCGGCAAACGCGAAATCTCCAGCCTGCGGCAGAATTATGCCGACGGCGCTCCCACCGACGTGTTTGCCATTCTCGGCAGCATGGGATATCTGGAGATCGCGGCAAATCGAGGCGCGGCCGCCCAGGTACTCGGAGTAGGCAAAGGCACTGAAGTGCTGATCGCGATTGAGGGCGCGGTGGCCGCGGGCAATGGACAGTAGGACAAATTGGGGAATTGGGGAATTTCGATGTTCGCCCGGATGCTGTCCAAGTTCATCGGCTTTTAAATTACACAATTACTAAATTTCCCAATTACTCAATGTTTTCAGGCTTTGTTCGCTGTCGGCCTAACGTGGCGCTCCATTTCTCCAGTCCATTTCAAGAAGCGCCATAGGTTGCCGCGCTCGCGCCAGAGAAACTCCCAAAATTCCAGGAAGCCGATCTGCTGCATTTTGACGCCGCAGTAGGTCTCAATTCGCCATAACAGATAGGGGCTGCGCCAGGGTGCGAGGCGATGGCCGCGAGTGGCGTTCCACATAAATCGGAGCATGGAGGGCATATCCGAATAATAACCACAAAGGGCACGAAGGTACACGAAGGAAATCCTGAGCCGGATGCAGTGGAGTGATTCTTAAGCTTGCCGAGGACCGCCGATCAACGACCAATCACCGATGACCAATGACCAATGACCGACGGCTATAGTTCGTATTTCTTCATCAAGTGGCGGAATGATCGGTAAGAGATCTTCAATACATCGGCTGCTCGCGTCTGGACGCCATTCGATTGGTGCAGAGCAGATTTCAACAATGAGCGCTCGATATCAGCGACGTATTTTTCCATGTCCATGCCATCGGGCAATACCGCAGTACCAGAGACAGAGATAATGCCGGTGTCGGTACCGACGCCGGCGGCGGCAGCTCGGGCGCGCGCGCGCTCGACTGGAAGCTCGACGCTGAGATCTTCCCCGGTCTCCAGCGCCACGGCACGCTCAATTGCGTTCTCCAGCTGGCGCACATTGCCCGGCCAGTCATAACTTGCAAGCGAGGCGAGCGACTCAGGGTTCACGTGGGCAATGCTCTTGCCGGCGCCGGGCGCGTATTTTTTGACGAAATGGTTTACCAATAACGGCAGGTCCTCGCGGCGGTCGCGCAGCGGTGGGACAGTGATAGGAATGACGCTCAAGCGGTAGTAAAGATCTTCACGAAATGTGCTTTCCGCGACCTGACGCTCAAGATCGCGGTTGGTGGCGGCAATCACACGCACATCGATCGCGATTTCGTCGGTCCCGCCAACCGGACGCACGCAGCGCTCCTGCAGAACGCGCAACAGCTTTACCTGCATGGTCAGGTTCATTTCACCGATTTCATCGAGAAAAATCGTACCGCCATTGGCCACTTCGAAGAGGCCTCGTTTGTTCTGGGTGGCCCCAGTGAACGCTCCTTTTACGTATCCGAACAATTCGCTTTCGAGGAGAGTTTCGGGAAACGCCCCGCAGTTGATGGAGACGAACGGATCTGTCGCCCGGGGAGAACAAGTGTGCACTGCGCGCGCAACCAATTCTTTTCCGGTCCCGCTTTCGCCGTAGATCAGGACTGTGCTCTGGGTGGAAGCGACGGTGCGGATGGTGTGCTTCAACTTTTCCATCGCGGCGCTGACGCCGATAATGTTGTCGAGCGAGTTGCGAGTAGCGGCGTCGCGTTTGAAGGCAAAGTTCTGGCGGCTGAGAGCGACTTTTTCAAGCGCACGGCGTATAGCAAGCTTGATTTCATCCACCATGCCGGGTGACTTGCGGATGTAGTCGGTGGCGCCGCCCGCCTTCACCGCCTCTACCGCGGCTTCGTAATCATCGACAGCGGTGATCAGAATGACCGCCGACTCGGGCGAAACCTTGTGCGCATGGCGGAGTACCTCTATGCCGTCGATATTCGGCATCTTGATGTCGGTGATGACTACATCAAAGAGCGCGGAGTCCAGCTTCTTCTTTCCGGCTTCGCCGGAATTGACGGTCTCGACCTTGTAGCCCTCGCGGCGCAGGGAAATATCGAGCATTTCACAGATGGAGCGCTCGTCGTCGCAGATGAGAACGTTAGGCATGCGCGCCCTTTCCCACCAACTGCGGTACTGGTTCTGACTGCGGGGGCTTAGGCGCTTCAACGCCCTGGGCCGTCTCGGCAATTGCGCCCTCTTCCGCGGCCCTGCGCAACCGCAACACGAAAGTGCAGCCTTGTCCTAGGTTCGATCTCACCCAAACTTTGCCTTCGTGAGCCTGCACAATCTGATACACAATCGCCAATCCGAGGCCGGTGCCACCTTCGAATTGCGATTGGAAAGGTTCGAAGACTTTTTCCACCATCTGCGGACTCATGCCCGGCCCGGTGTCGGCGAAAGTGATCTGCCAGTCGGCCCCCAGTTCCTCAACCCCCACGGTCAGGGTGCCACCCGTCTTCATCGCGCGGACCGCGTTCTCACAGAAGTTCCAGAAAACCTGCTTCATCCGGTCACCGTCAGCCACCACAAATGCCTTATCGGCCGCATATCGGCGTTCGATGGTAATTCCGGTTTCCTGCGCTTCCAGACGATGCCCGAGCAGGGTCAGCGTGTCTTCCAAAAGAGGGACCAGGTCAACATTGGCAAATTCATACTTCTTGTTGCGCGAGTACGCGAGGAAATCGGTAATGATGCCGTTCAGTCGTTCCGACTCCCGGGTGACGATCTGCAGCAGCCGCCGGTGTTCATCTTTCAGATCGACCATTTCCGAGAGCAGACTGGCTGAGCCGGCGATCGAAGTCAGCGGATTGCGAATCTCGTGCGCGATGGCGGCCGACAGCCTTCCCACTGCCGCCAGCCGGTCCTGCATTCGGACTTCGCGTTCCAGGCGCCGAATCTGGGTCAGATCGTCCAGCGTGTACACGTGCCCCACCACGCCCCGTTCCGGCACCATCAACTCAGAAACGAGAATACGGAAGCGTTTGCGGAAATTATTTGGGGCAACGAACCGGACTTCGCTGTGCGCAATCGTGGAGCCGGGCTGTGGTACTTCATCCTCGAAGAGCGATGCGACTGACTCCCCCAACAACTCAGCTTCGCTGCGCTCCAACAGCTTCTCCGCCGAAGCGTTCACCAGGGTGATACGGCCGTCGAGCGAGGTTGTGATCAAGCCGTTGCTGGTTGATCGAATGATGTTTTCGTGAAGCGCCTGCAGGTTTTCCAATACGCCTCGGGTGCGTTGCAGCCGAGTGTCCGCCTGGCGAAGCTTGGTGGCCAGCAGGCCTGCCAGATAGGCGATCGCGCCATAGCCGATCAAGTTGACAATGATGATCGCCTGCAGGGTGCGTAATCCAGGATGGGTTGTCGAGTACGACGGTATGACCTGGAAGTAGCATAGTTCCAGTACTCCGCCGTAAAAAATGAAAGCGATGGCAGCGGTAAAGTAGGCCCAGCGACGCGACAACAAAACGCTGGCAACAATGATCACCAGCGGGTAGAGGAAATTGAGTGAGCTGTCCGCTCCGCCGGTGACATATATCAACAAGCTGACCAGCAGCAGGTCGGTGGCAACCTGCAGCGCGGATTGTACGCGAAGCTCACGCCAGAATTTCAGCAGGGCAAGATGAAAAATGGATATGGTATACGCCAGCAAAACGGCGTCAATGAACAGCCGCATGGGGAACGCGACCGGGGTGAACTGAGCCAGGGCAAGCTCAATGCCCAGCAGCAAGGTGACGATCAGTATCCGTACTTTCGCCAGCCACGCCAGCCAGAGCCGGGCCTCAGACGCTGATGTCATTGCCGATCGCATATTTGCACGTTGCAAGGTTTCGAACTTTCAAGGTTTCAAAGTTTCGCGAGCCTACATTCGCTTTGCGAAACCTTGAAACCTTCGGTCTTGAAACCTGCTTTTGTTAGCCTGCGAGCTTGGCGATCATCGAGAACAGCGGCATGTACAGTGAAATCACGATTCCACCGATCATGACGCCCAGCAGGCCGATAATTACCGGCTCCAGCATCGCCAACATGTCTTTAGTCGCACTGTCGACCTCGTCCTCATAGAAGTCGGCAATCTTTTGCAGCATCGAGTCCATGGCGCCGGTGGCCTCACCCACTCCGATCATCTGTGTGACCATGTTGGGGAAGACTCCGCATTCGCGCAGAGGGTCAACGATGGTTCGCCCTTCCTCGATGGCTTTGCGGACCTTCAACAAAGCCTCTTCCAGGACGGCATTTCCCGATGTTCTTGCGGTGATGCTCAGGCCTTCGAGAATGGGCACGCCCGAGGTAATCAGTGTGCCCAGAGTCCGAGTGAAGCGTGCAACCGCGATTTTCCGCAGCAGGACTCCGATGACCGGCATTTTCAGCATGCCGTAGTCCATCCAATACCTTCCACGGGGATCTTTACGAATGTATTTGAGCCCGAACACCAGACCGACCATGCCCAGGATGACGAACCACCAGAACTGGCCGACGAAGGCGCTCAGGCCCATGACGATCCGGGTGGACAGAGGTAAGGTGACGCCGAGGCCGGCAAACAAGTTCGCAAAAATAGGCACAACCCACTTGAGCAGCGCGCCCACAATCAGGAACGCCATGGACACGACTGCGACCGGGTAGATCAAGGCCGATTTGACCGCCGAGCGGAGCTTGACGGCCTTTTCAACATACGCAGCCAGGCGCTGCAGAATAATGTCGAGAATACCGCCAGTCTCGCCGGCTTCGATCATGTTCGTCGTCAAATCATCGAAGACCTTGGGGTACTGGCGCATGGCATTGGCGAGGGTCGCACCGCCTTCTACGGTGGTGCGGACTCCGGTCAGGGTCTTCTGGAAAGTGGTGTTCTCCTGGTTTGCTGCCAGAATCTCGAGACACTGCACCAGGGGAAGTCCGGCGTCGATCATGACCGAGAACTGGCGAAAGAAGATCGCGATGTCTTTGGTCTTGACCTTCGACGACCCGAACAGCGGAAGGGCAAACTCCTTGCCCTTCTCGCGGATGGTGGGCGCCCCAATCTGCTCGCGGCGTAACTGTATCGCGAGCACTTGCTTATTCGCCGCCGTACGTTCTCCGCTGACTTTCTCTCCGGCTGCGTTCTTCCCTGAAAATGTATAGACAGGCATGTTTTCCCTCGCTTTATTTCTCTACCGTTTGAGTCTGGTGCAATCTCTTCATCAATGTTTTCCCGTGGCTGTGCCCCGGGCGGCCGCTCCTGCACTGGTATGGCGCCCCGCCAGGCTTGCGCCACGATTAATCATTTCCTGCAACTCATCCTGGTTGCTAGACCTCGCCATGGCTACTTCCATGGTGATCTGTTTCTGGAAGTACAAGGTGGCCAGCGCCTGGTTGAAGGTCTGCATTCCGAACTTGTCCTGACCGGACTGCATGGCCGAATAAATCTGGTGAATTTTGTCTTCGCGGATCAGGTTGCGCACGGCGGCGTTGGGAATAAGAATTTCCATCGCCATGGCCCGGCCTTTGCCGCTGGAAGTGGGCAGCAGGCTCTGGCACATGATGCCTTCGAGCACCAGCGAGAGCTGGGCGCGAATCTGCGACTGCTGGTGCGCGGGAAATACGTCGATCACACGGTTGATGGTGGAAGAGGCTGAATTTGTGTGCAAGGTGCCGAACGTGAGGTGTCCGGTTTCCGCGATGCGAAGCGCGGATTCAATGGTTTCCAAATCTCGCATTTCGCCGATCAGCACCACATCCGGGTCTTCACGGAGGGCGGCGCGCAGTGCGTCGGTAAAGCTCTTGGTATCGGCATGCAGCTCGCGCTGGTTGACCACGCAGTTCTTGTTCATGTGGACGAATTCGATCGGGTCTTCAATGGTCAGAATGTGATCGTGCCGCTCGGAGTTGATCTTGTCGATCATTGACGCGAGCGTGGTGGATTTGCCCGAACCGGTCGGACCTGTCACCAACACCAGGCCACGCGGCTTCTCGCAGAGTTTCGCCACGACCGGAGGCAGACCGAGCTGGTTAAATGACTTGATCTCGAAGGGAATGACGCGGAACACCGCCGAAGTCGCGCCACGCTGATTGAATACGTTGGCGCGGAAGCGGGCCAGGCCTTTCAATCCGAAAGAGAAATCCAGCTCCAGGTGCTCTTCAAAGCGGTGCTTCTGCGAATCAGTCATGACGCTGTAGGCCAGCTGCTTGGTTTCTGCCGGCGTCATTTGGGGCAAGTCGAGTGGCACCAGGTGGCCGTGCACGCGGATTTGTGGCGGCGAGTTGGTGGTGATGTGCAAATCGCTGCCACTCATCTCCAACATCCGTTTCAGTAGATCACTTAGCGAAAGAGACATATTCGGTTTCCTTATCCTTAAGCCGTCGGTCGTCGGCTCTCAGTCGTCGGCCAGCCCGAGCATCTAGCACCCGGTATTCCAGGCCAACGACCGAAGACCGAAGGCCAACGACGTTTTTCTACTCGTTAGTGGATCGTCTCGCGTGCAACCTCTTCCAAAGTCGTCATTCCGGCGGCAACTTTAATCAAACCGCTCCGCCTCAGCGTGATCATTCCTCGTTCAATTGCCTTCTTCTTCATTTCGACCGCCGATGCGCCCACCAAGACCAGTTCCCTGATCTCGTCGTCCACTTCCATGACTTCGTATAAGCCACAGCGGCCCTTATATCCGGTGTTGTTACAGGTGCCGCAACCCTTGCCTTTATGGATCTTTACCGTTTTCGCTTCTTCCGGGGTGTAGCCTTCTTCAATCAATGTCTGCACCGGGACTTCAACTTCAGCGCTGCAGTCTTTGCAGATTCTGCGGACCAGGCGCTGTGCGCAGATCAAGTGCACCGAAGTCGCAACCAGGAACGGTTCAATACCCATGTTCATCAAGCGGGTGATGGTCTCAGGCGCGCCATTGGTATGCAGAGTTGAAAGCACCAAGTGTCCGGTCAGGGCGGCTTTGATCGCGATTTCAGCGGTTTCAAAGTCGCGGATTTCACCGACCAGAATGATGTTGGGATCTTGCCGTAAGAATGCGCGCAGCGCAGCCGCAAAGTTGAGGCCGATCTGCTCCTTCATCTGCACCTGATTGACGCCGCCGAGCTGAAACTCAACCGGATCTTCGGCGGTCATGATGTTGGTATCAGGAGTGTTCAAGCGCGCAATCGAGGAGTAGAGGGTGTTGGTCTTTCCTGATCCCGTAGGTCCTGTGACCAGCACCATTCCATACGGCTTCAGAATGGCTTTTTCGAACTTGACCAGCGATTCTTGTTCGAAACCAAGTTTGGTCATATCCAGCCGCAAGTTTTCTTTGTCGAGCAACCGGAGCACGATTTTTTCTCCCCATAGTGTGGGCAGGGTGCTCACGCGGAAATCAAGTTGCTTTTTCTTGCCGCTGATATTCATCTTCAGCATGATGCGACCGTCTTGTGGCAGCCGCTTCTCACTGATATCCAGCTTAGCCATGATTTTCAGGCGGGAGGTGATGGCATCCTTCAACTTTAAGGGAGGCGACATAATCGCCTGCAACACGCCATCAATACGGAATCGCACGCGAAATTCTTTTTCGTACGGCTCCATATGGATGTCGCTGGCGCCACGCTTGACCGCATCGGTGAGCACCAGGTTCACCAGCTTTACGATCGGGGCTTCATCGGCGGCCTTTTCGAGGTCCGCGAGATCCATCTCTGCCTGATCGGCTTGCAGTTCGACGTCGGCTTCGTCCATGTCCGAGATCGACTGCATCACCTGATCGAGATCATCTTCTTTGCTGGTACCGTAAGCTTTCTCGATGCCATCGAGAATTGAGCTCTCTGCCGCCACCACCGGCTCGATGTTGAAGCCGGTCATGAACTTGATATCGTCCATGGCAAAGACGTTGGTTGGATCGACCATGGCGATGGTGAGCGATGCGCCTACGCGGCTCAGTGGCAAAATCTGATAACGCTTCGCGGTCTCGTAGGGAATGAGCTTGACTACAGAAGGATCAATTTCGAAATAGGAAAGATTAATTGCCGGAACGCCGTACTGGCGCGAAAGAAAATTGGTGACATCCTCATCGGTGAGGAAGTTGAGCTTGACGAGTGCGCTGCCCAGGCGACAACTGGTTTCACGTTGAACTTTGCTCGCCTGCTGCAACTGCTCTGGGGTGATGATCTTCTCTTTGACGAGAAGGTCTCCCAGCCGCTGAGACATTTTCAGGACTCCAGTCTGCTGAAAACTTGGGTTCCGGGACATACACCCGGCGCGGAAGTGCGGCTCGTCAGGGGGGATAATGAGCCACAACTCCGATGACATAAATTGTCACCTTGATTGAGTAACAGCAAAAGTAACCTTAGTACCTGTACTTGCACTCCACTGCGTCGAATCCAGCTTCTGAGGCCTCGGAACGGGCCATTCGACGCACAAACACTCGCGGCTGGGCGATTCGAGGCCATGTACTTTGGGTACACTGAATTCGGCCCAAAACGGAACGCTATGAGCCAAACGTCTCCCGAAGAGAAAATCGTCGCGATGTATTCCGTGCTTTTTCGGCTCTGGGGAAACCAGCACTGGTGGCCTGCGCAAAGCCGCTTTGAAGTAATTGTGGGCGCATATCTCACGCAAAATACAAGCTGGTCCAACGTGGAAATTGCAATGAGTAAGTTGCGCTCAGCGAAGGTGCTGAGCGTCGACGGGATCAGAAGCCTTTCGATTCGCAAGCTGGAAAAACTAATTCGATCGTCCGGGTACTTTCGCCAGAAGGCAGGCAGGTTGAAACGGTTTGTCGAATTCCTGGATAGAAATTACGGCGGCTCGTTGACAAAGATGTTTGCGCAACCCACTGCTGAGTTACGAGAGCAGTTGCTGGCGCTGAACGGCGTCGGTCCGGAGACTGCAGATTCAATTCTGCTGTACGCAGGGCAACACCCAGTGTTCGTGGTGGACGCGTACACCAGAAGAATTGTTGCCCGGCATGAGATCGCGCCGCAGAAGGCGAGCTATGAAGAACTGCGGCAACTGTTTGAGCGAAGCCTGGCCCGGGCGCCAGCGGTCACAGGTCAGTGGCCAGTCATCGCGGGAGGCGCGTCTCACAAACCATCACGCATGAGTACCCGAACTCGAACTCCGTTGACCCAGGTATTTAACGAGATGCATGGATTGATCGTCGGCGTCGGAAAGAATTATTGCCTCAAGAGCAAGCCGAAGTGCGATGAGTGCCCGCTGAAGCACCTGCTGCCCTAATCACGCGGATGCGAACTCGCGTCACAAGTTGCTCAAACCTGAAAGCCAGTTGGTAATTAGGCAATATAATAGTTTTCCAGCGGCAGCGGCCCACTTTTAATCGGCGGCGCTGCGTTTTTGCAATGGCTTCGAGCAGCTCAAAACCGTCCACCAAGAGCGTACAGAGCCGGAAAAAGCTCATCATTGTGCTCGCAATCTTGAGCGTGGTGCTGTTTGGATTGACTCTCGCACAGTCATCATTTGACCTGCCTTTTATTAACCCTTCCACCAACCAGCAAATCGTCTTTCTTGGCGCGCTTTCGATGATCGTCTTCTTTCTGTTTGTTGCGCTGACTTTTGTGCTGGTACGCAACCTGATCAAGGTTTTTGCCGAGAGGCGGCTTGGGGTCTTAGGGTCGAAATTCCGCACCCGGCTGGTTGTAGGGAGCCTGCTGCTTTCATTTATTCCCGTGATCGTGATGTTCTGGTTCGCCTACGGACTGATGAACCGCTCGATTGATAAGTGGTTCTCAACTCCGGTGGAGGAAGTCCGGGAAGACACGCAAATCATGGTGACGCTGCTATCGAAATATGCGGCTGCGAACGCGCATGCGGAGGCAGAGTCAATCGCATCGTCTCCCGAAGTGCAGCGCGGGTTTGAGGGGCATGGGTTTTCCGGCGTGCTGAACGAATTCCGCCGGCACCAGACGACTCTGCAGGGCGGCTTTGCCGTTGCCATCGAGTCGGGTAATGCGGAGGCGAGCCTTGGGGCTCCGGCGGCGTGGCCTTTGCTCAAGCCGAACGTTCCCGTGGGCCCGGTCGGTCCAGATCGGCCTCAACGCATGTCGTGGGGCGGAGTTGATTATGTCCTTGGCACCGCGCCGGTTGGCGAGCATGGAGAAATCCTGATCGCGATGCCTCTGCCCAAGAACTTTACCGATGCGCAACAGCATCTCGAACTCAGCCAGCAACGATACCTGGGCCTGGCACGCGAACGGCGACTGGTGCGCAGGACGTACATGACTTTTCTATGGCTACTTACGGGGATGGTGCTCTTCGCCACCATGTGGCTTGCGCTGTTTCTCTCTCGCCTGGTAACACGTCCCGTGGTCGCCCTTGCTGAAGCCACACAGGAAATTTCGCGCGGGAACCTTGACTACCGCGTCGCCGTTCCCGCAGCCGATGAACTAGGCGATCTTGTGCGTTCGTTCAACCAGATGGCGGACGAGCTCCAGACCAGCCGCCAACAGATTGATGCGTCCAGCAAGGAGATCAGTGCGGCCAATGCTGAATTGGATCAGCGTCGCCGCCACATGGAGACGATTCTCGAAAGCATACCCACCGGCGTGCTTTCCCTGGATGCAGGTCTGCGCGTCACCCACGTGAATCAGGCATTGTTGCGTCTATTGAAGCCATCGCATGAACCTGCACATCTCACCGCAACCTTAATCGGGGCTTCCTTAGCTGATTTGTTCCCGCCGGAGGTATTAGAGGACCTCGACCCCCTGCTGCGCCGCGCCGACCGCATGGGCACGACTACTACTCAGATGGAATTTTCAGTGCAGGGCTCGCGTTTGAATGTTGCGGTCACGGTCGCGATGCTGCAACACAAGACCCAGCCCGTCGGCTGCGTGGTGGTGTTCGAAGACCTCTCCGATGTATTGCATGCGCAAAAGCAAGCCGCGTGGCGTGAAGTTGCGCGTCGCGTGGCGCACGAGATCAAGAATCCGCTTACGCCGATTGCGCTTTCAGCCGAGCGAATCCTGCGCCACCTCGGCCGGGACAAGCAGCTCGATTCAGCTTCGGTCGAGGTGGTGCGGACCTGTGCTCAAACCATCGAGACGGCCGTCGAAACGGTCCGCTCGCTGGTAAATGAATTCTCGACATTGGCCCGCTTCCCCGCCCCGCAGCCTATGCCGGCGGATATCAACGCCATTGCTACGAACGCGCTGTCAATGTTCAACGGACGCCTTGACGGGATCGGCGTGCGGACGGCTTTGTCCAATAATCTGCCGAAGGTAATGGCCGACTCCGAAGCCATGAAGCGCGCGATCGCGAACCTGGTGGATAACGCGGCTGAAGCTGTACAGAGGTCAATGGTGAAGGAGATTGAGATTGCCACGGCCCTGGTGGCAAGCGGTGACGCGGTTGAGATCAGCGTTGCCGACAGCGGACAGGGAGTCACGCAGGAGGTGAAGGAGCGTTTGTTCCTGCCATACTTCTCCACGAAGAAGCGGGGCACTGGCCTGGGGCTTGCGATTGTCAGCCGGATTGTCGAAGACCATCACGGCTCGATTCGGGTTGAAGAAAACCATCCTGTGGGCGCGCGGTTCGTGATCGAATTGCCTCTGGCCACAAGTTCGGCGGCCGCACCTGCGCGCATCTCCTATGCTTAACGTACTCATTGTGGATGACGAATCTGCGATTCGTGAATCGCTGCAGGGCATCCTTGAAGAGGAAGGATATAAAACGTCTGCGGCGGCAAGCGGCGAAGCTTGCCTGGAGCTCCTGAAGAAAAAATCTTTTGACATAATCCTGCTGGACATCTGGTTGCCGGGGATGGACGGGCTGGAAACGCTGGAAAAGGTCCGGGAGCTCGAGAATGCCCCTGAAGTCATCATAATTTCCGGCCACGGCACCATTGAAACCGCGGTCCGCGCGACTAAGCTCGGGGCCTTCGACTTCCTGGAGAAGCCGCTCTCTCTCGACAAAACTCTGATTCTTATCAAGCACGCTGTTGAAGCCAAGAAACTGCGGCAGGAGAACCGTGACCTGAAGAAGCAGCTGGCGCAAAAGACGGTGATAGTCGGGGACAGCATTCCGGTGAAGGCGCTTCGGCAGCAAATTCAACTCATGGCGCCGAC
>Ga0075425_100002424_pt1 | contig 18701 bp, 18 predicted proteins | sample SoiMethybrSBSTD4_FD_75300 | JGI IMG/M metagenome (GOLD analysis project Ga0075425, IMG submission 75300) | Bulk soil microbial communities from a Populus tree surrounding site in Tennessee, USA - Soil MetaG P. TD hybrid SBSTD4 | ecosystem: Environmental > Terrestrial > Soil > Tree plantation... | reverse complement strand
CGCCCCGGTGTACAATGAGAGGTTCCGTCTGTCGAGTCGAAACCGACCATGCAATTCGGCGTTTCCACGCACCTGTTCCACGATCAACGGCTGAGCCGGACGCACCTCGCGCAGATCGCGGCGCACGGGTTCGAAGCGGTCGAGGTTTTTGCCACGCGGTCGCACTTCGACTATCACGACGCGGCGGCCATCGCGCAGCTCGGCGACTGGCTGAAGGAAACGGGGCTCGCGCTGCACGGCATCCATGCCCCGATCGTCGAGAGCATGGCGGCCGGCGACCAGTGGGGGGCGGCGATCTCGATCGGGGTCAGTGACAACGGCAAGCGGCAGGCGGCGGTCAGGGAGATGGACGCCGCGTTGAACATCGCGCGGCAGATCCCGGCGGGCGTCTTCGTCGTGCACCTCGGCACGCCGACGGTGCAGGGGGGCGAGAACAGCCGCACCGCGGCCTTCCGCAGCGTCGAGGAGATCTGCCGGCTGGCCGAGCCGATTGGCGTGCGCGTGTCGCTCGAGGTGATCCCGAACCCGATCTCGGACGCCGCCTCGCTCGTCACGATGATCGAACGGGACCTCGAGGGGCTGCGCGCGGGCATCTGCCTCGACTTCGGGCACGCCTTCCTGATGGGCGACGTGCCGGACACCATCGAAACCGTCGCCGAGCACCTGACGACGACGCACGTGCACGACAACCACGGGAAGAAGGACGATCACCTGGTCCCTTTCGCCGGCCGCATCAACTGGGACGTCGCGCTGATGACGATGCAGAAGGTCGGCTACGACGGGACCTACCTGATGGAGCTGGCGAGGACCGGCGACCCCGAGGAGATCCTGACGAAGGCGCAGGCGGCGCGCGGACGTTTCGAAAAACTGCTGGCGTACTGATATGGCCGACACTCCGACCGTCTACATCGAGGACATCGCCGCGCACGAGGGACAGCCGGTGCGCCTGCGCGGCTGGCTGCACAACCGCCGCTCGAGCGGGAAGATCCACTTCCTCACGCTGCGCGACGGCACCGGGTTCATCCAGTGCGTGATGTCGAAGAAGGCGGTCGGCGACGAGATGTTCACCCGCGCCGATCACCTCTCGCAGGAAAGCGCGATCATCGTCGAAGGCACCGCCCGCGCCGATACTCGCGCGCCCGGCGGCTACGAAGTGGACGTCACGTCGCTCGAGATCGTGTCGGAGGCGAAGGACTACCCGATCACTCCGAAGGAGCACGGCGTCGACTACCTGATGGATCGCCGCCACCTGTGGATCCGCTCGCAGCGGCAGCAGTCGATCCTGCGCGTGCGCCACGAGGTGATCAACGCGGTGCGCGACTTCTTCAACGGCCGCGGCTTCATCCTCGCCGACACGCCGATCTTCACGCCGGCGGCGTGCGAAGGCACGACGACGCTGTTCCCGGTGCAGTACTTCGAGGACACGACGGCCTACCTGACGCAGAGCGGGCAGCTCTACAACGAGGCCAACGCGATGGCGCTCGGCCGCGTCTACGCCTTCGGCCCGACCTTCCGCGCCGAGAAGTCCAAGACGCGGCGTCACCTGACCGAGTTCTGGATGGTCGAGCCCGAGATGGCCTACGCCACGCTCGACGACGTGATGGAGCTCGCCGAAGGGCTCGTCGTCAGCGTCGTCGGCCGCGTGCTCGACAAGCGCAAGCGCGAGCTGCAGTCGCTCGAGCGCGACACCTCGAAGCTGGAAAAGGTCCAGGCGCCGTTTCCGCGCCTCTCCTACGACGAGGCGGCGGAGATCCTGAAGAAGAAGGGACTGCCCTTCGAGTGGGGCGGCGACTTCGGCGCGCCGGACGAGACGGCGCTGTCGGAGGAGTTCGACCGGCCGCTCATGGTGCACCGCTACCCCTCCGCGGTGAAAGCGTTCTACATGAAGCCGGACCCGCAGCGCGCGGAAGTCGCGCTCGGCGTCGACGTGCTCGCGCCGGAGGGGTACGGCGAGATCATCGGCGGCGGCGAGCGCCTCGCCGACTTCGATCTGCTGCTGCAGCGCATCAAGGAGCACAACCTGCCGCAGGAAGCCTTCGAGTGGTATCTCGACCTGCGCCGCTACGGCACCGTCCCGCACGGCGGCTTCGGCATGGGCATCGAGCGCGTCGTCAGCTGGATCTGCGGACTCGAACACCTGCGGGAGGCGATTCCCTACCCGCGCATGCTCTACAGGATGTACCCGTAAGTGAAGATTGGTTTTGTCTCTCTCGGCTGCCCCAAGAACCTCGTCGACGGCGAGGTGATGCTGGGCTACGCCCGCGACGCGGGGCACGAGATCACGCCCGACGCGCAGGACGCCGACGTCCTCGTCGTGAACACCTGCGCTTTCATCGACCGCGCCAAGCAGGAGTCGATCGACACGATTCTCGAGATGGCGCAGCAGAAGCGCGACGGGAAGTGCTCGCGACTCGTCGTCACCGGCTGCCTGGCCGAGCGCTATCGCGACGAGCTGCGCAAGGAGATCCCGGAGATCGACGCCGTGCTCGGCACCGGCGAGGTTCCGGAGATCCTCGGCGCGATCGCGCCGTCGGCGACGCCTCTCACGTTCTACACAAAGGCGCCCGGCACTTTGCCGACCTACATCTACGACGCCGACACGCCGCGCGTGCTGACGACGCCGCGTCACTTCGCCTACGTCAAGATCGCCGAAGGCTGCGACTACACCTGCGCCTTCTGCATCATCCCGACGCTGCGCGGCGAGTACCGCAGCCGGACGCGCGAGTCGGTCGTCGCCGAGGCGCGCGCGCTGGCCGGGCGCGGCGTCAAGGAGCTGCTGCTCATCTCGCAGGACACGACGTTCTACGGCATCGACCGGCAGGAGCGCGGCGCGCTCGCGAAACTCCTGCGCGAGCTGAACGCGATCGACGGCATCGAGTGGATCCGCCTGCTCTACCTCTACCCCACCACGATCACCGACGACGTGCTGGCGGCGATGGCGGAGTGCGAGAAGGTGTGCCGCTACGTGGACCTGCCGCTGCAGCACGCGTCGGCCGACGTGTTGAAGCGGATGCGCCGGCCGGGGAACCGGAAGACCTACGACGCGCTGCTCGCGCGGATCCGCGAGCGTGTTCCCGGCGTCACATTGAGGACGACCTTCATCGTCGGCTTCCCCGGCGAGACCGACGCGGAATTCGCCGAGCTGGAAGGCTTCGTCCGCGACACCGGCTTCGACCACGTCGGCGTGTTCACCTACTCGCACGAAGAGGGCACCCGCGCGCATGCGGTCGCCGACGATGTCCACGCCGCGGTCAAGCGACGGCGGCGCGACCGCATCATGAAGCTGCAGCAGGGAATCGTGACCGCCCGCCAGGCCGCCCGGATCGGGACCGACGTGGCGGTCCTCATCGACGGCCCGTCGGCCGAGCATGAGCTGGTTTTGCAAGGCCGAATGGAAGGTCAGGCCCCGGATATCGACCCTGTCGTCTATCTCACCGACTGCGATCCGTCGATGTATCAGCGCGGCGACCTCATCCGTGCAACGATCGTCGGAGCCCAGGGATACGATTTGCTCGTATCTCCTTCCGCCTAAAGGCGGAAGCCACAGGATCACGGCCTTCCGCCTAAAGGCGGAAGCCACCTGATTACGGCGGAAGCCACCTGATCGCGGCGGAAGCCACCTGATCGCGGCGGAAGCCAGCTCGCGCCTCCCGGCGAAGACCGCGTGGCTTCCGCCTTCAGGCGGAAGGCTGTATACTGTGAAGTGGTAAGCGCGAAGGGTGTCCTGACAGTGGGCCGGTTGCCCACTTTTTGTTTTTCTGAGGTCAGAAATTACATCACGAGCTGAGGAGGTCGGGCGGCTTCGCGACGCCGCCACGCGCGTGGCCCGCAGCCACGGGCTCGAGATCTTCGACGTGCAGCTGCGACGCGAGCCGATCGGCATGGTGCTCCGCGTCGTCATCGATCGGCCCGACACCGGCGGCGTCGAGGCGATCGAGGACAGCGTCGGCATCGAAGACTGCCAGCGCGTCAGCCAGGACCTGAGCGCCATCCTCGACGTCGAGGACGAATTCGGGCAGAACGAGCTTGGCGACAAGTACACGTTGGAGGTGTCGTCGCCGGGCCTGGATCGGCCGCTCCGGCACGAGGCCGACTACCGGCGCTTCGCCGGCCGCCTGGCCAAGGTGGTGACGAGGGAGCCGATCGCGCGGCAGAGCGCGTTTGCCGGACGGATCGCCGGAGTCGCCGACGGCGCGGTGCTCCTCGAAGAAGGGCGCAAGACGCACCGGGTGCCGCTCGACAAGATCAAGCGGGCGCACCTGGACGTGGAGTTTTAGAATGCAGAACCCGTTGCTTCAGCAGATCGACGCCATCGCCAAGGAAAAGGGCGTCGAGCCTGAGATCATCATCGGCGCGGTCCAGGACGCCATCGAGGCGGCCGCGCGCAAGCGCTACAAGAACGAGACGCTCCGCGCGCGGTTCAACACCGAGACCGGCCAGATCGAGCTCTGCGCGGTGAAGCGCATCGTCGACGAAGTCACCGATCCGCCCAACCAGATCTCGCTGGCGGAAGCGCAGCAGCTGTACGGCGACGAAGCGGAAGTCGACATGGAAGTCGAGTTCCCGCGCCCGACCGAGGATCTGGGGCGCATCGCGGCGCAGACGGCCAAGCAGGTGATCTTCCAGAAGGTGCGCGAGGCGGAGCGCGAGAACGTCTACGCGGAGTACAGCAACCGCGTCGGCGAGGTGGTCAGCGGCGTCGTCAAGCGGTTCGAGAACGGCGACATCATCATGGAGCTGGGCCGCATCGAGGCGCAGCTGCCGCGCAAGGAGCAGTCGCGCGCGGAGAACTACGCCGTCGGCGACCGCGTGCGCGCGGTCATCCGCGGCGTCAACCGCAGCGCCAAGGGTCCGCAGATCGTCCTGTCGCGCACCGATCCGGCGCTGCTGATCAAGCTGTTCGAGCAGGAAGTGCCGGAGATCTACGACGGCACCGTGATGATCCGCGGCGCGGTGCGCGAGGCCGGCGATCGCGCCAAGGTCGCGGTCTACTCGCGCGAGCGCGACGTCGACCCGGTCGGCGCCTGCGTCGGCATGAAGGGGACGCGCGTGCAGTCGATCATCCGCGAACTGCGCGGCGAGAAGATCGACATCGTCGAGTGGTCGGAAGACCCGGTGATGTTCGTGACCAACGCGATCAGCCCGGCCAAGGTGCAGCGGGTGTCGATCGTCGACGACGCCGAGAGAGTGATGGAAGTCGTCGTCGAAGACAAGCAGCTGTCACTGGCGATCGGCAAGAAGGGGCAGAACGTCCGCCTCGCGGCCAAGCTGACCGGCTGGAAGATCGACATCAAGAGCGAGGAAGAGAAGCGCCGCGAGGTCGAGGCGCAGTTCGGCGCGCTCGAGATCGGATCGGCGGAGAACGCGGAAGGCACCGAGGCGGCGGAAGGCACCGAGACCGTGGAAGGCGCGGAAGGCACGGAACCGGCGGAGGGCACCGAGGCCCAGGCCATGGCGAGCGAGACCGCCGAGCCGGCGCCGGCGGAAGCCGCGGCCGAGACCGAGGCCGAGCCCGCCGCGGCGGTGGCCGGCCCGCTGGGTGAAGAGGCGAAGGCCGAGTAGCACAACCCCAACGGGAGTTGGGATTTGGGAAATCGGGAGTTTGATTGGCAACAGTTCGGATTTATAAAGTCGCGGAGCTTCTGAACCTCACGAGCCAGGACGTCATGGCCCTCCTGAAGAAGGAGCATGGCATCGAGGTGAAGAGCGCGTCGAGCACCATCGAAGAGGTCGTCGCGCGCGAGTTTGTCGTCAAGCAGGCGCGCCAGCGCGGCATCAAGGTGCCGAGCAACGCGTCGTTCGCCGACACGCCCGGCACGGCCGCGCGCGGCGGACTGAAGAAGCCTGGCGGGAAGGCGCCCGAGCCGCCCAAGCCGGCCGCGCCGGTGATGCCGGCGCCGCGCCTGGTCAAGAGCGCGAAGCCGGCGGCGCCTCCGGCGCCAGCCGTCGAACCACCCGCGCCGATGCCCGCGCCGGTCACGCCGGAGCCGATCGTGCCGGTGGCCGCGGTCCCCGAACCTGTTGTCGAAGTCGAGCCGCCGGCGGTGACGCCGCCGCCCGCGCCTGCCGCCAAGGCCCCCGCGCGCGCGCCGGAACCGGAAGCGGCGCCGGCGCCGGCAGCCGCCGCGGCGAAGCCGGCCGCGCCGGTCGCGGCGCCGCCCGTCGAAGCGCCGGCTCCGGCCGCCGCGAAGGCGCCGGCTCACGCGCCGGTCGAGGCGCCCGAGCCTCCCGCCGTCCAGGAACCACCCGCGGTCGTGCGACCCGCCGCCGCAGCCGCGCCGGCCGTGAGCAGGCCGACGCCGGTCCCCGGCCGCATCGTCCCGCCCACGCTGCGGCTGCGCGTCGAAGATCCGAAGACCGGCCAGGCGCCGCCGGCGCCGCCGCGCCGTCCGCTGCTGGTGCGTCCGCCGCAGACGACCACGCCTCCGGCGGCCGCGACCGGCAACCTCAGTCGTCCGGCGGGCGCAAAGCCGGGCCCCGGGCCCGGGTCAGCCGCGCGTCCCGCGGCGCAGCGTCCTGGCGGCGCGCTCCCGCCGCGGCCGCAGTCGCCGATGGGCGGCCCGCGTCCGCTGCCGTCACAGCCCGTTCGTCCGTCGCAGCCGCAGCGCCCGCAGGTGCCCGGCTATCGTCCACCGCCGCCGCGTCCGTCGGGTCCGCGCCCCTCGGGTCCGCGCCGCGACCAGGGCGCGCGCATCGCCACACCCATGCCGGCGAGCGCCGCGCCGCCGCCCATTACAAGGACCATCACGCTGGCTGAAGGAATGACCGTATCGGATCTCGCCGCGAAGCTGGACGTGAAGGCCAAGGACGTCCTCAAGAAGCTGATGGATCGTCGCATGATGATGACCATCAACAGCACCGTCGACACCGAGACCGCGTCGATGATCGCGCGCGAGTTCGGCGCCGACGTCAAGATGCAGTCGTTCGAGGAAGAGCTGCTGCAGGCCGACGCCGAGGAGTCGAAGCCCGAAGACATGGTCACGCGCGGCCCGGTCGTCACCGTCATGGGCCACGTCGACCACGGCAAGACGACGCTGCTCGACGCGATCCGCGAAACCCGCGTCGCCGAGCGCGAAGCCGGCGGCATCACGCAGCACATCGGCGCCTACGCCGTGCAGGTGAACGACCGCAACGTGGTCTTCCTCGACACGCCGGGCCACGAGGCGTTCACGATGATGCGCGCGCGCGGCGCGCGGGTCACCGACGTCGTCGTCCTGGTGGTCGCGGCCGACGACGGCGTCATGCCGCAGACGCGTGAAGCCATCGATCACGCGCGCGCGGCGAACGTGCCGATCCTGGTGGCGATCAACAAGATCGACAAGCCGAACGCCAACCCGGATCGCGTGAAGAAGGAGCTGTCGGATCTCGGCCTGGTGCCGGAAGACTGGGGCGGCCAGACCGTCACCGTGCCGGTCTCGGCCAAGAAGCGCGAAGGCATCCCGGCGCTGCTCGAGATGGTGCTGCTGGTCACCGAGCTGAGCGAGCTGAAGGCCAACCCGAAGCGCAACGCCTCGGGCACCGTGCTGGAAGCGAAACTCGACAAGGGGCGCGGCCCGGTCGCGACCATCCTGGTGCAGGACGGCACCCTGCGCGTCGGCGACACGCTCATCGCCGGCACCATCGTCGGCAAGGTGCGCGCGCTCATCGACGATCGCGGCAAGCCGATCAAGACCGCGCCGCCGGCGACGCCGGTGGAAGTGCTCGGTCTCGGCGGCCTGCCGCAGCCGGGCGATCCGTTCCAGGCGCTCTCCGACGCGGCCAAGGCGCGGCAGATCGCGCAGTTCCGCCAGATGCAGGCCAAGGACAAGGCGCTCGGCGCCAAGGGCACGCGGCTCACGCTGGAGTCGCTGCAGGCGCAGCTCGCCGAGGGCGGCATGAAGGAGCTGCCGATCATCGTCAAGGCCGACGTGCAGGGGTCCGCCGAAGTGCTGTCGGACACGCTGACCAAGCTGAGCGACGATCGCGTCAAGATCCGCATCATCCACAACGGCGTCGGCGCGATCAACGAGTCGGACGTGCTGCTCGCCGCCGCCTCGAACGCCATCGTCATCGGCTTCAACGTGCGGCCGGATCGCAACGCCGCCGACGTCGCCGACCGCGACAAGGTGGACATCCGCCTGCACTCGGTCATCTACAACGTCGTCGACGAGATGAAGAAGGCGATGACCGGGCTGCTCGAGCCGACGCTGAAGGAAGTGCGCATCGGCAGCGCCGAGGTGCGCGACACCTTCAAGACGCCGAAGTTCGGCACCATCGCCGGCTGCATGGTCACCGAGGGACGCATCACCCGCTCGGGCGAGACCCAGGCCCGCCTGCTCCGCGACAACGTCGTCATCCACGAGGGACGCATCGGCTCGCTGCGCCGCTTCAAGGACGACGTGTCGGAGGTCAAGGCCGGGTTCGAGTGCGGCATCGGCTTCGAGAAGTTCAACGACATCAAGGTCGGCGACACCATCGAAGCGTTCGTCGTGGAGCGCGTGGCGGCGACCGTCTAGATGGGCAACCGTCCCGAGCGCGTCGCCGACGCGATTCGCGACGAGCTGTCGCAGCTGATCGCGCGGGAGGTCCACGACCCCGGCATCGGGTTCATCACCTTCACCACGGTGAAGGTGTCGCCCGACCTGCAGCTGGCCCGCGCCTACTACACGATGATGGGGGACGAGCAGGCGCGGCGCGACACCGCCAAGGCCCTCGGCCGCGCCACGCCGTTCCTGCGGCGCCAGCTCGGGCAGCGCCTGCGGCTGCGCCGCGTCCCCGAGCTCCAGTTCTTCTACGACGAGTCGATCGCCCACCAGGACCGCATCGAACAGATCCTGCAGGAGCTCAAGGCCGAAGAGGCGGCCCGTCCTGCAGCCCCCGACCCCGACGTTCCGCACAATGACCAGCGCAAAGACTGAGATCTGTGACGCGATTCACGCGCACCGCCGGTTTCTGATCACTTCCCACGCGCGCCCCGACGGCGATTCCATCGGCTCCCAGCTGGCGATGTACTACGCCCTCGAGGCGCTGGGCAAGGAGGCGCGCATCGTCAACGCGGATCCCGCCCCCGACCACTACATGGAGTTTCCCGGCGTGGATCGCATCGAGGTGGCGCGGGCGGTGGTCGAGCAGGACGCCGACGCGCTGATCGTGATGGAGTCGGGGGACCTGGCGCGGACCGGCGTCAGCGGCCTGGACGGGCGCTTCACGATCAACATCGACCACCACCAGGGGAACACCAACTACGGCACCCTCAACTGGGTCGACCTGTCGGCGGCGGCGTGCGGCGAGATGGTCTTCGACCTGATCGACGTGCTCGGGGTGCCGCTGACGATCGAGATCGCGACGCACGTCTACCTGGCGATCCTCACCGACACCGGCTCGTTCCACTACTCCAACATCACCCCCAAGACCTTCGACATCTGCCGGCGGACGACCGAGGCCGGCGTCAACGCGGCGGCGATGGCGCGGCGGGTGTTCGACCAGAACAGCTTCGGCAAGCTGAAGCTGATCGGCGCGCTCCTCGACCAGATGGACCTGCTCGACGGCGGCCGCCTCGCGGTGATGTATCTCAACGATCACATCCTGAACGCGACCTCGACGACGTACAACGACACCGAAGGGCTGATCAACCTGCCGCTGACGGCGCGGGAGATCCAGGCGGTGATCTTCTTCAAGCTCGGCGCCGACGGCGACATCCACGTCAGCATGCGCTCGAAGTACGACGTCGACATCCGCACCATCGCGGCGCGCCACGGCGGCGGCGGCCACAAGAACGCGGCCGGCTTCAAGCTGCGCGGCCCGGTGGAAGCGATCCGCGACGGAGTGATCGCCGAGGTCCGCGACGCGATCGCGCTCGGCATGCAGAGCAGGCCGTAGACGGTTAACAGTTAACGGTTAACGGTTAACGGTTGACCGCAGACCGTAGACTGCGGACCCTTCTTATGAACGGTGCGCTGCTCGTCGACAAGCCGCCCGGCCCGACCTCTCACGACATCGTCGCGTTCGTCCGCCGTACGCTGAAGATCTCGCGCGTCGGCCACACCGGGACGCTCGATCCCCTGGCGACGGGCCTGCTCGTCGTCCTCGTCGGCCACGCGACGCGGCTGGCGCAGTTCCTCGTCGCGGACGAGAAGGAGTACGTGGCGGACGTGCGGCTCGGCATCGCGACGCCGACCTATGACGCGGCATCGCTGAGCGAGGTGCGAAGTGCGGGGAGCGAGGTGCGATGCTCGAACGCGGAAATCGAGGCAGTGCTCGCGGAGTTCCGCGGCACGTTCATGCAGACGCCGCCGGCCTTTTCCGCAAAGAAGGTCGATGGAGTTCCCGCGTACAGACAGGCACGCAAGGACCTGCCGGTGGAATTGAAACCGGTAGAAGTGACGGTGCGCGAACTCGAGGTCCTCGCCTCTCTCAGCCCGCACCTCGCGCCTCCCACTGCGGACTCCGCACCTCGCACCCCGCACCTCGCGCCTCGCGCCTCGCTCCTCCGCCTGCGAGTCGCCGTCTCCTCCGGCTTCTACGTCCGCTCCCTCGCCCACGACATCGGGCAGCGGCTGGGGTGCGGGGCGCATCTCGAGGCGCTGCGGCGGACGCGGGTGGGAGGATTCCGGGTCGAGGAGGCCTGCACCCTCGACGTCCTCGAAGCGGCGGGCCCCGCCGCGCCCTGTGTCCGGACGATGAACGGCCTGCTGGGGGCGTGGCCGGAAGTGCGGCTGACCGAGGAGGGGCTCCGGCGGGCGGGCCACGGCAACAGCCTGGGGCCGCAGCACCTGGCAGGGCGGCCGCCCGAACGGCCGGGGCGGGTGCGGGTTCTGGACGGCGCGGGGGAGCTGCTGGCGGTGGCCGAGGAGCGCCCCGACGGGCTTTTGCATCCACTGCTCGTCCTGAGGTAAAATACTGAACCGTTTACAAATACGGCAACGGCGGCCTGGCGCGGGGGATGCCCCCCCGAGGGTCTGGGCCGTGCGTGAAAGGCACCATCGTGTTCACCAAGGAACGCAAGACCGAAGTCATCAGCAGCTACAAGACCCACGAAGGCGATACCGGGTCCCCCGAAGTGCAGGTCGCCCTGCTCAGTGAGCGCATCAGCTATCTCACCGAACACTTCAAATCGCACGCGAAGGACCACCACTCTCGCCGCGGGCTCCTGAAGCTCGTCGGCCAGCGCCGCCGTCTCCTCGACTATCTGAAGCGCAAGGACACGGACCGCTACGCCGAACTGATCAAGCGTCTCGGAATTCGCAAGTAGGCCGGGTCGTCAGACCCGGCGGCACGCTCACCACACGGAAGCTGGCGCAGCTTATTTCGAAAGACAGAGTTCACATGCACACACGCGACATTCAGGTCGGGGGTCGTCAGATCTCCATCGAAACCGGCCGCATGGCCAAGCAGGCGGACGGCGCCGTCGTCGTCCGATCGGGTGACTCGGTTGTCCTCGTCAGCGCCTGCGCCGCGGCCACGCCGCGCGAAGGAATCGACTTCCTTCCGCTCACCGTCGACTACAAGGAAAACACCTACGCGTCGGGACGCATCCCCGGCGGCTTCTTCAAGCGCGAAGGCAAGCCGGCCGAGAAGGAAGTCCTCACGAGTCGCCTGATCGACCGCCCCATCCGCCCGCTCTTCCCCTCGGGCTGGCGGCACGAGACGCAGATCATCGCCCTCGTGCTCTCGGCTGACGGCGACAACGACACCGACGTGCTGGCGATTACCGGCGCCTCCGCGGCGCTGGCGCTCTCGACGATCCCGTTCGCGAAAACGATCGCCGGCGTGCGCGTCGGGCTGGTGGACGGCCAGTTCGTGATCAATCCGACCTTCGATCAGCGCCGGGCCAGCCAGCTCGATCTGATCGTCGCCGGCACCAACGACGGCATCGTCATGGTCGAAGCCGGCGCGAAGGAAGTGACCGAGAAGGACATGGTCACGGCCCTCGACACGGCGCACGCCGCGATCAAAGAGATCATCGCCGGCATCGACGCGCTGGCCAGGCAGGCCGGCAAGCCGAAGAAGACGGTCGCGAAGAAGGAAATCCCCGCGGCGTTCCAGCAGGACGTGCGCAGCAAGGCCTACGAGAAGCTGGCCGCCGCGATGCGCATCCAGGACAAGCTGGAGAACTACAGCACCGTCGACAAGGTCCTGGAGGAACTCGTCGCCGGCTACGACGAAGCCGATCTCGAGGCTCGCGCCAACGCCAAGTCGGTGTTCAAGGAACTGAAGGAGCACGTCATGCGCGACGAGGCCCTCGAGCGCGGCAAGCGCCTCGACGGCCGCAGCTTCGACCAGATCCGGCCGATCACGATCGAAGTCGGCGTCATGCCCCGCACGCACGGCTCGGCGCTGTTCACGCGCGGCGAAACGCAGGCGCTGGTCACCGCGACGCTCGGCACCGCCGACGACCAGCAGAAGATCGAGACGATGGACGGCGAGGTGTGGAAGCGGTTCATGCTCCACTACAATTTCCCGCCGTTCTCGGTTGGCGAAGTCGGCCGCTTCACCGGCCCCGGCCGCCGCGAGATCGGCCACGGCGCTCTGGCCGAGCGCGCGCTGACGCCGATGATGCCGCCCGAAGACAAGTTCCCCTACACCGTGCGCATCGTCTCCGACATCCTCGAGTCGAACGGATCCTCGTCGATGGCGTCGGTATGCGGCGGCTCGCTGGCGATGATGGACGCGGGCGTGCCGCTGCACAAGCCGGTGGCCGGCGTGGCCATGGGGCTGATCATGGACGAGTCGACCGGCAAGTACGCGGTGCTCAGCGACATCGCCGGCGCCGAGGACCACTACGGCGACATGGACTTCAAGGTCACCGGCACCGCCGAGGGCATCACCGCGCTGCAGATGGACATCAAGGTCTCGGGCGTCAACGCCGAGATCATGACCAAGGCGCTCGAACAGGCGCGCCAGGGCCGGATGTTCATCCTCGGCAAGATGCAGGAAACGCTGGCCGCATCGCGCTCGAACGTGTCGCAGCACGCGCCGCGCATCGTCACGATCAAGATCCCGGTGGACAAGATCCGCGACGTCATCGGGCCCGGCGGCAAGATGATCCGCAGCATCATCGAGCGCACCGGCGTGAAGATCGACGTCGAGGACAACGGCACGGTGAACGTGGCGTCGGCCGACGAGACGTCGGCGGCCAAGGCGATCGCCATCATCCAGGAGCTGACCGCGACGCCGGAGCTGAACAAGACCTACATGGGGAAGGTGCAGCGGATCACCGACTTCGGCGCGTTCATCGAGATCATGCCCGGGCTCGACGGCCTGCTGCACGTCTCGGAGATCGCGCACTACCGCGTCAAGGACGTGCGCGACGAGCTCAAGGAAGGCGACCAGGTGATGGTCAAGGTGATCAACATCGATCCTTCCGGCAAGATCCGCCTCAGCCGCAAGGCGCTGCTGGCCCCGCCCGAAGGGACGCCGGAAGGCGGTCAGGGCGGTGACCAGGGCGGCGGCGGTGGACGCGACCGCGGCCCGCGCGGCCCGCGCCGCGACCGCGAGCACGCGCAGAAGGACTAAGTGAGGAGACGTCCCCGGGGCGACTATTTGTCGCCCCGGCACGTCTAACGCAACAAGGGGGACCTATGCGAACTCGTCAGTGGGCGGTGTTTACCACGCTCGCCGCGTCTGTGTTGTGGCTCGTTTCGGCGGCAGCACAGGACCAGGGGGCAACCCGCGAGTTCAGCATCAGCGGGAACCATTACGCCTTCTCGCCCGCCAACATCACCGTCGACCGCAACGACCTGGTGAAGATCACCTTCACCGCGTCCGACATGCCCCACTCCTTCACGCTCGACGACTACCGCATCGTCAAGCGCGCCGGCGCCGGGCAGGCGGTGACCTTCGAGTTCCGCGCCGATCGCTCGGGGCAGTTTCCCTACTACTGCAACCTGACCGCCGACGACAAGTGCCGGAACATGAAAGGGACGCTAACTGTACGCTGATCGATTGCCGATTGGCGATTGCCGATTGGCGATTCACGGATTGCCGATTTACCGATTTCGGGATTAGCGATTGACGATTAGAATGCCGCGATGATCGTGGCATTTCAGGGAGAGCCGGGGGCCTACAGCGAGGCCGCGGCTCTCAAGTTCGCTCCCGCCTCCCAGACGCTTCCCTGTCCGTCCTTCGACGAAGTCTTCGCCGCGGTGCGCGACACGCGCGCGACGCACGGCATCCTGCCGATGGAGAACTCCATCGGCGGCAGCATCCACCGCAACTACGATCTGCTGCTCGAGCACGACCTGCCGATCGTCGGCGAGGTCGAGCTGCGCGTGGACCACTGCCTGCTCGCGCTGCCCGGCACCGCGCTGGCCGACGTGAAGGTGGTCTACTCGCATCCGCAGGCGCTGGCCCAGGTCGAGACGGCGCTGCGGCAGATGACCGGCGTGGACGTCGTCGCCGTGTACGACACCGCCGGCGCGGCGAAGATGGTGCGGGAAGGCAACCGCCGCGACGCGGCGGCGGTGGCGTCACGCCGTGCCGCCGAGGTGTTCGGCCTCGCGATCCTGAAGGAGTCGATCCAGGACTTCCGCGACAACATCACGCGCTTCTGCGTCGTGACGAAGCCCGGGGCGCCGCCGGCCGAGGCCGACAAGACCTCGCTGGTCTTCTCGCTGCACAGCAAGCCGGGGGCGCTGTTCAAGGCCCTGGCCGGCTTCGCCCTGCGTGACATCAACCTCACCAAGATCGAATCGCGACCGCTGCGCGGAAAGCCCTGGGAATACGCCTTTTACGTCGACGTGCAGGCGCCGGGCACCGACGCCGGCCTGCAGCGCGCGGTGGCCGATCTCCAGGACTTCTGCCACTGGGTCCGGACGCTCGGCAGCTACCGCGGCTTCAAGCCATAAGCCAGTTCGATAGCTCTGATAGATTCTTTTCATTTCACTTATACCTCGCGATCCGGCAGGATCCCCTTCTATCAAGGGGAGGCCATGGATCTGAGGCAGCTCGAGATCATCCGGGCGATCGCCGACACCGGCTCGTTCACCGCCGCGGGGGCGCGGCTGAACGTCTCGCAGTCCGCGATCAGCCGCCAGATCATCCTGCTCGAGGACGAGTTCCACGAGCGGCTGTTCGTGCGCCTCGGGCGCCGCCTGCAGATCACGCCGGTCGGCGAAACGCTGCTGCAACTGAGCCAGCGCGTCTTCGACGACATTCACGGCACCGTCGCGGAGATCTCGAACCGGCAGAAGACGCTCGGCGGGGAGCTGCGGCTGGTCGGCGGGATGACCGTCTGCCTCTACGTGTTCCCGCCGCTCGTGCGCGAGTTCAAGAAGCTGCACCCGCACGTCGACATCAAGGTGGCGACCGGCGGCGTGCAGCGGCTGCTGCGCCGCGTCCGCACGCGGCGCGCCGACCTGGCGCTGCTGACGCTGCCGATCGAGGATCCCGCGGTCACCACGGTCCCCGTGCTGCGCGAGGAGCTGCTGCTGGTGATGCCAGCCGATCACCCGCTCTCGAACCGCGACTCGGTGCCGGTCGAAGCGCTGGTCGGGCAGCCGTTCATCGTCTTCGAGGCCGGCAGCAACACCCGCCGCACCATCGACGACTTCTTCGTCCGCGAGCAGATCAAGCCGAACGTCGTCACCGAGACCGAGAACGTGGAGATCATCAAGTCGATGGTCGCCGCCGGGCTCGGCATCAGCATCGTGCCGTTCCAGTCGGTCGAGCGCGAGACGCGCGGCGGGACGCTGAAGGTGGCGCGGATCCGCGGCCAGCGGCTGGTGCGCGAGACCGGCTGGGTCTACCGCGCCGACGAGCGGACGCCGCGCGTCGTGCAGGAGATGATGGCGACCTTCGCGCGGATCGCGGCGGAGCTGCAGCCGTCGGCGGAGGTCGCGTCGTGAGGCTGACCGAGCGCGAGATCGACAAGCTGCTGATCGTCACCGCCGCCGACCTGGCGCGGCGGCGCCGTGCCCGCGGCCTCAAGCTGAATCATCCCGAGGCCGTCGCGCTGATCACCGCCGACGTCCTCGAGGGCATCCGCGACGGGCGCAGCGTCGCCGAGCTGATGGCCTTCGGATCGACTATCCTCTCCCGCGACGACGTGATGGAAGGGGTGGCGGAGATGATCAGGGAAATCCAGGTCGAGGGCACCTTCCCCGACGGCACCAAGCTGGTGACCGTTCACGATCCGATCCGGTAGGCGGCGCCGTGATTCCCGGCGAATACGTGCTTCGTGACGGCGAGCTCGATCTGAGCCCGGGGCGCGACCGCGCCGACCTCCGGGTCGAGAACACCGGCGATCGTCCCATCCAGGTGGGCTCGCACACGCATTTCTTCGAGGTCAATCGCGCGCTGCGCTTCGATCGCGACGCCGCCTACGGGCGGCGGCTCGACATCGCCGCCGGCACGTCGCTCCGCTTCGAGCCGGGCGAGGCGCGCGACGTCACGCTGATTCCGCTCGCCGGCCGGCGCGCCGTCTTCGGAATGAGCGGCCGGATCAACGGCCCGCTGTCACATTGAGGACCGCGAGCGGAACGGAGCGAGCCGCATGAGGCGAGCGAGTGAAGCGAGCTTAAGCGAGCCGGCGGAGCGCAGTCGCCGCCAGGCGACCGGCGAGCGCCAAGAATGAAGATCGCACGCGACGCGTACGTCGGCCTCTACGGCCCGACGACCGGCGACCGCGTCCGTCTCGGCGATACCGACCTGTTCCTCGAGATCGAGCGCGACGCCGCCGTCTACGGCGAAGAGGTCACGTTCGGCGGCGGCAAGGTGATCCGCGACGGGCAGGGACAGTCGCAGCTGACGCGCGCCGGCGGCGCGCCGGATCTCGTCATCACCAACGCCATCGTCGTGGACTACACCGGCATCTACAAGGCCGACATCGCCGTCCGCGACGGCCGCATTTCCGCCATCGGCAAGGCCGGCAATCCCGACATCCAGGACGGCGTCGGCGCCGGCCTGGCGATCGGCCCGGGTACGGAGATCATCGCCGGCGAGCACCGGATCCTCACCGCCGGCGGCATCGACTCGCACATCCACTTCATCAGCCCGCAGCAGGCGTGGGAAGCGCTCTACAGCGGCGTGACGACGATGATCGGCGGCGGCACCGGCCCGGCCGAGGGCACGCGCGCGACGACCTGCACGCCCGGCGAATGGAACCTGCAGCGGATGTTCGAGGGCACGCAGGCGCTCCCGGTGAACGTGGGGTTCCTCGGCAAGGGCAACGCGGCGACGCCGGCGGCGCTCGCCGAGCAGGTCCGCGCCGGCGCGATGGGCCTGAAGCTGCACGAGGACTGGGGCACGACGCCGGCGACGATCGATGCCGCGCTGACGGTCGCCGACGAGTACGACGTCCAGGTCGCGATTCACACCGACACCCTGAACGAGTCGGGCTTCGTCGAGGACTCGATCGCCGCGTTCAAGGGGCGCACGATCCACACCTACCACAGCGAAGGCGCCGGCGGCGGCCACGCGCCCGACATCCTGCGCGTCTGCGCCGAGCCCAACGTGCTGCCGTCGAGCACCAACCCGACGATGCCCTACACGGTGAACACGCTCGACGAGCACCTCGACATGCTGATGGTGTGTCATCACCTCAACCCGGGCGTGCCCGAGGACGTGGCCTTCGCCGAGTCGCGCATCCGGCCGGAAACGATGGCGGCCGAGGACGTGCTGCACGATCTCGGCGCGATCAGCATGATGTCGTCCGACTCGCAGGCGATGGGCCGCGTCGGCGAAGTGATCTGCCGCACCTGGCAGACCGCCGACGTCATGAAGCGCACGCGCGGCCAGGCCGGCGCCGGGAACGACAACTTCCGGATCCGCCGCTACATCGCGAAATACACGATCAACCCGGCCATCGCTCACGGGGTCGCGGAGCACGTGGGCTCGATCGAGGTCGGCAAGATCGCGGATCTCGTGCTGTGGTCGCCGGCGTTCTTCGGGGTGAAGCCGGATCTGATCGTCAAGGGGGGCTTCATCGCCGCGGCGGCGATGGGCGATCCCAACGCGTCGATCCCGACGCCGGAGCCGGTTCGCTACCGGCCGATGTTCGGCGCGCTCGGCCGCGCGCCCGCCGCCACGGCCTGCACGTTCGTGTCGCGCGCGGCGCTGGACGCCGGCACGCCGGTCAGCCGTCTCGATCGCCTGGTGCTGGCGGTCGGCAACACGCGGCGGCTCGGCAAGAAGGACATGGCGCTCAACGACGCGCGGCCGGCGATCGCGATCGACCCCGAACGCTACACCGTCACGATCGACGGCGAGCGGATCGAGCCGCGCCCGGCCACCGTGCTGCCGCTGGCGCAGCGCTACTTCCTGTTCTGAGGATCCGCCGTGGACGAGCCGATCACGATTCGCCATCTTCCGCCGCCGGGGGAGCCGCCGCCCGCCGACGTCGTCGAGCTCCCGATGACGGCGCACGACCGTCGCCGGGTCCGGCGCATCATCGACGCGCCCGACGGGACGCGGCTGGCGCTGGAGCTCGCCACGGGAAGCGTGCTGCATCCGGGCCAGGTCCTGCACCGGCACGGGACGCGGGCGTACGTGGTCGGCGCGGCGCTGGAAAACGTGCTCGTGGCGCGGCCGCGCAGCGTCGAGGAGGCCGCGCGCGTCGGGCATCTCATCGGCAACCTGCACCGGGACATCGAGGCCAGCGGCGGCGAGATCCTCGCGCTGGCCGATCCGGCTCTCGAGGACCGGCTGCGCCGCGCCGGCGTCCCCTTCACGGCGGAGCGCCGCCCCTTTCACGGCCGCGCGCCAGGGGAACACGCTCATTGAAT
>Ga0075425_100002423_pt1 | contig 18703 bp, 15 predicted proteins | sample SoiMethybrSBSTD4_FD_75300 | JGI IMG/M metagenome (GOLD analysis project Ga0075425, IMG submission 75300) | Bulk soil microbial communities from a Populus tree surrounding site in Tennessee, USA - Soil MetaG P. TD hybrid SBSTD4 | ecosystem: Environmental > Terrestrial > Soil > Tree plantation... | reverse complement strand
CCGTCACCGACGCCGAGGCCGAGCTCGAGACGGAGGCCGAGGTCGAGGTCGAGATCGAGGTCGACGACGTGTATCAGCCCGTCGCAGAGGTCGAGGCGGACGAGCAGCCCATCGCTGCCGAGCACGACGGCTGGCATCAGCCTGAGGTGGCCGTCGAGCCGGAGCCGGAGCCCGAGCTGGTGCTGGTTGAGAGCATCTCCGATGAGCCGGTCGGCGAGCCGCCGGTGGCGAGCCTGCCCGAGCCGGTCGTCGCCGAGCGTCCTCACGCCGACCTCGACAGCCTGTCCGCAGCCGTGGAGACGGCCGTCGAGTCGCTCGAGAGCTTCGTCAAGAACGAGCTTCACAACCTGCGCGAGGTAAGCGCACTCGAGATCGACGACATCCTGGCCGAGCGCCAGCGGCTGATCGAAGACGCAACCAAGGTCGGCCGGCGTCATATCGACGAGGCCAGCGCCCACGCCGAGAAGATCGTGAACAAGGCACGCAAGGAGGGCGACCGCATGCGCCAGCAGGTCGAGCAGGAGCTGCGCGAGGAGCGCGAACGCTTCGAGCATTCGCTCGCCGACCGCGATGCCCAGGCCCAGGCCCGCGTGACCGAGATCCTCGAGCAGGCGGAGGCCCGTCGGCATGAGGCCGACGAGCTGGTCGCCAGCGCTGCGCAGGCACAGGCTTCCATGCTGGCATCGTTCGAGCAGGCTCGCAGCTCGCTGATCCAGGCCGCGGAGCGGAACAGGATCTCCTCGACGCAGGTGCAGGCCGTGTCGTCTGACGAGGATGCCGATGAGCACGACACCTCGGCCGCGGCTTGATGCCCCGGTTGACCCGTTTCGTCTGAATCCCGCTGACTCCGGCGAGCCCGTCGGCCTGGATGACCTGATCGCATCCGGACCCGTGGTGCTGGTGCTGGTCGCGGGCCGCCGCGCCGACGACCCGCGCGCGGCCATGCTGCGCGAGCTCGGCGAGCGGATTGCGTCCTCGCCGGCGCGCCTGGTGCTGGTGTCGCCGGGCGACTCCGACCTGTGCCGGTCGCTGAGCGTGGTGCGCACCGCCGAGTGGCTGACCGACCCCAACGGTGATGCTTCGCGTGCTCTGGGCACGCTGTCCGACCGCCGCATGCGCAAGTCGAGGCGGCAGGACGGGCTGTTCGTCGTCGACCAGGACCGCGTGCTGCGGTTCGACTTCCGGGTGCAGGAGAAGGACCAGTGGATCCCCGCGTCCTTCGTGTGGTCGCGGCTGTCGCGGCTGGGCAGCGCCGCACCACCCCCTCCGCCTGCCGAGCACACGGCCGACCCGGTTGCAGCGGGCGAGGCCGAGCTCGACATCCTCGTCCGCGAAGTGGGCCGGCGCATGGGCCTTTCCTCGAACGAGCTGACGCAGCTGGCCACCGCCAGCCGATTCCGCGATCTCGGCATGAGCGTCGTGCCGGACGAGATCATCACCAAGATCGGCCCGCTTAGCGACGAGGAGTGGGCGATCGTGCGCGAGCACCCGCAGCGCTCCGCCGAGATGCTCGGCACCAGCCCGCTGTTCGACAACGTGCGCGCGATCGTGCAGGGCAGCCACGAGCACGTCGACGGCAGCGGCTACCCCAACGGGCTGCGGGGCGATGAGATCCCGCTGGGATCACGCATTCTGCTCGCCGCCGAGGCCTACCTGGCGATGGTCTTCGGCCGCCGCTACCACGACCGCGAGCGACCCCTGAACCCGATCGCAGAGCTCGAGAAGGGCGTCGGCACCCGCTACGACGCAGGCGTCGTCGCGACGCTGGCGGCAGCAGTCGAGCACCTCGACCTGCGCCCGGACGCCCACGCGGCCTGATCGGCCCCTGCCGGGCCATGTTTGAAATCCGTCGCGGTGGAGTACGGGGTATGGATGGCACTGAAACCGTTCATCCTTCGCACCACGTCGCGCAGCGACCGATCCCGCTGGGTCCGGATCCGCAGCCACCGCTCGCGCCGCGTCCGTGAACATGAGGCACAGGCGGCCGGCCGGCCGCCGATCCCACGGGGATAGGCATCGCGTCCGGCCGGAGTAGTCTCCAGCGATGCTCCGCCCGGAGTATCCGATCGAGACCGAGCGCCTGCTGCTGCGTCCCTACCGTGAGGACGACATCGACGTCCTGCACGACATCCAGTCGCGCCCAGAGGTGGCACGCTACCTGTACTGGGAGCCGCGCACGCGCGAGCAGGTGGAGAAGGTGATCCGCGAGTCGAGCGACCAGATCGACGGCGAGGGCGGCGGGCTGACGCTGGCCATCCAGCCGCGCGGCAGCGACTCCATGGTCGGAGACGTCGTCCTCATGTACCACAGCGAGGTGCACCGGCAGGGCGAGATCGGGTACGTGCTGCACCCCGACCACCAGGGCCACGGTTACGCGACCGAGGCCGCCCGCGAGATGCTACGGCTGGGGTTCGAGCAGCTCGGCCTGCATCGCATCGCCGGCCGCTTGGAGGCACGCAACTCCGCCTCCGCAGCGGTGCTGGAGCGCCTGGGCATGCGTCTGGAGGGGCACCTGCGCGAGAACGAGTGGGTGAAGGGCGAGTGGCAGAGCGAGCTGGTCTACGCGATGCTGGCGACGGAGTGGACGAGCCTGCAGTGACCGAGGCCGCCGGAGCGGCGCGTACGGTGGCGGCGATTCTCCGCCACGCGGCGGCTGAGCGCGACGGGCTGGTGTCGGTGCGCACCGACGGCGACGAGCTGGTGGTGGCGTCTCCGGGCGAGACGTCGCTGCTGATGGCACGGCTGCCGCTCCCGGGCGACGGTCTTGACGGCAGCTTCGCGCCCCCCACCGGCGACCCGCCACCGGACGCCGAAGCGCTGTCGCTGGGCGCGGCCCGTACGGGCCTGGCGGTGCAGCTTGGACGGCGGCGCCTGACGCTGCGCCGGATCGCGGACGGCCCGGTCGAGGTGGAGTGGGTGTGGCCGGCGACCGCGCCCGCCGTCGAGGCGGTGGTGTCGCGCGACCGGCTGCTCGAGGCGCTCCCGGCCGGCGAGGGCCGGATCACGTTCGTCGGCGCCGACCGGCAGCTGCTCCTGCAGGCGGGGCGCGGCGAGTCGCGGGTGCCGTTGAAGAACCGCACGCGACGGCGCAAGGACATCGGCACGGCGGTCGCATTCGACGAGCTGCGGCGGCTGGTGGAGGCGGCCGGCGCCGATGTCACCATCGAGCTGGCCGACCTGCGCCCGCTCACGATCGTGAGCGGCAGCGTGCGCGGCGTGGTGGTGCGCGGGATGCCGATGCGCTGGCAAGGCCAGGCAGCGGCCGCGACGAAGACAGCCGATCCGCCGCAACCGCCCGCGAAGGCGGCTCCAAAACGGCGGGACGCGGCCGCGGATCGCGCCGCCGAACGGGCGGCGCGAAAGCGAGACGCGGAGCGGCTGGCGGCCGCGCGCGCCCGCGACGTCAAGCAGGCGCAGCAGGCTCTGGGCCGCGCCGTCGTGCAGCTGGACGCCGCGTCCGAGGCCCTCGCCAAGCTGGACGACGCCGACCTCTCGGCCCGAGCCGATCAGCTGCGCGCCGCTCTGCGTGATCTGATGGCGCGCTGCGGCGACGCGACGTGACCCGGCGGGCCGTGGTGACAGGCGTCTTTTCGTACACCGGCTGTGCGATCGCCCGGCAGCTGCTCGACCGCGGCGACGACGTCGTGTCGCTGTCGCGGCGCCCGGCGGCGGCGGGCCATCCGCTGGCGAGCGCCGTCGCGCGTGAGCCGCTCCAGTTCGACGACCCGGAGCAGCTGGTGCGCTCGCTGGAGGGCGCGGACGTGCTGTTCAACACCTACTGGATCCGCTTCCCGCGGGAGGGCGCGGACTTCGCTTCGGCGGTCGCGAACAGCCGGGCGCTGTTCGAGGCGGCGAGGCGCGCCGGCGTCAGCAGGATCGTGCACCTGTCGGTCACGAACGCGGCCGCCGACTCGCCGTACGCCTACTTCCGCGGGAAGGCGGAGGTCGAGGCCGTGCTGGCGGAGACCACCTCAGACCATGCGGTGATCCGGCCCTCGCTGGTGTTCGGCGGCCGTGAGGAGATCCTGATCAACAACATGGCCTGGCTGCTGCGCAGACTGCCAGCGTATGCCGTCCCCGGCGACGGCAGCTACCGCGTCCAGCCCGTGTTCGTCGGCGACGTGGCCGGGCTCGCAATCGCGGCGGCGGAGGGAGCCGGCTCATCGCTGCAGGATGCTGTCGGCCCGGAGATCTATACCTTCGACGAGTTCCTTGACGCGCTCGCGCGGGCGCTGCACACGCGGTCGCGGCTGGTGCACCTCCCGCCCGCCGTCGTGGCGGCGCTGGGTCGCGCAATCGGCCCGCTCGTCCACGACGTCCTGATCACGCCGGAGGAGCTGGGCGCGCTCACCTCCGAGCTGCTCGTCTCCCACCGGCCCGCGACGTGCCCTACCAGCTTCGGCGAATGGCTTCCCGGCGCGGCGCCCTGGCTGGGCCGGCGGTACGCCAACGAGCTTCGCCGCAACTGGGCCGAGACCAGGTAGGTTGGCCCCGACGATGCCCACCCTGCTCCTGCTACGCCATTTGAAGTCCAGCTGGGACGACGAGTCGCTCGCCGACCACGACCGACCGCTCTCGCCGCGCGGCGTCCGCGACGGCGGGCACGTGGCCGAGCATCTGGGCAGCCTGAACGCGCGCGTCGACCTCGTGTTGTGCTCGTCGGCGGTCCGCACCCGGCAGACGCTGGAGCTGATCCAGCCGGCGCTCGGCGACGCATCTGTCGAGATCGAGGAGCAGCTGTACGGAGCCTCGGCCGATACCCTGCTGGCCAGGCTGCACGGCGTCCCCGACTCGGTCGGCTCGGCGCTGATGATCGGCCACAACCCCGGCATGCAGGATCTGGCGCTGCGACTGGCCGCGCCGGGGCCGATCCGCTCGGCGGTGGCGGCCAAGTTCCCGACCGGCGCGCTGGCCACGCTCACGCTGCCCGACCGCACCTGGCTGGATCTGCACCAGGGCACGGCGCGCCTGGTCGGCTACACCGTCCCCAGGGATCTCAGATAACAGCGAGCACCTCCCCGGCCGCCTCGGCCGGGGAGGTGTGTCGCGACTCGGGTACCGCTATTCGCCCGCGGTCTGGGGAATCATGCCCTCGTTCCCCTCGAGTGGGATGTCAACCGACGCCGCCCGGGTGGGCGCGCCGAGCCAGTAGAAGATGAATCCGGCGATCATGGTCACACCGATCGCGACCAGCGAGATCGTCTCGTACTTGAGCCGCGAGACGTTCGCCGGCAGGTCGGCGTTGTTCAGGAGCTGCCCGTCCAGGAAGCCGGGGAAGATGGCGACCAGAGACGCGAACACGGCCCAGGAGGTACAAAGGATCGTGCACACCCAGACGCCCGGCATGCCTCCCGGCACGCGGTAGGGCCGGTGCACATCCGGGTGCGTCCGGCGCAGGATGGCAAGGCACGGGAAGATCACGATGTAGGAGATCGTCGTGAACGTCAGCACCACACCGATCATCACGTTGAACGCGTCGGCGGTGCTGCCCGAGCTGAGGTTGATCGCGATCAGGAACACGATCGTCGAGAACACTCCCGAGAGGAAGTTGACGTAGATCGGGGTGCCGTACCTCGCTGAGAACCGACCCAGGATGCGCGGCCCGGCGCCGTCGTAGGAGGCCACGGCCTGGCTGCGGTCGGAGCCCATGAGCCACGTGCACGCGCTCGAGACGACCGCGAGAATGAACCCGGCTGCGGCGATCTTCGTGAGCACGTTTGCCGCTGAGCCGTAGATGCTGAACACGTGGTGGATGGCGTCCAGGAATGCGGATACGCCCTTGCCCTGGAGCTGGTCGGGCGGAACGACCGACATGATCGCCAGGATCGGCAGGCCGTACAGCAGGATCGACGTGACGCATGCTCGCAGCACCGTGTACGGCACGTCCTTCTGCGCGTCCTCCATCTCGTCGCCGGCCGCGTTGGGGAGCTCGAAACCGACGTAGTTGAAGAAGAGCAGCGGCGTCAGGGCGATGAAGGCCGTCCACGTCGGGGTGAACTTGCTCGCCGCCGGGAAATGCAGGCCGTGCTCGAAGGCGTAGATGATCGTCGTGATGGTGAACAGGCCGATCAGCAGGATCCGGCACCAGGCGCCCAGCGTCGGAATCCATTTGCCGACCCCGAACGACAGGATGGCGGACCACACGGAGAACCAGATGTAGGCGAACCCGATCAGGTACTCCCAGATACTGCCGTTCGAGAAGTTCCAGAAGTAGTTCTGGATCGCCGAGACCGTCAACAACGCCAGCGTGGCACCGATCCAGATCGGGTTCGAGAACCAGTAGAAGATGGCGTTGATCGCGGCAACGAGGCGGCCCATCGCCATCCGCGTCCACACGTAGACGCCGCCCTCCTCCGTGAACGCCGCGCCGAGCTCCGCGGTGAGGAGTGCATAGGGGACGAAGAACACGAGGCCGAGCACGAGCAGCCACAGGAACCCCTGCGGGCCGTCCTGGGCGACCTGGCCAAGCGTGTCCACGCCAACGATGGTGCAAAGAAGGAAGAAGTAGATGTCGAAGCGGTTGAAGTGCTTCTGGAGCTTGGCCTTCTCCTCGAGCGCTGCCTGGGTCGTGTGATCGACGTACTGATCGGTCGTGGCCATCAGCTCGCCTCCTCCGCCGCGAGCCTCGAGTTCATTCGGTGCATCGGTTCCTCCTTGCTGACGCTGCCACTGGTCTACTCCCCGCCAGACGACGAATGTGGCGACGGTAACCAGCGGATGGAGGCAAGTCAAGGAAGTGGGCTACGCAAATACCGGCGCCGGCGCGGGGCGGAGTCGAGCTGCCGCCCCATCTGCTGGAATACCCCCATGTCTCGGCCGTCGCGGATCGGTCTCGAGGACGCGGCGGTCGTCCTGTCGTGCGCGCTTGCGACCCTGTACCTCGAGTGGTCGATCATCTTCCAGCGCGGCGTGTACCAGACCGATGCGCTGATCCACGAATTCTGGATGCGGCGGTTTCAGGATGGCGGGCTGTTCCACGACCCGCTGACGACCGTGCTGGTGCGGTCCGGGTACATCCCACTCGGCGTTCAGGCGTTGTACTACGTCTTCAGCTACCTGGTGGATCCGGTTCGCCTGGGGGCGGTGGGAGCCGTCGTCGTGGCACCACTCGCCGCGTGGCTCGTCTTCCGGATCGTGCGCGAACACACCGACTGGCGACCGGCCGGCTGGCTGGGCGCCGCGCTATTCCTGTTTCCGTGGAACGTGCAGCGGTTCAACGGCATGCACGCGCGCGCGTTCGGGGAGCCGGTGGTGCTGTTGACGCTCTATCTGCTGCTGCGCCGCCGGCTGGGATGGGCAGCGCTGATACCACCGGCGGCGATAATGCTGTATCCGCCTGCGGCCACAGTCAGCCTGATCATGGTGCTGGTGGCGGCGGGACGGAGCCTGCTGCGCGACCGCCGCTCGCCCGCCCGGCGAGTCGCGGTGGCCGCCGGATCGACGGCTGCAACGGCGCTCGCGGCGATCGCTCCGGCGCTGGCGAACATCCAGAAAAGCGACCTGATCACGGAGTCGGCGGCGCGTCAGTACGTCGAGTTCAGTGGCCGCGGGCAGATGCAGTTCTTCAGCGGGTCGTTTCTGGGGATGATGAAAGGGCCGTACTCCGGGTTCAACCTGGACACGTCCGGATGCGTGCTTTTGGCCGGGTTCCTCGCTGTGCTGCTGGTCCCGGGCAACGTGCGCCGGGTTCGAGCGGAGGTCTGGGTGTTGGCCGCCGGCTGCCTCTGCATGTTTGCCGCCAGCTACCAGGTGCTGTTCCGGCTGTACCTGCCGAACCGCTACGTGCATTCGATGGTCGCCTTCTTCAGCATCGTGATCGCGGTGTGCTGGCGCCCTACCTGGATGTTCATCGCTCGCCGGGTGGGGTCGCGGCCGTCGCTGATCGCGGCGCTGGCGCTGCCGGCGGCGATCGTCTGGTTCGCCTCATGCGTGGTGCCGCTCGGCCCGGAGCTGACCACTCACGGACTGGGCGCCCAGGTGCTACATGACAAGTGGCTGTACCTGACCGGGCTTGTGGTGGCCTGGGTGGTTGCGGCCGCGGTGCTGCTGCTGACCGGCCGCCAAGCCACGGGGGCGGCGGTGACGTTCGCCGCGGTGCTCGCGGGGACGCTGCTGGCCGCGGGCGTCGCCGTTGCCGGCGGCGGTCAGGCGACCGGTATTGCCTGTCGCGACGAGCCGCTCTATCACTACCTGCAAACGCTTCCGAAGGACACCATCGTTGCGGGCGATCCGATCGGCATCAACTGTGTTCCGATCGCTGCGGAGCGTCCGGTGCTGATGTCACAGAAGCTGTATCAGGTGTACGACCAGAACGTCCTTCGCTTCGCCCGGCCGAGGATGTTCGCCGAAGTCGGTGCGTACTACGGCGACTCGCTGCGGGACATCGTGAGGCTGCGAACCTTGTACGGCGCTGACGTCATCGTCGTCAACCGGAATCTGCTCGGCTCGGGCCGCGGGTATCAGTACAGCCGGATGCAACCGTTCGAGGGGCTGATGAAACACCTCAGGCGATCCGTCCACGACCCTGCGACGCTGCGGCTGCCGAGGCGATGCATGACGTGGAACCACGGCGCGGAGGCCGTGTACAGCCTGCGCTGCCTGACACTCTGAGTCCTGCCGGGCAACCGGATCACAGTACCGACGCTGGTATAGTCGCTCGCCGGTGTCCCCCGTCGAATCGCCGAACAGCAGCCCGGCCGCTCCGCAAGACGGCTCGGCGATCGCGGGCCCGCGGCTGTTTCGCCGGAACATCACGATCGGTTTGCTGGTCGGCGTGCCGCTCAGCCTGATCTTCATGTTCCTGGCGGTGCGCGGCCTGCGCCCCGGTGAGGTCGCGGACGCCCTGCGCCGGGCCGACCCGCTGCCGGTCGCCGGAGCGTTCGCCCTGATCGGCGTCATCTACTCGGTTCAGGCGGCGCGCTGGCGCTGGATCACGCGCCGCTCGGCTCGGTTGCGCTGGCGCAGCTTCCTGCGGCTGGTGATCGCGAGCGTGGCCGTGAACAACGTCATCCCGGGCCGGCCGGGCGAGCTGATGCGCGGCTACTGGCTGGGCCGCGCCGCCCGCATCCCCCAGAACCGCGCCTTCTCGACGGTGCTGGTCGACCGGTCATCCGACGTGCTCTTTCTGGTGCTCGCGTTCAGCCTGATCTTTCCGTTCGTCCCGCACCGATCATGGCTGCGCCACGTGTTCCTGGCCGCCCTGGTGGTCGGCGGTCTGCTGTGCCTGGTGCTGGCGGTCGCGCGGCTGCACACCGGCGGACAGCGGCTCGCACCGGCGCGGGTGCTCGACCGGCTGCGCGGGTCGCGGCCGGGCAGGCAGCTGAGCGGGCTGGTGCACGGCACGGGCGCGCTCGTCAACCGGCGCGACGTGGTGGTGGTGATGGCGTTCACGGCCGTCGGCTGGGGCTGCTGGGCGTTCGCCGCCTGGCTCGTGGCCGACTCGCTTGGCATCGGAGTGTCGCCGCTCGAGATCGCGTTCCTCACCACGGTCATCAACCTGGGCGCAGCCATCCCATCGTCGCCGGGGTTCGTGGGCACCTTCCAGTGGCTGTGCGTCTCGGGCATGGCGCTGTTCGGGGTCGGCCAGGCCGAGGCGCTCGCCTTCTCGATCATCATGCAGTCGATCTGGTACATCCCCACGACCGCGGCCGGCGCGGTGCTGCTCATGCACAGCGGCATCACAGCATGGTCGTCTGACGGGATGGCGGATCTTTCGTCGCCGGTATGATCCCGGCGGCCCGCAGCCGGGCCGCCTATGACCAAAGTCGTCATCACCATGCCCGCGTACCACGCGGCGGACACGCTCGAGCGCACCGTCGCCGACATCCCGGTTGGAATCGCGGATGAGCTGATCCTGGTCGACGACGCCAGCGGCGACGAAACCGTCGCGGTCGCCCGCAAGCTCAACATCACGGTCTACGTCCACGACGAGAACCGTGGCTACGGCGGCAACCAGAAGACCTGCTACCGGCGGGCGCTGGAGCACGGTGCCGACATCGTGGTGATGCTGCATCCCGACTACCAGTACGACCCCACCGCGGTGCCGCTGTTGATCGCCCCGCTGCTCGCCGGCCGTGCCGACATGACCTTCGGCTCACGCTTCGCCGGTCTCTCAGACCCGCGCGGTGGCGGGATGCCGCTCTACCGGTACCTAGGCAATCGCACCGCAACCACGCTTGAGAACCTGATGCTGGGCTCGCGCTTCACGGAGCTGCACAGCGGTCTCCGTGCATACACACGCCGCTGCCTGCTGGAGTTGCCGATCCTGCGCTACAGCGACGACTTCGTGTTCGACTCACAGCTGATCGTGGACGCTGTCACCACCGGCCAGCGCGTCGTCGAGGTGCCGATCGAGACGCGCTACACGAAGGAGTCATCGTCGATCTCGGTGGCCAGATCGCTGCGCTACGTCGCGCACAGCCTGATCTACTGCGGGCGGCGCACGGCGACGCGCGGACGCCGTGGCCGCCGCTCGGCCGTCACCTTCTCCGGCGCGCGGCAGCGGCGCCCGTCGCTCCGCGGCCGTGTCGAGCACACGTGCGCGCTCTGCGGCTCGACCGACGCAGCGCTGCTGTATCCGGCCAACGTCACCGGCGAGACCTCGGTCAGCGAGTTCTCGTGCACCAGCGGCGGCCTCGCCCGCCACGATGACATCGTCCGCTGCCTGGACTGCGGCATGACCAGCTCGCGGCCGGCCGACACGCCGGAACGCATCGTCGAGAACTACACGGCGATGGTGGACGAGCAGTACCTGTCCGAGGAGCGGGGCCGGCGTGAGCTGTTCCGATGGGTGATCGACCGGCTGGACGGCTACCTGCTGCCCGGCCGACGGTTGCTGGAGGTGGGCTCGAATGCGGGGCTCTTCCTGTCGGTTGCCGAGCAGGCTGGGTGGGATGCGAAGGGCATCGAGCCCAGTCGCTGGGCGGTCGAGACCGGCAGGCGATTGTTCGACGTCGACCTGGAACAGGGGACGGTCGAGACGCTCGACGTCGAGCCGGGCAGCCGCGACGCGGTGGTGATGCTGGATGTGCTCGAGCACCTGGTGGACCCCCTGGACACGCTTCGCCGGCTGCGCGGCGTGCTCCACGACGAGGGCATGCTGGCGCTGTCGACCGTGAACGTGGCCGGCCTGCATGCCCGGGTGCGTCATGGCAGCTGGCCCTGGTTCATTCGGCCGCACCTGCACTACTTCACTCCCGAGACGCTCGACATGATGCTGCACAAAGCCGGCTTCACGATGGTGGAATGGCGGGTCGTGCCTCGCACGTTTCACGCCTCCTACATCGCCGGGCGGCTCGCATCCAGCCACGGCGCGGCCGGCCGGGCTGCGCAGCACGTGACACACGTGGTCGATCCGCGGGTGCCGGTGGGCTGGCTGGGTGACGTGGTGTTCGTGCTGGCACGACCTGCCTGAGCGCAGCGTGCCTTGCTGGCGTCGGCCTGCGGGTCGGCCGGTTCGGCCGCGACAGGCGGACGGGCCGTCAGTGCCGGCGTTCTCACCTCGCTGCGAACGCAGGCGGCGCCACATGACTGGCGTTCGGTTCGTCTCGCCGCAGGAGGGGCCGCGCTGGCGGCCCCTCCCGGCTGGCATCGGGTGTCCGGGGATCCTGGCTCGGCCACCTTCGTGCTGGGCGCCAACGCCGATCATCCGAGCGCGTATCTGAACGAAACGCCGGCGACGGAGGAGGAGCAGCTCGGGATCGTCGCCTCCCCGACGCCGGCGTGGCAGCAGGAGCGAGCGACGCTCATGCGTGCGATCGACGCGGTTGGGGCCGCGTAGAGGCCGTGATCTCTCCTGTTCGTCGCCTCGCCACCGCCTCAGGGTCCGGCCTGTGGACGTCCCAGGCCAGCCCGGCACGCTCCAGCCAACGGATCACGAGGCCGGTCGCGTCTGGTCGGCTGCCCATGCCGTGGTAGGCCATGGCCGGGAAGGCGTGGTGGTTGTTGTGCCAGCCCTCGCCGAACGCCAGCACGGCGATTAGCCGGTTGTTTCGGCTTTCGTCCCCGGTCGCGAACGGTTGCGAGCCGAACGCGTGGCAGATCGAGTTGACACCGAACATGGCGTGGTTGTGGATCGCCATCCGCACGATTCCACCCCAAAGCAGCCCGCGCCAGCCGTCGATCAAGGCCGGCACCGCCAGCCCCAGCGCCAACCACACCAGTGCCGTGCGCTCGATGAACGTCACGACGGGATCCCGCATCAGCCGGCGGCAGTAGCGCTCGCGCTTGGCGGCGCTGACGCCGAACATCCAGCCGACGTGAGCGTGCAGCAGCCCGTCGAGCGGGCTGTGCGGATCGCCTTCGCGGTCTGCGTGGGCATGATGCTCGAGATGCCGCGCCGCCCAGTCGATCGGCCGGCTGGGCACCGCCATGGCACCGGCCGCCAGCGCCATGCCGGTGATCCATGGAGTCGTCTGGAAGCTGCGGTGGGTCAGCAGCCGGTGGTAGCCGAGCGAGGTGCCGAGCCCGGTCACGACTGCGAATACCACCAGCAGCAGCAGATCGATCGGTTGCAACGCCCACCGCCAGAGCGCCCACATCGCATACACCAGCCCGGCCAGCGGTCCCAGCACGAACACCAGCAGCCCTATCCGGACGGCGACCGGCGGGATCCGCTGCTCGAACGTCTTCACCACGGCGAGCGCGGCCAGCACGCTCAGCACCGCTGCGGCCGCGATCACGCCGGTATCCGTTGTGCGCGCAGCGCCACCAGGCCGAGCGTCAGCGTGATCGGACCGACCAGCAGATGGAACACGTTCTCGCCACGGTCGAGGCGCAGTCCCAGCGGGTGGTGAACGACCAGGCCGAGCACCGCCAGCGCCGTATAGAACACGCCGAACACCAGAGCCAGCCGAACACAGCCGCGCTCGTCCAACCCTCGCGCCAGCAGGATCAGCATGACGGCGCCCCAGGCGACGTGGATGAAGGCGTGCCGGGGGTCGGCGTTGGCGAACCGCCAGGGCAGGGCGTTGCTGGCACGCCCGTCCCAGTCGAGCGCCCAGGACAGCAGCCCCTGCACGAGCAGCGCGGCCCCGAGCAGCCACAGGTACGGCCGCAGACTGGGCGCTGTCACGCCGTCTCCGGCGCAGGTCGCAGCGCGGCAATCCCGGCGACGGCGAACCCCGCGAGGCCGGCCGCCAGTCCCGCCACCCACACCCAGGTGGATGGGCCACCATCGAACTTCGCGTGGTGCGCCAGCGACACAGCGGCCGTCACCGCTACCAGGGTCAGCGAGCTCACCGCGAACGCCCGCACCGCCTGGGGACGCCGCTCGCCAGCGGCCAGCGCCGCTCCCAGCGCGAACGCAAGGAAGATAGCGGCGTAGGTGCGCGCCAGCACTGCCGTCAGCGCCCACGGCCAGACGCGCACGGCGGTGTCCGGCGCGGTCGCCAGCACCAGCCCGACCACCGCGAACACGGCCGCCTCGGCTGCGTACACCGGGCTCATTCCGTGCAGGCCTGGGCTGTCCGCGCGCCACAGCCGCAGCCCCACCAGGATCGCCACACCGATGATCGGCTCGACCACATAGGAGGTCACCCAGGGATACGGGATGCCGCCGTCGGTGTAGGTCGACCAGTACCAGATCGTCGCCGCCAGCAGGAGGGCCGTCACGGCGATGAACCCGATCAGGAAGATGCGGGTATCCACCGCCCGACGCGCCGCCGCCGAGGCGATCAGCCCGGCCGCTCCGGCAAGGTAGAAGGCGGCGACGAACCGGGTGTTCAGCGGCGTCGTGTGGAGCGGAAAGCCGACCACGTGGGCCGGCCGGATCAGGCCCGTCAGCCCGATCGCAAGCCCCTGCACCGCGCCCACCAACAGGTATGCGCGGAGCCACCAGGGGACACCCTGTCGCGGTGGTTGCAGCATCGCTGACGACTCGCGACAATACCGCACCTGACCAGACGTCACCGTTTCCCACCCGGCCCGGGCGCCCTCGGCTCGCTCCGCGTCGTAACCGGCCTCCACGACGACCCGACGGCCGTAATGACCGGGCTGCACGAGCGCCACGGCGACCTCGTGCACTTTCGCATCGGGCCCCAGCATGTGTACGTGGTGCTGCGCGCCGACCTGATCCGCCAGGTGCTGGTCACCCATCAGAAGTCGTTCAAGAAGGGGCCCGGCTTCGAACGAGCCCGCATCGTGCTGGGAAATGGCCTGCTCACGAGCGAGGGCGACTTCCATCTGCGCCAGCGCCGCATGCTGCAGCCGGCCTTCCACCGTCGCCGTGTCGCCTCCTATGCGGCCGTGATGGTCGACGAGGCGGATCGCATCGACGCGGTCTGGCGCGCGGGCGAGGTGCGCGACGTGGCGGCTGACATGTCGGAGCTGGCGCTGCGGGTCGTTTCACGCGCCCTGTTCGGTGCCGAACTGGACGACGACGCGCGCGATATCGGCCGCGCGGTCGCCGAGGTTGGCGAGTTCTTCGACTATCTGACCGTTGCACTGCTGCCGGTGCTGCTGCGAACACCGCTTCCTCGCATCCGTCGCTTCCGCGCCGGCATCGAGCAGCTGGAGCGCTCGACGGCGCGGGTGATCGCGGACCGCCGTGCCGAGGCCGACGGCGGGGACGGCGACCTGCTGGCGATCCTGCTCGCCGCCCGCGACGTCGAGGGCGACGGCACGGGCATGAGTGACACGCAGATCCGCGACGAGGCGCTGACGCTGATCACCGCGGGGCACGAGACGACCGCGAACGGGCTCAGCTGGACCTGGTACACGCTCGCCCAGCACCCTCAGGTCGAGGCCAGCTTCCATCACGAGCTGGCGGAGACGGTCGGCGACCGTGCGCTCGATGCCGAGGACGCCGCTGCGTTGCCCTACACGCAGGCGGTGCTGCTCGAGTCGATGCGGCTGTATCCGCCGGCCTGGGGCATCGAGCGGCGCGCGCTGCGCGACCAGGAGATCGGCGGGTACATGATCCCGGCCGGAGCCGCCGTGCTGATGCCGACCTTCGTTGTCAACCGCGACCCGCGCCTCTACCCCGACCCGCTTCGGTTCGACCCCGAACGATTCCTCGGTGATGTCGCCGCTGCCCGCCCCGACTGGGCGTATCCACTGTTCGGCGCGGGCACGCGCAAGTGCATCGGCGTCGGCTTCGCCATGCTCGAGGCGGTGCTGGTGCTGGCCGAGCTGGGCCGCCGCTGGCGGCTGCGGCTCGATCCGGCCCGGCCGGTGGTGCCGCAGGCGCGCGTGTCGCTGCGCCCGCGGGACGGCCTCTGGATGCGACCCGAGCTGCGGACGGCGTGAGCATCCCGACCGTCGGGGAGGGTCCCAGTCTGCGAGAGGCGCGGGCGCTGTGGCTGATGTGGGCGATCGTGGCGGCGCTGGTCTGGATCACCTACGCACGCCTCCCCGCGAGCGACTTCTACAACGTCACCGGCACCGGGTTCGGCGCGGGTGCTGCACGCGTGCTGGTGCTCCTGGGCTGGCCGATCTCGCTGGCAGCACCGGCGCTGCTGGCGCCCGCAGCCGACCGGCTGCTGAGCTCGCCGCGCACGCCGGCCGCGCGGCGGGCGGTGATCGGCGCCTCGGCTGCGTCGGTTGTGCTGTGCATGACCATCGCCTGGCCCGGCGTGATTACCCAGTCGAACCTCGACGCAAAGCCGTCCAACCTGCTCGCCGCCTGCGGCGTCGGCATCGCCGCGGCGGTCTCAGCGGTGGCGCTTCGCCGCACCGGCCCAGGCCCGCGGATGGCGGTCGGTATCGGCGACCGCGTGGCGATCGCGCTCTTGGCGGTGATGGGAGTCGCTGCGCTGCCGTGGATCTTCGCCAACGTCGGCGTCTACGTCGGCGACGTCCCCGTCCTGTCGCAGGTGTTCATGTCGAAGAAGATCCTGCCCGAGCCGGGGCATCCGCACCTGCATGCGGTGCACCTCGGAAACCATGAAGGCCTGGACGGCTGGCTGTTGGCAGCAACGGCGCTCGGCCTGCGTCGGGCGCTCCCGACCATGCGCGCCACCCGACTGCGGACGGTGCTGGCCGGCTACCTTGCCGTGCTGCTCGTCTATGGCGTGATGGTCGCTGCAAACGATTTCTGGCACGAACAGCTGGTCAAGCGCGGAACCACGTCCCTCATGTTGCCCGACGTGATCACGCCAGGGCTGACCTGGGGCTGGGGGATGCTGCTGGCAGCCGCGGCGCTGCTCTATTTCACGGCGTTTCGAGTACGCGCCAGGACCCGTCAGACGCTGCCTGGGGCCAGGTCGTAGACTCGGCTGGTGATGATCTGCGCAGCGTGTGGTCACGAGAACCCGAAGGCGAACAGGTTCTGCGGCGGGTGCGGGGCGCCGCTGCGAGAGCCGGCGCCGCGGGCAGCAGAGGAGCACGGCCCCACTCGGATCGCCCAGAACGAGGAGCTTGAGGTCGAGCTGCGCGCGGTGGTCCAGGAGGCGAAAGCCTCGGAGCGGCGCCTGCTCGACGTTCTCGAGGGTGTCCAGCTGGTCGCGGTGAGCACGGCCCTCGACGGACGAATCAGATTCTGCAACCGGTACCTGTGTGAGCTCAGCGGGTGGCCGCGGGATGAGCTGCTTGGCCGCCTCTGGGCAGAGACGTTCAACGACCAAAGCACGATCGTCGAGCAGCTGGCGACGGGGAGGGTGGCAGATCATGAAGAAGCTCCGCTCCGCACCCGGTCGGGAGAGATTCGCGAGATCTCGTGGAGCACGACCCCCGACCGCGACGCGGACGGCAAGATCACCGGTGCCACCGGGATCGGGCAGGACGTGACCGAGCGGAACCGGGCCGTCGCAGATCTTCGCCGGCTCGCCCAGCAGCAGGCGGCTCTGCGCCGGGTAGCAACCTGCGTCGCCTCGGAGATCGACTCATCCAGCGTCTTCGATATCGTGGCCGAGGAGGTCGCCTGCCTGCTCGGCGGACGCTCAGCCAACCTCGTCAGGTTCGAACCTGATGCCAACACCGGCACGATGGTGGGCGGCTGGACTCGCGGCTTCCGCTCGCTCCCCGTCGGCTCGCAGGTCACGTTCGACGGCCCCACGGCGGTGGGACAGGTGCGACGACACAACCGCGCCGCCCGCGTTGACGACTACTCGAATGTCGCCGGTGAGTTCGCGGCAGTCATCCGAAGCCTCGGCATTGACGCGTCGGTTGCGGCCCCGATCCGCGTGGGAGGGGAGCTCTGGGGCGCCATCGTCGTCTCGACCACACGCGACGAGCCACTCACCCCTGACTCGGAGATGCGCATCGAGGAGTTCGCCGAGCTGGTTGCGCTGGGGCTGGCAAGCGCCGCGGCACGCACGGAGCTTGCCGCCTCACGCGCTCGCATCGTCGCCGCCGGCGACGCCGAGCGGCGCCGCCTGGAGCGAAACCTCCATGACGGAGCCCAGCAACAGCTTGTGTCGCTCTCACTCGCGCTGCGCATGGCGCGCTCGACCGTAGACGAGACCAGTCAGACCTCGGCCTTGCTCGACGCCGCAAGCGATCAGCTGATGCAGGCGCTTGCCGAGCTGCGAGAGCTGGCGCGGGGCATCCATCCCGCCATTCTGACCGACCAAGGGCTGCGCGCCGCCGTCGAGGCGCTCGCTCGGCGCAGTTCGGTGCCGGTCGAGCTTTCGATCAACCCGCCGCCGGGCGTTCCGTCGCAGGTCGAGGCGGCGTCCTACTACGTCATCTCGGAAGCGCTCACCAACGCAGCGAAGTACGCGGACGCCCAGACCGTCCGGGTGAGCGTGCGCCGCAACGATGCACAGCTCCACGTCGAGGTCGCCGACGACGGCCGCGGAGGTGCCGATCGCCAGCTGGGAAGCGGCCTGAACGGCCTCGCCGATCGGGTGAGCGCACTCGGCGGACAGCTTCGGGTCGTGAGCCCGGCCGGCCGCGGAACCACCGTCATCGCGGATCTGCCGGTCGCGGAGACGTTGGACGCAGACCCGCCTGCGGCGGCGAACGGGACGCGGGGATAACGACTGCGACCCGCGGCGGCCGGTAGTTCAGACCCGCCGACCGCAGGACACGCAGCGCGTGCCGGCGGAGGCGTGGACGGTCTGGTGGTGGGAACAGAGCAGTCGGCGCAAGCGTCGCATCTCGATCACCCCGCCGGATCCTGATCGCTACACATATGCTGGACGATGGACATGCGACCAGTCTTGTCCTCTGGGAGCCGCATCGCAGCAGGGAAAACCCCCGACCTGCATTCGCATCTCACCACCCTCACGGGAGGCTGACCGCACCATTGGGTCGGTCTCGCGTCGGGGTCAGTGCTGTGCTTGGGCCATCTGCTCGTATTCCGCGGCCGCCTGTTCGGCGCTTTCGGGCTCGAACCACTCGGGATTCGGATACCCGCTCTCGCGTAGCGCCGTGGCCAGAGCGTCGGCGTCAAAGCCGCTACGACGGTGCTCCACCGTCGGCCCCAAGGTCGTCCAGTAGGCCCAGCCGGGCTCTCCCTGGTACGCCATCCCCACACTACCGGCGTTGACCAGTCGCCGGTTCGCCACCATACGGTCGAACTGGACGTGGGTATGCCCGGACACGACCAGCGCTTCGTCGACGCCCTCCAGCATCGGCTCAACGCGTGCGACCGCCGACACGGCCGTGACGATGTCCTCGTCACTGCGCGGCGACCCGTGGCAGAAGCACACCGCGCCGAGGCCCTCGACGTCGATCGTGACGGTCGTGGGCAACCCGGCAAGCCACGCAAGCCGTTCCTCGCCGACGCGCTCTTGGACCCATCCGCTGGGATCGCGGTCAC
>Ga0075425_100002421_pt1 | contig 18706 bp, 17 predicted proteins | sample SoiMethybrSBSTD4_FD_75300 | JGI IMG/M metagenome (GOLD analysis project Ga0075425, IMG submission 75300) | Bulk soil microbial communities from a Populus tree surrounding site in Tennessee, USA - Soil MetaG P. TD hybrid SBSTD4 | ecosystem: Environmental > Terrestrial > Soil > Tree plantation... | reverse complement strand
GATTTCGACATCTACACGATTCCGGTGACTGGAGGCGACGAAAATCGCCTCACGACCGCCAAAGGCCTCGACGACGGTCCCGAGTACTCGCCTGATGGCCAATACATCTATTTCAACTCCGAGCGCACCGGACACATGCAGATCTGGCGCATGAAGGCCGATGGCAGCACTCAGGAGCAGGTCTTCTCCGACGACTACAACAACTGGTTCCCGCACATTTCGCCAGACGGGAAATGGATGGTGTTTCTGACCTACGAACGAGATGTAACCGGCCACCCCGAAAACAAAGACGTGATGCTGCGGCTCATGTCTCTCGCGGACAAGAAAGTCACTGGGCTGGCGAAGTTGCTCGGCGGGCAGGGAACCATTAACGTCCCCTCGTGGTCGCCAGATAGCAAGTCAGTGGCGTTCGTGAGCTATGCCTTGATTACCCCTGAGGACGTTCGGCAAGCTGGCAGTCAGCACTGAACACGTAGGGGCGGAGCCTGCCCTGAGCGACTGACTAAAACCAAGGAGTCGAATGGGCGCCCTCACCCGCCCAATCCGGACGAGGGCGTCCGGGGCTACGTATTCTCAGTCATTTCCCCAACTTCTCATCGAAGAACTTCGCCATCAACTCCAGCGCTTCTTGTGTTTCGGCAAACTGAAAGTGATACCAGAACGCATGCGGCATGGCTTCAAATACTACAAGCTGTGCATCTACTCCAGCCTTCAACAATGCGCGATGAAAGATTGAAGTATCGCTCAGCAAAGCATCGCGGGTACCAGTCACGAGCAGACTGGGCGGAAAGCCGTGCAGATCGGCGAACAACGGCGAGAGTACCGGATCCCGCGGATCGGTCTTGCCAACGTACTCATCGTCAGGACCTCGGTTTGGACTTGAGGGCGCAATCCCTCCGGAGAATCCGTTCAGCGAAAAGAGCTGCCTGGAATCTCCAGTTCGGCTGAAATCGGCCAGCATGGTGAATAGGCCGAGTGCGCCAGGCATCGGCAAGCTGAGCTGCTTCAATCTCACGGTTACTTCGGCGGTCAGGATTCCTCCCGCGGAAGTCCCGAAGATTCCAATGTGGTCGGGCTGATACGTCTTCAGCAGTTCTTTGTAAACCGCGACCACATCATCCACGGCCGCCGGAAAGGGATTTTCCGGTGCCAGCCGGTAATAGACGGATACAACTTTGACCTTCGCCAGATTGCAAATCGGAATCCCTTCGATCAGCGACCCCGAGTCTGAATTGAATCCACCGCCGTGGAGATTGATCAGCACGCGCTTCAGGTTTTGCGCAGGTGTGATCAGCGGCGAGACAACGTCCGTGTGTACACCCGCTATGTCCTTGGGTTCAATATTCACCGGAAACAGCCGCTTCGCCTCAGCCAACTGCGACTTCTGCCACTGCTCAGTGCGCGCGCGCCGTTCGGATAAATTGGACGTCGGCATCGTCGTTTCCTGCTCAATCTCTTTAAGCCACTTCTGTGCTTCCGGGCTGACGGTCGTGGGCATGGGGACGACACGAGTGATTCGCGCAGTTCCGTCGAGATCGAAGCTGGAAGTGTCCGGATTCGTGCTGGTACTTTGTGAGACGGCCGATCCGCTCAGCAACAGTACAAGGGCTGCTATCGCAGAAACACGCATGCACACCTCTGTGACATTCCTCTGTGTAACTCTGTGCCCTCCGTGCTGAAGCCTCTTGAGGGTTGATACGAAGAACCGTGAAGACGCCTACTCGTGCGTGTACCGCCCCTGCTCAATTACACGTTCGGCAACCTGCTGGCCCAGCGCGATGCGGTTGTACGGCTCGCGTTTGCCAAGTCGACGCAGTATGGCCAATTGTGTACGCAGCATATCGCCGTCGGCCACGGCAGTGATGATCTTGCGCGCCGATGATTCAATCCGTTCAAATGCACGTGAAAGATAAAGGCGCGTCATTGCAATGGCCATTTCTGCTGCGTCCTCGCCTCCCGACTGGACGATTTTCATCGTCCTCAGCAGCGCAGATTCCATGGCATAGATTTCGATCACCATATCTGCAATCGCACCCATGATTTCCTGCTGCTGCTCAATTTGCTGCATGTATTTTTGAGTTGCTGCACCCGCCGCAAATAGCCCGAGCTTCTTCGCGGACGCAACCAGCTTTTCTTCATCCGCAAGCGGGCCTTCAATCTCTTCGTCAGTCGCTGGTCCAGCGAGCACTTCATCCATGAGCTGCTTGATTGCGGGCATCAACGCAAGTTGCCCGCTCATGGCTCGCTTCAGCAGAAAACCGGTAATGATCAAGCGATTGATTTCGTTGGTGCCTTCAAAGATGCGATTGATGCGCGCATCGCGGTAAGCGCGCTCGGCTGGATATTCTTCTACGAAGCCGTACCCGCCATAGATTTGAACCGTTTCATCTACCACGTAATCGACCATCTCCGACGCCCACACTTTGATGATCGAGCATTCAACCGCATACTCTTCGATCGCCTTCAATGTCTGTTTAACACCGTCGGCTGCCGTCTTTTCTACCGCCGCGAGTGCCCCATCCATCATCCCCACGGTGCGAAAAACCAGAGACTCGCCCACGTACGTCAGAGCTGCCATATTGGCGATTTTTTCGCGAACCAGTCCGAAATCGGCAATGACCTTTCCGAATGCCTTGCGCTGCTTGGCATAACCAATCGCGTTGCTGAGAGAGGCCCGCGCGCCACCTACGCACATGGCTCCCAGCTTGAAACGTCCAATGTTCAGGATGTTGAACGCAATCAGATGTCCTTTACCGATTTCGCCGAGCACGTTTTCTGCAGGAACCTGGCAGTCATTCAGAATGATGGGGCACGTCGAAGATCCGCGAATACCCATTTTGTGCTCTTCCGCTCCAACCGAAAATCCCGGAAACGAACGCTCGACCAGAAACGCCGTAAACTTCTCTCCATCCAGTTTGGCGAAAACCGTGAACAAATCAGCAAATCCCGCGTTCGTAATCCACATCTTTTCGCCGTTCAGAACGTACTGTTTCCCATCTGCCGAGAGTGTTGCCCTTGCACGGCAGTTCAGCGCATCCGAACCGGAAGTTGCTTCCGAAAGCGCATAAGCCCCGACCATCTCGCCTGAGGCTAGCCGCGGCAAATACTTCTTTTTCTGTTCCACTGTTCCGAAATAAACGATCGGCAGAGTTCCAATTCCGGTGTGCCCGCCCCAGGTCGTCGCAAATCCCGCGTACTTTGCGATGCGATCGGCAATCACGGCCGCCGTCACTTTGTCCATTTCCAGGCCGCCGAAGGCTTCCGGAATCTCAACTCCACTCAGGCCAAGCTCCCCCGCCTTCTTGAGCAATTCGCGGACGACCGCGAAGTCTTTATGCTCCATCTTCTCGACGTTGGGCAGGATTTCGTTTTGAGCGAACTCTTCGGCGGTCTGAGCAATCAGGCGGTGCTGATCGTTGAAATCCTCAGGAGTGAAGACTTGTTCTGGTTTGCGAGTCTCAAGCAGAAAACTTCCACCGGCAATTTTTTCGGCAGGCGATGCAGTCACTGTGCCCATTAAACCTTCTCAAGACTGAAATGTGAAAGTGCGAGCTGTCGCTAGAAGTCTAACGGCACAGAGACGGGATTGCCAACGTTCGCTGACGACGCGATTATCTCGGAATGAAGCTGTAAGCCAGTCCAATGATGGAGATCAGGACCATGCTGTAAAAACACCACATCCAGCCATCTGCTTTTGAGACTTCCGTTGGTAGTTGATGATTCCACTGTAAATTTCCTGATTGTGCTGATTTGGGGAGACAGTGGACGAATGGCGAGGGCTACAGTTGATACTAAGCCTAGGAACTGTGGATTTCAATACCACGTTAGTAACCAGAAAGGTCACCAGCAAGAAGCCTCACCGTGGACCCGCAAGAATGGCCGAATTGGCCACAGCTACAATCGCTCTTTGTTGTTTCTCTTCCCGTAAAGACGATAGCTTTGAGCTGAATCGAATATAGAACACTGCCATCCTGCCACCACAAATTCACCGGCGCACACGATCCTCCACAGCTAATTGGTCTGAAGTACCCGTGGAGGCCACGAGCGAGCTTTACCACATGGGTGTTAGGTAGATTGCGAGGGCTATAGCTCGGCGCAGTGTTTCCCGCAAACATCGCGGCAAATCCAGCATCTCCAGCATCAGGATCGTAGAGCAGACTTGCTGAGTACTCGTTCGTCGCAGCTTTATCGACGACCGCGTACTGCACATCACCTATGGCTTTTGGCAGCTCGCTGGGTAAAAACAAGGGCACGTGCGACTTCGCTTTAATTTGCGGCACTGCGGACGCGAAGACGGACGGCAAACCGCGCGTTTTCTGCGATTGACTCGTGGTAACGAACAACAGAATTAGAGCAAACAGTAGTGACGTTACACTTTTGCGCGATTGCAGCTGAGAATGTGTGAATTGCACGGGGAAGTCTGGCGCGCCCGGAGAGATTCGAACTCCCGACCTACAGCTCCGGAGGCTGCCGCTCTATCCAGCTGAGCTACGGGCGCCCAACCTCAAGTTTACATCGCTGCGAGGATTTTGCGTTTCAACAGCACCCGATCACAATCGCCGGTCAGCCGTTCCAAATCCAGCGGCTGATCGCCATGCTGAACGCAAGAAGCCCCGCGGTGTCGCGGGGCTTTGGAATTCCAATCTCTGTTGCTATTGCGGCTTCTGCGTACCGTTCGAAGGCGAACTCTGTTGCTGTGACGATCCGCCTTGCTGCTGGCGCGATTTCTGGAGTTCGGCCAGTTTTTGAAGTTGTTCGGGAGTTAGAACGGCTCTGATTTTGGGCGAGGCGGTCTCGCGAATCTGATTGGCTTTTGCGACCTTCTGTTCCGTGCTCAGGCTCGAGTCGTTGCGTACTGCTTCCATCTGCTGATTTTCGTCAGCAATGATCGGACGCAGCTTTGTCTTCTGCTCCTCGGTAAGTCCAAGGGGGTTGTCATCAGCGCCCTGACTGCTCTGCGAAGCCGAGCCTGACTGTCCAGATTGCGGTGGCGCGGATTGCGCAGGCGCAGATTGCGGTGAAGCCTGGGAGGGTTGCTCCTGCTGCGGCGCTTGTGATGGGGCCGCAGACGGTTGTTCGGGTGCTGATTGCGGAGAGGTGTTTTGCGACGGTGCTGCCGACGGCTGCTGGTCAGGTGACGGCTGCTGGTCGGGTGATGATTGTGAAGGCGTACTTTGTGACGGCGGCGCTGCCTGCGGCGAAGCCCCTCCGGTTCCAGAGGTTTGCGCGTAGGACGCCAACACCGTAGCCACGAGCATAAGCAGTGCCAAAAATCCGGTTCTGGTATAGGTGATTCGCATGTCGCTCCTTCTAGACGGTGGCCGGAGATTTTGAGTGCAGGGACTCCACCGCACAGGCAAGCTGAGATGAGCGGCCCACCGATCAGGTTGCCGCTTCCCGGACCATCTATTTTTAAGAAATTTGCCGGCCGCTGTCCCAGCTATTTTCTTACGCTAGTAGTACTTCGGGCGGAGCGTTTGTCACGCTTTTGTTGATACATCAATGCGTCAGCCTTTGCCAGCAGGTCCTCTATTTCGAGCTCCGGATCGGAATGGCTGGCCACGATTCCCACGCTGAATGATAGAACGTACTCCCTACCCGCGGCATGATTGTGAGCCGCAAGTTTGTGCAGGATTCGGCTGCGGATTTTTTGATCGTCCGCCTCGGCAATGAAGACAGCGAATTCATCGCCACCGAGCCGAGCCGACACATCCGACTCGCGGAAGGATTCTCGCAAGACATTGGCTGTGTCCACGAGCGCCTGATTGCCGGCGTGGTGGCCGAAAGTGTCGTTGATCTGCTTGAGTCCATCGAGGTCCACGAAGGCGACGGCGAAAGGTTCGTTATTGCGGCGCGCCAATTTCACACGATGATTGGCCAGCGCCAAAAACCCTTTGCGGTTGTATAGACCTGTCAGGTCATCAAGCAGCGAAAGGTTCTCGAGCTGGGCGTTAGCGAGGGCCAGCTCTCTTGCTTTTTGCGCCAGGTCCTGCTCCGCCGCTTTTCGGGCGCCAATGTCCCGTTCGAGCTGCTCTTTTGCGTGCTGCAACTCGGCGGTTCGCCTCGAGACCACCTCCTCGAGATGCAATCTGTGCTCGTGCAGCTCCAGCTCAATGCGTTTGCGTTCAGTAATGTCTCGAGAAATCCCCATCGTCCCGATGATCGTTCCTTTGTCATCGGTCATTGGCAGCTTTGTCGTTAAGACCCAGGTTTCGCGACCGTCCGGCCAGGTTTCCTTCTCTTCTTTTTCAATCACTGCCTCGCCGCTGCGGATGATCGTCTGCTCATCCTCAAAAGCCTGTTGGGCGTGTTCGGGGGCGAATACATCGAAGTCGGTCTTGCCCACCGCCTCGGAAGGGTCATTCATGCCGAAGCGCAAAGCCAGAGCGCGGCTGATGCGCACAAAACGGCTCTCTCGATCTTTGAAGTAGACGCCGTCGGGAACATGTTCCAGGAACGCATGTAGCAGGTCTTCTTGTGTCCCCGGAATCATGCGAACGGGCCCCCTCGAACCCTTCGCCATAACACTATTCTAAGTCTCGCTTTCGAGTTTTCATCCTCTCGCGACCTGCTTGGGTAATCAAATCAAGGTACCGTTGCGCCCGAGAGGCGCCAAAGTCAGGGAATTCATGGTGCGCACTTTGATCACACGCGGAATGTTACCGAGGTTTAGGTCTTCAGGCCTGGGGATCAATTGTATTGAACCGAGTCATGCAGGCGGCAGGTAGCGAGATCAAATATGACAGTTTCGCATCCAAGCCTTTGAGAACAGTCATAGGAGAGAAAAAATGAAAGTTGGATTCATTGGGCTGGGCAATATGGGATCGCCGATGGCAGCAAACCTCATCAAAGGCGGACACGAAGTGGTTGTTTACAACCGCACGCCCGCCAAAGCTCAGCCGTTGGTGAGCCAGGGCGCTCGCTACGCCGGCAGCCTAGCCGACGCGTGCCGCGGCGAGGTAGTTTTCACGATGCTGTCTGATGACAATGCGCTTGAGTCTGTTGTTTTCCGCGATGGCGGCATAGCGCACACGCTCGCTCGCAACGCGATTCATGTCTCCGGGAGCACTATCAGCTTGGCGCTTTCCGATAGGCTAGCTCAGGAACATGCAGAACGCGGCCAGAGCTTCGTGGCCGCGCCGGTTTTTGGACGCCCCGAGGCAGCTGCAGCAGGGAAGCTGTTTGTTGTCGCCGCTGGTGATAACGTGGCGGTAGAGACTTGTATGCCTCTGTTCGAGTCCGTAGGCCAGCGCACGTTTCGTTTCGGAGAGAAGCCCTCGTCCGCCAATCTGGTGAAGATCAGCGGCAATTTTCTGATTGCCTCAGTTCTTGAATCTTTGGGCGAGGTGCTGGCGCTAGTTAGGAAGGGCGGACTGGATCAGCAGCAGTTTCTCGATTTTCTAACCTCCACGTTGTTTACAGCGCCGGTTTACAAAACCTATGGCGGATTGATTATCGAAAAGAATTTTCAACACGTGGGATTTGCGGCGCCTCTCGGGCTGAAAGATACACGGCTGACGCTAAGCGCGGGAGAAATGTTTCGGGTGCCGTTGCCGCTCGCAAGCTTGCTGCGTGATCGCTTCCTGGCTCTCCTCGCGCGCGGCGGCGAGTCGCTGGATTGGTCCGCGATTGCCCAACTGGCAGCCGAAGATTCGGGGCAAAAGGGATCGCCTTCATAAAGACTGCCGAGTTTCTTACTCGAATAGGAATCCAATCCAGAATGCTGCAATCATCAGCGCGAGACCCGGCACCACGCGCGCGGCAAAACCCGTTCGTCCTGAGATGAATGCGGCGATGGCCTTCGTTACAGTGTTCGCTGTTACGCCGGCGAAGATTGGAATGATGGCTTGTTGCGCCGGGAGTTTTCCCGATGCCGCAAGCGATGCTGCCGAGACTGCCGCCGAATGCCCATCGCCGAACCCGGCGGTTGCAGTCGCAACCAGCACGCCTCTAGCTCCCAGCCATGCGTTGAGCGCAGCCGACGCGAAAGTCACACCCGTCACAGTCGTGGCCAGGATCAGTGCAACGCGAAGATCGAATGCCGATCCCGGCGGAGCGCTGACTTCTGCCTGATGCTTCAGAGCGCGAAAAGTAAAGATCGCTCCGTAAGCAATTGTTGCAATGCAGGCTGCAATCAGCGAAAAACGAATCATCCATAAAATGGACCGGTTGGTCGCCTGCAGAACAACCGCTAACTCAACAATGGTCGCTATCGAAGAAAGGACCGCGCCGGCAGTTGCCGTGCGGGCCAGCGCAGGCTGTTCCTTTGCGCGCGCCCCCATTGACGCGATTGTTCGCCGTGCTGGATGCAAAACCTGAGGCAAGGCCCGCGAGCGCTAATCCAAACCTTGCTCCGAGCACGCGCACCGCGATGTATCCGGCCGCGCTTACTGCCATCATGAGAACCACGATTCTCCAGATGGTTCGCGGATTCACAGCCGCAAACGGACCCACGTAGCGATTCGGCATCAAGGGGAGGACAACAACCACTGACGCGGCAAAAATGAGCGCGTCATGAAGCTCTGCTTCGGTGAGAACCGACCGCACAAAGCGATGCATCCTTGTCCGCGCCGCAAGCAGGATCGCCACCACGACGGCGACCGCGGACGCCAAAGCCGGTTCGCGCATCGCCAGGGCTCCCAGCAGAAGCGTGAGAAGAAGTGACGCTTCCGTGGTCATGCCTGGGTCCTGCTGATAGGTGCGCAGATAGGCAAGGACGACGAGGCTGGCAAGCGCCGCGACCATGACCGCGAGCAAGATCGCTCCCCCGAGTTCCAGGCTTACCGCACCAAGCACAGAGCGGATTGCGAATGTCCGAATCCCGGCTGGCCGACGCCGCGGCCCTTCGCCCTTGCGGCGTTCGCGCTCTGCCCCGATCAGCAGGCCAATGCCCAGAGCAACTCCGAGCCGTAACGCGACAGGAGTCAACATAGTGCGCATGTTAGCAGGAGAGCCGGAAATTCGAAGAAGGTTGAACTTCGAATTAGAAGCGAGCAGTGCAGATGCGAACGATTTTATCTCGCTTGAGCCACGGTGCCTGCAGGTTGCCAGAGCGTGCTTAGCAACGCTTCTGCAGCAATGCGCGGCAGGCTTCGAGAGAGACGGTCGCGAAGACTCGAGTATTCCTGAGTTCCTGCGAACAAGTCTCGCATCAGCTCGCGGAAACGCGGACTACGCCCGGTGAGTTGGATCATGCGCTCAATGACGTTTCCACCCATCCAACTTCCGGCATAAAAGCGGTCGGTAATGTGAGCAGCACGCTCAAGCTCGGGAAGGAAGTCGTGACGGACCGATTCGGAATAGTTTTCTGGCGCGCTTTGCGCGAGTGCTTCTGCCAGCAACTCCGCCGAGCGTAGCGAGTAGTAGATCCCCTCTCCTGTAATCGGATCTACAAAACCTGCGGCATCGCCGATCAGCGCCCAGCCGTCCCCCGAGAATGGACCTTGCAAAGCCTTCGGAGTGAGCGCAGGAATGATGTGGGCATATAACTTGGCGCCATCCAGGTTGAGCCCGAACTCAGGCAGAGAGTCCTCAAGCACTTGCCGCAGCTTCGCGGTGTTCGCCCCCTGCATGCAACCGCATATTCCAACTGAAAAATGATCTGATCGAGGAAATACCCATATGTATCCGTGCAGCTCTTTCAGGAACCGGATCTGAACTGTATGGTGCGTGCCCGGGATGTAATAGCCGACTGCGACCATGAAGTTTTCAGGTCCAAATGGCCGCGGAAACTGTTCGCGAAACGAATTTCGTGCGCCAGTGGCCATCACAACAAATTCAGCGCTGACGTTCCCGGAACTTGTTTGAATGCTCCAGCCCTTTCCTGAGCGCTCAATCTGCAGCACGCGTGCGCGGCGCACTTCTGCTCCAGCCTGATCGGCGCGATCGAGCATCATCCCATTGAGCACTTGGCGTGAAAAGATGGCAATCTGGCGATCGAGCCGAAATGCGACCTTGCGCCCTGACGGCGCGATGAGCTCGCAGTCGCTGATCCAGTTCCACTCGGCTTGGGCTTCTCGAAGGAACGGCCAGCGTGTGATGGCTTTGTCGGTAAGTCCGCCGCCACACGGCTTTTCCCATGCGAGTTTTTCGTCGAAGAGAACGACCTTGCGTCCGGCGCGCGCGAGTTCCGCGGCGGCAAATGCGCCTGCAGGACCGCCACCTACAACGGCAATTCTTTCAACAAAGGACATTCCGGCGAGCACCTGAACGCGTTCGGTGTGTGAATGCTAGCAAGAGCTAGGGCGGGGACACAAATAGCGTGTCCGGGTGGGCGCGCAATGCAGCGTGGACTATTGCTGCATCTGCGTCATTTGCTGATAAACCGCGATTCCGGCAATCGCCAAAATCAGCACTGCCGATGCGGTTCCCAGCACTTTTACGAACGGGCCAAGCCTGTTCACCTTGGCCATGATCTCCACTTGTTCCCTTGCCATGTGGGCTTCGGAGTCACCCAGGAAAAGCTGGTCATCCTCGTGCATGGTCAGGGTGCCGCGGTAGATCAGGAGAGCGATAAGGGCTGCTGTGAGCACGCCCCATACGATGAGAAGCTCGAACAGAGTAGACATTGTCCACCTCGTACAGGCGAGCGTTCTTACTTCCGTCTGGGCCTGGTGAATGGCCCTAGGCGGGTCTCTACTGGTGATTATAGCTCCGCCCGGAGACGCGGGAAGAAGGATTTTTCCGAAACCGTCGTTGGTCGTCGGTCCTCGGCCGTTGGCCCAAACCTGCGGGCGTCTCGCCCGTCGACTCAGAAATCCGGAGACACTTGGCGAACGACCAACGACGCCTTATTGAATGAACATATGGCTTGCAGCTATGAGCACTCCGAGCAGCCCCGACGCCATACCCATCCACCAGAAAAATTTCCTCCCTGAGAGTAGCGTAATCGAGGTAATCACTAATGCGATCTCCAAAAAGCCTTCGCCGAGATCAAACCGGTCAGCGCGGCGCCGGGCAAGCGTGGCTTCATTCTCCAGTTTCCGCGCTTCAGACTGGATTTCGTCTTTTTGCTTGTCGTACTTGTCGGCCTCTGCTTTCGTCGATTCGAGCCAACCGGCGGACTTACCCGCATCGGAACTAGGCAGGAAACCCGCCATACCAATCAGTTTCTGATCTGTGTGCAGGCGCGTGTCCTTGCCCTGATAGTAGGCCCACTGATCGTTGGCGCGAGTCTGCATCACCACTTCCTCGGTATGCATGCGGTGGCCGAGCAAAGTGACAATCGCGACCAGTACGGCAAGGATCGCCATCGTTAAAGAAACCGGCGCCATCTCGGGATTGTGCGCGCCATGCGAAGCATGTTCGTGAAGTTCCTGTAATTCGTCGCTCATGGATTCTTCCGATCCGATGCATAGTAACGGAACGAAGTGGCTAGTAGCTAGTTGCTAGTGATCTACACTTGTAGAGCGGAGCCGAAACTAGCAACTAACAACTAACCACTTCTTTCACTCTCCCATTACCTTGACGATCACCCGCTTCTCCCGTTGCCCATCGAACTCCGCGTAGAAGATCCGCTGCCAGGTTCCGAAGTCAAGGCGCCCCGCTGTGATGGGAACGATGACCTCATGGTGAATCAACAATGCCTTCAGGTGCGAATCCCCGTTGTCTTCGCCAGTTTCGTGATGCTTGTAGTCCCGGTTGAAAGGCGCGAGTCCTTCGAGCCACTGATCAATGTCTTCGATCAGGCCGGACTCGTTGTCATTCACATAAACACCCGCCGTGATGTGCATGGCCGAAACCAGCACCATGCCTTCCTTCACGCCGCTCTTCTTCACAATCGCCTCAATCTGCGGCGTGATGTGAATGTACTCGCGGTGCTTGCGGGTGTGAAACTTCAGATATTCGGTATGGACTTTCATTGACTCTGTGGCTTTTCCTCTGTGTTACTCAGTGTCCTCTGTGGTTTGTTTTTTTTCTGGTCTCAGCAGGGGAAACAGAATCACGTCGCGAATTGACTGCGAGTTGGTCAGCAACATTGCCAGACGATCAATGCCCACCCCCACGCCCCCCGCCGGAGGCATCCCGTAGGAAAGCGCGCGAATGTAGTCCTCGTCCATCTGGTGGGCTTCTTCATCGCCTCGTGCCCGCTCGCGCAATTGTGCCTCAAATCGACGCCGCTGATCTTCGGGATCGTTAAGTTCGCTGAAGCCGTTTGAGATTTCCATTTGCCCTATGAAGATTTCCCAGCGTTCAGTCCAGTCCAGCTCATCGGGCTTTTGCTTTGACAACGGTGAAACCGCGGTCGGGAATTCGTAGATGATGGTCGGCTGGGTCAGGTGCTCTTCTGCGACTGCTTCGAATAAGTTTGCGATTGTTTTCCCGGCAGGCTCATTCGGATCGTGCGGCATGTGCGAATGCGCGGCATTGAACCCAGAGACCAGAGCCTTCAACGATTCCGGCGACGAAAAATCGGAGAGCTGCGGCCTGGCTCCCGCCCGCGCCGGCCAGTACTCAATGATCGCCTCGCGCATGGTCAGCCGCCGCCAGTTTTCCGCAGACCAATCGATCTCCTGATCCCCCCATTGTGATTTCGTCCCGCCGGTTACCTCTTTCGCCGCGTGAATAATGAGCTCCTGCGTCAGGTCCATTACGCCACGGTAATCGGTGTACGCCTGATAAAACTCCAGCATGGTGAACTCAGGGTTGTGCCGGGTTGAAATTCCCTCGTTGCGGAAATTGCGATTGATCTCATACACCCGATCAAATCCGCCGACCGTCAGACGCTTGAGATAAAGCTCCGGCGCAATTCTCAGGAAAAGGTCAACATCGAGCGTATTGTGATGTGTGACGAACGGCTTGGCCACAGCCCCGCCCGCGATTGGCTGCATCATGGGCGTTTCCACTTCCACGAATCCGTGTTCGCCGAGAAACCGCCGCATGGACTGCACCAGCTTCACCCGCTTCAGGAAAACTTCGCGGACCTCAGGGTTCATCACTAGATCCACGTAGCGCTGGCGGTACCGCAATTCGACATCGGTCAAACCGTGCCATTTTTCCGGCAAAGGCAGCAGGTCTTTCGCGAGGAACGTGATGTCTTCCACATGGACCGTCAGCTCGCCAGTCCTGGTCCGAAATAGATAGCCACTCACCCCGATGTGGTCGCCGAGATCCAGCAGCTTGTAAAGCTCAAATCCCTTGTCGCCGACTGCATCTTTCTTCACGTAAATCTGCAGCCGCTGTCCGTCTTGCTGCAGATGAGCGAATCCCGCCTTGCCCATGAGACGAATCGTCATGATCCGCCCAGCCACGCGGACGTTTACGCGCTCAGCTTCGAGCTGCTCTCCAGTTCGACCGGAATACTCGGCAAGAATTTGCGGGATTCCATGCGTAAACTCGTACTTCGTCGGATACGTCCGCTGGCCGAGGGCCTCGATCTGCTTAAGCTTGTCCAGCCGCAGTTGGTATATGTTCTCGTCGAGCGCCAAGAGGACCTTGTAGAGACGTAGCTTGCTACGTCTTGTTTGGAATGCCGATGCTGCGGAGGAGACGCAGCGCAGCTGCGTCTCTACAAAAATGCAATTTGCGATTATAAAGAAAATCGAATCATTGAAAACATCTGCTTCCAATGATTTAATGACCCGATCGCAATGGTGACTCAATCAAGCTCAGTTTCCGACAGCCAATCCTTCACTGCCAGTCGCTGGACGCGCGGCAATCTGTTCTTTCCTACACGGATCGTGGTCACACCCTTGCACGTCAGCCGGGTTAAACCCAAATTGTTCGGCAACACTGAAGAGAGCATCGCAATTCCGCAGGTGGCCTCCGTGCAGATTTCAACGGGAATCATCTGGTCCGAGATTCGCATCGACTCGACAGGCGGCGCCGATCCGATTACCAGCCACGGCCATCGCAAGGCAGACGCCGTACGTATTCGCGAGCTGATTGAAACCTATCAGTCCACTCGCGTCGCGCCTGGCAATCAATACACGAAGGGAATGTAGGCGCGGACGCTGTTTCGGTATGCCTGAAACTCCGCTCCAAACTTCTGTGCCAGCAAGACCTCTTCCGTGCGCACGCGAATTTCAGTTCCGATCGCAAATAGAAGCAAAGCTCCTATCACCAGCTGCCACGGCGCGATCACGACAGCGATCGCGCAGATGACAAGTAGCATCGAGGTGTAGATCGGGTTACGCACAACGGAATAAGGCCCCGAGCGGACGAGCTGATGGTCGGAGCCTAACGCGGCATCAATCCGCAAGTGCCGTCCGAGTGCCCTCGACGAACTCCAGGAGAGCAAAATAGCGAGTCCGAAGAAGAGAATGCACGCAACCAGCCGCCAACCCGGGAGCTCGCGGGTCCAGAAATGCCCTTGCCAGAGCAGGCTGAAGGCCGCCAGTTGAAGCAGCACTCCCCAGCGGGACCGCCTGTCGACAGTGCTGGCTGAGGTCGCCTTGCGATGAGCGAAAACGAACGGAGTAAACCAGGCAACGATTCCCGCGATCAGGATTGCGTAAATGTAGAGTGGCACAGTCGGTGTTTATGCCATACCCTAGCACCGGCCCAACTCGCATGAAACGACCAAATGCTAATTGCCAAGTGCTAGGTGCTTCTTAAATGAACATCTCGTCCTGCTGTGCGTTTGTGGACTCACGACCGCGCTTGCGGGCAAAGAATGCTTCAAGGCCCGCTGTCACTCCATGCATCAGTCCCGAGATATGTTTCACCGGAGAGACCACGGTACGCGTCACGGCTTCGCGGGTTTCTTCCAGTTTGTCCATGGTGTGGTTGACGAATTCGTCGGCGCGGATCACTTGCAGGCGGGTGCGGTCAATGATGTCGGTCAACGTGGCGTCCATGCGTTCCATTTGGTTGCGGAGCACGGTGGTCGAGACGGCGACATTATCGAGTACGGTCGTAAGTTTCGGACGAAGGTCGGTTATCATCTCGTGCGCCAGTTCGGCGGTCGGCAGGACCTTCGTTTTCACTTCTTCAGCGAGCGACTCTATCTTCGCGCTGCTTTTGCGCATGGCGAAGTACATGCCGAGCAGAATGAGCATCTGCAATACAACTGCAGTCGCGGTAACGGCGACAAAAATTGTTAAGGCCGTGTTATTCATAGCCACTGATCAGCGCACTTCCGAACTAAACGTTCTCTCCATCGCTCTTGACGCCGGCCGCGGTCTTTTCACGATAGGCCTGCCTTCCGGCTTCAACCGCGGAACGAATCTGATCTCTCTGTTCGCTATAAGCCTGTTTGCCTTTCTCCGCCCATTGTTCAGCCTGCGTGCGCGCTTCTTTCGCCCTTCGGCGCACAAAATCGCGGCCTTCTTCCGCCTTCGACATGAGAATTTCCCGCGTCTCGTTGCCTGACTGCGGAGCATAGAGAATGCCAACCACTGCCCCTATGCCAAGTCCAGTTAAGAACCAAAGTATTCCGCCGCCACTTCTTCGCTCCGACATAGATGACCTCCAACTACCATGACTGCAACACACGGATGGTAGCACCCGCTTTGGCGAATTACAATTCAGCAAGCCCTTGTGCTCTTGCCTTTCCAGCGAGAGAATGTTCCATTCCGAAACTGCCATGTAGGACAGGCGGCTCGCCTGTCCGGATGTTAGGGCGTTGGTCGATTTTATCGATATAGAGAGCCAAGTGTCCGACCGCGAATATCGCCAGCACGGATACCAGGACAGCGGTGAAGACCGCCAGAAGCCCTCTCCGCAGAAGCCTGCCCGCAAGGACACATTCGGTCCGCGTCCCGTCCACATGACAGGCACGCATGAAGTCTCACGCTGCGCCCAGTGCGGAACCCTTCTGAACTCGCTTTCCCAGCCCCTGGGGCAATGCTCTAAGTGCGGTTTCGAGCTCCACTCCTGCAAACAGTGCACCTACTTCGATCCCTCAAAGCGTTTCGAGTGCATGCAGCCGGTTCCCGAACGGGTCGCTAAGAAAGACGTGCGCAACGAGTGCAAGTTTTTTTCCATCAGCGTGCGAGTGGAGAAGCAGACTTCGACAGGAGTCGCGTCAACTCCCGATGCCGCGAGGCGCGCCTTCGATAACTTGTTCAAAGACTAAGAGATAAAACGAAGCCTAGTTTTCGCTTGACTTGGTGGCCACAGCGATTTCCCTTCGCCGGTTCCTGAAATCCAGAATCTGATCGTGGAAACGCCAGTAGGGAATTGACTCAATGAGCCTGGTGAATATCACGACAGTAAAGATGTACCAAAGAGAATCGGTCCTCAGTAGCGCATTGATCGCAAGCGCAAGCGGCAGAAGGCAGATCATCACGGTGAGATTGGTTTTGAGTCCTCCCAATTCGCTCGGAAAGCGGCTGGTGATCTCTCCTATGGATGGAGGCAAATCGGCCGCGTTTAGATTCGTTCCAGTAGCAGGCGAAAGTTGCAAGCGATCTATGCCATCCCTGAGTGCCTCTGCCTGGCGGCGAAGGCCCCGAATGGAGCACGGTTCCAGACTCGCGATACTGAAGACGTCCGGTTTGCCGTCGGTGCCCTGCCATCGAACGTAAACCCGGGGAAAGCTCCACCAGCTTGGCCCCCCTTGCCCGATGCAAACGGAGTCGATCTGTTCCGCCGCAAGCGCGAACCTGAGTTGTTCGCCTCGATACAGAAGGCGGTTCGAGGAAAGCTCCACAAACCCGATGTCCCAGTGGAAATAGTTAACCCCATAAAAGCGAACCACCGCACCTGGGGAGAATCCCACTACGATTGCCTTCTCGGATGGATCTGCTCCTTCGCGGTCAAAACGCGCGGCCAATCGCATCCGCTGCTGTCGACGACCGTAAACGCCGAGCCAGCCCGAGTACGTGATCGAGATAATCGGCGTGACCATCCCGCCAAGAAGGTAGGCAACCAGCGCGGCGTTTCCCTCCAGTTGCTTCGCTTGAATCAGCAGAGCAAAAGCCGCTGGTGGAATCACGTGAGCGAGCAGCGAGCTCCAAAGCCTGAATTGACTGGTCTGCTGCCTTTTTGCAGCTGAACTGAGATTTTCTGGGTCGGTGGCTTCGGGTACCGCATAGTAATCGCCGGAGGCGGGTTGGGCATGCGCGCCGCTTTTTACTTCCATCTGATAACGACCGATGATGGCTTGCAGTTGCTCGGCTGACATGCCGGAGGACGCAGCAATACGTTCCGCGCGTCGCACCATGGAGGGATGCGTCAACCAGGTGCCGGTACCCTTGCCCCATTGAATTGGCATCAGGTTCAACCTGCTGAGCTTTAGCAAGCCGCTTATCTGGGCTTCAGGGTCTCCCGTAAGTTCTGCGCCTCGCACGTCTGCCGCGTGTTCGAACCGGCGCGAAACGAAATAAAAGACCGCGAAACCCGCCAACATCAGGATAAAGTCGCGCTGCGACCATGCCCAAAACCAGGCGGTCAATGAATACAAACGGCCGACGAGTCCGACGGGAATCGGCTGGGGCAGCCTCCGCACATCGAACACTCCTGGTAGAGCACCACTGAGCATGGGAGGAAGCATCAGGGCGCCTAGCAAGGTGAGAGTTCGTTTCTTAACGTGACCCAGTTGCAGGTGTGCGATCTCATGCGCGGCGACACCTTCGACCTCGCGTTTCGTCAGATGCTGCAGCAAATAGTCAGTGAACATCACAACACCGTTGCCCGCCGCGAACGCGTTCGCGATCTGACTCTTGCCGGTCGGCAAGACAAATATCTGCTGGATACGAACACCCGCTTTCTTCGCTAATTCGAACACCTTGTCACGGAGTTCGCCTCGCGTGAGCGAGTGGGGATACGATTTGCTCACGCGCATTTTCAATGTGCGGAAGACCATCCAGCTGACCAGGGCAAACAGAAAGAACGTTCCGGCCGCATTTCCGCTTTTCGTTATGTTTGCGATTGCAGCTAGAAAGAACATCAGCGGCAGGGCCTGAGCACCTACGTTTACCAGTTGCTCGAGAAGAAATTCACGTCGAGTCCAGCTCGTTCCGCGAAGATGGACATGCAGCGGATACGATACGGCAATGCAGGCGAAGTAAACGAGGAAAGCCGGACCGATGACGATGACTGCATCCAGCAGAGTTGCCACCCAGCCTGGTGAAGCCGCATATGCGATCCAGTCCTGCAAAACTTGCCGTGCGCCTAGTCCGGAGGTGATCCACAGCAGGAGGCTACCGTGGATGCACCAGTTGATTGTTTTAAGATAGCTGAACCATGCTGCAATCGGGTCAAGTCTCCCTGAGGCCAGAGCGGCTTGCCGCATGTGGAGAGTTATCGTGAGAGGAAGCAATATGAACCCAATCGCAATAGCCACGCTGCTATACAGCGCCTTGCGGCTGAGCCCCAAAGCTATGCGGATCGGAGAAGGGGTCGTCTCACTAAGGCCAAACTGATAGGACAGGAACTGCACTTCGCCGCGCGGGGCGTAACTTAGGTTTTCTTTGGTGTATTCAACCGATTTTGCCCGCGGACAGGAGATACTGAACCACAACTGCTGCATACCAACCTGTTTCAGCTTTGCGGCCAAGTCCGAGAGATCAAAACTCCCTTCACGCCCGAAGCCATTCCAACTCAGCACTGAACCGCATTCGGCAGTCAGTTCCTTGCGTTTAGCCTGTTCGAAGTATCGGAGATAAGACTGACGTCGGGCAGCCGACCAACGATTGATCATCTGCGCTGTACGGCTGCTCAGATCAGGTGCTCTGAAATTTTGCTCTGGGCAATGCAGCGCGGCAGCGAGAATCGGTCGAAGGTTGTCCCAATTCTCCGGGGCCTCTGGGAGGTCAAGGGT
>Ga0075425_100002420_pt1 | contig 18716 bp, 14 predicted proteins | sample SoiMethybrSBSTD4_FD_75300 | JGI IMG/M metagenome (GOLD analysis project Ga0075425, IMG submission 75300) | Bulk soil microbial communities from a Populus tree surrounding site in Tennessee, USA - Soil MetaG P. TD hybrid SBSTD4 | ecosystem: Environmental > Terrestrial > Soil > Tree plantation... | reverse complement strand
CGCTGCTTCATCCTCACCGTGAGCGACACGCGCACCGACGCGACCGACGCGAGCGGCCGCGCGATTGCGGATCTCGTCGCGGCGGCGGGACACGAGGTCGCCGGCCGCATGATCGTGCGCGACGAACCCGACGTCGTGCGCGGCGCCGTCGAGCGTCAGCTCGCCACCGGCGATGCCCAGGTGATCATCACGACCGGCGGCACCGGCATCACCTCGCGCGACAGCACGTACGAAGCGATTGCCGGCCTGCTGAACAAGCGCCTCGACGGCTTCGGCGAGCTCTTCCGGATGCTCAGCTTCCAGCAGATCGGATCGGCGGCGATGATGAGCCGCGCGTGCGCCGGCCTCGCCGCCGGCCGCATCGTCGTCGCGCTGCCGGGATCGGAAGCGGCGGTGCGGCTTGCGATGGAGCGGCTGATCATCCCCGAGCTCGGCCACCTCGTCGAGCAGGCGTCGAAGTAGCGCGGGGCCCGCGCGTCATCCGCACATGAGACCGTTTGCGTCCACGATTCCCCTCGAAGAAGCGCGCCGCCGGCTCGACGCCGCGGTGCGGCCGATCGCGCGCGTCGAGCGCGCGCGCCTCGAGGAGGCGGCTGGACGCGTGGTGGCCGCCGGCGTCGTGTCGCCCATCGACGTGCCGCCGTTCGCGCGCTCGGCGATGGACGGCTACGCGATCGTCGCGTCGGACTCGCGCGGCGCCTCGAGGGAGACGCCCGCGCGGCTGCGGCTGCTCGATCGCATCTTTACCGGACGGCTCTCGACCCGGACCGTCGCGGCCGGCGCGTGCGCCGAGATCGCGACCGGCGCGCCGCTGCCGGCCGGCGCGGACGCTGTCGTGATGGTCGAGGACACCGCGCGGCCGAACGAGCGCGAGGTGGAGATCTTCGCGGAGGCGCGCGCCGGGCAGAACGTCGGGCGCCGCGGCGGCGACATCGCGGCGGGCGATCGCGTGATCGACGCCGGCGATCTGCTGACGCCGAGCCGCGTCGGCGCGCTCGCCGCCGTCGGCTGCGCCGAGGCCGAGGTGTTCGCGCGGCCGCGCGTCGCGATCCTCTCGACGGGCAACGAGGTGATCGAGCCCGGCGAGCCGCTGCCGCCGGGCCACATCTACGACGTCAACCGCTTCACGCTCGCCGCGATTGCGGCCGCGCACGGCGGCGCGCCCGAATCCCGTCGCGCGGCCGAGGACACCGTCGAGGCGCTCGTCGCGGCGCTCGACGCCTGCGCCGCCGCGGATCTGATCGTCTTCTCGGGCGGCAGCTCGGTCGGCGAACGCGACCTCGTCGTCGACGCGATTGCCGCGCGCGGCGAGATGATCTTTCACGGCATCGCCGTGCGGCCGGGCAAGCCGACGGCGTTCGCGACCGTCCGCGGCACGCCGTTCTTCGGCATGCCGGGCAACCCGACATCGTGCCTGTCGAACGCCTACATCCTGCTGGTGCCGTTTCTTCGCGCGCTCGCGCGGCTGCCGCCGCATACGCCCCGCACCGTCCGCGTCCCGCTCGGCCGGCGCATCGCATCGGCCGTCAACCGGCATCAGTTCTACACGGTGGCGCTGCGCGACGGCGTCGCCCAGCCGGCGTTCAAGGGCTCGGGCGACATCACGAGCCTCTCGCGCGCGGACGGCTACATCGAGATCCCCGCCGATCAGAGCGTCGTCGAAGAAGGCACGACGGTGACCGTCACGTTGTTTTGAGATCTACGGGATAACCACAGAGCCACCGAGACACGGAGACCACTTGCGCGGCGCGACGGCCCGCTTCGCGGGCCACGCGACGTAAAGAGCGCCGTAAACGCAGACGTTGTGTCTCGGTCGTTTGTGTTTACGGCGCTCTTTTCGTCGCGTCGGGCGGCCGGCGCAGCCGGCCGCCGTCGCGCCGCGCAATACGTCTTCTCGGTGTCTCCGTGTCTTTGTGGTTGATCTCAATCTCATCGGCGGCCGATGCGGCGCTCGTATTCGACCTCGAGGACGTCGGCCGTGTGCAGATCGAAGGCAGGCGCGGTGCGCGCGTAGCTGCCGCGGAATTCCGAGTGGCAGCGGTAGCAGACGGTGACGTCCTTCAGCCGGCCGTACACGACCAGATCGACGAGCGCGGCGGACGCCAGGATGCCGTACGCGATCAGATCCCGGCCGAACCAGTAGAAGCCGGCGCTAATCAGCGCGCCGACGATGACGACGGCGAGGCCGATTTTCGGATCGAAGTCCTTGCGGATGTAGAAATCGGCGCCGTCGCAGACGGGACAGCGGTCGACGGCGCGATCCTCGCGCAGCGCCTGCGTGACGTGCAGCGGGATCGTGCGGCCGCAGCGGCCGCATTTGATTTCGCCGGGCGCGTCGGCGGCATCAACGGGCAGACCGGCGTCGCACTTGGGGCACTTCGCGAGGACGTTCACGGCGCGGCTGGGCGGCTGAAGGCCGTCCCTTACCTCACCTCCACGTCGTACATATATAGCGTCGACACATCGTCCTCCGGGACGAAGTAACCGCGCACTCCGGTCGCCGTCGGTTCCAGCCACACCGGGTTCTGCGTCATCGAGAGACCGCCCGTCGTCCACAGCGGCACCGGCGCCTGATGGATCGGCCGCCCCGCGGCGAGATCGATCAGATCGATGCCGCCGAGGCGGAACGGCGCCTGCTGCGCGTCCTGCCGCATCTCGGCCACACCGCTGCACAGCATTCGGCGAGCGCCGGCGTACTTGCAGTCCTGGTAGTCGATGTAGTGCGACGGGTTGAGCGTCGAGGTCGGCGCCGCGCCCGGGTGCTCGTCGCTCCACCGATAGAAGCGGCGCGAGCCCCAGCTCACGCCGTGCAGCGTGCGGTCGTCGGTGTTGTGCACGATCGCGCCGAGGTGATCCGCGAACCGGAACACTTCGGTCGCCTTCATCGCATCCGGATCGACGCGGTACACGATTGACCTGCTGTCCGGCCGGTACTCGGCGACGGGCACCCAGATGTCGCGGCCGTCGTAATCGATCCCGCCGGGATGAAAGATGGCGCCCTCGCCGAGCGTCAGGTCGGCGACGAGCACGCCCGCCATGTCGATCTTGAAGAGGTGACCGGCGCCTTCACGCCTGTCGGACGATCGCGCTTCGACTGCCGACAGGAAGAGCGTGCGATCGATCTTCACGAGACCTTGTGGATGCCACGTGCGGAACTGCATCCGCACGGCGCCCGCGCGCGTCCAGACCGAGTCGCGCGTCAGCTTCGCGGCGCGCTCGGCGACGATCGATCGCGCGTCCTCACCGGGACGTACGGCGGCCGTGATTGCGGCCGCGGCGGCGAGGGCCGCGACCGTCCGCGCGATGACGAGGCGCACGCCGTATCGTAACGCCTACTCCTCGCGGAGCGCCTCGGTCGGCTCGAGCCGCGCGGCGCGCAGCGCCGGGACGTAGCTCGCGAGCATCGCGATCGCGCCGAGGCCGCCGGCGGCGATCGCGAGCGTCGCCGGATCGCCGGGGTGCAGGCCGAACAGCAGCGTCGCCGCCGTTCGCGCGGCGGCGATGGCCAGCGCCGTGCCGACGGCGACGCCGGCGACGAGCAGCGCGCCCGCCTCGCGCATCACCATGCGGACCACGTCGCGCCGATCGGCGCCGAGCGCCATGCGGATGCCGATCTCGTTCCGCCGCCGCGCCACCGTGTACGACATCACGCCGTAGAGGCCGATTGTCGCGATGAGCGCCGCGAGCGCGCCGAAGAACCCGGAGAGCGTCGCCATGAGCCGCTCGCGCATCAGCGAGTCGCGCACCATGGACGGCAGCGTCTGGAACTGCACGATGATGTTGCGGCTCACGGTACCGAGCGCGGCGGTGACGCTCGGCGTGATCGAGGTCAGCGGCGCGCTCGACCGCAGCACGATCTGTAGGTACGGATCCGGCTTCTCCTCCTGCGCCGCGTCGAAGAAGACGAGCGGCGTCATCTCCTCGCGCAGATCGGTGTACTTCGTGTCCTTCACGACGCCGACGATGCGATAGAGCGGCTGCGGGCGGCCCGGCGCCTCGTCGATCTGGAACGTCCGGCCGAGCGGGTTCGCGTCGGGAAAGTATTTCCGCGCGAAGAGCTGCGTGACGATCGCCGTTTTGTCCGCTCCCGGCGCGTCGCGCTCGTCGAAGTCGCGGCCCGCGAGCATCGGCGTGCCCATCGTCCGGAAGTACCGAGGGCTGACGCTGTTGAAGTTCACGTTCTCGGTGTACTTCTTCCCGTCGATCACGATGTTGTTGTTCCAGCCGCTGCCGCTCACCGGGACGATGAACGCCTGCGCCGCCGACGCGACGCCCGGCAGTGCCGCGAGGCGCGACGTGATCTCGGCGAACACGGCGGTGCGCCGCTCCTCCGGTATGCCGGTCCGCCGCAGATCCATGTTGACGACGAGGATGCCGTCCTGCTGGAAGCCGGCGTCGAGCGTCATCAGATTGCGCAGGCTCCGGACGAACAGCACGGCGCCGACGACGAGCACGAGCGACAGCGCGACCTGCGCGACGACGAGCGCGCGCCGCATGCCGAAGCGTTCCTTCGTGTCCGTCGCGCTGCGGCTCCCGGCCTTCATCGCCGCGCCGGGCGCCGCGCCCGTCGCGCGAATCGCCGGCACGAGCCCGAAGATGACGCACGTCAGCACGCCGAGCGCCGCCGTGAACGCGAAGATCCGCCAGTCGAGCGTCAGCGCGACGAACACGCGGTTGTTGCTCGTCGTGAGGAAGTCCACGAGGAAGCGGCTGAGCGACTGCGCGAGCATCGCGCCGGCGGCGGCGCCGATCGCCGCAATCAGCAGGCTCTCGGCGACGAGCTGCCGGACGATGCGGCCGCGCGACGCGCCGATTGCGAGCCGCACGGCGATCTCGCGCTCCCGCGCGGTCGCGCGCGCGAGCATCAGGTTCGCCAGGTTCGCGCACGCGATCAGCAGGACGAGCCCGGTCGTCGCCCACAGCAGCCAGAGCGGCGATTCGTACTGACGCCGCAGCTGCGAGATGCCGGTGCCGGCCGGATACGCGCCGAGCCTGAAGTCGAGATAATGCTTCGCGTCCTGCGGCCGGTACGCCGGCAGCGTCTCGCGGAAGATCGGCGCCGATATCGCGGCGAGCTGCGCGCGCGCCTGCTCGAGCGAAACGCCCGGCTTCAACCGCCCCATCCCGCCGAGAAACCAGACGTCCTTCTTGTCGAGCGCCGTGCGCGCGCCCCGCGAGAACGGCTCCGCGCAGAGCGGCACGGCGACGTCGAACGCGCGGCCGACCTCCACGCCGAAGAAGCTCGCCGGCGCGACGCCGACGATGTCGAAGGGGTGGCCGTCGAGCGTGATGGATCGGCCGACCACCGAAGGATCGCCGCCGTACTCGCGCTGCCAGAAGCCGTAGCCGAGCACCGCCGGCGGCGCCTCGCAGCCGCGTCGATCGTCGGCTGCCGCGATCGTCCGGCCGAGGAGCGCCGTCACGCCGAGCCCTCTGAAGAAGTCGCCGCTCACCCACATTCCCTGCGCCGTGCGCGCTTCGCCGCTCGTCGTGAGATCGAAGCCGACGCCGCTCCAGGCGAAGACATCGGAGAAGACCTGCTGCCGATCGCGAACCTGCTCCCACAGCGGGTTGGTGAGGCTCGGGCGCCGGCCGGAGAACTGCCCCGTGCGTCCGCCCACCGGCTCCGCGATCCGGATCTCGACGAGCTCCTCGGGACGCGCGACCGGCAGCGTGCGGATGCGGACCGCGTCGAGCAGCTGGAAGATCGCGGTGTTGGCGCCGATGCCGAGCGCGAGCGAGAGGATGGCGACGAGCGCGAAGGCCGGGTTGAGGCGCAGCAGGCGCGCGCCGTATTTCACGTCGCGCCATGCGGCGTCGACGATCGTCACCGTGTTCATCTGATAGATCTCCTCGCGGACCAGGGCCGTGTTTCCGAGCTTGCGCCGCGCCGCGTCGCGGGCGTCCGCCGGCGCCATGCCGCGCGCGATGTTCTCGTCGGTCTCGATCGCGAGATACGCGTCGAGCTCGCGCGCGCGCTCGTCGTCCCAGCGGCTCCGGAGAAAGAAACGCTTCAGGCTCACGCCGGTCTCAGAATCCGATTCACCGCGCGGACGATCTCGTCCCACCGCGTCGTCTGCGCGGCGAGCTGTTTGCGGCCGAGCGGCGTCAGGCGGTAGTAGCGCGCGCGGCGGTTGTTCTCGGACGTCCCCCAGAACGACGAGATCCAGCGGCGATCCTCGAGGCGATGGAGCGCCGGGTAGAGCGAGCCGTGCTCCACCTGGAGCACCTCCTCGGACTGGCGCTCGATCGCGTAGGCGATCGTGTGGCCGTGGGCCGGGCCGACGCCCAGCGTCTTCAGGATCAACAGGTCGAGCGTCCCCTGGAGCATTTCGCCCTGGATGGGCGGATTTCCGCGTTTCGGCATGACCGGAGGATGATACTCCACTAGATCATCTACCGGAAGCGTTGGACGGAGATTCGTGGGAAAAGGTTTGCCGCCGCGCGCACGCAGCTCTACCGGCCCGCGAAGAACGACGGCAGCGGCAGGTCGCGCATCGTGTGCAGGCCGGGGGGCGCCTCGAGCACTTTCGGGATCGAATTGACGACGATCGACGCCGTCGCCACGTCGCCGTGGATGCCGCCGTTGATGCGCATCGAGAGGTTCGGCGACCCTTCGATGTCCACCGAATCGTAGGTCTCCGGCGATCCGAGGTACGCCTCCATGTGCAGCTTGATCACCGGCTCGCCCTTGCGGTAGCCGACGCCGTCCTGCACGATGCCGCACACGTAGCCGGGATCGACGGCGAGGAACTCGCTCGAGATCGTGACGCTCGCCAGCTTCGGCTGGATGTCGTCGGTGATGCGGTCGAGCGTCCAGCCGAGCGCGTCGGCGATCATCGCGATCGACTCGGTGAGCCCGACGTGGCGGACGCTCCCGTCGTCCACTTTCTTCTGGAACTGCTCGGTGGTGAGCCCGGCGCCGATCTTCTGCTGGAACGGCAGCCGGCGGATGCGCGCGTCCTGCACGCGGTTGACGACGACGCGATCGACGCGCTCGCAGACGGCGGTGAGCGCGATCGGCAGCGCGTCCATCGCGAAGCCGGGGTTCACGCCGGTGCCGAGCACCGCCACCTTCTTCTTCTTCGCGAGCGTGTGAATCCGCCGCGCCAGGCGGATGTGCGTGTAGCCGGGATACGAGAGCTCCTCGGTCGTCGACACGATCGGCGTCTTCGCGTTCAGCACCGTCTCGATCTGCGGCATCACTTTCTTGATCGACGAGCTCGTGCAGAGGACGACGACGTCGGGCTTCGCCGACTTCAACGCCTTCACCGCGTCGCCGGAGACCTTCGCGCCGACGCGGCGCGGCAGGCCCACGACGTCGCCCACGTCGCGGCCGATCTTCGCGGGATCGATGTCGATGGCGCCGACGATCTTGAAGCCGGGACGCGCCGCCACCTGCTTGACGACGGCGGCGCCAATCGGGCCGAGCCCGTAGTGCATCACCTTAATGTCGGGCATAACCTGCGGATTATACTCACGGGCGATGGCGCCCGACCACCCGGGCGGACTCACCCGCGAGCACGTCGTGTGGGCGTACCGCCTGCTGCTTGACCGCGATCCGGAAAACGAGGACGTGATCGGACCCAAGCTGGCAGGCTCACGCGACACGAGCGAACTCCGGCGGCATCTGATGACGTCCGCGGAATTCCGCGACAAGAACCCCGACTTCGCGCACACCAACGATTCGACCGTCGTGATCAAGGAGATCGCGCCGGGCGTCCGGCTCTTCCTCGACATGTCGGACCACGTCATCGGCCTCAACATCCTGCGCGGCGGCTACGAGCGCGACGAGATCGCCTTCGTGCGGCGCACGCTGAAGCCGGGCGACACGGCGATCGACGTCGGCGCGCACGTCGGCTTCTTCACGATGCACATGGCCGACGCCGTCGGATCGCGGGGACGCGTGTACGCGTTCGAGCCGTTCGACGCGAACGCGGAGCTGCTCGAGCGATCGATCGCGGAGAACCGCTTCGGCGAGCGCGTCGTCTTCCGGCGCGCGGCGGTGGGCGCCGCCGCCGGCGCCGCGACGCTCACCTTCCCGGTCGAAACGCTCAATTCCGGCGGCGCCTATCTGCTGCGAGCGGGCACCGTGCCGCTCGCCGGCAACCTGACGCGCGAGGTCCCCGTCGTCGCGATCGACGCGCTCGATCTTCGGCGTCCGGTGCGGCTGATGAAGATGGACGTCGAGGGCGCGGAGCCGCTCGTCGTCCGCGGCGCGGCGCGCCTCGTAGCCGAGGATCGGCCGACGATTCTCTCGGAGCTGCACCCGACGCAGCTCGATCGCGCGAGCGGAACCACCGCCGACGCATTCCTCGCCGAGATGCGTGCCCTCGGCTACCGCGCGCACGCGCTGCAGGGCGGATCGCTCGGCGCGCCAATCGATCGCGCACCAGCCGACGCGCTCGTCTCAGTCGTCTTCGTGCCGGAGTGACCGAACGACGATCGGGCGCGCGTTGTGCTACAATGTGCTACATGAGTGCGAAGCCGGAAGTCGGCGTCCGCGAGCTGCGCCAGAATCTCAGCGTCTACCTGCGACGCGTGCTGCGCGGCGAGACGCTCGAAGTGACCGATCGCGGGCGCGCGGTGGCGATTCTCGCGCCGCTGCCGAAGAGCGCCTCGATTCTGGATCGGCTCGAGGCCGAAGGGCGGCTGATCCGAGCCAAGGGCGACCTGCTCGCGCTGAAGCGGCCGAAGATTCGTCCGCCGAGGCCCACGTCCGAACTGCTCGACGAACAGCGCGCCGATCGCGACCTGTGAACGGCGGCGGCGCCGTCTATCTGGACTCGTCGGCGATCGTGAAGCTGGTTTTCGAGGAGCCTGAGACGCAGGCGCTGCAGCGATTTCTCGCTGATCGACCGATACGCTTCTGCAGCATCGTCGGCCGAGTCGAGGTGATCCGTACTGCGCGGTCCGTCCGTGACGCGCGCGTCGTACGGCATGCATATGACGTGCTGAACCGAATTCATTTCGTTCAGCTCGATCGACAGACGAGCCGACGCGCCGCGGACCTCGATCCACGCTCGCTGCGCACGCTCGACGCCATTCACCTCGCCACTGTCTTGTCGCTGGAACCTGATCTCGCCGGAATGATCGTGTACGACAAACGCCTGGCGGCCGCCGCGCGCGCGGCGGGAATCGAGGTGTGGGCGCCGGCCTGACGCGGTGATAGCATCACCGCGCATGCGGAACGCTCTTCTGGCCGCCGCGCTCCTCGCGATCGCCGCGGCCTCCGCGATCGCCCAGCCGTCGGCGACCGGCGCGCTCGATCCGCCGCGGTCGCCGCGCAACGCGAGCTACACCATTGCCGCGCGGCTCGATCCGGCGTCGCGCACGATCACCGGCTCCGAAGTCATCACCTGGCGCAACATCACGTCGAAGCCGGCGCAGGATCTGCAGCTGCACCTCTACTGGAACGCGTGGAAGAACACGCGCTCCACCTACATGCGCGAGAGCGCGCTGGCCGGCTTCGGCGACGACCCGACGCGGACGCCGAACGAGTGGGCGCGCATCGACGTCAGTTCGATCGTGGTGGACGGCGTCGATCGCACGGCGTCGCGCCGCTTCATCGCGCCCGACGACGACAACGCGGAAGACGAGACGGTGATGCTGGTGCCGCTCGCCGCGCCGATCGCGCCCGGCGCCGCCGCCGAGATCCGCGTCGCATGGAGCGCGCACGTGCCGCGCACGTTCGCGCGCACGGGCGCCGTCGGCAATTTCTTCTTCATCGCGCAGTGGTTCCCGAAGCTCGGCGTCCTGCAGGACGACGGGTGGAACTGCCATCAGTTCCACGCCGGCACCGAGTTCTTCTCCGACTACGGCGTCTACGACGTGTCGCTCACGGTGCCGACCGGCTGGATGGTCGGCGCCACCGGCATCGAGCGCGATCGCCGCGACGCCGGACGCGAGGCGGTTCACCGGTTCTATCAGGAGGACGTCCACGACTTCGCGTGGACGACGAGCCCGGATTACCTCGAGCGCCGCGCGCGCTTCGAGCACGCCACGCTGCCGCCGGTGGAGATGCGGCTGCTCCTGCAGCCGGAGCACGAAGGCCAGGCGGAGCGCCACTTCGACGCGACGCGCACGACGCTGAAGTACTACGGCGAGTGGTACGGGCCGTATCCGTACGGGCACATCACGATCATCGATCCCGCGTTTCAGAGCGGCGCCGGCGGCATGGAGTACCCGACGCTTTTCACCGCCGGCACGCGCTGGCTCGCGCCCGCGCGCGTGACGACGCCCGAGGGCGTCACCGTGCACGAGGCCGGCCATCAGTTCTGGTACGGCATCGTCGGCAACAACGAGTTCGAGGACGCGTGGATGGACGAAGGGTTCAACACCTTCTCGACGGCGCGCGCGATCGCGCAGGTCTACGATCCGAACTTCCTCGCGCTGCGGTACTTCGGCGGCTTCGTGCCGTGGGTGTTCACGGACGTCGTGCTCGACCGCGAGACGCAGGGCAACCGCCTCGCCGGCTACCGCCACGACGCGAAGAGCGACGCGCAGTCGACGCCGTCGTTCCGCTACTTCCCCTCCACCGGCGGCAGCATCACCTACAACAAGACGGCGCTCTGGCTGAACACGATGGAGCGGTGGCTCGGCTGGCCGGCGCTGCAGCGGATCATGGCGGCGCAGTTCGCGCGGTGGCAGTTCAAGCACCCGAAGCCGCAGGACTTCTTCGCCATCGCCAGCGAGACGGCGCGGCGCGATCTCACGCCGTTCTTCGATCAGGTGTACCGAAGCTCCAGCGTCTTCGACTACGCGATCGACGACCTGAAGAGCGTGCGCGAGGGCAACACCTACCGCACCACGGTCGTCGTGCGGCGCAACGGGGACGCGCGATGGCCGGATTTCGTCAAGGTGGCCGTCGAGTTCAGGAACGGCAGCCGCGCGATGGAGCTCGAGCGCTGGAACGACGAGGACCGCTGGAAGGCGTACGTCTACACCCGGCCGGTGCAGGCGGTGTCGGCGCAGGTCGATCCGGATCGCGTGCTGCTGCTCGACGTCGACTACACGAACAACTCGATGACGCTCGAGCCGAGCGGGCCGCGGGCGGCGACGAAGTGGTCGCTCGCGTGGATGCTCTGGCTGCAGGACGCGCTGCTGTCGTGGGCGGCGCTGGTATGACGGCGTTCGCCGCGGCGATCGACGGATTGCGGCGCGTCGCCCGCGCGCCGGCGCTCCTCGCGGGCGTGTGGGTCCTGACGCTGTCGATCTCGCTGCCGCTCGCCGTCGTGATGCGGGGCATGCTGGCGGATCACCTCGGCCGGAGCCTCGCGGGCGAGGCCGCACTGCGCGGCGCCGACTACGAGTGGATGCAGGAATTCGCGGCGCAGGCGTCGGGCGTCGGCGTCACGTTCCGGCCGACGATCATCGGCTTCGGCGCGGTCGTCGACAACCTGAGCGCGTTCGTGGACGCGTCGGCGCGGCCGGCGGTGATCATCGCGGCCGCCGCCGCGTACATCCTCGTCTGGCTGTTCCTCGCCGGCGGCATCATCGATCGGCTCGCGCGCGATCGCCCCTCGCGCGCGCACGGGTTCTTCGCCGCGTGCGGCGTCTTCTTCTTCCGCTTCCTGCGGCTCGCTCTCGCGCAGGCGATCGTCTACGGCTTCCTGTTCGGGCCGCTGCACCGGTGGCTCTTCGATCGCCTGTACCCGCGGATGATCCACGAGGTGTCTGTGGAGCGGACCGCGTTCTTCGCGCGCCTCGCGCTGTATCTCGTCTTCGGCCTGCTCGTCGCGGCGAGCGCGCTCGTGTTCGACTACGCGAAGGTGCGCGCGTCGGTCGAGGACCGGCGCAGCATGCTCGGCGCGATCGGCGCCGCCCTCGGGTTCATCCGGCGCAACTACGCGGCCGCCGTGTCGCTCTTCGCGATCGACGTGCTGCTGTTCGCGGCGGTCGTCGCGCTCTACGCGCTCGTCGCGCCGGGCGCGGGACATTCCACGGCGACGATCGCGATCGGCGCCGCGATCGGCCAGCTCTACATCGTCGCGCGGCTGTGCGTGAAGCTCGCGTTCTGGGGATCCGAAGCGGCGCTGTTCCAGAGCCGCCTCGCGCACGCCGGCTACACGGCACGGCCGGAGCCGGTATGGCCCGAATCGCCGGCGGCGGAGATGATCTGACGCCGCTGGGGACTGCGGATTAGGGATTGGGGATTAGGGATTGGGGATTCGCGCGCGACGGACGGAACCACGAAGACACGAAGATTCACGAAGATCACGAAGGAACGCTCTACAACGGAAGGGCGCCATCGCATCGACGCGAACGTCGCGCCGTGCGGCAGGCCTGAAGGCCTGCGCTACCGAGACCGCGTGCGACGCCGTTTCGCAACGAATCCCAAATCCCCAATCCCCCATCCCTTCGGCCGGCCGCCATTGACTCCGGCGGCCGCGGCCCCTAAGCTGCGGCGGCAGGAGGGACCGATGATCGTGCGCCGAGTCCTCGCAGTCATCCTGCTCATCCTCGGGTTCGCGTCGGGAGCGCGCGCGCAGAGCGCGATCGCCGGCGTCGTCCGCGACAGCTCGGGCGCCGTGCTGCCCGGCGTGTCGGTCGAAGCGTCCAGCCCCGCGCTGATCGAAGGCAGCCGCGCGGTCGTCACCGACGCGGCGGGCAGCTACCGCATCGAGAACCTGCGGCCCGGCACCTACGTGGTCACCTTCACGCTCACCGGCTTCCGCGTGGTCCGCCGCGAAGGGATCGTGCTGCCGACCTCCTTCACCGCGCAGGTGAACGCCGACCTCTCGCTCGGCGCGATCGAGGAGTCGGTGGTCGTCACCGGCGAGTCGCCGCTGGTGGACGTGCGCGGGTCGGTGTCGCAGTCGGTGATGACCCGCGAGAAGCTCGACACGATTCCGACCGGCAAGGATCCGTTCGCCGTCGGGCAGCTCATTGCCGGCGTCACGACGAACACGCCGGACGTCGGCGGGACGCAGGTGATGCAGCAGCCGACGCTGCAGGTGCACGGCTCGTCGAACAACGACAACGTGTTCATGGTCGACAGCGTGCAGATCCAGCACATCGGCTTCGGCGGCAACCAGACCGGCTTCTACTTCAACGACGGGCTGATGGAGGAGATCAGCTATCAGACCAGCTCGCTGCCGGCGGAAGCGCCGGTCGGCGGCGTGCAGATCAACATGATCCCGCACGACGGCGGCAACACGTTCCACGGCACCATCTTCACGACCGGCGCCAACAGCAGCATGCAGGCCGACAATCTGTCGCAGGACCTCGTCGATCTCGGGTTCAAGGCGCAGAACCGCGTCGACACGGTATACGACGTGAACGCGACGCTCGGCGGGCCGGTGCGGCGCGATCGCGTCTGGTTCTTCGGCACCGCGCGCCGCTGGAGCGCGAACAACTTCCTCGGCAACACCTTCACGTCGACCGGCGCGCAGGCGATCGACGATCAGCACATCACCGACGCGACGATCCGCGTCACCTGGCAGGCGACGCACAACAACAAGTTCTCGTTCCACTACGACCGCAGCATCAAGTGGCGCGGCCACCGGCCGAACAACTGGCTGACGGCGAGCATCAACGATCCGATCTCCGACGTCGTCCAGACGACGCAGCTGAACTTCATCGGCGAGATCAAGTGGTCGTCGACGATCGGGCGGAGGGTGCTGGCCGAGGCCGCCATGTTCACGCTGCCCGTGAACTACACGCTCGGCTTCGAGCCGGACGCCGCGCCCGACACGATCGCGACCTTCGATCAGGTGCGATCGGTCATCAGCGGCGTCTCGCCGCGCATGGACACCAACTCCGCGCGGATGTTCACCTACGCCGGCAACGTCGCGTACGTCACCGGCTCGCACAGCGTGAAGGTGGGCACGCAGGTGCGCACCGGCTGGTCGCAGGAGCTGTTCACCATGCACGGCGACATGCTCCAGATCACGAGCAACGGCGTGCCGAACTCCGTGCGTCTGGTGAACACGCCGAGCGGGCACAAGGAAGAAGGGGTGAACGCGGCGCTCTACGCGCAGGACGCGTGGCACCTCGGCCGCGTCACGCTGAACCCCGGCGTGCGCTACGAGCGCTTCGTGATGTCGATTCCGGCGCAGAGCGCGCCGGCGGGCACCTGGATCGGCGCGCGCGACTTCGCGGCGCAGGACGACATCGTCAACTGGAGCACGGTGTCGCCGCGCCTCGGCGCGTCGTGGGACGTGAACGGCGACGGCCGAACCGCCGTCAAGGGCGGCGTGAGCCGGTACGACCGGCTCGAGGGGATCACGATCATCCAGCCGCTGAACCAGCGCAACATCGCGTTCCAGACGTGCCCCTGGTCCGACACCAACAACGATCTCGTCGCGCAGACGAGCGAGATCGCGACGGCGCGCTGCACCGGCTCGCTGCAGCCGTCGCTCGGCAACGTCGACCCGAACCTGAAGCGGCCGCACCAGTGGGAGTACACCGCGATGGTGCAGCGGCAGCTCGGCGCGACGACGTCGGTGAGCGTCGGCTACTACGGCCGGCAGTTCGGCGATCTCTACACGACGGTGAACGCCGCCGTGCCGCCGTCGTCGTACGCGCCGGTGGTCGTCACCAACCCGCTCACGCAGCAGCCGGTCACGGTCTACAACCAGGATCCGGCGACGCGCACCTCGGTGCGCAACGTCGTCTCGACGATTCCGGCGCTGAACCAGCACTACAACGGCGTCGAGTTCCAGGTGAACACGCGCCTGACGCGCGCGACGTTCTTCGGCGGCTTCACGATCGGCAGCGATCGCGGCGATCAGGACACGGCGAGCTCCTGCTCGGGGTGCGGCAGCGACTTCAACAACCCGAACAACCTGATCAACAACAACGCCGCGATCGGCTTCGACTCGACGTATCAAGTCCGCGGCGGCTGGACGTACCGCCTGCCGTACGACGTCCAGTTCGCGGGATCGATCCGCGAGGCGACCGGCCTGCCGCAGGCGCGCACCTACACGCTGACGACGACGATCGTGCCGGGGCTGACGCAGGTGACGCAGAACGTCCAGGTCGCGCCGCGCGGCGACTTCCGCTATCCCTGGCAGAACCTGGTGGACATCCGCTTCGTGAAGGTCGTGCACGCCGGCAGCCTGCGCATCGAGCCGACCGTGGACGTCTTCAACCTGTTCAACGACGACGCGGTCACGAGCGCGGTCACGACCGTCGGCTCTTCGCTCGGGCGGCCGTCGGCGATCGTGATGGGCCGGCTGGTGCGCGTCGGCGGCCGCATCGCGTTCTGACGGTCGTAGGGAATTGGGGGTTAGGGATTGGGGATTGGAGGGATTGGGGAAAAGGGAGTGGGTGCAACAGGAGGCCACATGTCTGGCATCGTCCGAGTGTCGAGACGGAACTTTCTGGTGACCTCGGGAACGGGCGCCGCGGCGCTCTGCGTCTCCGGCAACGCCGGCGGGTACACGGCGTCCGAGATGCGCGCGCGCGCGGCGAAAGACACGCTGACGGGCGTCTCGAAATGGGAGCTCGACACGCCGGCGCTGTGCGTCGATCTCGACAAGCTCTCTCGCAACATCGACACGATGCGGACGAAGCTCCGGACGATGAACGTCGCGAGCCGTCCGCACGCGAAGACGCACAAGTGCCCGGCCATCGCGAAGCTGCAGCTCGCCGGCGGATCGATCGGCATCTGCACGGCGAAGCTCACCGAGGCGGAGGTGTTCGCCGGCCAGGGCATCGAGTCGATTCTGATGACGACGTCGAACGTGTCGCCGGCGAAGATCAAGCGCGCGATGGCGCTGCGCAAGGCGCACCCGCGCTTCATCCAGGCCGTCGACTACCCGCAGAACGCGCGCGACCTCGACGAAGCGGCGAAGGCCGCCGGCATCGTCGCCGACGTCGTGGTCGACGTCGCGATCGGGACGCGCAGCGGCGTGCCGCCGGGCGATCAGGCGGTGGAGGTCGCCAGGCTCGTGGACAAGCTGCCGAACCTGAAGCTGCGCGGCATCATCAGCTACGACGGCGGCGCGCAGCACATCAAAGGGTTCAAGAACCGGCTCGATCAGACGCTGAACCGCTTCGCGCCGTCGCTCGAGACGTACGACCGCTTCAAGCGCGCGGGGCTGAGCACGGAGATCTTCAGCGGCGGCGGCACGGGCACCTACAACATCCTGCCGAAAGCGGCGGGCGTCACCGATCTGCAGGTCGGCAGCTACATCTTCATGGACTGCCAGTACCTCGAGATCGGCGGCGAGTCGAACGACCAGATCTACGAGGACTTCGCGCCGTCGCTCACCGTCGTCACGACGGTCCTGAACACGTACTTCCCGAAGTCGATCACCACCGACGCCGGCGCGAAGGCGCTGACGCTCAACAAGCCGGGCCCCTGGGTCGTCGGCGAGAAGGACTTCGTCTACAACGCCGGCTCGGACGAGTTCGGCGTGATCAAGTACGAGACGGCGCAGCGCTCGTACAAAGTCGGCGACAAGCTCGAGCTGATCGTGCCGCACTGCGATCCGGCCGTGAACGAGTACGACCAGATGTACGCGATCAGGAACGACCGCGTGGAAGCGGTGTGGCCAATCGCTGCGCGCGGACACTCGCAGTAGCGATCGTCAGCACTCGTATCCGGTGCGACTCGCTGTCCGAGACGTATAGCGTCGACCCGGCGGCGAAGACGCCGTGCGGGCGGGAGAGGCGGCAGCCGCGCGGATCGCCGTCCGGGCCGTCGCCTCGCGTTCCGGTGCCGAGCACCGTGGTGATCTGCCGCGATCGGAGATCCACGCGGCGGATCACATGGTTCTCGGTGTCGGCGACATAGAGGGCGCCATCGTCGCCGAGCGCCAGGCCTTTCGGGCCGCCGAGCTTCGCGTCGATCGCCGGGCCGCCGTCGCCAGCGTAGCCTGATTCGCCGGTGCCGGCGACGCGGTGCAGCGTCTGGGTCGTCGCATCGATCCGGTAGATCGCATTTCCCTCCCGAAGCGCGAGATAAAGATCGCCGTTCGGCGCCAGCGCCATTGTCCGCGGGCCGTTGAGCGGCGTGCCGCGCACCGGCGCGCCATCGGGCGTCGGCGCGGCGGCGCCGGTGCCCGCGTAGGTCTCGATGATGCCCGTCTCGACGTGCAGCCGCCGGATGCGGTGATTGCCGATGTCGCAGATGAGGAGCGTGCCGTCGCGATCGAAGACGATGCTGTGCGGCTGCCGCAGCTGCGCCTGCGCGCCGGGGCCGCCGTCGCCGCTGAAGCCGGCGACGCCGGTGCCGGCGACGGTCGTGATGATGCCGGTCGCGCGATCGATCCGCCGGACGACGTGGCTGTCGCGCTCGGCGACGAACAGGTTGCCGCGCGCGTCGAACCTGATCTCGTGGGGCATGTTCAGCGCGGCCGACGTGGCGGGCCCGCCGTCGCCGGCGTGGCCTCGCTCGCCGCTCCCGGCGATCGTCGTCATGCGCCGCGTGGTGGGATCGAGCCGCCGGATGCGCTGGTTGTCGAGATCGCAAAAGTACAGCGCGCCGTCCGGTCCGACGACCAGGCCGTAGGGGTTGTTGACCGCGGTGTCCGAGTAGGCGGGCGCGCCGGTGCCGACGAGCGTCCGCACGGCCGACGGCGCGGGCTGCACGGCGAGCGCGAGCGCGGCGGACGCGACGAGCGGGAGGCGCATCATCGCCGCCAGAGCGTACACGAAAAAGGCGGTCCTTAGCGGACCGCCTTTGTGCCGTTGTGCCGAATCCCTAATCCCGAATCCCGAATCCCGAATCCCCCGCTCTTCAAGCCGCCGACGAGATGACCGCCTTGATGCCCTCGGAGTCGAGCGACTCGACAATGAGCAGCTCCTCGGCCATCGCGCGCACCGCGGCGCGGTTCTTCGCGATGATCTGCCGAGCGGTCTCGTAGCCCTTCATCACGAGATCCTTGATCTCGTGATCCACCTGCTGCGCCATCGATTCGCTGATGCCGGCGCCCTTGTCGGTCTCCCACGGGTTGCCCGGCGTGCGGTACGCGAGCGGGCCGAGCGCCGCCGACATGCCGAACTCGCAGACCATGCGCCGCGCGATCTCGGTGGCGCGCTCGATGTCGTTGCCGGCGCCGCTCGTCATCTGCCGCAGGAACAGTTCCTCGGCGACGCGGCCGCCCATGAGGATCGCGATCTGCGCCTCGAGGAACTCGCGCGTGTGCGTGTGGCGATCGCCCTCCGGCAGCTGCATCGTGACGCCGAGCGCGCGGCCGCGCGGGATGATCGTCACCTTGTGCAGCGGATCGGCGTGCGGCAGGAGCGCCGCGACGACGGCGTGCCCCGACTCGTGGTAGGCGCACGTGACGCGCTCGTGCTCGCTCATCGTGAGCGACTTGCGCTCGGCGCCCATCAGCACCTTGTCGCGCGCCTGATCGAAGTCCTTATCGGTGACGATCTGCCGGCCGCTGCGGACCGCGAAGAGCGCCGCCTCGTTCACGAGGTTCGCGAGCTCGGCGCCGGAGAACCCGGGCGTGCCTCGCGCGATCTGCCGCAGATCGACGCGCGCGTCGACCGCGACCTTCTTCGTGTGGATGCGCAGGATCTGCTCGCGCCCCTTGACGTCGGGCGCGCCGACCGTCACCTGCCGATCGAAGCGGCCCGGGCGCAAGAGCGCCGGATCGAGAATGTCCGGACGGTTCGTCGCCGCGATGACGACGATGCCCTGGTTCGGCGCGAAGCCGTCCATCTCGACGAGCAGCTGGTTCAGCGTCTGCTCGCGCTCTTCGTGGCTGAGCGAGTTGCCGCCGCGGCTGCGGCCGACGGCGTCGAGCTCGTCGATG
>Ga0075425_100002419_pt1 | contig 18717 bp, 23 predicted proteins | sample SoiMethybrSBSTD4_FD_75300 | JGI IMG/M metagenome (GOLD analysis project Ga0075425, IMG submission 75300) | Bulk soil microbial communities from a Populus tree surrounding site in Tennessee, USA - Soil MetaG P. TD hybrid SBSTD4 | ecosystem: Environmental > Terrestrial > Soil > Tree plantation... | reverse complement strand
TGTTTCGTCGTGGGGAAAACGCCATTTACGTATTCAACATTCCACCAGGTCCAAACCGATGCGCATGCCTTACCGGCCCGGACAACGGTTTGTTTCGCTTCCAGCGTACGTGAGTGCGCAAAATCGACCCTTCACGTCGGAAACGGCGATTTCATTCACGATCCGATCCGACACCGGCAGCCCATGAAACATAAACTCGGCGCTCATTTTGAGATTCGTGGAAAGATTTGGCCTGCGCCGGCAACCAGATGAGATGATAAGACACATTGGTGAAGTCAGTCGTCTTGTTGAGTGGAAACCCTGGACCGGTACCAAAGCTGAAATTGAGCGTTTGGGAGAAGACACGAGGGCAAACAAACAACAGAGCATAGCGCTCGCGCATTTGAGCAGCATCGCCGTTTCCAGCTCAATGCCTGTCTAGACCCCGGCCATCGCCTTGTTTTGCAAGACGCGGACAACGACACGCCTATTGGCCGCCTCCCCCTGTTCTGTATCCTGGCTGCCAATTTGGTGGCTTTCTCCCATTGCACCGGGCGCCAGCATCCTGGTAAGAGGAATGTGACCTTGCTGGATCAGAATATTGCTGATCCGGTCGGCGCGGTCTTCGCTTAACTGTTGGTTTAATTCGGTGCTACCCGAAGAGGAGGTGTAGCCTTTCACTTCAATCATGTAGCCGTTGACGGTTTTTGCCTTCTGCGCCAGCGCGTCCAGTTGTGCCATGTATTTCGGATCGACAACGCTCTTCCCGTTTGCGAAATAAACCGTCACTTCGTCGAGAATGTAGTAATCGTCCAACTGCCCGAAGCGGGCCACCGCCGCGTCAATACTTGCTTTGTTTTGGGCGAGTTCCTGATGTTGTTCAGTGATCGCTTCTTGGTGACGTTCCAGTTCCTCTCTATTTTCCTGAGCCTTCGTCTGGGTTTCATGCATGCCGGCTTGAATGGACTGCGCCCGCTGCAGGTCGTTGCCTTTGAAAGAAACCGCAGTAGCGACGAGTTGGTTCTCGCCGTTGTAGGTTCCCTCTACTTTGACGGCAAGACCGGGAATAAGAGCCGCCATGGACATCTCCTTGCGACGTGCTTTGAATACACCCTCCACTTGGCCGACTTTGGTGGCATCGGTCAACAGGATGTCGAGGTTCGGAGACTCCGAGGTTTGCACAACCATCACGTCGCCATTACGGGCTTTAACGAACCCCTGCACTTTCACCAGGTCCGCAGCGAACGCTTCGTTCCCGCCCAAGCTCACGAAAGTTGACATGACCAAGATCGCGATCGAAAAGTGGGCATTATGGCTCTTCATAACAGCATCCTTTCTGCACGATATCCATCCCGGCGAGCAGATTTACTGCATTACGGCGCGATCAATCGATTGAAAGCTCTCAGACTCATACGCCCGCGAGAACTGTTAGTTCTTTCAGCCAGCGTGCTTAATCTCGCCAATTCAGACGACCGGCTTCAAGTTATGCGAGTCATGAGCTGTCACCAATGCCAATGCTTTTCTTAAAGTTATGTGTTTAGGATCAGTCAGAGTCCCGTATGGTGGCCGCAATGCATCAGCGAGTCCTTTTGGTCCCCTTCTTAATGGCTTATTTGTGCCACGCGCAGAGCACGAATGGGACTGACCAACAAAACTCCGCTGAGCTGAACGTTAACTGGTTGTATGGGGCATACCTTCCTAAGAGTGCTCCACGGAACACGTTGAGTGGCAAACAGAGACTCAAGCTCTACGCCCGGCAGACGTTTACCACTCCTGGCATCTATCTCAAGACAATGTTGTTCGCCGCTGGAGATCAGATAAACAACAGCCCACCAGGCTGGGGTGAAGCCCCCGACGGGTACTTTAGACGGGCAGCATCGAGGCAAGCGCAATTTGTACTTCAAAATTCGTTTGTCGCATGGGGTAATTGGAAGCTCGGCTACGAGCCTCGATACGATCGCTGCAAATGTTCAGGGTTTTGGAAGCGAACTGGCTACGCTGCAGCTCGCAACTTCGTCACCTATGACCGCAGCCAACGATGGTTCCGGCCGCAGATTGCGTTGTACGCAGGCGCATTTACTGCTGGGGTCTTAGCAGGGACATGGAAACCTAAAGACCGCAATCTTGCCGCAGAAGGATATCGAGCAATGTTCACGCAGGCGGCATTCGGGGTAGGTGCCAATTGGTTAGGAGAATTTGCTCCTGATCTGATTCGTATACTGCGTCGCAAACGTACAAGCAACTGAGGCATTCGCGGGGAACGCACACAAACTGCGTGAAACGGCTCAGGTGTCGGATTCTTAGGATTTCCGTTTGGCCATGAGCTGCTTCAGTTCTTGTTTTTGCTCCTTACGGATTTCTTGAAGCGTCTGCCATTGCGCTTGGGAGAGGACAGGTTTCATCTTGTCGTCGGAGGAATGTACGATCATTTCCCAGCGGTTCAGCCGGTCTTGTACCGATAGCGTGGATGTAAAACAAACCTGTGCGGCTTCCCCAGCTTCTTGCTCGATAATAGGCTTAATTCTCGAGCGTTGGTCCGAGCTTAAGTCCAGGCTCTCGGATAGATGTTGAAGTTTCATAGAGAAGTATTTACCTGGCGCTTTGGACCAATCCAATACAGGTTCTTCGGGAAGGCTTTCCGTTCGTAAGATTGGCATCGCCGTCGTCCCGGTCATTTTGCTATTAAACGTCACGGAATCTTTTCCCACCAAGAACAACATATCAATGCCAGCCGCATATTCAACCGAGTTTGCGCCATTGGGAGGGGTATAGAGAACCACATACATCGTGTTTCGTATTTTTAGTGATACGTCGTAACGTACGACATCACTTTCCCCTGGTGCCACCGGATGCCGAGCAACTGCCATGATCGTGCCTCGTTCATACTCTCTCGACGGGCCCTGGCCCAATACCGGGGCTATTGCCGCGTGCACAAGAAGCACTAAGACGAGAAAGCGCTTCGGGACAGAGAATGCTTTAATGTTTGAGAGCACGGGTGGTTTTGCCTCTGCAACAACATACGCAGGAGGTCGTGCGAAAACGACTGTCAAGAGTTTCAGATGTTTGGGGTGCCGCGTCCGGCACCAATTGACCCGACAAGATTCCTTGATCAACGTGCTGCCTGAAATCCGTTTTTTTCAATTCGTAGCGCTGGATGTCTGCGAGCCAAACGAGAACAGTGCGCTAGAGGCTGGGGTAATCCGCAGAAAAGCCTAGGCTTAGCTTAGTCCTGCGCCAACTCCTACATGTGCCCTTCCGTGCCTTCGGCAGACGAATTGCTCACATCTAAAGTTGTAACAAGTCAAATTCTTGTGGCGAGCTAGTGTGAAGCGTGGTGCTTCGCAGTTTCCTGCCCGGCGCTCGTGCAATGTCAGGCACTGGCAGTAGGGTATGTTGGTCTGCTAGGAGGCGCGCAAGTGAAACTTCGTGTGATCGTAGCCGAGGAGGATAGACCATTCCTTCGGACTGTTGTCTCGGTGCTCGAATCTGAATTCGAAATTGTTGCTATGGCCCCAGATGCCGAATCCGCCGTCCGACTTGCCGCCGAGCTTGATCCCGATGTTGTGGTATTGGACCTTGAGATTTCGAGACGCAAGGGGATTGAAGTGACCACCAGAATTTCGCAGCAGACGGGTGCTCCGGCGGTCGTCGTATGTTCGCTTGAAACCGATCCGGACATTGTCCAAGCGACCCGAAACGCGGGAGCGCTGGGTTATGTTTTGAAATCGCGCATTGCCATAGATCTGATTGCCGCAGTCAGATCGGCCGCCAATGGACAACCATTCCTGTCTCCTACCTAGATTGGGTTTAGAGACTCACAAAACCGAATTTCTGATCTCGTGAGAAAAGGCGCACGTAGAAGTTTGCAGGCAATGAGAACCCCTATGGATGTACTGAAAAGTTCATCTGGCCCGCGATTCCAGTCGTTGGATCAAGCGCAACGACGGTGAACGTCTGGGTGGTCGTCGAGCCCGAGGTTGTTGTCAGCAGTCCGGTACTGGAGTCAATGCTGACGTCTGAAATGGAGCGAGGGTTCGTACTCCACGTAACGGAGTTCGTGATATCAAATTGCTGACCATTTGCACTGGCGGTAGCAACAAATTGCTCGCTGCTTCCAAACGCAATGCTGCTGGCTCCATCTGCTGAAGTGACCTGAATGGAGGTGATCCCGCCGAGAGTCACCGTTACCGTCGCGCTCCCAGTCACTGTCCCATGCGCGCCTGTGATACTGGCTTGGCCAGGCGCTATTGCCTTTACCAACCCAGTAGAGCTCACGATTGCCACGGTGGGGGCATCAGTGCTCCAAAAAACACCCGAGTCCAAATTTTTCTGTGAGCCATCATCGAACGTGCCAACCGCACTCATTTGAAGCGTGGCGCCGGTCTGAATGCTTGCGGTTGGTCCCACTGTCATTCCTGTCAAGACGGGGGAGACGAAAAACCCTTCGCAACCGGTCATGAACAATACGCCAGCTACAGAGAGGGCGAGGGCAACGAAGCGCGGACCTGCCGCTCGGCAGTGATCTCTTTCGACTAATTGCATCTTTCGCACGCGCCCTACCCTACTAGCAGAGCAATTAGTACGGAACTAGCTGAAGTGACAGTGCAGCACAGTGTGACACTTGCTCTACTGAAATTCTGAGGGATCTCTCGTGAATGGAGGTTAGTACAGTTGATGAGATTTCAACGACGGCTTCGCTTCACGCGCAATTGCGCCACGGCGCGCGCAAGCGACGCGTTGACAGAGGCGACTTCCTCGGACGAAAGCTTCTCTTTCAGTCGGTCCACAGCTCGCTGACGAGCTTGTTCCGCAGCAGCCTCATCAATCTTGTCGGAGGCAACTGCCATATTCGTCGCGATCGATACATGATCGTTCGTGACCTCGATCAACCCTTCTCCAACCGCGAGAAGCTCATCCCGGCCATCGCGGCGAATGATCATTTCTCCCGGAGCAAGAAGTGTTATGACCCGAACGTGCTGAGGCGCCAATCCCATTTGTCCTTCGACAGCCGGTAACGTTACCATCTCCACATCTGCTGAATAAACCATTTCTTCCGGAGTGGCGACTTCGAGTTTGGTGGTAAGGGGCATGTTTCGCGCTTTTCTCTGTCGTCAGGCCCTGATCTCGTCGATGGACCCCTTCATGTAGAAATTGCCTTCGGGCACCTCGTCGTGTTTGCCATCGAGGATCTCTTTGAATCCGCGGATCGTTTCAACGACCGGAACCTGCTTGCCCTCACGCCCGGTGAATACCTGGGCGACGCTGAAGGGTTGGCTTAGGAAGCGCTGTATTTTACGTGCTCTGAAGACGGTGAGCTTGTCTTCCGGCGACAATTCATCCATACCGAGAATAGCGATGATGTCCTGCAAATCCTTGTAGCGTTGCAGCACCTTCTGTACTCCGCGCGCTACTTCATAGTGTTCTTGGCCTACGACTTGCGGTGAAAGGGTACGAGAAGTCGAAGCTAAGGGGTCCACTGCCGGGTAAATTCCCAGTTCCGCAATCGAACGCTCAAGTACGATGGTTGCGTCGAGGTGGGCGAATGTGGTCGCAGGCGCAGGATCTGTCAAGTCATCGGCCGGTACATATACTGCCTGAAATGACGTGATTGAACCTTTTTTTGTTGACGTGATTCTCTCTTGAAGGGCGCCCATCTCAGCGGCTAAGGTTGGCTGGTATCCAACTGCGCTTGCGGTGCGTCCGAGCAGTGCTGATACTTCCGAGCCCGCCTGAGAAAAACGGAAAATATTGTCAATAAACAGCAGTACGTCTTGGTTTTTTTCGTCTCGAAAATACTCGGTGATCGCCAATCCCGCGAGAGCGACTCGCAGCCGAGCACCCGGTGGTTCGTTCATTTGTCCATAAACAAGAGCGATCTTAGATTTGGAAAGATTGTCCTGGCGAATAACACCCGCTTCGGACATCTCCTTGTAGAGGTCACTGCCTTCGCGAGTCCGCTCGCCAACGCCGGCAAAAACGGACACGCCTCCATGGAGCTTCGCTATGTTGTTAATCAGTTCCATGATGACGACGGTTTTTCCAACTCCGGCGCCACCAAAGGCTCCAACTTTGCCGCCTTTCAGGAAAGGGCAGATGAGGTCTATGACTTTGATTCCGGTGGGCAAAACCTGGGGAGATGTGGACTGCTCCAAGAGTGGCGGCGCTGAACGGTGAATCGGATAATATTTTTCCGCTTGCACCGGACCACGTTCATCTACAGCATTGCCGGTCACATCGAACACACGGCCCATGACTCCGTCGCCCACAGGTACGAAAATGGGTTTACCTGTGTCCGTGACTTCAAATCCACGTTTGAGCCCTTCGGTGCCTGACATTGATACAGCGCGCACTAGCCTGTCCCCGAGATGCTGTTGCACTTCGAGGATCAGGGTTGCGGCGTCATTTTGACCATTGTGCTTGCACGAGAGCGCGTTGTAGATTCCCGGAAGCGGACCGGCAAATTCAATATCGACTACAGGACCGAGTACCTTAACGATCCTGCCTTTGCTTGTTTTCGAACCCGCCTGTGCAACTTGTTCCAACATCTTTGCCTCATTCCGCTTGGCCGCCGGCGATTTCCAACAGTTCATTGGTGATGTTTCCCTGTCGTAGCTTGTTGTATTCGAGAGTTAGATCGTTGATCAGCGTTTCCGCATTATCTGTGGCGTTCTTCATCGAAACCATGCGCGCGCTTAGCTCACTCGCTTTGGCATTGAGCAGCACCTGGTACATGTAGATGTCGAGATACTTGGTTAATAAATAGCCCAACACAACTTCCGGATTAGGCTCAAAGAGTGCCTCTGTAGTATCAGCTGTTAGCTCCTCTTCTACTCGAGAACCGGGAATCTTGAGTCCTCTGATTTCTCCGATTGGCAAAAACTCCAGGCATAGGGGTTGCTGCGTAAGCGTGTTCACGAAACGAGTCGCAATGACCTGCACTTGGTCCACCTCGCGCTTGAGGAAGAGATCGCGCGCAAAGGCTGCGATAGCCCTCGCTTCCGGGAAACGGGGGCTATCAGCATAGGTAAACTCGGCCGCAAGTTGCCTGTGTGTGCGGGCGATGAACTGCGCGGCCTTTCGCCCTGCCGTGATGAAGAGCGTTGTTTGCGGATCAAACTCGGTTGCAAGACGAAACAAATTGCTATTCAGCGGGCCACATAAGCCCTTGTCCGCGCCAATAAGAACGACGGCGCGCTTACGCATTGGGCGAACTTCCACTAGGGGATGATTGAACTCTCCCATGCGAGTGGTCGCCTCACGCTGAATGCGGTAAACCATATGGACGAAAGGGCGTCCCGCCAGCGCCGTCTGTTGCGCCCTACGCATCTTTGACGCTGCCACCATCTGCATGGCCTTGGTGATCTGAGCAGTGCTGCTGACGGACCGTATTCGACGCCGCAAATCGCGTGGGCTATTCATTCGGACAACACTTCATATCAAGTTCATTCCCAAGTGCCTTTGAATTGGTCTGTGGCGCTCTTCAATTCCGACGTCAACGCTGGGCTAAGCAATTTTTGTGCAGTGATCTTTGTGAGAAGGCCTGCCTTGCGTGTGCCGAAGAATTCCGTCAGCCGCAATTGAAAATCTTTGACACGCTCGATTGGAATGTCATCGAAATATCCGTTCTGAACCGCCCACAGGATCGCCACCTGAATGCCAACAGAAATGGGACTGTACTGGGGTTGCTTGAAGACTTCCATAATGCGCTTGCCGCGATCAATTTGGGCTTGCGTCTTCGCATCCAGTTCCGAACCGAACTGTGCAAACGCTGCCAGTTCGCGGAATTGAGCAAGATCCCCTTTAAGCTGTCCGGCCACCTGCTTCATCGCCTTCAACTGCGCTGCGGAGCCCACTCTCGAGACTGACAACCCAACAGAAATCGCCGGCCGAATTCCCTGGTAAAACAAATCCGTTTCCAGATAGATCTGGCCGTCGGTTATGGAGATCACATTCGTGGGAATGTAAGCCGAAACGTCGCCTGCCTGAGTTTCGATTATCGGAAGTGCCGTGAGCGAGCCATTGCCATACTTCTCTCCGACTCGCGCCGCCCTTTCCAGCAAACGGCTATGAAGGTAAAACACGTCACCAGGATATGCTTCGCGCCCGGATGGGCGTTTTAGGACGAGAGAGACTTGGCGATATGCAACGGCGTGTTTCGAAAGGTCGTCATAGACAATGAGAGCGTCCATCCCGTGATCCATGAACCACTCTCCCATCGCTGCTCCTGCAAAGGGGGCAAGGTATTGATTCGAAGCCGAGTCGGACGCGGGAGAGGCGACGATGATGGTGTAAGGCATCGCCCCGGCTTCTTCAAGGACGGAAATCAGTTGTGCGATGTTGGATTGCTTCTGGCCGATTGCCACGTAAATGCAGTACAAGGGACGGAAGTTTTCGTCCCCGGTCGCCAGCCCTGCGGCATTAAGTTGCGCTTGGCTGATGATAGTGTCAATGCAGATTGTGGTTTTGCCGGTCGAGCGATCTCCGATAATCAACTCACGCTGACCACGACCTATGGGAATCATTGCGTCAATAGCCATGATTCCCGTCTGAACTGGCTGATTCACAGAACTCCGATGGATTATTCCCGGCGCGAGCTTTTCGACTGGGTAGGAAATGTCGCTGTGGACGGGCCCCTTTCCATCGAGCGGCTCGCCTAACGTGTTCACGACCCGTCCAAGCAAACCCATGCCAACTGGAACCTGTAGCAGCTTGCCAGTTGTGCGGACTTCATCGCCCTCTTCGAGTTGTGTGTAATCGCCTAATACGATTACTCCGACTTCAGTCTCTTCCAGGTTCAGCGCCAGTCCGGTGATTCCGTGGCCGAGGTCCAGCATTTCGTTCAGCATTGCATCGCTGAGACCTTCAACCCGCGCCACGCCGTCGCCGATCTCTCGAATGACGCCGACGTTCTGCCGAATGCTGGCAGACTTAATGCCTTCAATTTGTGATTCCAGTTCCAGAAGCAGGTCGGCCATATTGCGTTCTCCGAAACGCGCTTAAATCATCTTCCGCCCGGCAGTATTCCAAAGGTGCGTTCTAACGCTGCGAGTTTGCCTTGCACGGAATTGTCGTAAACATCACTCTCAATTTGTATTCGCATTCCACCAATTAGCTCAGCTTTTGGCTCAAAATCTGCGCCGAAATCTTCTCCATACACCGACTGCAGCTGACTGTGAATACGCGCTCGCAAACCAAGCGAAAGCGTCTTTGCAGTCTGAATATGCGCCACGTGGCGGGAGCGTTCAAGCCTTACCAACCGTGCGAATTGCGAAAGTAGAGGAATGTACCCACGTCGACGGCGCGTAAGAACTAGCCGAATGGCTTTACGGGCGCGACGCTCATCAAGACCATCTTTTACACAGCACCAACGAAATAATCGCTTTGCGCTACGCCGGATTTGTCGAACACTCTGCGGCATCTTTATAGCCGTGACTCGCCACTAGGCAGCCCTGGATACTTCGTTCAAGGTTTCCTCTGCAATGCGTCTCTGGTCGTCTTCGGTCAAAACCTTTCCAGAGGCAATCGAGGTTGCCTGGATGACCAGGCCACCCAACTCTCGTTTAAGATCGCGTAGCATGCGATCGTGCTCCTGCGAGGCGGCGTCACGGGCTTTGACGACGATCAGTTCGGCTGTTGCAATTGCCTTCCGAGTCTCGCTTTCCCGCACATTCGCCGCCGCAGCACGCGCTTCCTGAATAACCTCGGATGCCTCCTCGGCAGCTTGCACCATGACAGCTCGCCGTCGCGCTTCCGCGTGCACCAACTCATCCCTGATCTGCTCTCGCTCAGCAATGCCATCTGCTATTTGTCTGCGCCGTTGTTCGAGCATGCCAAGGATCGGCTTATAGGCTAAGCGCTGAAGAAGGAAACATACGATCGCAAAGCTAATGATCTGTGAGATGAGATGTGGCCAGTCCACGCCAAAGGTATCGGCGATCTGCTGCACCTGACCGGTGCCACTTGCGTCCGCCAATAAGATAAGTATGCTCATTCGCTCACATGGCTAATAACCGCGATCGCGTACTTGATCGCCAACCCTTTATCTACTTGACCAAGAACAACGCATAAAACACGATCGCTTCAGCAAACGCGATTGCAAGAATCGACTGGACCAAAATCTTCGTGGAGGCCACTGGATTGCGTCCCACGGCGTCTGACGCTTTCATGCCAATCAGACCCACGCTGATGGCGGCACCCAGTGCTGCCAGGCCGACGTGCAAGTTTCCGCTCATGTGACTCACCTCTGTTTGTGCCCAACCTTGACTTTCGAGGCAGGACGAAATTTATTGCTAAGCGTGCGCGGCCGCGGCCGTTTCCGATTCGTGCTGACAAATGAGCATGGTGAAAACAGCTGTGAGCAGCATGAACACCAGCGCCTGAACTATCCCCATGATCAGTTCGAGAAAGTAAAAAGGAATTACTACTAGCCATCCAAAGCCCGGTACAAGCTTTGACATCGCCTCGAGAAGGTTTTCACCGGCGAAAATATTTCCATAGAGACGAAAACTGAGAGAAATTGGTCGAAACAGAATGGAAACTATTTCCAAGCACCCCGCGGCGAAAAATACCACTATCATTAGAAGTTTCAGTACGCCTGCACTTTCTCCTTTGGGTGCGAATATTTCTTTAACAAAGCCCTTGGCTCCTACCTCGCGAAATGCCCAAACGACCCAGCTCGCAAAGAACACGAGCGCCATCGCCAAGGTCATGTTCACATCGGCATTGGCGCCGCGCAATACAGGTTGACTTATGACGAAGCCATGGTCGGTGTGATGACCCCAGCCAATGGAACCGACTCCGGGAATTAGGCCCGCCCAGTTGGCGGAAAGGATAAACAGGAAGATTGAGGCGAAGAACCAGAAGGTTCGGTCTGTTAAGTGTGGCCCGATGATTCCTGAGATGAAGTTATACAAACTCTCCACTAACCACTCAAAGAAGTTCTGGGTGCCCGCGGGAATTGGCGTCATTTTTCGGGTAGCAAATTGCGCAAATGCAATCAAACCAAACGCAACCACCCAGCTAACAATCATCGAGTTGGTAATTGGGAAGCCCAGCGGGCGGGCAATCTCAACTGCTTTGGCGGAAAGCCCGTGTGACGCCAGTTCGGGCAACATGGCTTGTGGGTTTCCTGATGCAAGCGGAACGAAAAAATACGGGCTAATCGCAACAGAAGCCACTAGCAGCGGTCGTGCTTGTTGTAGGCTCATGACGCGTGGTCTCCGTGCGCTTCTGCCAGATCGTGACTCGAACAATGTCAACTGTTATTTCTTGGCCGGCGGATAGTTCTTAAAGAGCTTTTTCATCGCCTTTGTGAGGTTCTTTTGACGTTTTTCGGGTTTCGCCTTTTCGTCAAGAGTCTTGCTTGCCACACCACGCCAGATCAGATCTTTATTCGCAGGATCATACATATCCACGGCAAGTTGCCCGACGTAAATTGTCGACGTCTGACCATACGTTGTACTCATTCCACCCATTCCGCCCCCATACCAACCACCATAATTCCAACCTGGACCATACCCCCAGCCTGAGTTGTAGGAGGTGAATTCCTTCTCCTGGCCAATGGCGGTCTGGTACCCAACGAAAAGATTCGCGCTGTCGTCGTCAACTTTAGTCAATCCTTTGGTCGCCAGTTCTGCCTCAATCGCACCCTTGACTTGGCTGTCTACAAGGTTGTCAACCTTTTTCGCGTCTTTTAGCTCAACCCACTTGTAAGTCTTGAACCGCGAAAAATCCGTGTTCTTGTCGAAGTTGTAACGAACATCCTGCGAGATCGCAGCAGCTGCGGCGAGCAGCAATACCATCGAGAGAGAAAAGAGTTTCTTCACGCACGACCTCCCTGCACTGCGTTGTCGAGAACGAGGGGCGTCACGGAAGAAGCGGCCCGGAGTAGCGTGACCAAGTTCCTCCACATCGCGGCACCTGCTGATGCTAGGTGGAGTGATTTGGGGACGGAACTGTCTTTAGTTACAGCACTTCAGCGAGGGTTTGCCTTTGACCTTCTTCTGGCAGAACTGGCAGTTTCTGGTTTCCTGCGACGCATTACAAATACAAATACGAATACCCGACGCCAGGCCAACTGAGTCCCAGCGGACGGAGGTGATCTTGCCTTCCAAGAAAAAAAGCAGCCAAGACGTGAGCAATCCACAGGCGAAGTTAAAGAACAAAGATTACGAAAAGGAGCTGCGCAAGCTGCAAACGCAACTCGTGCAGATGCAAGAGTGGGTTACGACAACTGACGCCAAGATCGTTGTTGTGTTTGAGGGGCGAGACGCGGCCGGTAAAGGGGGCGTCATTCATCGCATTATGGAACGAGTGAGCCCTCGAGTTTTTCGCCATGTTGCATTGCCAGCGCCGAGCGATCGTGAGAAAACGCAGCTATATGCCCAGCGTTATATGAAAGAAATGCCAGCAGCAGGAGAAGTCGTTCTCTTCGACCGCAGTTGGTATAACCGGGCGCTGGTCGAACACGTGATGGAGTTTTGCACCCAACAACAGTATGAGAAGTTTCTGAAACTGTGTCCGGCATTCGAAGCATTGCTTAAGGACAATGGCATTCAGCTAATCAAGTACTGGTTTGAGGTCAGTGAAAAGGAGCAGCATCGAAGATTCCTGAGGCGCATTCAGGATCCTATGCGGCACTGGAAGCTGAGCCCCATGGATTTGGAATCCCATCGCCGATGGTATGACTATTCGCGCGCTCGCGACGCAATGTTGGCGGCCACTGATACCCCTGAGTCGCCCTGGCATGTGGTTCAAACCGACGACAAACAACGTGCTCGACTGAATTGCGTTTCCCACCTGCTCAGCGTGGTGCCATGGAAGCGCGTTGCGCGGAAGAAGGTCGAGCTCCCTAAACGTCAAAAGGCGCACGGTTATAAGGAACCCAACTGGAACTATCGCTGGATCCCACAGAAATACTAAAGCTCAATACTAAAGTGCCGCACAGCCATACCCTCTCCGCCACAGAACTTTTCCGATCAACATGACTTCTTGACGCTTGAAGACCTAACACCAGGGTTGTTCACCATAAATCCAGAGGGGGCGTCCGAATAAGCGCTCAAGGCGCGATGCAGATAGCCACGCGTTTGCAAATACGAGTTCTTGTAGTTGAGGACAATCAGGCGGTCTGGGATCTCGTCTCCAACCTGCTCAGCCAGATTCCGGCCTGCAAGTGATTGCATTGGCGCGACGGCGTGAACGCTGTCGAGCAAGCGCCTGTGCTCAAACCTGAGTTGATTGTTCTCGATATCGGCCTGCCAAAGCTAAACGGAATCGTAGCGGCACATCAGATTCTCGCGTTTCTACCAGAAGTAAAGATAGTTTTCCTGACCCAGGAGTCTTCATCAGACCTCATTCACGAAGTCATGAGCCTGGGTGCTTGCGCGTATGTGCTAAAGCTGCATGCAGCAGAAGACTTGCCGAAGGCGGTCGAAACGATTATGTCTGACCGGAAGTTCGTGAGTGCCGCCTTACCTTTTCGGGTTTCTCGTTCAGCTTAGTGATGGGTCCGAGGTCATGAATGTAGATTAATGCGAAGATAGGGAACCGCGGTATCCTATATTGTGTCGGCGATGCGAAGCGAGTTATACTTCGGTGTTTTGCATGGCTTCAAACAAAATTTCGGGCGCCCTGTACTGTTTAAATTGACAGGTTTTGAACTACATTGTTGTCGTGTAGATGTTTTGAGGGTGCGTCACAAGTAGCTGGGAGTGGAGAACAGGCTCTTCCCCGACTGTCCCACGTGAGCTCATTCAGCTCTTCTTCGCCTAGAACTAATTTCACGAGTCTTTTCGGGACTCACGAGGCGGATGAAATAACAACTTTTCGCGAACACGAAGTGAAGTGCCCTAAATCGCACGAGGTGATGACGTGGCCACGTCGCGACTGAGAACGAATCCAGGTTTCGCTGCACAGTGGTCAATCTTTGTGTTCAGCGTAGGGATTGTTGCGGTGAGCGCGTTTGCTGTTTTCGCATTTTGGGAACTGGCCGAGGTCTCGCACCGGCACCCCCAGCATGCGTTTCACATCACAAGCATGTTGGTCGGCTTCGCTTTACTCACGATCATCGTCTTAGCCGTGGGGCAATTGGTTAGCCGCAAGCTAATATCTGAAGCGAACGTGGCCCACGAGCAGCTCCGCCTGGCCATTACATCTGGGAAATCCGTTGCATGGGACTACGACATCAACGCGAAGCGAAATGTCTGGTTCGGTGATCTCTGGACAATGTTCGGGATCCCATCGCAGGGTTACCTGAGCCAACCTGGTGAGTTTTACAGCTACGTGCATCCCGAGGACCGCGACACGGTGCTCGAGCGCGTCTCCTTGGCGCGCGAGAAACATGAGCCTTATGCTGCTGAGTTTCGGATTCTCCGGCAGGATGGCGTTGTGCGATGGATAACGGCCCGGGGTTGCTTCTACTACGACAAAAATGGTAGCGCGGAACGGATGCTGGGCGTCTCCGTGGATATTACCGAGCAAAAAAAAGCACGAGAAGCACTGGTGAAGTCCGAAGAAAAATTCGCCAGGGCGTTTCGAGAAAGTCCAATGGCATTAACCCTTAGCACGGCGAGAGATCATCGTTATCTGGACGTGAACGAAAGCTTTGAGAAATATACAGGGTGGAAGAGAGCCGAGGTACTAGGAAAGACACCTTTTGACTTCCAGCTTTGGGTCCACTCCGCACAAAGGGAGGAATTGGTAAACAGAGTATTGTCTGAGGGTTCTGTTCGTGACCTCGAGGTCCGCTATCGGACCAAAACCGGGGAAGTTCGTGTCGGTCTTGGTTCGGCTGAACTAATCGATATTGAAGGAGAAACCTGCTTGCTCTCCGCGATCATAGACATTACGGACCGTAAGCAGGTCGAGCAGCGGCTTCGCGAGAGTGAAGAGCGATTTCGCCTGGTTGCGAACACCGCCCCGGTGATGATCTGGATGTCCGGAGTGGATAAATTGTGCACCTACTTCAACAAGCCCTGGTTGGATTTTCGGGGCAGAAGCATGGAAGAAGAGAGTGGAAATGGCTGGGCGGAAGGCGTTCATCCGGAGGATTTCGACGACTGTTTAAAAACTTACGCTCAGAGTTTCGATCGACGAGAGAGCTTCAGAATGGAGTATCGATTGCGCCGACACGACGGAGAATACCGCTGGGTACTGGATATTGGCACGCCGAGATTCAATGCGGACGGTTCATTTGCTGGCTACATCGGGTCCGCGATCGATGTGACGGAACGCAAAGAAGCGGAAGAGGCTCTCGGGAGTATCGGCCGTCGCTTGATTGAGGCGCACGAGGAGGAACGCACCTGGATCGGAAGAGAACTTCACGATGACGTCAATCAGAGGCTCGCATTGTTGGCCGTAGAGTTAGACCGCGCGAAGCAAGGGCTCTCTCCTCAAGCTGAGATTCAACACGACATTGAGCGGGCCCAACACAGCATAGCGGAGATCGCAAAAGATGTGCACCGCCTCTCACATCGGCTGCATTCTTCCAAGCTCGATTATTTGGGGCTGGTCGGTGCAGCAAATAGTTTTTGTAAGGAAGTCGCGGAACAAAGCCGAGTCGAGATTCAGTTCAGGCATACAGATGTGCCCAGAATCCTTCCCAGGGAAATCTCGCTTTGCCTATTCCGGGTCTTGCAGGAGGCTATATCAAACGCCGTTAAGCACAGCGGGGTGCGACATTTCAGCGTAGAGCTTTGTGGTTCATCTGACCACGTGGAACTTTCGGTCAGCGATTCGGGGCGCAGCTTCGATCCGCGAGCCGTTGCACACTCTCGAGGGCTCGGGTTGATCAGTATGCGTGAACGACTCCAACTGGTAAAAGGAGAGTTTTCAATTGATTCCAAGCCCGGTTCAGGGACGACTGTCCGCGCGCGCATCCCCTACAAGAGCGAAGAGTACCGTGCTTTGGCCGGTTAGGACGGCAAGGATGCAAGTTCAAGTAAACAGATCACGGTTGTGATCTATCACAATTAGCATCGCGTTTCTTCCGCCCTGCCAGTTATTACAGCTGACAAAATATTTGAAACCACTATTTTCTTAGGCAATGTTGGAACGCATGAAGATCCACCGTCACCAATCTCCAGATCGCGGCCTGAGACTCCTCAATCGGTATCCTCCCCATCAGGCCGCGAGTTTTTCCTTTTGCCTGGCGATCGCGGTGACTCGACGAAATCAGAAGCTCTCGAAGGCGATTCCCATCAACAGGGCGAGAGCGAGACAGCCAAATAGTAAAGTCACGAGGCGCGCGCGAATAGACGACAACCGACTCGATATGTACTGAACGAAGCTTTGGGCAGAATCCAACATCATCAATTCTCCAAAGCCGGAGTGCCGAATGTTCTGAGGAAGATATTCACGGTAGTCGGTAGCAGAATCCAAATAATAGATTTCTGACCAAACATAACAATCCTTCACATGGAATGAGGTGCCATGCGCGGCGTCCCGGGAATTTAAATAGTGGGCCATTGGCACTGCACAGAAACTGGAATTTATTGCTAGTCATATATGAATTCCATGCCTCGACGGCACTGGCAAAACTTACAGGCGCACGTTCGCGCTTGACTTCCGTGTGGCTGCAGCGAACGCGCTGCTTAGCGAACGCGCTGCTTACGGTAGCGCAAAAACAGTACGCTGTCATTCGAGACAGTTACGACTACGGGTCTAATTACCTACTTTGGAGACGTGATGGGTAAGAATCGAAGTGAGGCGTGAGGAAACGCTGCTCGATTCTTTTAGCGATCACCCGACGAATAGCAAATGAAATTAGTTCATGGAAAACTGCTCCCCGCCATTTTGATCCGGCGTGTCGAACGTACTCTTCTCTTTGTCGGATGTTTGCTATTGGGAATCGTAACGGCCGCGCAGATCGATCGCGCCATTTGGCTACACATTGAAATAAGCCACTTTCGGGCTGCGCAACGTTTGGATCTCGCCTCTCTCGGATTTAGAAACAACGTTGATTTCAGGCTCCGACCCGAGGCCCGTAGACTCGCGTATCGAAAAAGCATGGCAGAGATACCTTCAATTTTGGCTATTCTACGAATTCCGCGGGCTCATCTAGACGTGCCAGTATTGGAGGGTACCGGGGAATTGAGCTTGAATCGTGGCGTTGGACACATCTCCGGAACACCGAAGCCCGGCCAGAAAGGAAACACCGGCATCGCTGGGCATCGCGATGGATTCTTCCGACTGCTGCGCTCTGTGGGTATCGGGGATTCCATTGAACTGGAGAGCCCAGGCCGGATCCTTACTTACCGTGTCAATCAGCTTAGCATCGTGAATCCGGGCGACATCGACGTCCTCAACCCCAGAGACGTTTCGTCTCTGACGCTGATCACGTGTTACCCGTTCAACTTTATCGGGAGGGCTCCGAGACGTTACGTCGTCGAAGCTGCACTCACCGCTGTACGAAAAGCGGATGTCTCACCGGCTCATGAACCCCAGGTTTCATCCGCGCCGAAGCTGCAACGGCAATGAAGAATGCAAAGGAGATCATCATGAACTCGACCCGACCGTCTGCGATCTACCTCGCAATCGCAACGACAGCCATCCTATTGACGTGTGTTTTCAGCGTCACCGCACAGGTAAAAACGGAAACCAGTACTGCGAGTGGCCCAGCCAGTAATAAGGTTTCTGTGGAACGCGGTGAAGTTGTATATGTCTCAGGAAATGATTTAGTTGTAAAGATGGAAGATGGCTCGCTACGAAATTTCGACAACGTGCCGGAGAGCGCCCGGGTCACGGTAGAGGGGCATCAACTAAGTGTTCACGAGTTGAAGTTTGGCATGAAACTGGAAAAAACTACTACGATCACCACGACGCCACACACAGTCACCACTACGAAAAAAGTCACCGGTAAAGTATGGCAAGTCACTCCACCGAAGTCCGTTATTCTGACCTTGGAAGACGGTACCAATGAAACATTTTCGATCCCACAAGGGCAAAAATTTACCATCAACGGGCAGGAAACAGACGCGTGGGGTTTGAAAAAAGGAATGACTGTAACAGCGACCAAGATCACGGAAGAGCCCATGACCGTCGTCGAGCACAAGCAGCAGGTGACCGGTGCTATGCCACCTCCACCTTTGCCTCCAGCGACCGATTTGCCGATCCTGGTCGCAGTTATTGCGCCTCACCCGGTACTCGCTCAGGCCACCCCTCCGCCTTCACCGGATACGCCGAAGACGCTGCCGAAGACGGGTAGCCCGTTCCCAATGCTTTCCCTCATCGGAGCAATCGCGTTGCTATGCTCGTTGATCCTGCGGACTTTGCGAAAGGCTTTAACGTAGCGGCCCCGACTTTCCGATTGGGTCAAAGATCCGTCTCGTTCTGTTGGTCATCACGCCGCGATTAGGTGATTTCTAATTGCATACTGTACGAGTTCGGCGTTGGTTCGGACATTAAGCACTTCCATGATTCGATACTTGTGAAAGGCCACAGTGCGTGTAGTGAGGTTCAGAACGGCAGCAACCTCCTTCATGCATTTTCCTTCTGCCAGAAGTTGCAGCACTTCCCGCTGTCTTTCAGTCAGTTTCTCGCTCTCTTCCACCAACTTCTTATCCTGACGCAGCAAGAAATCCACTGTGTCCTTGGCAATCGTGGGCGAGAGATAGGACTTGCCTCTCAACACTTCGCGAACTGCAACCGTTAGCTCGGACGCCGCGCACGTTTTCAGCAAGTAGCCAGAAGCGCCCCTCCGAAACGCCTCTGCCGCCAGATCAGCATCCTGGTTCATGGTTA
>Ga0075425_100002416_pt1 | contig 18724 bp, 19 predicted proteins | sample SoiMethybrSBSTD4_FD_75300 | JGI IMG/M metagenome (GOLD analysis project Ga0075425, IMG submission 75300) | Bulk soil microbial communities from a Populus tree surrounding site in Tennessee, USA - Soil MetaG P. TD hybrid SBSTD4 | ecosystem: Environmental > Terrestrial > Soil > Tree plantation... | reverse complement strand
CGCCTGAGCTTCGTCAACTCGTTGTCCTTCAGCGTGGTGATCTCGATCCCGGCGATCTCGACGGAGCCGCTCGTCGGCTGGTCGAGCCCGGCCAGGATGTGCATCAGCGTCGACTTGCCCGAGCCCGAAGGGCCCATCACGGCGGTCAGCTGCCCGTGGGGGACCTCGAGCGAGACACCGCGGAGAGCATCGACAGCGGTGTCGCCTTCGCCGTAGCGCCGCGCGATCTCGTGGGCGGCGACGGCCGGGGTGGTGTGTTCCAGCAGAACGCGCTCGTCGCTGAGCGCGGCCGCGGCTGCAGCTGCATTCATCGTGACTCCTTTGTTCGTAGGTTTCATCGCTGCCCACGCTAGGGGCGCGCGTTCCGAAGTTCGTCGGCCGAGGGCCCGATTTCACGTCGTCCCTGCGGACGATCTTGAAGTCGTCCTCCCGGACGACGACACTCAGGCTGCAGTGGGCTACCTTCGAGACATGACGACCCGCATCGAGCGCCTTGCCCGGCAGCGGGCGTGGCCGCTAATTCGCCGCTACGGCTTCGACGTCCTGGTGGTGGCGGCCGCTCTCGAGACGGCGCTCGAGCTCGCGTTCGGCCGCAACCACAGCAACGGCAACCATCCCCCCGGAGGGTCGCTGTGGGTGCTGATTCCGCTCACGGTCCCGATCTTCCTGCCGTTCTTCTGGCGACGGCGTTATCCATTCGCAGCGCCGGCGGCCGTCTATCTCTACTGCGCCGCGCTCTCGTTCTTCGAGGGGAGCCTCGTCACATTCACGTTCGGAATCTTCATGGCGGTGCTGGCGGCCGCGTTCCTGATGGGCATGCTCCCCGACCGCACGCAGTCGGTCTCCGGCTGGGGGATCGCGCTCGGTGCGGCGGCGATCGTCGTCCACAACGACCCGCACCAGGGCTGGGGCGACTTCCTCTTCATCTCGATCCTGTTCTCGATCGTTTGGCTGGCCGGGAACGCGCTCAGTGCCAAGCTCAACCAGTACAGGGAAGCCGAGGAACGTGCAGCGCGGCTGGAGCGGGAGCGAGAGGAGAAGGCGCGAGCCGCGGTCGCGGAGGAGCGCGCCCGGATCGCCCGCGAGCTGCACGACGTGGTCGGCCACAGCGTCAGCGTCATGACCGTCCAGGCTTCGGGCGTTCGCCGGCTCTTGAGGCCGGACCAGGAGCGCGAGCGCGAGGCGCTGCTGATCGTCGAACAAACCGGCCGCGAGGCGCTCGCCGAGATGCGACGGCTGGTCGGTGTGCTGCGGCGGCCCGAGGAGGCGCCTGCGCTCGCCCCTCAGCCGAGCCTCGAGTACGTCGACAGGCTGGTCGAACAGGTGCGAGAGTCGGGCCTCGACGTCGATCTCAAGGTGGAGGGAGAGGCAGCGAAGCTCCCGGCGAGCGTCGACCTCGCTGCGTACCGGCTCGTTCAGGAGGGCCTGACGAACACGCTCAAGCACGCCCAGGCCACGCACGCCGAAGTGCTCGTTCGCTACGGCAACGGCGAGGTCGAAATCACCGTCGCCGACGACGGCAACGGCAAGGGCGGGGGCGAGGGCAGCGGTCACGGCTTGGTCGGGCTGCGCGAGCGCATCGCCGTTGCAGGCGGCGAGCTCGACGCCGGGCCGCGGGCGGGTCGTGGCTTTCAGGTCCGCGCGCGCCTACCGGTGAACGGCAAGTGATGGCAGAGCTCCCGACCGGCACGGTCACCTTTCTGTTCTCGGACGTCGAGGGCTCGACCGAGCTGCTGCGGCGGCTGCGAGAGGGCTACGCGGAGGTGATGGCGGATCACGAGCGCCTACTGCGTTCCGCGTTTCAGGACTGCGGCGGCCACGAGATCAACACCCAGGGCGATTCGTTCTTCGTTGCCTTCCGCAAGCCGAAGGACGCTGTCAGCGCCGCCGTCCGCGCGCAACGCTCGGTCGCCCGTCATCCCTGGCCCGAGGACAACGAGCTGCGCGTCCGGGTCGGGATCCATACGGGAGAGGCGACGGTCGCGGGTGACCGGTACGTCGGTCTCGCCGTGCACCGCGCCGCCCGTATCTGCGCAGTGGCTCACGGGGGCCAGGTGCTCCTCTCGCAGACCACCCAGGCGCTGCTCGAGGAAGAGGAGGAGCTCGGCGAGCTGGACTTCAGAGATCTCGGCCCGCGGAGCCTGAAGAACTTCGACCGTCCGGTGCGGATCTACCAGCTGCTTGCGCCCGATCTTGCGGCCCGGTTTCCCGAGCTTCGCTCCGCGGAGGAGGGCGTTGCGCGGGGCTCCGCGGAGCTCGCCGACCGTCACGAGGTGGCCGACGTCGAGGAGGCGGCCGGCGAGGAGCGCGGAAGAACCGTCCGCGTCATGATCGTCGACGACCAGGCGCTCGTCCGCACCGGCTTCCGCATGATCCTCGACGCCGAGGAGGACATGGAGGTCGTCGGCGAGGCGGCGAACGGCAAGGAGGCGATCGCCGAGGCAAACCGTTTCAATCCCGATGTCGTCCTGATGGACGTCCGGATGCCGGAGCTCGACGGGATCGAGGCCACGCGGCGCCTGCTCGCCGACGGCGACGTCGATTCGAAGGTCGTGATGCTGACGACCTTCGACATGGACGAGTACGTCTACGAGGCCCTGCGGGCCGGCGCCAGTGGCTTCCTGCTCAAGGATGCGCCCCCGGAACAGCTCGTCGACGGCATCCGCGCCGTCTGCTCGGGCGACGCCCTGCTCGCTCCCTCCGTCACCCGGCGGGTGATCGAGGAGTTCGTGCGCCGCCCGCCAGAGGCCGCTCGCACCGTTCCCCCAGAGGTCGAGGAGCTGACCCCACGGGAGAACGAGGTGCTGAAGCTGATCGCCCGTGGCCTCTCCAATGCCGAGATCGCGCAGCAACTCGTCGTCAGCGAGACGACCGTGAAGACGCACGTCGCGCGCGTGCTGATGAAGATGGGCCTCCGCGATCGCGTCCAGGCGGTCGTGATGGCGTACGAATCAGGGCTCGTCCAGCCGGGCGAAGCCGGTTCGGCGCCGGCCGCTGTCTGATCTCTCGGCCGTGGTCCAGTTTCCCTGGCACAGTGTGGGGACGATGCTCCGCCTGGAGCGACACCCGTTCGGACCGCGGGTCTACGTTCTTCGCCGCAGGATCCACGAGTACCACCTAGGGCTCGCGGTCCTGCTCGCGCTTGCCGTGGGCTCGCTCTTCGACGAGGTCGAGCTCGGTCTCGCCACGGGCCTGGCGACCCTGGTCGGCGTTTGGCTTGTCGTCAAGGACTGGCGCGACCTCGTCCCCTCGAAGCGGGACTCGGCCTCGTGGCAGCTGGGGCTGCACCGGCGGGCGGCTCCGCTCCGGGGGCTGCGCCGGACGGATTCCTTGCCGGCCCTGGCCGCGCTCGCCGCGCTCACTGCGGGAATCGTCAACCTCGTCTCCGCGGCGACGCCGAACTCAGGCTGGCGGCACCGTTTCCTGCTGCGGAACGTCGAGTCGCTGGACGAGATCCGCCTGTTCCATGCGCTCGCCCTGCCCGCGGCGGCTGCCCTGATCGTGACCGCTTTTTATCTGTACCGCCGGCGCCGGGGCGCGCTGAACGTCGCGGTCGGGCTGCTCCTCGCGCTCGGCGTGCTCAACCTCGTAAAGGGCCTCGACTTCGAGGAGTCACTCTGGAGCTTCGCCGCGGCGGGGCTTCTCTGGTCAGGCCGAGGGGCTTTTCACGTCCGGCACGATCCGGTCGGTCTACGCTCGGCGCTCCTACGTGTTCCCGCGGTGATCGTCGGCGCCGCGGTCCTGATCGTGGCCTCGGTCGCGGTCGCGGCACCGAACGATGCGTCGTTCGGGCAGATTCTCCGGGCCTCCGGTGACGCCGTCATCTGGCAACCAGGACCGATTGCGTTCCATGACGACGTGGGGCGGCTTCCGCTGGCCGTCTCCCTGCTCGCTCTGGGCGCGCTCCTGACCGTGGCCTACCTCGTCTTCCGGCCGCTGGCCGCGCCGAGGAGCCTGCCGGACGCAGAAGCCCGGCGCGTCGCCAGGAGCCTCGTCCGCCGCTACGGCACGGACACACTCGCCTTCTTCAAGCTCCGGCGCGATAAGCAGTACCTCTTCGGCGAGGCCGGCAGCGCGTTTCTCGCCTACCGGATCGAGAACGGCGTGATGCTGATTTCGGGCGACCCCGTCGGTCCGCCCTCGGCCTTGCCCGGTCTGGTCTCCGAGGCGATCGCCTTCGCAGAACGGCGTGGCCTGAAGCTCGCTGCGAGCGGCGTGAGCGAGGAGCTCGTTCCACTTTGGCGCCAGGCAGGGCTGCGCGCCCTCTACATCGGCGACGAGGCAGTCGTCGAGACCGCGGGCTTCTCGCTCGAAGGCCGGACGATCCGCAAGGTGCGGCAATCGGTCGCGCGGCTCGAGAAGAGCGGCTACACGGCGGAGCTCGCTGAGCTGTCGGAGCTCGACGAGCACACGCTCTGCGAGCTCGAGGCGGTGACCAAACGCTGGCTCGCGGGCGCGTGCGAGCGCGGCTTCGCGATGTCGATGGACTCGCTACGAACCGAGCGGCAGGCCGCCGGCGTCGTTGTGCTTGCCCGCGACGGCGACGGCCGGATCCGGGGCTTTCTGCATCTCGTTCCCTCGTACGGGCGCCCGGCGATGTCGCTCTCGTCGATGCGCCGCGACCGGGAGACGCCGAACGGGCTGATGGAGTTTCTGGTCGTTCGCGCGATCGAGTCCATGCGCGAGCGCGGGGTCGAGGAGGTGTCGCTCAACTTCGCCGCCTTCGCCCGCGTCATGCACGGGCCACGCGGTCGCCTCGAGAGGATCGCCGGCAAGCTCGTCGCCCTGGGCAACCCGTTCTTCCAGATCGAGAGCCTCTACCGCTTCAACGCGAAGTTCTTCCCCCGCTGGGAGCCTCGCTACCTGCTCTACGAGGGAGCCCTCGGCTTGCCCCGTGCCGGGCTGGCGGTGATGTGGGCCGAGGGTCAGCTGCCGAAGCCGCGGCGGCGCGTGACGGTCGAGGGCGAGAGCTGAGGTCGGAGCTCGCAGCCGAGCGAAGCCTCCTCCGCGTCCGGCACTGGGCGTTCGTGGTCATGGGTGGGGTCGCGATCGGACTGTTGCCGTGGACCGTCTACCTGAGCATCACGCTGCCGTCCAAGCACGAGTCCGCTCACTGGGACGTCGTCTGGCCCGGGCTTGACGTCGGCATCGCGCTCGCGGTAGCCGCGACCGTCGTCGGTCTCGTCCGGTTGTCTCCGAACCTTCCGATCTACGCGACGATCGCCGGGACGCTGCTGCTCTGCGACGCCTGGTTCGACACGCTGACGTCGAGAAACGGAAGCGAGTTCGCCTGGGCCGCAGTCGAGGCCCTCGTGGGCGAGTTGCCCCTGGCCGCCTTCTGCTTCTGGATCGCCTTCGACGCGGAAGCCGTCGCCGCGGCACGGCGCTTCGTCGGACGCTCCGCCGTCGCGCGGTAGCATTCCGGCCATGGCCGAGCTCGGGACGATGCGCGTCAAGGGCGGACTCGCCGAGATGCTCAAGGGCGGCGTGATCATGGACGTGACCACCGCCGAGCAGGCGGCGATCGCCGAAGAAGCCGGCGCCGTCGCGGTCATGGCGCTTGAGCGCGTTCCAGCCGACATCCGCGCCGAGGGCGGCGTCGCCCGCATGGCCGATCCGGACAAGATCCGCGAGATCCAGGAGACCGTGACGATCCCGGTGATGGCGAAGGCGCGGATCGGGCACTTCGTCGAGGCCCAGATCCTCGAATCGCTCGAGGTCGACTACATCGACGAGAGCGAGGTGCTGACCCCCGCCGACACCGCAAACCACATCGACAAATGGAAGTTCACGGTCCCGTTCGTCTGCGGCTGCACGAACCTCGGCGAGGCATTGCGCCGCATTTCCGAAGGCGCCGCGATGATCCGAACCAAGGGCGAGGCGGGCACCGGCGACATCGTCAACGCGGTCACGCACATGCGGGCCGTCTTCGGCGGCATCCGCAGGCTCGGTTCACTGCGCGAGGACGAGCTCTACTCGGAGGCCAAGAACCTGCAGGCCCCGGTCGAGCTCGTGCAATGGGTCGCCGAACACGGCCGGCTACCTGTGGTCACCTTTACCGCCGGCGGCATCGCCACTCCGGCCGACGCGGCCCTGTGCATGCAGCTCGGCGCCGACGGAGTCTTCGTCGGCTCGGGGATCTTCAAGTCGTCCGATCCCTCGACGCGCGCGAAGGCGATCGTCGAGGCGACGACGCATTACCGCGACGCTGAGGTGCTCGCTCGAGTCTCGCAGGGCCTTGGCGACGCGATGAGCGGCCTCTCGGCCGCAGGGCTCGCTCCCGAAGATCTGCTCGAAACCCGCGGCTGGTAACAGACCCGGCTCAGCCCAGCAGGGGCTGCAGCCGCGCTGCGAGCTCGGCCTCTTGCTCGCTGCTGTCGAACGCGTGGAGCGGGTGAGGAGCAAGCGGGTGCTCCTCGACCTGGCCGTGGCGCCGCACGTAAAGGACCGGCACGATCTTCCCCTCGGCGTCGACTTCGACCGCGGCGGCGACGGCGTCCGGGCCGTGCGCGTCGACGAAGTGGGCAAGTGGGACGATCCCCTCGTCGTAGATCTCATCCGAGTTGAGGGAGACGACCCGGGCGAGGTATCCCTTTTGGATCCAGAGCTCTGGTGCTCGCGCAAGCTCGCCGAGCAGGAACTGGACGGCATCGTCACGCCCGAGCTGACGGCGGGGCGGGGCGATGCCGAAGTGCTTCGCGGCGATGTGCTGGACCAGAACGCGAGCGTTGTAGCGGAAGCCGTTCACCGACGTCGAGTTGGCCGCCGCGCCGTGCTTCTTCATCCCCGAGGAACCTTGCGTCGTATTCCCTGCGAAATACACGCCCGGAGCGGAGATGCTTTCCCAGAACGGCGTCTGCGCGGGGATGCGCCCATCTGCGACGGTCGCGATGTCGAGGGCTGCGAGCGGCTCGAGCGGTGTTCGGAACCCGGTTGCGACGATCACCTCGTCGGCGTCGAGCTCGAGCTTGCCGGCCCAGGTCGTTCCATCAGCGTGGACGCGGAAGCCGCCGTCCAGCCGCTCGATACGCTCGATCGCGGCGTCGAGCACGTACGTGCCGGAACCGCCGCGGACGTACTCGTCGTACGGCTGTAGATAGCGGACTCGGAGCGCGGAGAGCGCCAAGACGGCGGTCTGCACGGGTCGCGGCGAGACGAGCGTGATCTCCTTGGCCCACGGAAGCAGGCCCTGGGCGAGCTCGAACCCCGAGTTGCGCTTGCCGATGATGACCACACGCTTGCCGTCGTAGTCGGAGGGCCGACCTGTGTCCACGTAATGGCGGGCGTCCTCGACGCCGGGCAGCGGCGGCAGCCACGCCTCGGTCACGCCGAGCGCGAAGACCGCCGCCCGGCAGCGGTAGTCGCCGTCGGTTGTCTCGAGCACCAGCTCCTCGCCGTCGCGGCGGGCGCGCTCGAGCGTGCAGCCGTAGCGAACCTGAAGGGCGGTACGTTCGACGAACGCGAGCAGCGCTTGCTCCATCTCCTCGCGTGCGGGCACGTCGAAGCTTCGATCCATGAACAGCGGCATCAGCGAGCCATGCCCCGGCTCGTCGCCGAGCAGGGAGTTGTGGTCGTACCACTCGTACTCGCGCGAGCCGTGTTCGACCGGCGCCTGGGGCTTCGTCCAGCTGATCAGGCGCTGGAATACGGGGAAGAGACGGAACATCCCGGCCGCCTCGTCGTCACGGGAGAGAACGGCGACGCGACTGATTCCCGAGCGTTCCAGAAAGTACGCGGTCTGCAAGCCGCCTGGTCCGCTGCCGACGACGCAGACGTCGTACGACCCAGGTGGGTACGGGCGCTCCGGCGGCGTCACTCGTCTGCTGCACGCAGTCGGCGAGCTTCGGCCTTGAGCATTCGGAGCATCACCCGGGGGTGGTCGAGCAGGAACTGCTCGAGCTCCGGCCCGGAGATCGTCAGGCACCGAAGCATCGTGGTGGCGACCACGTCCGCGGTCGGCGCGTCGCCGGTGAGTGTTGCGATCTCACCGAAGAAGTCGCCCCGTCCGAGCCGCCCTCGCTCTTGGCCATCGATCAGAACCTTGGCGTCACCGTCGAGGATGATGAAAAGGCCGCCGCCCTGCATGCCCTGTCGCAGGACGCGTTGGCCCTCGGCGAACATCTCCTCGTCGACGGTATGTGCGACCTCCTCGAGTTGCGGCCGGGTGAGGTCGGCGAACAGCGTCAGCTGCGCGAGCGCCTCGAGCACCGTGCGAGCTTCCGTAGCCACGGCGCAAGCGTAGTGCCACGAGAGGCCCATAACCACGTGGCGTCCGGACCCCGCGTCACATTTTCGGTGCGATGAATGCCGTTCGCGTGCCGTGGTCGGACGCGTCGTTTCTGGCCTACTTCGGGGGGCTCACGATTCTGGCCGCGGCAGTCGCGCTGCTGTCGGTCGAGTCGGGCGAGCATGCGGCCGGGGGGTTCGTCGGCTTGTCGGCGGTCGTCTTCGCAGTCGTCATGCTTCTCGCACTCCTGGCCAAACGGGGTGGCCGTCTCGTCACAGCGGGCCTGTACGCACTGACCGCCGTCGTCACTTTCGTCATCTTTTTCGGGGCGCTCCTGGACTGGTTCGGCTGGCTTCCGCACGCGAACAGCCACGCGTTCGAAGGTTTTCGGTTCTGGCTGCTCGTCCTCGAGCTCTCGGCCGTGGTTGCTGCGGCCGTCGCCTTGCGCGCGTTCCGCTTCCCACTGCTCGTCTTTGTCGTCGCCGTCACCGCTTGGTTCTTCGTCACCGACCTCCTCTCGGGCGGCGGGGACTGGTCGGCGATCGTGACGATCGTGTACGGACTCGCTCTGCTCAACCTTGCCGTGAGGTCCGACAGCCGCGGCTCGACGGTTTACGGCTTCTGGCTCCACGTCGTCGCAGGACTGACGATCGGGGGCGGACTGCTCTGGTTCTTCCACCACGGCGACTTCGATTGGATCGTGATCGCGTTCGTGGCGCTCGGCTACATCGCGCTCGGCAACCACCTGGTGCGCTCGAGCTGGGTCGTGCTCGCCGCGTGGGGCCTGTTCCAGGTGACCACGCACTTTGCCGAGAAGTGGGCGGATGTCCAGTTTCTCGCGTTCTTCCCGGTCGGACTGATCTTCTTTCCTTTTTTCGGGCTCTCTGTGGGCGCGGAGACCCACCAGCGCCCGTGGGCGGCTCCGCTCGCCTACGCCGTGCTGGGGCTCGTGCTGATCGTGATCTCGCAGCTGCTCTTCCGGCGTCGGCGCGAGGCGCACGCGGCCGCCCCGCTGTAGCCCGAATCTACAATCACCTTCGTGAGGATTGGAGTCCTGGCAGTGCAGGGAAACTTTCGTGAGCACGCGGCGATGCTGCGACGTCTCGGCGTGGACGCGGTCGAGGTCCGCAAGCCAGACGAGCTGCAGGGCCTCGACGGGCTCGTGATCCCCGGCGGGGAGTCGACGACGTTCATGCGCCTGATGCGCCTCTACGGGCTCGACGAGGCCGTCCGCGCGTTCACCGGCCCGGTTCTCGGCACCTGCGCCGGAATGATCGTCCTCGACCGGCGGCATCTTGGCGCGGTCGACATCGAGGTCGACCGCAACGCCTACGGGCGCCAGGTCGCGAGCTTCGAGGCCGATCTCGAGCTCGCCGGCGACGGCGAGCCGCTGCGTGGGGTCTTCATTCGCGCGCCGCGAGTCCGCGACGTCGGGCCCGAGGTGGAGGTACTGGCTGAGCTCGAGGGCGAGCCGGTCCTTCTCCGCGAGGGACGCTTTATCGTCGCCTCGTTCCATCCGGAGCTCACCGAAGACACGCGCGTCCACGAGCGCTTTCTCGATCTCGTCAGGGAGGAGGGGCATGTCCGGGCATAGCAAGTGGAGCTCGATCAAGCACAAGAAGGGTGCCGCCGACGCCAAGCGGGGCAAGCTCTTCTCGAAGCTCGCACGCACGATCATCGTTGCCGCCCGCGAGGGCGGGGCGGACCCAGCCAACAACCTCCCCCTCCAGAATGCGATCGAGAAGGCGCGCTCCTACTCGATGCCGAAGGACAACATCGAGCGGGCGATCGCGCGGGGCTCGGGCGCCGGCACCGACAGCGAGGCGTTCGAGCACATCGTGTACGAGGGATACGGCCCGAACGGCGTCGCGATCATCGTCGAGGCGCTAACGGACAACCGCAACCGCACTGCCGCCGACGTGAGGCACGTGTTCACGAAGCACGAGGGCAGCCTGGGCACGACGGGGGCCGTCGTCTGGCTGTTCGAGCGGCGCGGGATCGTCATGGTCGACGCCGGCCAGACGGACGAGGACAGCGTCATGCTGGCCGCGGCCGAGGGCGGGGCGGACGACGTCACCGAGGACGGAGACAGCTTCGAGGTCACGACCTCCCCCGAGGCGCTGACCTCCGTCCGCGAGGCGCTCGAGCAGGCAGGGATCGAGGTCGAGTCGGCGGAGACGACGATGGTGCCGAAAACGACGGTCGAGCTCGACGACGAAGCTGCCGCGCGCAAGACGCTCCGGCTGATCGACGCGCTCGAGGAACTGGACGACGTCAACGAGGTCTACGCGAACTTCGACATCCCCGAGCGACTGCTCGAGACTGTCGCGGGCTAAGCCCTCCAAGGGCGGGCAGGAACGTCCGACCCGATGCCTAAAGTCACGGCGTGAAAGTCCTCGGTATCGATCCGGGCACTGCCGCGTGCGGATGGGGAATCGTCCACGAAAGAGGAGGCCGCCTCCGGGCGGTGGAGTGGGACTGCTGGCGAACACCGGCGGGTCGCCGCCCCGAGCTGCGCCTCAAGACGATCTTCGACGGCGTGCAGGAGCTCATAGCGGAGTTTGCGCCGGACGCCGTCGTGCTCGAGGAGTCGTTCGTCGGCGTCGACGCTCGCACCGCGCTCTCCGTCGGCCAGGCGCGAGGTGCCGTCATGGTCGCGGCCGCAGACGCCGGGGTCGAGTGCGCTGAGTACGCGCCGGCGCGCGTGAAGCAAACCGTCTGCGGTTACGGGCGCGCCGAGAAGGCGCAGGTGCAGAGGATGGTGATGGCGATCCTGGGCCTCAAGCAGCCGCCCACACCGCACCATGCCGCGGATGCCCTCGCGGTGGCAATCTGCCACGCGCTTGCACCGCCGCTGCTCAAGATTGCCTAGGAGGGTCTGGCGGAATACCGCTCGTCGCCGGGGTGCGATGCTCGTTCCCTGGGGAGGACGCAGGGAGCGTCCATATCCATAGATATGGGCGCGACTGAGGACGCTGCCAGGGGGCGAGCAGCGCGGCCCGGCGGCACAGGCTGTATTTCGCCAGACCCTCCTCAGGCGTGCGAGCAGGAGACGTCCGGTCTCGCGCCTAACCTGACCTCATGATCTCGCGGCTCCGCGGGGAGGTCGTCACGCGCTCGCCAACCGGCGTCGTCCTCGACGTCGGCGGAGTCGGCTACCTCGTCAACCCCACCGACAGCGCGCGACGGAAAGCTGAACCGGGCAAAGAGGTCGTGCTCGAGACCTATCTGCACGTACGCGAGGATGCGCTGCAGCTGTTCGGCTTCGCGGAGCCGGCCGAGCGCGAGCTCTTCGAGCTGTTGCTGTCTGTCCAGGGCGTCGGCCCGAAGGTCGCGCTGGCGATCGTCTCGGGCTCCTCCCCGAATGAGCTGCGGCGAGCGATCGCGCTCGAAGATACGGCCCGCTTCCAGGCGATCCCGGGGATCGGCAAGAAGACCGCCGAACGTGTCGTCCTGGAACTGAAGGAGCGGCTCGGCTCGGTTGGGGAGTCGCAAGCGGCGTCCTCGCTGGCGCCGAAGACGCACGTCGTCGCCCGAGACGCGCTCGTCGAGCTTGGCTACTCGCTCGCGGAGGCGGAGACGGCGCTTGCCGGCACGGATCCGGAGTCTCCGCCGGAGGAGCGTGTGCGCGAAGCCCTGAGGAAGGCGGCTTGAACACGGCGGCCGCGGAGGAGACTCAGTTCCTGGCGCCCGCGATCAGGCCGGACGAGGACGAGCTCGAGCGTTCGCTCCGACCCCGGAACCTCGATGAGTTCGTCGGCCAGAAGCGCGTCAAGGAGCAGCTCGCGATCACGCTCGCGGCGGCCCGCGGCCGTCAGGAGGCGCTCGACCATCTGCTGCTGATCGGACCGCCGGGCCTCGGCAAGACGAGCCTCGCCTACATCGTCCGCGAGGAGCTCGGCGTCGGTCTGCGCACGGTCGCCGGGCCCGCACTCGAGCGGAAGGGTGACGTGGCGGCGATCCTGACCGGGCTCGGAGAGCGCGACGTCCTCTTCGTCGATGAGATCCACCGGCTCTCGAGCGCGGTCGAGGAGATCCTCTACCCGGCGCTCGAGGACTACCGGCTCGACATCGTCGTCGGTCAGGGCCCCGCTGCGCGGACGCTGACGCTCGACCTGCCGCCGTTCACGTTGATCGGCGCGACCACGCGGACGGGGCTGCTGACGACTCCGCTCCGAGACCGCTTCGGCATGACCTTCCGGCTCGAGCATTACGAGCCCGACGAGCTGGCGCTGATCGTCCGCCGCTCGGCGCGGATTCTCGGCGTCGAGATCTCGGACGACGCGTCGAGCGAGATCGCCGGCCGGGCGCGCGGAACGCCGCGGATCGCGAACCGAATCCTGAGGCGCGTCCGCGACGTCGCCGAAGTTCGCCACCAGGGCAAGATCACGGTTGAGATCGCGCGCGAGGCGCTCGAGCTGATGGAGGTCGACGGCGACGGCCTCGAACGCTCCGATCGTGCGCTCCTCCGCGCGATCGTCGAGAAGTTCGACGGCGGCCCGGTCGGGCTCTCGACCCTGGCAGTGACGCTCGGCGAGGAGCCCGACACGATCGAAGACGTCTACGAGCCTTATCTGCTCCAGCTCGGCTTCATCCAGCGAACGCCTCGTGGGCGGATCGTCACCAAGCTCGGGCGGGAGCACGTCGGCGCTCCGGCCGAAGCGGAAGACGACCGACTGTTCTAGGGAATGTCCGAGCTCTGGGTCCCCGGCGGCGCCCTCGACATCGACGACTTCGTGCGCCGCATTCACCAGCAGATCGCCCGCTTCGCCGAGGCCCACGGTCTCGAGCAGGCGACGGTCGAGGTCGAGCTCCGCGACGGTTCCCGACACGTCCTCGACACCATCTCGCCCGAACCGGGCTACGGCTTCGTCACCCTCCGGCCCCATGCGAAGGACGATGACGAGCGGCAGGAACTGGTCGTCCCGCTCGCCTCGGTCACGCAGATCCGCATTTCGCCGGCCGAGAAGGAGCCGCAGTTCGGCTTCGTGCTCCCTGAGCAGTCGGACTAGGGTTCACCCGCAGAAAGCCGAGGTGGAATTCGACCGCTACACGATCGTGCTGCTGACGCTGCGCCCCGATGCGCCCGAGCTCGACGACGAAGCGGCGGCGGCCCTCCAGGATGCTCACCTGGCGCACCTTGCCGAACTGCACGAAGAGGGCTATCTGCTCGCCGCCGGCCCACTTTCGGACGAGACCTTCCGGGGGCTCTCGATCCTGAACGTCGACCCGGAGCAGGCTCGCGAGCTCAAAGAGCAGGATCCGGCAGTCAAGATCGGCCGCTTGGCCGTCAAGGTGATCCCCTGGATCGTGCCGGCCGGCGCGATCAGCTTCTCTCGGACTCGCTTCCCGCGCTCGATCGCCGAGGCCGACGGCTAACGCCTGAACTGCAGCTCGTGCCAGGACGGAATCGGCGCCACTTCGAGCAGCGCGCGATCGCCACGGCGCGGATCCACATAGGCGAACTCGCCGGTCTCGTCCTCCCAGGCGACCTCGAGCCGGCCGTCCTTGACCCAGTGGTCGAGCCAGGCGCCGCGGAAGACGAGCTTCCGCAACCAGTAGACGAGTGATTCGCCGCCGACCAGCGAGAGCTGCTCCCAGTGCCGGACGAGGTAGATCCCGAGCCCGCTGCGCGGCTCCGCGATCCGCCCGTCCGCGGTCAGCTCGACCAGGTCGGCGGTTTCGTCCTCGTCAAGGTCGTTTCCCTCGACGAGTCCGAGCTTCACCGCCGCTGCGGTGACGCGCTGCTCGAAGTCAAAGGCGTTGAAGCTGAAGCGAAAGCCGAGAAATTCGACCACGTAATCGTCACCCGATGAGTAGCTCGGCTCCGGCACGAGGAGAGGATAACCGTGGCTAAAGTCGTTACTCGTGAGTGCGCGGGCGGCGGCAATTTCAGGCCTCGTGGTGGGGGCACTCGTGCTCGCGGTCGCCTGGTTGTTCAACGTCTCGGTCAGCCACGTCACCCTGCTGGCCCCGGTCGTGGTGCTCGTCGGCGCCGCTGTCGCCGGGCTCGCGGTCTTCTGGTACAAGGCCGCGGCGGACTCGCTCCGCCAGGCAAAGCACCCGCGATTGATCATCGGTGGTGCAGCCGCGCTCGTGCTGCTCGGAATCGTGTTGACGGTGCTCGGCGTCGAGCTCCCGCGCGAATAAGAAAGAGCTCTGTGACGAAAGTGAGCCGGTTGCTGGCGGCGCCGCCGATTCCGGCAGCAGGATGAGAATCCCGCCCTCGTTCCGTCCGGCGCCCTCCCTAGCGTGGACTGCCCATGAACGAGGGCACCTGGACAATCGAACCTTGCGACCGCGACGCCGTCGCGAGGCTGTCCCGCGAGCTTTCGCTGAGCCCAACGACGGCAGCCGTCCTCGTCCGCCGGGGCTACGAAGAACCGGCTAGGGCGCGCGCATTCCTCGACGGCGCGCTGCCGGGACACGATCCTTTCGCCCTCGGCGATATGGTCGCGGCATGCGACGCGATTCGCGGCGCGGTCGCCGCAGGCCGTCGCATCTGCGTCCACGGCGACTACGACGCCGACGGAATTTGCGCGACGGCGCTCGCCGTCCTGATCCTGCGCGAGCTAGGGGCCGACGTGGAGTGGCACCTGCCGAGCCGGTTCGACGAGGGCTACGGCGTCCGCAGCGAGACGCTCTCGCGGCTGGCCGGCGACGGCTGCGGTCTCGTCCTGAGCGTCGATTGCGGGATCACGGCGACCGCCGAGGTGGCTGCGGCCAAAGCGCTCGGCCTTGAAATCGTCGTCAGCGACCATCACCGCCCCGCCGAGGAGCTTCCGGACTGCCCGCTCGTCGGCCCGTACCGCGACGCCGCATATCCGTTCGGCGAGCTTTGCGGTACCGGGGTCGTCTTCAAGCTCGGTCAGGCGCTCCTGGGTGCCGAATCCGCTCCGCTGCTGCGCCATCTCGATCTGGTCGGGATCGCGACGATCGCCGACGTCGTTCCGCTCGTTGACGAGAATCGCGGCCTGGCGATCGCCGGCCTGCGGGCGCTGGCGAGCACTCAGAAGCCCGGTCTCCGCGAGCTGATGAAAGTTGCGCGGGTCGACCCGGCCGCCGCCGACGCGGCGTCGGTCGGCTTTCGCCTGGCGCCGCGCCTGAACGCGGCGGGGCGACTCGGCCATCCGGAGGCCGCGCTGGAGCTGCTGTTGACCGATGACCGAGAGCAGGCCGTCCGGCTCGCCCAGCGTCTCGACGGGCTCAACCGCGACCGGCAGGCGGTCGAGGAGCGGATTCTCCGCGAAGCCGTCGAGGAGGTCGAGTCCTGGCCGGAGGCGAAGCAGCGACGGCGCGGCTACGTGCTTGCGCGCGAGGAGTGGCACGAAGGCGTCATCGGCATCGTGGCCTCCCGGCTGGTCGAGCGCTATCACCGGCCGGTCGTCCTGATCGCGGGCGGTGAGCGCGAATGGAAAGGCTCGGGCCGCTCCACCGGCAGCTTCGACCTTCACGGCGGCCTTGCAGCCTGCTCCAAGCACCTCGTCCGCTTCGGGGGCCATCGCGCCGCGGCCGGGCTCTCGATCGAGCCCGCTCAGGTCGAGGCCTTTTCGGAGGCCTTTGCCGTGCACGCCGATGCAAGTCTTCCTGAGGAGCAGCTGCAGCCTCGCACGGTGATCGACGCGCTCGTGCACGGCTCGGAGCTGACGCTCGATCTCTGTGCCGAGCTTGCGCGCCTGGCGCCGTTCGGGCTCGCCAACCCTGGCGTTACCTTGCTCGTGGCCGGTTGCGAGCTCAGCGACGTCGCGACGGTGGGCGACGGCAAGCATCTTCGTTTCCGGGTTAAGGACGGTGTCCGCGACGCCGGCAGCGCAATCGCGTTCGGCCTCGGCCGCCAGCTCGACCGCTTCCGGCAGGAGCTTCAGTTCGACGTCGCCTTCCGGCTCGAGGAGAACCATTGGAACGGCACTGTCGCCCCGCAGCTTGTGATCAGGCGGATCTTCGACGGCGAACCCCGCTACCGCGAGCTGCGCGAGTGGCTAGCCGCGCTCTGGCGCGAAGGTGCGGCGGCGTGGCCGCCCGAAGCGGCGGCGATTTTTGCCGAGCTCGAGCTAGGCGAGGGCGAGTCCGGCCGCCGCCATCTGCTCGAGTCGGCCGCATTTCGGGCCATGCTCGAGGAACCGCCTGGCCTGGCCGAGGCGGCCTAGAAGCGAAAGAAGGGGACACCAAAGCCCGGGAGTACACTTTTTCCATGACGGTCCTCGAAGCCGGCGAGAAACATCAAGAGCTGCTCGACGAGCTGCTTTCCGACGTCGAGGCCTACAACCCCGAGGTCGATCGTGAGCTGCTCGCGCGCGCCTTCCGCTTCGCCGCCGAGGCGCACGAGGGCCAGCAGCGCCGCTCCGGTGAGCCCTTCATCCGCCATCCATGGGGAGCCGCGAAGATTCTCGCCGAGCTCCGCCAGGACGAACAGACGATCGCTGCCGCACTCCTCCACGACGTCGTCGAGGACACCGGAACCGAGATGGAGGAGGTGCGGACCGAGTTCGGAGACGAGATCGCACAGCTGGTCGAGGGCGTCACCAAGCTGACCCGAATCCACTTCCAGAGCCGCGAGCAGGCAGAGGCGGAGAACTACCGGAAGATGATCGCCGCGATGGTCGGTGACGAGCGCGTGATCTTGATCAAGCTCGCGGACCGCCTTCACAACATGCGGACGATCGAGTACCTCGGCAAGCAGAAGCAGCTGCAGAAGGCCCGCGAGACCCTGGAGGTCTACGCGCCGCTAGCGCACCGGCTCGGCATTCACAAGCTCAAGTGGGAGCTGGAGGACCTCGCCTTCGAGACACTCCATCCGCGGAAGTACGAGGAGATCAAGACGATGGTTGCGGAGCGTCGGACCGACCGCGAGGAACACGTTTCCCAGGCGGCCGGCACCCTGCAGCTCGAGCTCGACAAGGTCGACATTCCCGCCGAGATCTCGGGCCGCGCGAAGCACTTCTACTCGATCTACGACAAGATGGCCAAGAAGGGCCGCGAGTTCAACGAGATCTACGACCTGACCGCGATGCGGGTCATCGTCGAGCGGTCGGGCGACGAGGGTACGCGCGACTGCTACGGCGCCCTCGGGCTGATCCATTCCCTCTGGAAGCCGATGCCGGGCCGGTTCAAGGACTACATCGCGATGCCGAAGTTCAACGCGTACCGCTCGCTGCACACAACGGTGATCGGGCCCGAGGGCAGGCCGCTCGAGATCCAGGTGCGGACGCGTGACATGCACGAGATCGCCGAGCTCGGCGTCGCCGCCCACTGGCTCTACAAGCGCGGCAAGCGCGACCCGCAGTGGACGGCGTGGGCGAAGCAGCTGATGGAGTCACAGGCGGACGAGGCGGATCCGCGCGAGTTCATGAAGACCTTCCGTACCGACCTCTTCGACGAGGAGGTGTACGTCTTCACGCCGCAGGGCGAGGTCAAGAGCTTGCCCGCGGAGTCGACGCCGATCGACTTCGCCTACGCCGTGCATACCGATCTCGGCCACCGCACCGTGGGCGCGAAGATCAACGGCCGGATCGTGCCGCTGCATTACCGGCTGAAGAGCGGCGACGTGGTCGAGATCCTGACCACGAAGACGGGCCGCGGACCGTCGCGCGACTGGCTGTCGTTGGCCGCCTCGTCACGGGCCCGCAACAAGATCCGCCAGTGGTTTTCGCGCGAGACCCGTGAGGAGACCGAGAAGAAGGGTCGCGAGGCGCTCGAGCAAGGTCTCAAGAAGCAGAGCCTTCCGTACAAAAAGCTCGTGGGCTCGGCCGTCCTCGCGCAAGTGATCCGCGAGACAGGCTTCAAGAAGGCCGAGGACTTCTACGTCGCGCTGGGCTCGGGCAAGGTGCCGGTCGGTCAGATCGTCAACAAGGTCCTGAACCGGCTGAAGACGGACGAAGTCGCCCAGGAGGAGGCCGTCCCGCTCAAGGCGCCGAAGGCCGGGCGCGCGATTGCCGGCGACGACCTCGGCATCCGGGTCAAGGGCGTCGAGGACGTTCTCGTGCGGCTTGCCAAGTGCTGCACCCCGGTGCCCGGCGATGAGATCGTCGGCTACATCTCGATGGGCAAGGGGATCACGATTCATCGGGCCGACTGCTCGAACGTCAAGGCACTGCGACGTAACCCGGAGCGGTTCACTCCCGTCGACTGGGACGGCGGCGCTACGCACAGCTTCCTGGTCCAGATTGCGGTCGATTCCTGGGACCGGCCCCGGCTGCTCGAGGACGTGGCCCGAACCTTCGCCGAGCACGCGGCCAACATCGTCGAGTACGGCGGCCACGTCGAGGATCAGCTCGCGAAGAACTGGTACACGGTCGAGGTCGGCGACGTAAAGGCACTGCGGGGCCTGCTGACCGCGCTCCGGAATGTCGACGCGGTCTTCGACGCCTACCGCGTCACCCCGTCGTAGCGCGCCAGGCCTGCTTTCGGCCCCAACCGAGTGACAATGTCGCCAGCGGGCGTCTTCCTCGGGGCACCCCTAACCCACCACCCACCGGCGATCCTATCGTTGAAAATGTG
>Ga0075425_100002414_pt1 | contig 18730 bp, 14 predicted proteins | sample SoiMethybrSBSTD4_FD_75300 | JGI IMG/M metagenome (GOLD analysis project Ga0075425, IMG submission 75300) | Bulk soil microbial communities from a Populus tree surrounding site in Tennessee, USA - Soil MetaG P. TD hybrid SBSTD4 | ecosystem: Environmental > Terrestrial > Soil > Tree plantation... | reverse complement strand
GAACGGCTCGGGCGGTGGCGGCGGCGGCTCCGGCGGTGTGATGGGCCGCGCGGGCGGCGGTTCTCGACGCGGAGGCGCCGCAGACACCGCGGCGGCTGCAGCCGGACTCGCCGCGATGATGGGCGGCGCTTCGACCGCGTGAGAGGCCTGCGGCGTCAGCGGCTCTTCCATCGCTGGCTTCTCATCGATGAAAACCGCGGGGGACGTCGGAGGCGGAGGCGCCGGCTTCGGCGGCTCGACGACCGGGGGTGCGGCGGGCTTCGGCGGCCCTTCGAGTCGCTGCTCTCGTTCAGGCCTCGGCGGCGGCGCCATCGCGGGCGCCTCTGCGCGCGGCGCAACGACAGTGGCTGCCGCCGGCGCTTCCGCTCGCGGCGCGGCCGCGGGCGCAGCCGCGGCGGCGGTCTTCAGCTCGCGCATCCGCTTCGCCAGCGCCTCGATCGTGCTCTGCTGCGTGCCGAGCAAATCCTCGATCTGGTTCAGCCTCCGCTTGACGTTCGCCAGGGACACCAGCGAGACGATCGGCAGGATGAACGGAATCGCGAGCAGGACAAGGCCGACGAGAATGGCGCCTTCCACGCGTTTAGTACTTCGGCCGCGTGGTCCTGCGGCACCAGCGGATGTCGCGCACGTTGCGCGCGGCTACACAGAATGGCCGCGCGAGCGGTGTAGAATCGCGCCGTGTCGTCACCGTCACATCCCACCTCTCCGCTGTCATTGACGGGACGGACGCTCGGACGTTACGAGGTCCTCGAAGAGATCAGCCGCGGCGGGATGGGCGTCGTGTATCGCGGGCGAGACACGCGTCTCAATCGCGACGTCGCGCTCAAAGTGCTGCCACCCGATCTCGTCGCCGATCCCGCGCGGCGATCGCGGTTCGTCCAGGAAGCGCAGGCCGCGTCGGCGCTCGAGCATCCGCACATCGCGGTCATCTACGAAATCGACGAAGCCGACGGCATCAGCTTCATCGCGATGGAGCTGCTGCGCGGCGACAAGCTGAGCGATCTGACCGCGCGCGGCGCGCTCGCGCCGGGCCGCGCGCTCGATCTCGCGATTGAAATCGCCGAAGGACTTGCGAAAGCACACGACAAAGGGATCGTCCACCGCGATCTGAAGCCGTCGAACGTGATGCTGACCGAGGACGGCCACGCGAAGATCATCGACTTCGGCCTCGCGAAGCTCGTCGACGCGCTCAGCGGAGACTCCGACGGCGTAACGGCGCTCAAGCATCAGACCGACCCGGGCGTCGTCGTCGGGACGGCCGCGTACATGTCACCCGAACAGGCGACCGGCGCGAAAGTGGATCACCGCAGCGACGTCTTCAGCTTCGGCGTCGTCGTGTACGAAATGCTGACCGGGCGTCCGCCGTTCCGCGGCAAGACCGGCGTCGACACGATGCACGCGATCCTGCACGACCCGCCGCCGCCGCTGCCGCCGCTCGGCGCGGCCGACGCCTCGCACGAAATCACCCGCGTCCTCGAGAAGAGTCTCGCGAAAGAGCCGTCCGAGCGCTACCAGGGGATGCGCGACGTCGTCGTCGATCTCCGCGGCGCGCGACGGCGTCTCGAGTCGGCGTCGGGCACGCACGCGGCCCGGAGCGCGGTCTCAGGAGGCGAACGCCGGATCGCGACGACGCGCGAAGGCGTGATGAAGGCGCAGCAGTGGGTGTACGCCGGCGTGGCGCTGCTGGTCGTCGCGCTCGCGGCGATCGGCGCGCTGAAATCGCGGTGGGGTTCACCGGGCACCGCGGGTCCCGCCGCGTCGGCTCCAGGTGGGAAACCGTCGGTCGCGGTGCTCTACTTCGAGAACAACACCGGGAACCCGCAGCTCGACTGGCTGCGGACCGGCCTGACCGACATGCTCGTCACCGATCTGTCGCAGTCGCCCGACGTCGAAGTACTTTCGACGGACCGGCTCGTGCAGATCCTCACCGACATGCACCGGCAGGACGACAGGCAGATCTCGTTCGACACGGTGCAAGAGGTCGCCAGGCGCGCGGGCGTGAAGACGGTGCTCGTCGGCAGCTACGTCAAGGCCGGCGACACGATTCGCATCAACACACGGCTGCAGGAAGTCGGCAGCGGCAGGATCGTGACGTCCGAACGCGTCGAGGCGCTCGGCGAGTCCAATCTCTTTCCGACCGTCGACGATCTCACGAGGAAGATCAAAGCCAAGTTCGCACTGCCGGGAGCGGACCCGACCAAGCCGTTGCTCAACTCGCCGACGGCGATGACGTCGACGACCGGCACCAGCATCGATCGCGATCTGAAGGAAGTGACCACATCGTCGGTCGAGGCGTACCGGTACTACGCCGAAGGCATCAACCTGCACGAGCGTTTCCGGGAACAAGACGCGCTGCTGCCCCTCGAAAAGGCCGTTCAGATCGATCCGGGCTTCGCGATGGCGCTGGCGAAGCTGGCGATCATCGAGGGCAATCTGGAGCACCAGGCCCGGGCTTCGGAATACTACCAGCGCGCGTTCGAGCATCGGGACCGCCTGACGCTGCGCGAGCGGCTGTACGTCGAAGGGACGTACTACGGCCGCAGCGGGACGACGATGATGAAGAGCATCGAGGCGTATCAGCGGGCCGTCGAGCTCTATCCCGACAACCTGACGGCAGTGCACAACCTGGCGGTCAATTACGGACGCCTCGAGCAATTCGACAAATCGATTCCTCTGTACGAAGAGCTCGTGCGGCGCGGTTCGCCGATCACGTCGAGCTATACGAATCTGGCGATGGAGTTGGCCAGCCAGGGACAGTTTGACCGGAGTGTGCGTCTGCTCGAGGACTACCTGGCCCGCAACCCCGACAATGCGCGCTCCTACCTCGCACTCGGCGACGTCTTTTACCTCTGGGGCAAGCGCGATCAAGCGATCGCCGCCTACGACAAGTCTCAGGCGCTGGATCCGAAGCAAATCAGAACGGCGATTGGCCGGTGGCGGCTCGAACTGCTCGCCGACAACTGGGATGCGCTTGCCTCGATCGACGAGCGCTTCGGAAAGTCGGCCGATCCAATCGAGCGGGCCACCGTCGATACGCACGCCGCGATCGTCAGGCTCTATCACGGACGCTCGGCCGATGCTCTCAAGGCGTTCGAATCAGCGCTCGCAGCGCTCGGCCCGAAAGGTTCCGGCAATAGCGCCGACGTGCGCAACTCCATGACGTCGGTGCTGTTGGCGAGGAGTCAGCCCGCGGACGCGCTCGTTCAGGCGCGTCGGGCGTTCGACGACGCGCAGGGGGCGGGCCCGTGGCCGCTTCAGAGCCTGCTTCTGGCCGCGGTCGCGAGCGCGCGAATGGGCAAGACGGGAGAAGCGGACCCGTACGTCGGCGAGCTGGCCGCACGGAGCGCAGGCCTTCCGGCGAGCCGCCTCATGCAGCGCCATCAGGCGCTGGTCAACGGCATGCTGGCGTACGAACGGCACGATCTGGACGCAGCGATTCGCTTTCTGAAGCAGTCGGAATCGATGGCGCCGCCGACGTCGAGTCCGTTCGTCCAGCTGGGCGCGAACGTCCCGCTCTGGTACGCGTCCGCGGCCGCGTATCTCGCGGCCGGCAATCTTGCCGAGGCGCAGGCGCGGTTCGAAAAGATCGTGGCATCGGGCGCCCAGCGGACGGAGTATCCGGTCGAGTATGTGCGGAGCTGGTATCTGCTCGGACAGATCGCCGAAAGGCAGGGCGCTCGCGACAAGGCCCGCGATTCGTACGGGCGGTTCCTCGACTACTGGAAGGACGGCGACATCGATCGCGATCGCGTCGCCGACGCGCAGAAGCGCCTCGCGGGACTCTGAGGAAAAAGATCACCTGAACGGTTCAGCTCGTCACGCCTCTTCCGTTCGGCACCCTCCTTGCGCATCAGCCGGGTATCGCACACGTGCGCAGCGATCGGCGCATCACTAAGCGTCGGTCCGCGTGAACCTTACACGCTTGTGTTGGACCCGCGTCCGCGGTGCCAACACCGGAGGTCTCTGTATGGCTCAGCTCGGCTACCGGCGTCGCGGGCGCCTGCTTTTTCCGTACATCGTCTCCGTCCTGATCTGCGCGCTCGGCGGCCTCGCGCAGCAGGCGCTGCAGCCCCTGATCGCCGGACGCTTTCCGCTGGCCGCGCCGTCCATCGCCGTCGTCATCGCCGCAGCGGTCGGCGGGCTGGGACCGGGGCTGCTGGCGATCGCGGTCAGCGCGGCGATCGCCGCGATCCTCTTCGTGCGGCCGTTCCACTACATGCTGTCGGATCCCAACGTCGTCGTGCTGCTGCTGTTCGTGTCGCTTGGACTCGTCGTGTGTCTCGCAATCAGCGGCTTCCGGCAGTCGGTGACCCGAGAGCGGCAGCGCCGGCTCGAGGCCGAACAGCGCGCCTCTCGCCTCGGCGAGGTCGAGGCGCTTGCCACGTTGCTCCTGAAGGCGCAGACATCCCTCGACATCTGTCGCGCGGCCCTTCCGCACCTGATCCAGACGACCGACGCGTCGGCCGGCGCAATCGCGCTCGTGAGCGATGATGAGCACGACGGGGACAGCCTCGAGATCATGCAGTCCTACGGCTTCTCGGGCGCGGCGGTCTCGGCGTCGCGGGTGACGCCGATCCCCTCGAACACGCTCTTGACCGACGCACTGCAGCGGCAGAAGCCGGTCGCGTTCGCGTCGCAGGCGGATCGCGTGCGGCAGTTCGGGCCGCTCGGCGTCGACGCGCTGCTCGTCGCCTCCGATTCGGCGATGGTGATCCCGCTCGTCGCTTCGGGCCGCGCGATCGGCGTCGTGGCGCTGAGCGAGCCGCATCCGCGCATGGCGCTGGCCGGACATCGCGCGCTCCTCGACGGCGTCGTCGAACGCATCGCGTACGCGGTCGATCGCGAGCGGCGTCTCGCGCGCGCCGAGCGCGAGCGCGCGGACGCCGAAGCGTACCGCGCGCAGGCCGAGATGGAGCTGCGCGAGCGGCGCAAGGCGGAAGAAGCGCAGCGGGCGACCGAGGGCCGGTATCGATCGCTCGTGACGCGGACGCGGCGCCTCTACGCGCTCAGCGCCGGACTGTCGGAAGCCGCCACACTCGACGCCGTCGCAAAGGTAATCGTCCGCGAAGGCAAGAACGTCGTCGGCGCGTCGGCGGCGTCGGTCGCTCTCGTCGACGGCGCGCATTTCGAGACGCTGTACGCGGAGGAGTATCCGCGGCAGATCGTCGAGGCGTGGCACCACTTCCCCGCCGAGTCGGGCCTGTGCGCGACCGCTGCGGTCCAGACGTGTCAGCCGGTCTGCGTCGGGTCGTTCGACGAGTGGCAGCGGCTGTATCCGCGCTCCGCGGCGGCGGCCGCCGACGGCGGCTACCTGTCCGCGGCCGCGCTGCCGCTGCTCGTCGATCGCACGGCGATCGGCGTCCTCTCGCTGCATTTCACGGCGCCGGTGAACTTCGACGACGAGTACCGGACGCTGCTGACGTCGGTCGCGCAGCACGCCGCGCAGGCGATCGATCGCGCCCGCGCGTACGAATCGGCGCAGCGGGCGCGCGTCGAATCCGAAGCGGCCAACCGGTCGAAGGACGATTTCCTGTCGATCGTCTCGCACGAACTGCGGACGCCGCTGAGCGCGGTGCTCGGCTGGGCGTCGATGCTGCGCAGCCGCACGCTCGACGCGGCGCGGTCGGCCCGCGCCGTCGAGGCCATCTACAACAACGCGACCCGCCAGACGCAGCTGATCGATGAACTGCTCGACGTCTCGCGCATCGTCGCGGGCCGCATCACGCTGGATGCGCGCGACGTCGATCTCGCCGACATCGTCGGCGGCGCGGTCGAGGCCGTTCTCCCGACGGCGGAAGGACGCGGCGTTGCGATCCGGTTCGAACCGCCGGAAACGGACGTCGTCGTCAGCGCGGATCCCCGGCGGCTCGAGCAGGTCTTCGTCAACCTGCTCGGCAACGCGGTGAAGTTCACGCCTCAGGGCGGAACCATTACCGTCACCGCGGCCACAAGCGGCGGATCCGTGGATGTTCGCGTCGCCGACACCGGCCGCGGCATCTCGCGCGCTTTCCTGCCGCAGGTGTTCGAGCGGTTCCGCCAGGCGGATTCGACCGCGACCCGGAGCGCCGGCGGCCTCGGGCTGGGATTGTTCATCGCCCGGCGCCTCGCGGACGCGCACGGCGGATCGATTCGCGCCGAAAGCGAGGGCGAAGGCCATGGCGCGACCTTCACCGTCACGCTGCCGATCGCGGCAGAGCACGTCGCGGCGTCGAAGCCGGACGCGGACCGCGGGCGCCGGACGGACCCATCCGGGCCGTCGGCGCCGACGTCGCTCGAAGGCGTCCGCGTGCTGATCGTCGACGACGATCCGGACGCGCGCGAGGTGATGACATCGGCGCTCGAGACGTCGGGAGCGACGGTCACGGCCGCCGCATCGGCCGACGAAGCGCTCCAGGCGCTCGACGACGACGCGTCGATCGACGTGCTGCTGTCCGATATCGCGATGCCGGGGCACGACGGCTACGAACTGATTCGACAGCTCCGATCCCGGTCGAGCGATCTCGCCGCGCTCCCGGCCGCGGCGGTCACCGCGTGCGCGAGCCTGGACGAACGCGAGCGAGCCCTGGCGGCGGGATTCCAGATGCATCTGGCGAAGCCCGTGCTGCCGCACGCGCTGGTCGAAGCCGTCGCGACTCTCAGGACTGGGACCGCTCGGCTTTGAGGTCGATGCCGAGCTGCTGGCATTTCTTGTAGAGGTGACTGCGCTCGAGACCGAGCGCTCTCGCCGTATCCGAGACGCGGTAACCGTGCGCGTTGAGCTCGGCCAGCACGGCGTCGCGCTCGAAGGCATCGACGCGATCCGCAAGCGTACCGGACGTCGTCGTCGCGCCGGCGGCCGCGCGCCGGCCGGGCAGCACCTGCCGGACGGTTTCCGCGTCGACGACGTCGTCGGTCAGCAGCAGCACGCGCTCGACGATGTTGCGCAGCTCGCGGACGTTGCCGGGCCAGGCGTAGCGCGCGAGCGCCTCGAGGGCTTCCGGCGCGAACGCGCGCGGCTTCCATCCGTTCTGATCCGAGACGATCTTCGCGAAGTGCTCCGCGAGGAGCGGCACGTCCTCGAGGCGCTCGCGCAGCGCGGGCATCACGATCGGAAACACGAAAACGCGGTGATACAGATCCTCGCGGAAGGCGCCCTTCTTCACGAGGGCTTCGAGATCGCGATGGGTGGCGACGACGACGCGGGTGTCGACGACGACCGGCTTTTCGCCGCCGACGCGCTCGAGCTCGCCCTCCTGAAGCAGACGCAGCAGCTTGGCCTGCATCGCCTGCGGCATGTCTCCGATTTCGTCGAGGAACAGCGTCCCGCCGTGCGCCTGCTCGAACTTGCCGAGATGGCGCGACGCGGCGCCGGTGAACGCGCCTTTCTCGTGCCCGAAGAGCTCGGATTCGATCAGCTCTGACGGCACCGCCGCACAATTGACCGTGACGAACGGCCGTTCGCGCCGCGCGCTCTTCTCGTGGATGGCGCGCGCGACCAGCTCCTTTCCGGTTCCGGTCTCGCCGAGGATGCAGACGCGCGCCTCGCTCGCGGCGACGCGATCGACCTGGTTCATCACGCGGCGCATCGCGTCGCTCTTCCAGACGAGATCGTGGCGGCCGACCCGGCGGCGCAGCTGCCTGTTTTCCTCCTCGAGTCGAGCCAGTTTCAGCGCGTTCTCGACCGTGATGAGCAGCTTGTCCGTCGACGCCGGCTTCTCGAGGAAATCGACCGCGCCGAGCCTCGTCGCGCGGACAGCCATGTCGACGGTCGCCTGGCCGGAAATCATGACGACGGGCGTGGCGATCCCCATTTCGCGCAGGTCGGCGAGCATCGCGAGCCCGTCGCGGCCGGGCATCACGACATCGGAGAACACGAGATCGAATCGCTCGGCGCGCAGCAGCGTAATCGCGCGCATGGCGTTGTCGCAGACCACAGGGTCGTAGCCGGCCATCTTGAACGCCCGCGAGATCGACGCGAGCGTCGTCTGGTCGTCGTCCACGATCAAGATGCGAGTCATCTTCCGCCGGGGCTCCGCCCCACACTCCCGGCTTCGCGCGAAGCGCTTCGGCGGGCCGCCGCAGCCTCGGCGAAGGCTGGCCGGCTTGGTCGCGATGCGCCTTCGTCAATCCGCATTCCGCATTCCGCGTTCCGCATTCATTCCAGCCGGCAACTCTATATGAAAAGTGGTTCCGCGTCCGCGTTCGCTGTCGACGCGAATCATGCCGGAATGATCCGCGACGACCGACTGCACGATCGCGAGGCCGAGCCCCGTGCCGTGGTGCTTCGTCGTGTAGTACGGCGTGAACAGGCGGTCGCGTTCTTCCGCCGTCAGTCCCTCGCCGGTGTCGGACACGTCGATGCACACGACCGCTTCCGCGCGCGACGTCCGCACGCGGAGGTCGCCGCCGTCCGGCATGGCGTCGATCGCGTTGAGCAGCAGGTTCTGAACGGCGCGGCCGATCTGCTCCGCGTCGGCGCGTATCGATCCGACGGCCGGATCCAGGTCGACGATGAGGCCGATCGGAGCGCGGCCGGGGGCCGCCAGCTGCGGGCGAAAGATCGCGATGGCCTGCTCGACGACGCCGTTGAGCGTCACCGGCGCGAACTGCGGCGTCGGCATCTTCGCGAAGTCGCTGAAGCGGGCGACGACCGTGTTCAGGTTCTGCAGCCCCGCGCCGAGCGCCGTCAGGCTCTCCTCGAAGACCTCGTCGAACTGCGCCGGCGCCAGCGCGCGCGCGCGGCGGAGATTGTCGACGCTGATGCGAAGTGGAAACAGCGGATTCTTCAGCTCGTGCGCGAGGCGCCGCGCGAGCTCGCGCCACGCGGCCACGCGCTCGGCCTGGACCAGCCGATCGCGCTGCTCGGCAAGCTGCCGCGTCATCGCTTCGAACGCCCGCGTCAGGTCGCGGATCTCGGCCGCCGCGGCGCCCTGATCGACGGCGACATTCCAGTCTCCGCCGCCGACCGCGCGCGCGGCCGCGGCCAGCTGCTCGACCGGCCGCGTCACGCGTGCCGACACGATGTAGCTGACGAGAAAGCCGAACACGATGCCGAGCGCGCCGAAGCCGATGCCCGCCCATCGGATGCTCCCGACCAGCGCGGCGAGCTCCCGACCCGAGCTGCCGACGAGCAGAATCCCAAGCACTTTTCGATCGCGTCCGAGCAGCGGAATCGCGTTGAACGACTCGGCGCCCTCAGGCCAGTTGACCGTGTCCGCCGCGGGCTCGCCCGACTGGCGGACGCGCGCGATCAGGGGATCGAGCGGCGCCGACGGCGGCGGGTGACCGCTCGCATCGACCAGGTGCCCGCGTCCTTCGGACCCTGCGTCCTGGTACAGCAGGACCCGCATCTCCGGCGGCAGCGTCAACGACTGCAGGAACGCTCCGTCGACGCGCCGGCCGCCGACCAGCAGCAGCCGGCGTCCGCCGATCGAGCCACCGAGTCGCACGGCGCGCACCGCAACGAGCCCGAGCGCGGTTCCGTCCTGCGTCTCGACGGCTTCGAGCGACGCGCGGCCACCGGCGGCACCAGCCGACGCGTCGGTCGCCCACGGGTGGCGATACCCGAATCGGGCCGGCCAGTGCCCGGACGACACGATCGTCCCGTCGCCGGCGACGATGTCGAGGAAGTCGAGCCCGTGCGCGGCTCTGAGCGGACCGGCTTCGTCGACGTACCGGGCGTAGGTCGCGCCCAGCCGGCCGACGTCTGCGGCGAGGCGCGCGACCGGCTCGCTCGCGGCCACCCGATCCATGCTGACGCCGACCTGGTCGCCTTCGCCGGCGAACGCCTTGCGGAATTGCGCGACGAGCGCCGCGGTCCGCTGCGCGTCGAGCGCAGCAAACGATCGCCGCGCGCTCGCTGAAACGGTCCAGGTGACGAGGATGACGGTCGCGGCGATCGCGCCGGCGACGAACGCGAACAGACGTAACCTTAACGTCATTCGATCCAGACGTTCGCGAGGTTGAGCGCGCCGGTCGGCTGGAGCGCTGGCCCGTTCCAGGCGTGCACGCGGTCGCCGATGGCGTAGAGGTCGGGCAGATGGACGAGCGGCACGATAATCTGATGCTCGAGCAGCGCGTGTTCGACGCGATACACGGCATCGGAGCCGCTCCCGGGCGGCAGCGAGACGTCGGCGGCCGCGAGCCCCGTAACCCGGGCGCCAAGCGCCGCGATGGCGCCCGCAAGCGCGCGGTCCGGCGCCGACGGCTCGATCGGGATGCGCACGATGCGCACGTCCGGCCGCGGCGCCAGGCCCGACGTCGCCTGCACGGCGACCGCCAGGCCGACTTCACGCGCGTCGACGACGATGCGATCCGCGATCGCCTGAGCGACCGCGTCGCCGGCATCGACGCGAATGGTGATCGACCGCTGCGCCGCCGGCAGCGCCGTCACGCCGGCGCGGACGCCGGCCGGCATCGTCCCACTCAGGGGCGCGTACCCGCTGATCCACGGCGGCACCAGCGCGAACGCGGGCGCCGCGCGATCCTGCAGCAGCGCTCCAGCGAGCGTCTGACGATCGATCGCCGCCGCGAGCGCCGACCGGACCACGGCCTGGTCGGCAGTGGCACGATGCGGCTCGAACACGAGCGCGATGAGCTCCCGGGGACGGGACGAGACCCAGCGGAGGCCGCGCTGCGCCAGCCGCCGCGCGTCGAGCGGCCGGGCGTCCACGAGATCCGTTTCGCCGCGCTCGATGCTGGAAAGCTGCTCCGCCGGCGCCGCTCCCATCCCGATCAGGATCGCGTCGAGGAACGGCCGCGCGTTCCAGTAGCTGTCGTGGGCGCGCAGCACGATGCGTCGATCGTCAATGCGGTCGACGCGAAATGCGCCGGTGCCGACCAACGCGCTGTTCGACGCGCGCACGGCGACGGCGTTACGCCCGCGCGCGAGCTCCCACGGCAGATCCATCGGCGCGCGATCGATGACGACGACGTCGCCGTCGGCATCGACGGCCCAGGACGGATTCGCGGCCCTCAACGACGCGGCTGCCTGCCATGCCTGCAGCACCGAGCCGTCGTGCAGCGACACGCCGCGACGGATGCGAAAACGCCAGCGTCCGCCGACCGACTCCCACGAGGCCGCGAGCCCCGGCTGCAGCCGCAGATCGCTGTCGACGGTCGTCAGCGTTTCGAACACGAGCGGCAGGATGTGATTCCGCGACGCGGCCTCCGCCGTGTCCGCTGGCGGCGCGGCCGGATCGACGCTGCGGATCACGCCCGCGGTTTCGAGGCGCAGTGTGCCGCCGTAATGCGGCCGCGACGCCGACGCGACGGCAACAATCGCCGCCGCGTTAGCGAGCGCAAGAAACGCTGATCTGAAAAGCTTCATAGCGATCGGCCGCGACGTCATGAACGACAGCGGTCGCGTCCCAAAGAGCGGTGAGGATTCCAGGAAGGCGAAGCGGCGACGAGGACGGCACGAGCTCGTTCCCGGCGACCCGGAACAGTCGCAGTTCGTCGACATCGCCCGCGTCGCGCGGGGCCCGACTCGAGATGACCACGAAGGGTCCCCCGCCGCACGATGCGCGCGCCCCGGCGACGTCGTCGCCGGTCGGTGCGAGCCTGGCGATCGGCGATCGCTTGTCGTCGAACAGGAGCAGCGAGCCCTGCCGGTCGGCGACGAGCCAGCGCGCCGCGGCGCCGGAGGGAAGCGGCGCGGCGCTCGAGAACGTCCGACCCTCAGGCGTCGTGAAGTAGTTCCTCGCGGCTTCGACGCCGCTGTTGGCCAGGCCCGGCCACGATCCGGTCTCGTCGACGCACGCCACGCGCAGCGGATCGAGATCGCCGCGGCAGGTGACACCCGGCAGAAACACGTCGAACGGCAGATGCGACGCGTCGACGCGTCCGCGCAGGTCGCGCGGCCAGACGCGGTCCGTCTGCACCGGACGCTGCTCGACGACGTCGGACGCGTCGCCGGACGGGTTCCATCGGCGGATCGAGACGCGGCGCGGCTCGAGCACAATCAGGCGCGCGCCGTCGGGCGCGACCGCCACGTCGAGGATCGGAGCGCGCTGCGCGAGGATCGGACGCGTATCGAGGGCGAGCGAGGGTTCGCGGGGCGACTGCGCATGCGGGGCGGCCATGAGGATCGCGAGTCCTGCGCTGCACATGACGGCAGGCACGATGCGCACGCGAGTCCCCACGGCCGCGAATGATAGCATCCCGGATCAGCGATCCGGGTGCGGGAGCGACGCGCCGAACGGCGTCCCTTTCAGCACATCGTTCGCGAAAAAGAATTTCCCGTCCATCGGCACCATCATGATCTGCACCTTGTCGGACAGGCGCTCGGCGATGATTTTCTGAATCAGCAGCGGATTCTCCTTCAGGACGCGCGCCTCGGACTCCATCCGCTCGGCGTCCGCGACCGCCATCAGCTTCACGCGCTGCGCGTCGGCCTGCGAAAGGAGGTTGCGCTTCTCCAGCTCCGCCCTGCTGTCGATCACTTTCGCCGACGCCGACGCCTCGGCGTTCTTCACCGTCGCTTCCTTGCGCGCTTCGGCCTCGAGCCGGCTCTGTTGAATCTGCTTCTCCTTGAGCGGCAGCGTGTGCTGCATCGCGTCAGCCTGCGCCTTCGCCTCGAGGACGGTGATCTGCGCGCGCCCCTCCGCCTGCTTCACCTGACGCGCCTTTTCCGCCTCCGCCTCGAGCTCTGCGGTCCGCACGGCCTTCTGCTTGACTTCGAGCTCGATCGCCATGCGATCGTTCTCCTGCGCCTTCATCAGCAGTCCTTCGAGGCCTCGTGCGTACTCCGGCGGCAGCCCGACGTCCCGCAGCATCACTTCCTTGACGATGATGCCGTCGCTCGCCAGACGGCCCGTGATGGCTTCGGCGGCCGTCCGCCGGACCTCTTCCCGCTTCGTCGAGAACACGTCACGCACCATGTAGTTCGCGATCGTCTGCCGGAACGCATTCGCCACGACGGGCGGCATGATCTCGGTCTCGACCGGCTGCGGCAGCGCGTTCTGCACGTACGCCAGCCTCTGCGGATCGATCTGATACCGCACCGACACACCCAGCCCGAGAGGCAGCCCTTCCTTGCTGTACACCTTGAGCACCGTCGTCTTGTCCTTCGGATTCTCCGTCGGATTCGTGGTGAGCATCTGATCGCGAATGCTGAACAACTCCACGTGATGCACGAGCGGTTTTACGAAGTGTGTTCCCGGATACAGCGTGCCGCTGAGCGTGCCCGAAATCTGGCTCACGCGGACCCCGGCCATGCCGCTGGGGACGACGACGATCGACAGCGCGGCCAGCAGCGAGACGCATCCGGCCGCAACCAGAATCCCGGCGAGAGAGCCGCGGACCTTGAACGGACCGGACGAACGCGACACGGCCGACCGCGCCGCGAGGTCGATGGCGATGATGGCGGCGGCCGCGGCCATCAATCCCGTTCCCGCAATGAAGAGCACGAACTTGATGAAGAGCATGGCGACGATTTCTCCTCTCTCCGGGCGGGCCTTTAAAAGGCCGCCTGACAAACGGGCAATCTACCGGGTGAACAGCGCATCGATTTGGGGCGTGCGCTCGGCGTGCAGCTCGACGACGTCGCCGCCGCGCACGCGCGAGAACAGCTTCTCGACATCAGCGTTCCGAAGACGGATGCAGCCGTGCGACCGCGCATGGCCGATCGAGTCGGGATCGTCGGTGCCGTGAATGCCGAATCCCTTTTCGCTGAGGCCGATCCAGCGCGTGCCGATCGGATTCGTCGCGCCCGGTGCGATCACTTTTCCAGGGTGGTAATAGGCGGGATTCGTGACGCGGCTGACGATCGTGAAGGTGCCGACGGGACTCGGCGATTGCGGCGCGCCGACTGCGACGTCGAAGACACGAACGACCGAGTCGTTCTCGATGAGCGCCAGCTTGCGATCCGGAATGCTCACGACGATGCGCCGCAGCGGCGCCGGCGCGGAGGCCGTGGAAGCATCGGCGGCGAGCGCGCGAGTCCCCGTCAGCGTCACAACCGCGGCGGTCATCGCGCATGCCAGGCGCCGCGCCCCCCTCGTCATCGGCGTCCATGTGATTCGGTCGTTCCTCATGCCGTCCTCCCGTGTTGGTGGACTGCAGGAGCAACCGAGTCGCCAGACGCTAACTGATTGTCAGGAAATGAATTGGTCGAATCGGGAGGAGCGGGAACCCGTGTCACGCCGCCCACGATGTGAGCGGCGTGACACGCGGAAACTCACTTCGCCGGAACGTTCAACGTCTTGAGGTGCTCGATCAGATCCTGGCCGGCGTTCGCGGGGTTGATGCCCCGGCCGCTCGACCCCTTGTCGATCGCTGCAATCTTTCCGGTCGGATCGATGTAGAAAGTGAAGCGCCTTGCGAACTGCCGATCCGCCGGCATATCGGGCGTGATGACGCCATAGGCCAGCGCGACCTTCTTGTCCGGATTGGCCAGCATCGGGAAGTCGGCGTGTTCCTTCTCGGCGAACCCTTTGTTCTCTTCCAGCGTGTCGACGCTGATCATGAAGTACGACACGTTGAACTTGCGAATGAGTTCCCCGCTCTCACGGAGCGAGTTGCATTCGGCGGTTCAACCGGCGGTGAACGCTTTCGGAAACCACGCGAGGACGACCCACTTGCCTTTGAGATCCTTGCTCAGGCTGTAGGTCTTGCCGTCGGTGGCCGGCAGCGTGAAGTCGGGCGCAGGGTCGCCGACTTTGAGCTCGGTGCCCGAAGTCTGCGAGCCGGCCGGACTGGCGAGGAGCACACTCGCGGCGAACGCGAGCGGCACAAGCCGGAACAGTTTCATCTGCGTTAGTCCGGGGTCCTTCCCCGGCTCCTCCTGTGTCGCAGACGATAGCACAGCTGGCACAAATCTCGCACGTACACCGGCATGCAGCGCATCGTTACGGCCACCCTGCTGCTCGGACTGACGATTCTGCCCGGCTGTACCGAATCGAGCTCCACGACGGCGCCCGGGCCTTCGACGCTTCAGATTGGTGGAACGTGGGTCGGATCCGTCAGCGTCAGCGGCAGCGATGCCCGCTTGACGTGGGTCCTTTCACAGAACAGCACCGCGATTACCGGTCCCGTCTCAATCGTGCTGTCGTCCGGCATCGTGCTGATGAACGGCACGTTCAACGGTACGCTGACGGGTCCGACGCTCACGGGCACGGTCGCCGTAACGCCCGGCGGCATCCCCGTATATCCCGCGTGCACCGGACAGTTGAGCGCGACCATGAACGTGACACTCGGCGCTGTCTCGACGATGAACGGTCCGTTGTCGCTCGTGTCGAGCACATGCAGCGTGCCCTTCACGAACAGCATCGTGACCCTGACGCGTCAGTAAAAGCGCTTCGTTACCGCGCGTTCTCAACCGCCAACCCTTGATCGATCCGCTTCTTGAGCGCTTCGATGAACCGCGCCGCAGTCGCCGGATCGTAGCCGCCCGCGCGGAACGCATCGTCCCACTGCTTGTCGGTCAGACGCGACAGCCTCTCGCAGCCCCACCGTACGTCGTCGGGTCTGATGCGGTCGAGGAACAAATCCTGGTGCCAGCCGTGGTAATCGAACTGCACGAATCCGTCGTGCACGCTCTTGATGAAGGTTTGTCGCGCGAAGAGTTCGGGATCGTTACGCTTCGGCGTGAGACGCGCCGTTTCTCCGAGCGCGGTGCCGATGTCGCGCACCACATACCAGCGCTCGTGCCGGCCGTGATCCTTGAATTCGTAGAGTGAGTTGTTCGAGTTCTTCAGGTCGGAGCTGTTGAACACCATCAGGACCACGAGCAGACCCTGATAGGGTTTCGTCCCGACGAAAGGATTCTCCTGCCACGACCAGTCATCGAGCTCGTCGAGCTCCTTCAGCTTCGGGCGGAAGCGGCCGCCCGGCATGGTGCGCAGTCCGTGCTCGTCCTTCATGGAAAACGTTTCGAGGTGATAGACCGGCGGCTGGTGGTAGCCGAGCGCGGAGAGCACGCGCGACAAGGTCACTTCGACTTTGCCCTCGTCGGGATTTTGCTTGACGCTCCACTCGCGGCCTTCGCCATCTTTCACCGTCATGCCCGGGCTGACGCCATTCGTTTTGATGTGCTTAAACGTGAAGGTCTCGTCCGATTTCGGCGAGTGTTCTTTCCCCCACGGACCATAAAAGAGCTCGCGCGAAGGAAGATCCTCCGGCGCCTGCCACAGCTCGCTCATGTGCTGCTGCGCTTCGTCCGGCGGCATCGTGCTGTGAATCCGCGGCGTGCAGAACGGCATATAGGTCGCCACCACGGTCGAGGTCAGCAGCATCGGTACGAGACGCATCATGGAATACTGTCGTGCAAGCGTCAGGCCGAGACGCGGCACACCGCTTGCTCAGCTCATCCATGATGCGCATCGAGCTGGTCGCGGCAGCGGTCATGGCCACAATCGTGTCACCCGCCGTCGACGCCGGCGTTCAACAGCGTGGACGTCCCCCGCGCCCGCAGCTCGCCCTCGACGCGCACACGAGGCTGCTCGTCGTCGCGCCGCATCCGGATGATGAAACGCTTGGAGCGGGCGGCGCGATCCAGCGGGTCCACGCGCTCGGCGGCAGCGTGCACGTGATCTATCTCACCGACGGCGACGGCTACCCCGAAGGGGTGCAGACTGAAAACCGCATCGAGAATCCGGCGGCGGCGGATTATCGCGGGTACGGGCGCAGGCGGCGCCGCGAAGCGCGCGCGGCGCTCGGCACGCTCGGCCTGCCGGACGACGCGCACACCTTTCTCAGTTTTCCCGACCGCGGCCTCTGCCTGCTGACGCGCACGTACTGGTCCGATCGCCGCTCGGCGTATCGGTCGCCGTACACGCGACTCGATCGTCCGCCGAAGAGCGAGTTGCTGGTGCCGGAGACCGAGTACCGCGGCGAGGATCTGACGCAGGAGCTCGCCGCGGTGATCGGCGATTTCCGTCCGACGATGATCCTCGTGCCGCGCGCCGAGGATCAGCATGCCGATCACTGCGCGTCGTGGTTCTTCGTCTCCGACGCGCTCGAGGACGTCGAACGCGTGCACCCGGAGTACCACACCGACGTCGTCACCTACATCGTTCACTGGAACACGTGGCCGTTCGAGGACGAATCGCGTCGGCTTGCGCCGCCGCCGGGACTCCGCGGCGGCATCTCGGGGTGGATGGAGCTGACGCTGACGCCGGCGGAGCTGCAGAAGAAACGCGCCGCGATCCAGGCGTATCAGACGCAGGAAAAGGCCATGAGCTGGTTTCTCGACGGCTTCGTGCGCGCGAACGAAGTGTTTTCGCGGCCGGCGCCCCCGCACGTCGTGCTGCCGTCGAAGCGCAATCTCTGCTGCGATCGATGAACGACCCGCCGCTGCGGCTCGACTCGCTGGACGTCTTCCGCGGGCTGACGGTCGCGGCGATGATTCTCGTCAGCACGCCGGGCACGTGGAGCGCGGTCTACACGCCGCTCGAGCACGCGGACTGGAACGGCTGGACGCCGACCGACCTCGTCTTTCCGTTTTTTCTCTTTGCGATGGGCGCCGCCGTCCCGTTCGCGATGACGCGCCGGCGCGGGTCGTCGTCCAGTACGGCGGCCCCTGCCGGCCGGTGGTCCGCTGTGCGCCGTCATGTCGTGCGCCGCGCGGTGATTCTCTTCGCGCTCGGGCTCGTGCTCAACGCGATCGAAACCGCTCCGCCGATCGATCCCGCCACCTTTCGCATCATGGGTGTGCTTCAGCGGATCGCGGTCGTCTATCTCGCCGTCGCGTGGCTGACCGAGCGAACGTCGCGGCGCACACAGGCCGCCCTGGCCGTCGGATCGCTCGCCGGCTACTGGGCCGCGTTGACGCTGATTCCGGTTCCGCAGGGCGTCACGCTTCCGGGACTCGTGGATCGCGCCGTGTTCGGCAGACACGTCCTCGCGCGCTGGGGCGATCCGGAAGGGCTGTTGAGCACGATTCCATCGATCGCGACCGCGCTCGCGGGTGTATTCGCGGGCGAGTGGCTGAAGGAGCCGCGTCGGGCGCACCGCAGCGCGAGCCTGTGGGCGGCCGGCGTCGCCACGACTCTGGTCGGTCTGGCGTGGGACCGCGTGTTTCCGATCAACAAGAACCTGTGGACGAGTTCATTCGCGATGTTCACGGCGGGGCTTGCCGCGCAAGTACTCGCGCTGTGCCACTGGATGCTCGACGCGCGCCCGGCGCGACGCTGGCGCGCGTGGTCCGCGCCGCTCGCGGCCTTCGGGCGAAATGCCCTCGCTGCGTACTTTCTGTCGGTCGGGCTCGATGCGCTGCTCACACGATGGACGGTCGAGAGCGGCGCGACGCTCAAGTCTGCGATCTATCGCGCCGCGTTCGCATCGTGGATCGCACCGTGCTGCGGCGCGGAGGCGGCATCGCTCGCGTACGCGATCGCCTATGTGGTGTTGTGGACGATCGTCCTTATGGAAATGCGTCGGCGCCGTATGTTCATCGGTATATGAGCGCTGACGCTTCTCGTCATCAAGGATTGACAACCGTTTGCATCGAACCATTCTTTGTCTACGCCGTCAGATAGATGCAGAAACAATTCAGGCGCGTTCTCATCCGTGTCGTCACGGTCTTTTTTTTGCTCACCGTTCTTCGCCTCCAACACCACGTAAACGTTTCGTAAGAACGGAGAACATCATGAGACTGCGCGACTCCAAGGGTTTCACGCTGATTGAGCTGCTGATCGTCGTGGCCATCATCGGCATCATCGCGGCGATCGCGGTGCCGGGCCTGCTCCGCGCCCGCATGTCGGGCAACGAGGCGTCGGCCATCGGATCGCTGCGCGCGATCAACAGCGGA
>Ga0075425_100002412_pt1 | contig 18733 bp, 16 predicted proteins | sample SoiMethybrSBSTD4_FD_75300 | JGI IMG/M metagenome (GOLD analysis project Ga0075425, IMG submission 75300) | Bulk soil microbial communities from a Populus tree surrounding site in Tennessee, USA - Soil MetaG P. TD hybrid SBSTD4 | ecosystem: Environmental > Terrestrial > Soil > Tree plantation... | reverse complement strand
ACGGTGCTGAAGCAGGCGGAGATCGATCGTCAGCGCATCGAAACGCTTGCGAACGCGGAACGCCAGCGACTCATCGCCGAAGCGGAAGGTCGCGCTTCAGCAACACGCGCCCAAGGCGAGGCCGAGGCGGAGATCATCTTCAAGAAGGGCGAGGCCGAGGCGAAGGCGATGAACGTCAAAGCCGAGGCGTATCAGGAGTGGAACCAGGCCGCGGTCGTCGACAAGCTGATGACGCAGATGCCCGAGATCGTCCGCGCCATGAGCGCTCCGCTGTCGCAAGTGGACAAGATCACGATCGTCTCGACCGGCGACGGCGACGCCGCCGGCGCGCACAAGGTCACCGGCGACATGGCCAAGATGGCCGCACAGGTGCCGGCGCTCTTTGAAGCACTGAGCGGGATGCAGATGTCGGAACTGCTCTCGCGCGTGCGGACGATCGGCGACCAGAAGGACAAGAAGATTCCGATCACCAACCAACCGGAGGCGTAGTCATGGCACTCATGGAACGTGTTTCTGCTCTCATCCGCGCGAACCTGAATGACCTCATCGACAAGGCCGAAGATCCCGAGAAGATGCTCAAGCAGGTGATCCTCGACATGGAGAATCAGATGATGCAGGTGAAGACGCAGGTCGCCATCGCGATCGCGGACGAACATCTGCTGGCCAAGAAGCAGAAGGAGAACGAAGCGAAGATCGCCGACTGGATGCGCAAGGCCGAGCTCGCGGTCGACAAGGGCGATGACGAGCTCGCGCGCGCCGCGCTCGAGCGCACCGAGTCGTTCCGCCGAATGGGCGAGGCGCTCGACGATCAGGTGAGCGAGCAGCGCACGCAAACCGAGGCGCTTCGCAGCGCGCTGCACAAGCTCGAAGCGAAGCTCACCGAGGCGCGGCACCGTTGCGATCTGCTGATCGCGCAGCACCGGCGCTCGCGCGCGATGCGCCGCGCCGCCGAGGCGCAGATCCAGATCGGCGGCGACAAGGCGTCGTCGACCGCGGATCGCATGCGCCGCCGCATCGAGCACGAAGACGCCGTGGGAACGGCGACGGTGATGATGGCGAATTCGATCGATGATCGCTTCGAGGCGCTGGAGCGCAACGATCGGATCGAGCAGTTGTTGAGCGAGTTGAAGTCGCGGAAGCAGATTGTGGGGTGAGTCCGACGCGGGGGACAGGCGAGGGCGCCTGTCCTCCATGGGACTACGTCTCCACGTGCAAGAACATGTACATCGCTGCGATCGCGAACAGCACGTTCGCGGCCCAGGCCGAGAGAATCGGCGGGAGATTTCCGACCTCGCCGAACTTGGTGAAGATGAGGAACACCATCCAGTAGAAGATGCCGAGGACGAGCGCGATGCCGATGCCGTAGAGGGCGCCGCGTTTGCCGATCTTGAAGGCGAACGGCAGCGCGATCATCGCCATCACGATGCTCAGCGCCGGCCACGACGTTTTCTCCCACAACTGCACCGATAGTTTTTCCGCCGAGTAGCCGGCGTGGCGGATCGTGTCGATGTAGCGATTGAGCTGCGCGAACGTCATCTGGTCCGCGGTCCGTGCTTCGGTCGCGAAGTCGTCGGGCGTTTCCTTGTAATAGAGCGCGAGCGGCGTCGTGATCGGGGAGAAGGTGATCGTCTTGTCGTCGCGGAACGAGCGGATCCAGCCGTTCGAGAAGACCCACTGCTGTCCGTTCCAGCGCGCGCTCTTCGCGTAGACGCGGCGCGTGACGCGGAAGTCCGTCGGATGGAACTCGAAGATCTGCACCTGCGTGAGCTCGCGCAGGTTCTTGTCGTACGACAGGAAGTTGATCAGGTAGCGCCCTTTGCCGACGAGCCACAGCTTCTGCTGGCTGGCCGCGGCGCTCGCTTTCTCCTTGCCGCGCTGGATGCGATGCCGGATCGCGTCGACGCGCTGATTCGAGTACGGCAGCACGAAGTCGAGCATCAGGTACGACAGAAAACTGATGACGATCGAGATGAACACGATCGGCATGGCTACGCGGAACAGCGACACGCCGCCTGACTTGATGGCCGTGATCTCGTTGTTCTTCGACATGATGCCGAACGTGACGAGCGTGGCCACGAGAACCGAGATCGGAATCGTCCAGTTCATCAACTGGAAGATGAGGAAGCGGTAGTACGACAGCACGACGTGCAGCGGAACGTGATTGGCGCGGATGTCGCCGGCGATCTCGGTGTAGTCGACGATGATCGCCAGCGCCGCGGTCGACAGCAGCACGAGAAAGAGAATCTTCAGGAACTCGCGGATGACGTAGCGATCGATGATGTTCGGAAACGTGATGTCGAGACGGCCGAGAATTCCGCGCTCGTCGTATTCGGCAGCGGCGTCGACGCTCGCGCGGCGTCGAAACACGCCGACGATCGCGCGAAAGCCGCGCACGAAGAACCCGGCTTCGCCGCGTTGCGCCCCGGTGTCGCGATTCGCGCGGCCGAGCAGGTAGATGCCGAGGCCGAGAAGCAGCACGTTGGCGAGCCACATGCCGACGGCAGGCGTGATGCGTCCGCCCGCCGCGAGCGCTTCACCGTTGTTGATCGTCACCCAGTAGAAAACGATGATGGCGATGCTCAGCGAGAAGCCGGAGCTCTTGCCGCCGCGCCGGTTCGTGATGCCGAGCGGCAATCCGAGAACGCCGAACGCGATGCACGCGAACGGAATCGAGAACTTCTTGTGGATCTCGACCCAGGCCAGGTTGTAGTCGACGCGGTCGGTCGTCTGCCGCAGCAACCTCACTTGATACATGAGCTCTTTGAGGTTCATCTCGCGGAACGAGACTGCGTAGCGGCTCGTGTCCATCGTCTGGCGGTCGCCGAGCAGGACGCGCTGCGTGGCGTTGTTGTTGAAGTCGTAGTGATCGGGCTTGCGCGGATCCCAGACATGCGTCTCCGCGCTTTTCATGTTGAGCCAGACCTGTTTGTTCGGACCGATGACGGTGAGATTGCCGCTCTCGGCGACGCTGATTTTTTGTCCGGTGCGTCCGAGCGTCGACGTCGTTTGGGTCGTTGGCCGTTCTGACGACGTCGAGCTGCTTTGCGTCGTCATCGCGCGCTCATCGGGACGCGTGTCGGCGAGGAAAACACCTTTCCACGTACCGGTGCGCGGATCGACGTCGTTGACGTAGATGACGACGTCCGCGTAGCGATCGAAGAAAACGCGCGGGCGAACCTGCTGCTCGGACATCGACGTGAAGATCTCGGCCTGCAGGCTCTTGAGCTGCCGGTTTCCTTTCGGCAGCACGAAATTCATCAAGTAAAGGTTGAGCAGGAAGACGAGAAAGCTGAAGAAGAAAACGGGACGATAGATCGTGCGCGTCGAGATGCCGAGCGCGCGCATGGCGATGATCTCGGAGTCGGATGAGAGACGGCCGACGGCGATGAGGATTCCGAACAGCAGCGACATCGGGACCGTGAGCACCGTGATGTGAGGCAGCGAGAGGAACAGCAGTTTGCCGACAGTGCCGATCGAGAGCGACTGGCGAATGATGGTGCCGGCGAGATCGAAGAGCTGCTTCATCAGGATGATCGAGGTGTAGAAGGCGAAGCCGAGGAGCGTCGGCCCGATCATCTCCTTGAGGATGTAGCGCGTCAGGATCTTCATTGGCTGCTGGATTTTACGTGGCACAGCATGCGCCAGTTCTCGATTTCCGCAGGGTCTGATAAGATAGATTATGTTAAATACACGATACGGCAATCACGTCGGATAGGACGGCACTCGCCGTCGGCAGCGCTCCCGCCCCCTTTCCGCACAGCACGATCTCCCCGGCCGCCCTCCCGCGGACGATCACCGCGTTGTTCTCATCTTTGACGTTCGCCAGCGGATCGTTCGCATCGAGCTCGCACGGCTCCACGCGCAACGCCACTCCGCTCGCGACACGTTCCACGCTCGCGACGAGCCGGATCACGTTGCCGCCTGCTCGCGCGCGCTCGATGTGTTGCTGCGTGATCCAGCGAATGCCGACGACGCGCTCCTGCACGATCGGCGCGTCGAAGGCCAGCGATGCGAGAATCCGCATCTTCTGCGCCGCATCCTCTCCATCTACATCCAGCGTCGCATCCGCCTCGGCGAAACCGCGCTCCTGCGCGCAGCGCAGCGCGTCCGCGAAGGTCGTCCCTTCTTCCATGCGCGACAGCACGTAGTTGCACGTGCCGTTGACGACCCCGCGAATGGCGTCGATCTGATCGCCGGCCAGTCCGTGCTGCAGCACGCGCACGATCGGAATGGCGCCGCAGACGGACGCTTCGAATCCGATCGTGACGCCGTGCGCATCGGCGGACGCGAACAATTCCGAGCCGCTCGCTGCGAGCAGCGCTTTGTTCGCGGTGACGACGCTCCGCTTGTTCGCGATGGCGCGGCGGATGAACGCGCCGGCGGAGTGCACGCCGCCGATCAGCTCGACGATGACGTCGCATCCGTCGTCGAGCACGTCGAGCGCCGCGGTCGTGAGGAGCCGGCGATCGACGCCGGCTCGCTCTTTCGTTTCGTCGCGGACGAGAATCTTCTTGATGTGCAGATCGACGCCGTGGCGCGCGCAGATGCGCGCGCGCTCACGTTCGACCAGCTCCACGAATCCGCGCCCGACGGTGCCGCATCCCAACAGACCGATGGTGACGCGGCTCATGCGAACACCCGCTGCGCGACGACCGTCGCATCGAGTGCTTGTTTGAGATCGTCGATGAGATCGCGAACGTCTTCGAGTCCGACCGACAGTCGAATGAGGCTGTCGCCGATGCCGACGCTGCGTCTCACATCCGGCTCGACGGATGCGTGCGTCATCGTCGCCGGATGACAGAACAGACTCTTCACGCTCCCGAGCGATTCCGCCAGCGTCCACAACTTCAAGTGACGCGTGAAGTTCTTCGTCTCATCCAGATTCGCGGCGAGCTCGAACGAGATGACCGCGCCGAAACGCTCCATCTGTCGCCGCGCGATGGCGTGACCTTCGTGATCGGCGAAGCCCGGAAAGATCACGCGCGCAATCCCCTGCTGCTCGCGCAACCACGCCGCGAGCGTTTCCGCGTTGTCGCAATGGCGCTGCACGCGGAGGCCGAGCGTCTTCGTGCCGCGCAGAATCAAGAAGCAATCTTGCGGGCCGGGAACTGCGCCGATGGCGTTCTGGAAAAACTTCAGGTCGTTGTAGAGGGCTTCATCGTTCGTGATCACGACGCCGCCGAGGACGTCGCTGTGTCCGTTGATGTACTTCGTGGTCGAGTGCAGCACGATGTCGGCGCCGAGCGCGAGCGGATGTTGCAGCAGCGGCGTCGCGAACGTGTTGTCGACGACGGTGCGCACGCCGGCGCGACGTGCGATCGCGCAGCATGCGGCGACGTCGGTGATCTTCAGCAGCGGATTCGACGGCGTCTCGAGCCAGAGCAATTTCGTCGTCGGACGAATCGCTTGAATGACGTTCGCGTGATCGGTCGTGTCGACGAAGGTGAAGTCGATGCCGAACTTCGAGAAGAACTTCGTGAAGATGCGCCACGCGCCGCCGTAGAGATCGCGTGTGGAGACGATGTGATCGCCGGCGCTGAGGATCGACAGCACGCCGTGAATGGCCGCCATCCCGCTGGCAAACGCGACCCCGTATCGCGCGCCCTCGAGCGCCGCCAGGTTTTCTTCGAGCGCGTGCCGCGTCGGATGATCGGTGCGCGAGTAGCAGTAGCCCTTGTTCAGTCCCGGCTCGATCTGCCGGAACGTCGAAGTCTGATAGATCGGAAACGAAACGGCGCCGGTGCCGTCGTCGTCAGGTTGACCGGCGTGAATGGCGAGAGTGTCGAAACGGTAGGACATGATGCGTTGCTCCTGTGGTTATCCCGTGGACGATAGGCGCCTCGCCTGTCGGGGACAGGCGAGGGCGCCTATCCTCCACGGGAAGAATTCTCAGTGCGGTGTACTGGAGAGTTACGAGGAGGGACCCGGGTCGCGACTACGCGTCTGCGCCCGGGCGGCGCATCACCATTCGGCCCATGAAGGAAGCGGCGTTGGCGATGTGGCGCGTCATGTTGGCGGCGGACGATATCACAAATTCGCTTTGAGGAAAGCGAGCATCTTCTCCCAAGAGTCGGCGCGCGCGTGCGCAGTGCCTTCGGGCGTGCCGCCGAGGCGGATCATCCGTCCGGTGAGCGGATGACGCGTGTTGTTGATCTCCATCGTCGACGTGAACGGCCGCCCGATGCCGTGGCCGGCGCGATCGTACGTGAGATGTTCGTACGGATACGCGAAGTGATTGCGCTGCAATCGCGCGACGATCGCTTCCGACATTTCCGACGAGGGCCACACTCCGTCATCGCGGCCTGAGATCAGCAGAATTGCGCCGTGAATGTTCTCGACTGGAATCGGTGCACGTGCGAGCGCGCGTCCGCGGATCGTCCATGCCGGAACTCCGCGGCGATCGCAGCAACCGCCGTAGACGACGTCGCTCGGCACGTACGCGACCACCGCTTTGATGCGCGGCATGAGCGAGCCGAGGAGCAGCGCGAGCTCGCCGCCGCGCGACGTACCGAGGATCGCCACGCGAGATGGATCGACGGAAGGTTGCGACATCAGCCACGACACCGCTTTGTCGAAATACTCGAGCGGAATGTACTCGAGCGCGCGCGGCAAGCCTTCTTCGCCGAAATACGCGAGCGAGAAGACGACGTAGCCGCGCGATGCGAGCCCGCCCGGCGCTCCGTTCGGTGGCGGAAGTCCGCCGCCTGATCCTCCGAGAACGAGAACCGCCGGATGCTTCCCCTCGCCTGCCGGTTCATAGAGATCGCCGAAGAGTCCACGATCGCGGATGCGCGTGATCTTTACGTCGGGCGCGACGGCGAGTCGTTTGATGGACGTCGTCGCTACGACTTTGCCGTCGACTTCGGCCGACAACTTCCACTCCTCCGCACCGAACGAGTCATTCGACATCCGTTCCGCTGACCAGAACAGCCGCATCGGATCCGGCGGCGTGACGACGCCGTTCGCGTCCGCAACGTAGTCGACCTTCGACGCCCACGCGTCGTTCTGTGCGCGAAGCGTGACTTTCGAATTCGGCGGGAGTCCGGTGACGACGATCGGAACCGCTTCGTCGATCAGGACCGTCTTCTGCGGGATCTCGAACTGCGCGACGGCGAGCAGCGCGAGGGCGAGCATCACTCCTCCGCTTCGAGCCTCTGCAGCAGCGAGCGAAGCGCGTCGATCACTTCGGTGCGCTCGACGTTCGACTTCTTGAACGTCATGTTGAGCGAGAACGGCAACGACTTGTCCTTGAACTGGAAGACGTAGTTCTTCGGACGTCCGGCCTTCTTCGGCTCGTCACGCACGGCCGTCTGCTTGCGCAGCGTCTCGCGCGACATCTCGCCAGACGCGTACGCGCGCACGATCTCTTTCATCTCGTCTTCATCGCCGGCGCGCGCGATCTGCACGAGCACCGACTTGTTGGAGATGCCGACCTCGCGGCACATCACGCGAATGCGATCGGGAATCTCGTTGATCATCAGCGTCTCGGTCACGGTCGTGCGCGACTTGCCGATCACCTGCGAGATCTTCTCGTGCGTGTAGTTGAATTTCTGCTGCAGCGCGAGGAATCCTTCCGCTTCTTCGAACGGCGTCAGGTCCTTGCGCTGGATGTTCTCGACGAGCGCGATCTCGAGCTGCTCTTTGTCGTCGACATCGAGCTCGATCGCGGGAATCTCGTCGAGTCCCGCCATCGTGGCGGCGCGAAATCGGCGTTCGCCGGAGATGATCTGATATCGATTCGGCGCGACGGAGCGGACGAGAATCGGCTCGAGCACGCCCTTCTCGCGAATCGACGACGCCAGCTCTTCGATGTTGCCGAGGTTCGTGCGCGGCTGATCGGGATTGGCCTCGATCATCGAGAGCGGGATCATCGTTCCGATGCTGCGTCCGGAGCGTTTGGTGAGCTCCTCGACGTAGTGCGAGTCGTGGCGCATGAGCGAACGTTCTGGCAAGCCGCGTTTGATGGTCATCAAACCCTCGAAAGAATTTCTTCGGTCAGCGAGTAGTACTCGAACGCGCCGCTCGACTTCGGCGCGAACGTGAAGATCGATTCCCTGTACGCCGGACTCTCTTCGAGCCGGATCGACTTCGTGATCACGGTGTTGAACAGACGATCGCCGAAGACGTGTCCGATCTGATCGTGGATGTCTTTGGCGAGCGTCGTGCGGCGGTCGTGCATGGTGATGACGACGCCGAGGAGCTGCAGATTCGGGTTGGGACGCGCCTTGATCTTCTCGATGGTCTCGAGCAGATCGTCCGTTCCTTCGAGCGCGAAGTACGACGACTGAATCGGCACGAGCACGTGCGTCGATGCCACGAGGGCGTTGACCGTGATCATGCCGAGGGTTGGCGGCGTGTCGATGAAGATGTAGTCGTATTCGTTCGCGGTGTCGGCGAGCTTGTCTTTGAGCCGGAACGGTCCGTCGAGATCGCCGATCAGTTTCGACTCGAGCTTCGCCAGCGAGATGCGCGATGGCGCCAACGAGAGATTCGGCAGCGCCGTCGGAACGACGACATCCTTGAACGCGATTTCCTCGGTGACGAGGACGTCGTACATCGAGCGCGCGACCGTGTGCGTGTCGACGTACGACATCGTGGAGTTCGCCTGCGGATCGAGATCGATGAGCAGGGTCTTGAACCCCTTATTCGCGACTGCGGCAGAGAGATTGATTGCGGTGGTGGTCTTCCCGACTCCACCTTTTTGATTGGCAACGGTGATGATCATCAGGACTGACGCGGATTATACGATTCCGCGAACGCGCGCAGGGTGAACCGTGTTCTTAGCAGCATGATGAAGACGACGTTCGCCGCCGCCGTCCCTCGATGGCGTCGCGTGGATGCGCGAACACATCTCTCCGCCCGATTTTGCGCGGATCAACACGCGCGGCGCGAAGGCCAATCTGGAGGACTGGATCAAGAGCATCGCCGAGTCGGGCCGCGTGCCTTTCCAGCTGTCTGAAGTGACGGTGAAGGTCTACGGAAACAGCGCCGTCGTTTCCGCGTGCGGCGTTGAGCCGCGCGAAGCGCCGGCTCCTACGCCGCGAAGCGAAGCCGCCGAAGGCCGGCCTTCGCTACATCTTGTACTTGCCGAGATCTTCCGGCCCGAGCTGCTCGAACAGCTTTTTCTTCCGCTCCTCGTCGTCTTCCGCGGCCTCGGGCGTGATCGTCTGCGCCTCGTCGAGCACTTTCTGGGCGACGAAGATCGGCGCCTCGGTGCGAAGCGCGAGCGCGATGGCGTCGCTCGGCCGCGCATCCAGCTCCAGCGTGCGCGGCGCCCCTTCGCGCTCGATCGTGACGCGAATCTGCGCGAAGAACGTGGAGTCGCGCAGGTCGTTGATCACGACGCGCGTGACCGTCGCGTCGAGCTCCGCGATCATGTTCTTGAGGAGGTCGTGCGTCATCGGACGCGGCGTGGTGACGTTCTCGAGCTGCAGTGCGATGGCGTTCGCTTCGAAGATGCCGACCCAGATCGGAAGGAAGAACTTCTCCTCCTCGTCTTTGAGCACGACGATCGGCGAGTTCGACACGGGATCGAGCATCAAGCCCTTGATCGACATCGCGACGAGATCATTCATCAACATGCGACCGCCTCTCCGCGCAACGTGTGGTGCTGCGCTTGATCGATGCGCACGTCAAGAATACTCCCGAGCGGCGTCGAGGGGCTCCCCGCAAAGTTGACGACGTAGTTGTCGTCGGTGCGTCCGGCCAGCATGTTCGGATCATTCTTGCTCGTCCCTTCGACGAGCACAGGCAGAACGCGTCCGCGATACGACTCCAGCCGCTCTCGCTTGATCTGTTCGTGCAGCTCGAAGAGCCGCGTGAGACGCTCGCCGGCGACGGCGTCGTCGACCGGCTCGCCGATCCGCGGCGCGGGCGTTCCCGGCCGCGGCGAATACTTGAAGGCAAACATCGATCCGTAGCGCACTTCGCGCACGAGACTCATCGACTCCGCGAAATCCTCTTCGGTCTCGCCGGGGAATCCGACGATGACATCCGTCGAGAAGTGGATGTCCGGAATGGCCGCGCGAATCTTCGCGATGATCTCGAGATAGCGCTCGCGCGTGTACAGCCGCTTCATGCGCCGCAGAATGCGCGACGATCCCGACTGCACCGGCAGATGCAGATAGCGCGAGATGTTCGCGTGATCGCGCATGGCGGCGATCATCGAGTCGTTCACCTCGGCGGGATGCGACGTCATGAAGCGCAGGCGCGCCACGCCGTCGATCTCCGCGACCGCGGCGAGCAGCGCGCCGAAGTCGCGGCCGCTGATGGGACAGCGATACGCGTTGACGGTTTGTCCGAGGAGCTCGATCTCGACGCGGCCGGTAGCGACGGCGTTGCGCACTTCGGCCAGCACGTCGTCGAAGGGGCGCGACACTTCGCGGCCGCGCGTCGTCGGAACGATGCAGAACGTGCAGTTCTTGTTGCAGCCTTCGATGATCGTGACCCACGCCTTCGTCGCCGACGTGCGATCGACGGCGAGGTAGTCGTAATGGCGCTCGTCGGGGAAGTCGATGGCGATGGCGTGATCGCCGTCGATGACGGCGTCGATGTTGCCGACGTTGCCCGGTCCCATGACGAAGTCGACCCACGGCGCGCGCTCGAGGATCCGCTCCCCTTCCTGCTGCGCGAGACATCCGGCGACGCCGATGCGCAGCTCGCGCTCCTGCTTCAGCAAGCGCAGCTCGCCGAGCCGCGAGAAGACTTTCTGCTCTGCTTTTTCGCGAATCGAGCAGGTGTTGAGGAGGATGACGTCGGCTTCTTTCTCGTCGTCGACGCGGCGATAGCCGCGCAGCTTGAGCGAGCCGCTCAGTCGTTGGCTGTCGAGCTCATTCATCTGACAGCCCCACGTTTCGATGAAGTACGTTTTCATTTGTTCAATACAGCGAGGGCGTCGCGCGCGTCGGCGAGCTCCTGGCGCGCGTCTTCGAGCTGGCGCTTCGTCTGCGTGAAGCGTTTCTGGATGACGTCGTCGCGATAGTTCGGATCGTTCGCCGCGTAGAAGCTCTGTTCGATTTCGTCGAGCGATCTCTCGAGGTCGGCGACTTTTTTTTCCGATGCGGTCACGCGATCGATCGCGGCGTGACGGTCTTTGTAGCGTTGATCGCCGTTCAAGGGAGCAGCGGCTTTAGCCGGCGTCGCGGGACCGGCTGAAGCCGTTGCTCCGCTCTCCTTCAACTTCGACTTCGCCTTCTTCACGTCGGCGTTCGTGATCACTTTCGCCGGCTTCGCTCCGCTGCGCGATGCTTTCGCGGCATTCGCCGCCTTCACAAGATCCGATTCTTGTGTGGCGGCGAGCAAGGCAATGAGAAGCAGCGTTTTCATGCGCGTCCGTATCGATCTTCGACAACGTACAGCGTCTCTTCTTTCATTTCGGCGCGGTCATACCGACTTCTGAACGAGTCCTTCCGGAAAGCGCATGGCCACGCTCTCGATGACGAACTCCTCGATCTCCTGCGCGGTCTTCTTCTGCAGCGCGATCTCGGCGATGCGCTTGCAGTCGCGCACGCGCACGGCGCGCACGACGTTCTTGATCGCCGGCACGTTCGACGGGTTCATCGAGAAGATCTCCAGCCCGAGTCCGAGGAGGACGATGGCGTAAATCGGATCGGAGGCCATCTCACCGCACAGCTCCACCGGAATGCCCGCGCGCTTGCCGGCGTCGATCACGCCCTTCAGCAACCGCAGCAATGCCGGATGCAGCGGCTCGTAGAGATACGAAACGTTTTCATTGGCGCGATCGATGGCCAGCGAGTACTGAATCAGATCGTTCGTTCCGATGGCGAAGAAATCCGCCTCGGTTGCGAGCATGTCGGCGATCACCGCGGCCGACGGCACCTCGATCATGATCCCGATCTGCAACTCTTTGTTGTACGGCACCCCTTCGGCATCGAGCTCGCTCTTGATCTCCTTGACGAGCGTCTTTACCTGACGCAGCTCCTGCACGCCGGAGACGAGTGGGAACATGATCTTGATCTTGCCGTACGCCGACGCGCGCAGCAGCGCGCGAAGCTGCACGCGGAACATGTCGCGGAACTTCATGCAAAGCCGCAGCGCGCGCAGTCCGAGGACGGGATTGTCTTCCTGCTTGCCGATGATCTGCTTGGCGACTTTTTTCCCGCCGAGATCGAACGTGCGGATGATGCACCAGTGCGGCGCTACCGCTTCCGCGAGACGGCGATAGATGTTGAAGTGCTCTTCCTCGGTCGGCAGCAGCGGCGACTTGGCGATGTACAAGAACTCCGATCGATAGAGGCCGATGCCTTCCGCGCCGAATTTCTGCGCGTCGTCCAGCTCTTCGATCAGCTCGATGTTCGCCTGCAGCGAGATCTTGACGTTGTCTTTCGTCACCGCGGCGATGTCGCGGTTCTCGAGCAGCCTTCGCTCCGCCTCGTGATGCCGCGTCACGCGGCTGCGATACTCCGCAACCAGCGCCTCGGTCGGATTGACGATCAGCGTTCCTTCGTATCCATCGACGATCACCAGCTCGTCGTTGTCGACGATCTTCGTCAGCCGCGGCACGCCGATGATCGCCGGCATGAAGAGCGACTTCGCGATGATCGACGTGTGCGACGTGCGCCCGCCCGCTTCGGTGACGAAACCGACGATGGGCCGTCGATTGAAATGAATGGCATCGGACGGCGTGACGTCGTCCGACAGAATCACCACGTCGTGCGTGATCTCGGAGACGTCGTGATGCGCGATGCCCTGCAGGTTCACGAGCATGCGCTGCGTCACGTCCTTCACATCGCCGACACGCTCGCGCAAATACTCGTCGTCGAAGCTCTGGAAGCGCGCCTGCAGCTCTTCGTCGACTTCGGAGAGCGCCCACTCCGCATTCACCTGCTCGTCTTCGATCTTCTGCTGTACGCGATCGGCGAACGAGGCGTCGCCGACGATCATGGCGTGGGCCTCGAAGATCGATGCGTACTCGTCGCCCATCGAGCGGCTGACCTTCACCTTCAGCTCGAGCAGTTCGTCCTTCGTTTTCTCGAGCGCTTCGAGAAAGCGCGTGATCTCACCCGGCACTTCCTCTTCGCGGATGGGGACGCGATAGACGGACGTCACGCGCTTCTCGATGATCACCGCTTTCCCGATGGCGATGCCGGGCGAGACGCCGATGCCTTTGTAGGTCCGGACATCGCTGCGGGTTTGGTGAGACGTCAACACGATCGCATTCTAGAAGAAAGTGCTGAGGACTGAGTGCTGAGGACTGAGGCTCCGCATCGGCGACGATCATCGTGTGACGCGGAGCGACTCAGTCCTCAGTCCCCAGGCCTCAGCACTTTGTTTTCATTCCGCTTCGTCGAATTTCGCGTCGATGAGCGTCTCGATGGCGTCGAGCGCTTCGCGCTCGTCGGGACCGTCGGCTTTCACTTTGATCGTCGAGCCGCGTCCGGCGGCGAGGAGAAGGATGCCGAGGATCGACTTGCCGTCGACCTCTTCATCGCCTTTGCGAATCTTGATGTCGGACTTGAAGCGCGCCGCACAGTGCACCAACTTCGCGGCGGCGCGAGCGTGGAGTCCGAGCTTGTTCTTGATCTCGATCTCTCTCTCGCTCAACGATGAACCTCGGCGGCCAGGAGATCGGACGCCACGCGGATCGCCTTCGCCCCTTTTTCGCTGATCGTGTGCGCGAGCGTGGCGGCGTCTTTCGCCTCGGCCTGCAGCATCGCGAACTTCACGATCATCGGAAGGTTCACGCCGGTCACGATCTCGACGCGGCCGCGCTCGAGAAACGAGAGGCTGATGTTCGAGGGCGTGCCGCCGAACATGTCGGTGAAGATGATGACGCCGCGATCCGGGCCGATGCGATCGAGCGCCTTGCGGATCTTCTCGCGCGCTTCGTCCACGCTGTCGGTCCACTCCAGCGGAACTGCCTCGATCCCGCTGACGGTCGCCTCGATCTTCTCTGCCGCCTTCAACAGCTCGTACGCAAGATTGCCGTGCGTAACGATCAACGCACCGATCACTAGGGTTTCCCTCTCAATTGCAGCGGGCCATCATACTTCACGCGCTCGCGACGAGCGCGCCCTGCTCCAGCCAGTGCACGATGAGGCGGCGGATGCGATAGCAGTCGCTCGGGATCTCGCGTTCCCAGTCGCCGATCTTCGTTCCCGAGCTCGCCTTCAGCCAGATATCGCGGATGAAGGCGGGATCCTTCTCCTCTTCATGCGGCGTCGGCTTCACATTCGTCTTCGTGAGGGCCATGCCATCGGGCGCGAGCGCGAGGATGTTCTGCAGCTCGTCGTGCCGCCGCACGCCTTCGAGCAGAAGTCCCATCATCTCGCGCGGCTTGAGCTCGCTCGCCATCTTCTCCGGTGGATACGGAACGAATGCGAACGTACCGCTGATCGGACGCTCCAGCATGTCGTACAGCGCTTCATCGCCGCGGATGCCGCCGCGCTGCGCGTTGAGAAACTTTCCGTCGGAGACGACGAGCTTCGCCGCCGCCTGCCCTTGCTTGTTGCGCAGCGTGAGCATGCCGGTGGCGCGCATCTCGCCGAGCGACTGCATCACGGAAGGCAATCCGAAGAACTCCAACTCGCCGGTGAGCGTCGCCACCGGCTCGCGCGACGGCGCCTTCGCCGGCGACCACTTCTCGAGCACTTGCGCTGCGGCCTTGCCGATGTCCTGATCGGGGAAACGCTGCGCGATCTCGTTGAAGATCTCCTCGACCGATTCGGCGCGCGTGCCGGAGAGCGCTTCGATCAACTTCACCGTGGCGTCCTGCTTCTTCGGCACGAAGCGGCCGAGGAGCTTGCCGGGAATGTCGTCGCGCAGAGCTTTGAGAAGAACGTTGACCGTCGTTTCGTCGAAGGAGAGATCGTGCTGCGACAGCGCCGCGAGTCGCGCGCGCGTATCGCCGAGCGGCGGATTCGCTTTCATGCCGTGACGGGCGATCGTCAGCAGCGCGTTCGGCGTTCCGATGCGCGCCAGCGACGCGATGATGCGATCGAGCAGCTTCTGCATCTCCGCGGACGGATACGACGAGGTGTCGTTGCGCAGCAAAGTTGCTTCGAACTCGGCGAGCCGCGTCGTGAGCACTTTCACCGACGCGTCGGTCTTGATCTGTCCGAGGGCCGTCGCCGCTTCTTTGATGACGTAGATGTTTTGTCCCGGCGCGGAGGATTGGGTCAGCAGCGCCAGCTCGCGATCGACACCGTCATCCGACTCGCGAGGGACGCGATGCAGCACGTAAATGAGATTGCGCAGGTAGTACGTGTCGACGTCGCCGCGCTGCAGCTCATTCTCGAGATCCTTCAGCGCCGCCTCTCTCCCCTTCCCTGCGTACGCTTCGGCGAATCCGAGCAAGGTGCGACGGCGTTCCGCGCGCGGCTCGCCGCGAAGCTGGCGAAGCACCGAATCGAGTCGCAGCGTCGGAAAGAAATCGAGGGCGATCTTCAGCGCCGCGTGCTTGGTCTTGTTCTCCGTGTACTTGCGCAACGCGACGGAGCTGATGGCGTCGGCCGCTTCCTGGCGCGTTTGATTGACGGCGCCGATGTCGAGCTTCTTCTCGATGATCGTGTCCTCGGCGACGTCGAGCATCCACACCGTTGCAGCGAGCGCTCCGTCGTTGAACTTCGTCACGGCCGCGGTGACGAGCTCGCGGAAGCGGCCCATGGCGACGAGCGGATCTTCGGCGAGGTCGATGATCTTCTCCATCGCCGCCACCTGCGCCGGCGCCTTGTGCGTCGCCGACGGCGCGATGGCACTCATGTCCCACGACGGCACCGCGCCGCCGAGGATTACGAAGACGTTCCCCTCGTTGCCGGCGAGCGGCTTGATCATCTGCAGGTAGTCGTTCAACTGCTGTCCGGTTTGCGAGCGCGACGCCGCCATCGTGAGGAGCTGCGCGAGCGCCTGCGGCTGCTCGGCGGCGTTTTGCGGAACGCCGCTCGCCATCTCCTGCTTGAGGCGGTCGAGGATCAATGAGAAACGGCGCGCGTTCTGCGCGTCGTCGTCGACGACGGGAGTCGGGACGTTCGTGATGGTTTGAATGCGAGTGACGGGAGCCTGAAATCGCGCGTCGACGTCGCCCGACATTCGCATCGTCGTCAGGCTCGAGCGCAGCCGATCGCGCTCTTCGGTCGGACAGATGCGCAGCGCGATCGTGGTGACGCGGTCGAGATAGTCGGCCACCGCCGAGCGATCGAGGAGCTTCAACTCGCCCGTGACGTAAACCTTCTTCAGCGCGTGCAGAAGCAGATCGGAGACAGGCAGGGATTTCTCGCGGCTCTTCTCCGCGCTCCACGTCGCGACGCGCTGCATCACGACGTCGGGCGGCTGCGCCATCAACATCGCCACGGCGTCGGAAGCAGCCTGCGGAGGAATCTCGTCCTGCAGATACTGCTGCAGTTCCGCCAACGCCGCTTCAACCCGAGTCATACCGGTATTCCATGTCGTAAGAGAGAGAGGGAGATTCTATGTCAGGCACAACATCATCGCTTGAAGTCGCGGTGCACGATTTCCACCGCATATCCCGTATTCGCGAGCTCTTCGCCGAGGCGCTGGGCGATGGCGACGCTGCGATGCTTGCCGCCGGTGCAGCCGATGCCGATCGTGAGATAGCTCTTCATCTCCTTCTTGTACGCAGGGGCGAGATACGACACGAAGTCGAAGAGGCGTTTGTAGAAGTCGCCGTACTCCGGTTGCTGCTCGAGGTATTCGACGACTTCGGGATCGAGGCCGGTCTTCGGGCGCAGCGCTTCGATGAAGTGCGGGTTCGGGAGAAAGCGGACGTCGAACAGCAGATCGAGGTTGTACGGCGTCTGGTATTTGAAGCCGAAGCTGATCACCGTGATGAGTGTCGTCGTCTCGTAGCCCGGCAGTTGGAAGCGCTTCATCACTTCCGCTTTGAGCTCGTGCACGGAGAACTGCGACGTGTCGAGCACCATGTTCGCCAGCGCCTTCACTTCGGCGAGCTCGCGGCGCTCGCGGCGGATGGCGTCGACGACCGGCAGGTCCTTCGCCATCGGATGCGGGCGGCGCGTCTCGCTGTAGCGGCGGGCGAGCACTTCGTCGCTCGCTTCGAGAAAGATCAGCACCGTGTTCGGCACGAACTTCTGGATGCGGTCGCGATAGAACGTCGGAAAGATCGACGCGAAGTCATGCGTGCGGACATCGACGACGATGCAGACGCGATTGGCCTTCTCGTGCGACGCAACCTCTTCGAGAAACGGCTCGATGAGCGCAATCGGAAGGTTGTCACTGCAGTAGAAGCCGAGATCCTCCAGCGTCGACTGGACGTACGACTTCCCGGAGCCGGAAAGGCCGGTGATGATGACGAGGTACTCTGGACGCTTCATGGCTCAGACGAATGCAAAATGCAGAATGTAAAATGCAAAATGAGTGCGGAGCAATTTTGCATTTTGCATTTTGCATTCTGCATTGCCGTCATCGCTGCCTCCGCACCCGATCGAGAACGTCCGGCTGCAGCATGCGGCGCGTATTCGCGCTGCGATACTCCGAGCTCGCCACCTCGTCGCGATTCGTCGGCGGGAGCGTGTCGGTCGGGCTACCCTGATTGGCGATCATCTCGTCGATGCGCTGCGTGAACGCGCGCGCGGAATCGTAGCCTTGCAATTTCATGAGGTGATTGCGCGCGGCGATCTCGACGAGGAGCGCGAGGTTGCGGCCCGACGCGACGGGCAATCGCACGTACGGCTTCGACACGCCGAGGAGATCGAACTTCTCGCCGACGATCCCGAGGCGGTCGTATTCGGTGCCTTCGACCCATTTCTCCAGTCGCACGACCAGATCGACCGGCTTCACGTCGCGCGTCGACGCGATGCCGAAGAGATCGCGGATGTCGATGATGCCGATACCGCGAAGCTCCATGTGCTGTCGCAGGAGATCGCTCGTGTATCCGAGAAGGACGTCGTTCGGATGACGCTTGATGACGACCATGTCGTCGGCGATGAGGCGATGTCCGCGATAGACGAGATCGAGCGCGCACTCGGATTTGCCGATGCCGCTGTCGCCGAGGAGGAGGACGCCGATGCCGAAGACGTCGATGAGTCCCGCGTGCATCGTGATGCGCGGCGCCATCGTCTCCTCGAGGAAGTACGTCGTGCGCGTGATCGAGGTCGACGACATCGCCGGCGTCGAGAACAGCGGGACGCCGCGCTTCTCGCATTCGTGGCGGAACTCTTCGAGCGGAGTGATGCCTTTCGTGACGATGAAGCAGGAGACGTCGAGCGCGGCGACGTCGCGCACGCGCTTCTCGCGCAGGCGCGGCGGGAGCGATTGCAGATACTTGATCTCGGATTCGCCGATGATCTGCACGCGCCACTGCTTGATGTATTCGTAGTATCCGGCGAACGCGAGTCCCGGCTTCTGCACGCGCGGACGGAGGATGACGCGGTCGAGCCCGTCCTCGCCGGTGATGAGCTTCAGCGCGAGATCGTCGAGATCACCGCCGCGCAGAGCGGCGACCGTGGTCTGGACGAAGTCTTCGTTCGTCGGCACGGACATAAGGTAACACCCCGTATGCCGCGGTGCGCCGAAGAGCGGATCAGAACTCCGGCGCGATCAGGCCGAGGTTGTTGTCCCGCCGCTTGTAGATCACCGACACCTTGTCGGTATCGAGATCGCGGAAGACGATGAACTCGTTCTTCGAGTCCTCGAGGCGGAGCGCCGCTTCCTCGATCGACATCGGACGGATCGGCAGCGTGTTCGTCTTGACGATCCTCGGGCCGTTGCGCACGCGCAGCTTGCCGGGATCGAGGAC
>Ga0075425_100002410_pt1 | contig 18752 bp, 14 predicted proteins | sample SoiMethybrSBSTD4_FD_75300 | JGI IMG/M metagenome (GOLD analysis project Ga0075425, IMG submission 75300) | Bulk soil microbial communities from a Populus tree surrounding site in Tennessee, USA - Soil MetaG P. TD hybrid SBSTD4 | ecosystem: Environmental > Terrestrial > Soil > Tree plantation... | reverse complement strand
GCCTCGGACGGCTCCTGCTCGGTCGAGCCGACGACGATGCCGGCGACGAGCGCGCCGAAGAAGGCCTCGATGCCGAGGCCGAGCGCGGCGATCGTGAGCAGCAGCATGAAGGTCAGCTGGTGGCCGATCGGGCTGGCGCGCTGGATCAGGTTCACGCGCAGGCCGCCGATCCAGCGGTAGGCGGCGGGCCCGGCAAGCAGCGACACGGCCAGGAAGGCCACGGTCGCAAGGATGTGGTAGGCCAGGTCGGCGTTCGAGCCGCCGGCGATGCCGAGCGCGTCCGGCAGGCCGAAGAGCGCGCCGGCCTGGGCGCCCGCGTAGCCGATCGCGATCGCCAGCACGACGTAGAGCACGAGGTCCTCGAGCACCGCGACGCCGAGCACGACGCGGGCGAAGCTCGTGTCGAGGATGCCGAGGTCGTGCATGATCCGCGAGATCACCGGGATGCTGGTGACGGCCATCGAGATGGCGAAGATGAGCAGGAACGACTTGCTGTTCCCGCTCGGGCCCCACATCCGGTGCAGGTTCGTGACCTGGAGGATCGCGATCCCCGCGACGAACGGGATCAGCATCCCGGAAAGGAAGACGGCGCCGACCGTGCGGCGCTCGTCGCGATGGAAGACGCGGCGGATCTCGACGCCGGTGATGAAGAGCAGCAGGAGCAGGCCGAGCTGGTTCACGGCGGCGAGCACCGTCGGGGTCGCGCCGGTGGTCGGGAAGAGCCAGGCCTGGGCGTGCGGGGCGACCTCCCCGAACAGGGTCGCGCCGAGCAGCAGGCCGCCCACCACCTCGCCGATCGCTCGCGGCTGGCGGAAGCGGACGAAGAGCGAGCCCATGCCGTGCGCCACCAGAAGCAGCGCCGCGAGGGCCATGAGGATATGGGCGATATCCGCCGTCTGAAGGGACATCTGCGCTCCTTGCCGCCAGGCGGGGCCCACACCCCGCGTCACCACGAGCGTACGAGGCGGTGAAGCACTGGACAACCCCCCGTTCGGGGGCGGTTTGGGTCAGCTCTGGCCGTGTGCGGGGGCGGCCGTGGCGGGAGCGGCCGCTGGGTCCTCCTGCCTTGCGGACTTCTGCGCCTCGGACAGCGCTCGACCGAGTGCGGGGATCCCGAAGGCGAACGGCAGCGCGGTCGCCAGCACGAGCAGCCGGACGAGCCAGTTCTGGTTGGAGGTGCTGGTCCCGCCGTAGGCGTAGATCAACGCGGCGCACACGACCGCAAGACCTAGGAGGAAGACCGGGAGGCGCGCCCGCGACCAGATCGCTGCGAGGCATCCGAGACCGAATCCGACGGCGCCCGCGACAACCAGCACGACCCAGGCATCGAGATCGACGTGGTAGGAGTGTCCGGTGTGGTGGTAGGCGAACGCGCAGGCCACGAAGGCGGCCCCAACGCCAATCCCCGTACAGATGAATCTGAACCACGTCGGCCCGTTCCCGAGCAGGAGCGCCGAAGCGATGACGACCGTACCGATCGCGATCGGCACCGCAATCGCCGCGAACGCGCTCGAGACGACGACCGTCAGGATCGCTGCCGCCATGAGGAGCAACGCGACGGTGAGACCGGCCGCTCTCTTCGAGAACCAGGAGCGCACGAACAGGTAGCTCCCGAGGGAGACGCCGCGCATCCACACGAACGGCGAACGGAGCAGGCGCGGCATCCCGGCGTTCGTCGCCAACAGCGTCGACAGCACGACCGCGGCCTGCGCCGCCAGGCGGGCGAACGCCGACGTCGCTCGCTCGTCCTCCACCTTCGCCGCCGCGCCATCCCATGCCGAGAACTGGTCGAGCGCGATATCGGGAGACACCTGCACGGGGTCCGGCAGTGGTCTGGGCGTATCCTTGCGCCACCCGGTCTCGCGGTCGGCTCTCGCCTCCTCCCACAGGGTCGGAAGCTCCTCGGTCACGATGCCGAGCTGGGCGCGAGCGGCGATCGCCGCCGCGCAGCGCTCATAGTCCTTGGCCGGACCGTCAAACGCGCGAACGAACTGCCGTTTCGCCTTGCGCGCGTCGTCCGCCGAGAGCGTGTCATCCCATAGTCGGACGAGCGTCGGCAGCATGTCCGAACGGTCCGGGAACGCGATGTCTGCGAGGTCGTCGGCGAGATGCGGGTTCGCGGCGCGCGCGTCGTCCATCCGCTCGGCGTCGAGCAGCACGTGGACGAGGTGCCAGGTGCCGTCGAGCCGGCCCCAGATCCAGTCGTTGACGCGCCACGACCGCTTCAGGAAGCCGCCGAAGTGGCCGAGCTGGAGCCCGGACAGCTTCTGGTCAGGCTTCGCGCGGTCGGCGATCCTGAGGGCGTTCGGACAGTCCGCGCTCATGCGAACGAGACCAAACGGCGGCATCGACCGGGCGAGCCCCGACGGGAGCGATTGGGAGATGACCTCGATGGCCTCCAGGCGCTTTCGCCACGACGCCTGGCCGTTCTCAGTCCGCGCAACCCGCTCGAGCTGGCCAACGATGCTCTCGACGATCGCATCGATCCGATCCGCATAGCCCTCGGCATACAACGTCGATGCATCCAGGTCGCCGGCCGGCGCCCGGCGGAGCGCAGTCGTGTAGTCGATGCCGAGCGATCTGATCTCCGAGATCGCCCGGCTCACGACCGCCCGCGCCTCCGTGATCTGCTCTCGTTCGCAGTGCTCGTGACAGCCGTGGAGCTTCGTTCGCAGCACGGCCAGGGCCCGCTGCGCGACCCGCTCCGCCGCGGCGATGCCATGCGGCCAGGACGCGTCGGGCGGCGCGGCCGCCGCGGGGTCGAGCGGCGCATCATGCAGCGGCGGGAAGGTTTGGTACGCCGACTCGGCCGCACCGTTCGGACCAAGTCCCGTGCCGGATGCGTTCCGACGCCGCGCGATCTCGGCGCCGGCCGCGGCCCGACGCCGCGCATGCTGCTTCGGGCCCAATGCCTTCGCGAGTGCCTCGAGACTCTGGGAGCTCGGCTGAAGGAGCAGCTCGGTGTTCGTGTCCACGCGTGTCCTCGCGAGGACGCCGAGGTTGGATATGCGATCGAAATCACGGTCAATGCCCTCGTCCCGCGGCAGGCTGGCGACGTTCATGAGGACGTCGCGCGCGTTCGGGTCAACCGCGGCCCCCTTCGGCGCCCGCTCGGCGTTGGGATACGGCACGATGTAGGCCAGGTAGCGCGTGACCCCCTCGTCCGCGGGCATCTGGGTGATCTGGTCGAGCACCGGGTCGAACGGCTCGTTGTCCAGAACCCCGCCGTCCATCGCGTACGTGTCGTGATCGAGCGTAAGCGACTTTCGCGGAATGTGCTTCTTCCGGAGAAGGGTCGGCTCGAACGCCATCGGGAAGGAGGCGGACGCGCGCGCGGCAAGGCCCATGAGGCTCCCGAGCTTCCCGAGGTCCTCCGGCGATCCTGCGAAGTCGTCACGGCCGAGCCATCGGTCGCGCACGAACCGGAACCGGAGCCGGTTGTCGAGGATGTCGAAATGCGTCCCGAGCGAGTCGGTGAAGCGGCGCTCGTTCGCACGGAAGGCGGTTGACGTCACGAACAGCCGGATCGTCGTCGCGTCTCGCCGCTCCTTTGCGATTGCCGAGGCGATCTTCTTCGGGGAGTGGGTGGTCACGGACGGCGAGCGGGTGGGAAGCGGCGTGGGCGGGGCCGTCCCCAGGATCGACCGGAACGCCGATTGCATGTGCGGAAGCATGTAATCGTCGCCGCGCAGCAAGGACGGCGGCTTCGAGTCGGTGATGGGACGCATGAGGCTGGCGAAGTCGCCGACCGACACCCAGAGGTCGCGCAGCGGGCGGTCTCCCGAGACGCGCAGCGGCCGGCGGGCGCCGATGGCAGCGCCCAGCGCGGCGCCGTTGATGCCCCCGGCGCTCGATCCCGCGATCACGTCAACGCGGAGCCCGGTGCGGAGCGCCGCGAGCAGCTCGTGATACACGCCGTGGGCAGCCGAGAACGTCGGCACGCACTCGTCGCGGAACTGCCAGCTCGACCTCCGCAGGTCGTCGATCTCGTGCGTGACGCCGCCCATCCACACGGCGAGGCTCACGCCGCCGTTCAGGACAAGCGCAAGTCGGATCTCGCGACCTGGGTCAGCGGCACCACCCATGCCCACCCCGCCTCCTTGGAGGACTGACGCACGCGAATCTGACAGAAGGGCACCGCTTGTGTCAAGCGGCTCGACCGAACTCGTCAGCAGGCTCAGCGCATGTTGCGATCGGCCAGCCGCTCGCCCAGCAGGGTGAACGCGCAGACCGTGACCACGATCAGCGCGCCGGCGTAGAGCGACTGCTCCGGGTGCCCGGCCAGGATGTTCTGCTCGCCGGCCGACACCATCACGCCCCAGTCCGCCGTCGGCGGCTGGACACCCAGGCCGAGGAACGACAGTCCGGCGAGGTCGATCATCACGTAGCCGAACGACACGGTCGCCTGGGCGACGATCAGCGGCACCAGATTGGGGGCGATGTGGCGTCCGCAGATGCGAAGGGCCGAGAAGCCCTGCACCTCGAGCGCCTGCACGTAGGCCAGCCGCCGCTCCCGGATCGCCGCGCCGCGCGTGACCCGGGCCAGGTAGGGCATGTGCGCGATCGCGAGCGCGATCACCGCCGATTTGAGGCCCGCGCCGAAGAACGCGATCACGAGGATCGCGAGCAGGATTCCGGGGAACGCGAAGAGCACGTCGAGGACGCGCGACACGCAACCGTCGACGAACCCGCCCCGCCAGGCCGCGAGCAGCGCGATCGGCACGCCGAGCGCCACCTCGAGGATGACGACGACGAGCGGCCCGACGAGGCTCGTCCGCGAGCCGGCGATCAGCCGCGAGAGCAGGTCGCGGCCCGTGTCGTCAGTGCCGAGCAGGTGCTGGGACGACGGCGCGGCGAACGGGTGCAGCAGGTCGATCGCGTTGGGGTCATGCGGCGTCAGCCAAGGCGCGAAGATCGCGACGAGCGCGAGAAACGCGATCACGAGGGCGCTGATGATGCCGACCGCGCCGATGCGCGGCAGCCATGTGAGGACGAGCCGGCGGCCGGCGGGCGCGACCGAGATGCCGGTCACGAGCTGCTCCCGCCGATCTCGATCCGGGGATCGATCACCGCGTAGAGGATGTCGACGATCGTGTTCACGACGATGAACGCCGCCACCAGGATGAGGCAGATCGCCTGCACGACCGGGATGTCCTTCTGGCCGACCGCCTCGACCAGATACGAGCCGAGACCATTCAGGGCGAAGGCGTTCTCGACCACGACGGTGCCCGCGATCAAGCTGGCGATGGTGAGGCCGGCGACCGTCGTGATCGGGATGAGGGCGTTTCGGAGGACATGCCGGCGGATGACGAGCCGCTCCGGGATGCCCCGGCCACGCGCGGTGTCGACGTGCTCACGGCGCAGCTCGTCGTTCGCCGCAGCTCTGGTGAGCCGGGCCACGTACGCCACCCCCGAGAGCGCGAGCGCCACCGCCGGCATCGTCATGTGCTTCAGCTCGTCGCTGAACCCCGATCCGGTGCCGAGCGCGGGCAGCCAGCCCAGCTGGAGCGTGAAGATCGAGATCAGGACGATCGCCGCGACGAAGGACGGCGTCGAGGTGCCGACGGCGGTCGCGCCCAGGATGACCGTGTCGGTGTGCCCCTTGCGAAGCGCCGAGACCACGCCGAGGGCGACGCCGACGAGCAGGATCAACACCGCCGAGTAGACGACCAGGAAGACCGTCGTCCCGATCCGCGGCTCGATCAGCTGCGACACCTGCTGGCGGAACACGATCGAGCGGCCGAAGTCGCCGTGCAGCACGCCGGTCAGCCAGTCCCAGTAGCGGACCAGGAACGGCTTGTCGAAGCCGTACTCGTGGCTGATCGCGCGCAGGGTCGCCGGCGGCAGCGGGCGGCCGCCCGTGACCGCGTCGAGCGGGCTCCCAGGAGCCAGGTACACCGCGCCGTAGACGATGAAGCTCGTCGCGAACAGGGTCGCCACGAGCGCGGCGAGCCTGCGGGCGATGAACACGCCGAAGGACACCGGTCAGGCGGCTCCGACGTCCCGCGCCCAGGGGTAGTAGAGGTAGCAGAACGAGGCCGGCGCCCCGGTGACGCGCGAGCTCATGAACAGCGGCACCGCCGGGGAGACGAGCGGCAGGTTGGCCGGCTGCTGCGCGAGCACGCTCTGGGCCTTGATGATGAGCGCGGCCCGCTTGTTGTCGTCCGATTCCCCGATCGCCTGGTCGAGGGGCTTCGTAACGGCCGGGTTGTCGTAGTCGTTGAAGTTGTACGAGACGGCCGCGTCCGGCGGCTGGGGCGTCACCGTGGCGTAGAGCGTCTCCAGCGGCTCGGGGATGTCAGCGTAGTTCTCCGAGACGAACAGGTCGATGCCCTTGCGCGCGTCGGACGAGAAGAACAGGTCGCCGTAGTCGTTCGGGTTGATCGCCTTGATCTGAATGTTGAGGCCGATCTTCTTGCCCGCGTCCTGGATGATCGACGCGATGTTGATGTAGCGCTGGAACGAGGCGCGGGTGGCGATCACGACCGTCCCGCTGGTGTCGCCCTTGGCGGCGAGCTTCTTGGCGCCCGCGACGTCGACCTTCGGCGGCGGGAGCTTCGCGTAGGCGGCCGCGGCCTGCGCGCGCGCGTAGCCCCACTGGCCGAGCGGGATCTGCGTGTTCGGGAGCGGCGTCGCGGCGCCGTTGTAGACGGTCTGCGCGAGCGCCTTGCGGTCGATCGCCATGAGCAGCGCCTTGCGGATGTTGATGTCCGCCATCGGGCCGGTCGTGGTTGCGACGTAGATGACGGTGAAGATCATGCTCTTGCCCAGGTAGAGCTTCCCGGCCGATGTCGAGCGCAGCTGGTTGAGGCCGCTGTAGGGGGTGTGGTACGCGCCGTCGATCTCCCCGCTCAGGAGCCCGGTGGTCATCGTGGACTCCTCCGGGATAAAGCTGAACTGGATCGCCTTCGTCATGGGCGCGTGGGCCGTGTCCCAGTAGGCGTCGTTGCGCTCGAGGGCGATGTTCGCGCCCTGGTTCCAGCCCGCGAACTTGAAGGGCCCCGTGCCGACGGGTCCCGCCGCGGGCGTCCCGTAGTTCTTGCCCTTCGCCTTGATGTACGCCTCCGGCCCCACGCCGCCGGCCGGCGTCGACATCAGCCCCGGGAAGGTGACGTCGGCCTTCTTCATCCGCACCGTGACCTCCCAGGCCCCGGTCTGGTCGACGCTCTTCACGTTCGTGAACGCGAAGAACCAGTACGAGTTCGGGTTCTGGTTCCGCTTCAGGCTGTAGACGACGTCGGCGGTCGTCATCGGGGTGCCGTCGTGGAACTTCACGCCCTGGCGGATCGTGTACACGTGGGTGAGATCGTCCGCGAGCTTGTACGACTCGGCCAGCGACGGCTCGATCTCGAACTGGGGCGTGAGCCGCATCAGCGCCTCGGTCACGTTCGTGACGACCGTGTTCTCCTCGTAGTTGTACGAGTAGATCCAGTCGAGCGAGGACGGCTCGTAGAAGAGCCCCCACTTCAGCTGGGCCAGCTCGCCGCTCGGCGCCGGCGTGGTGACGTCAGTGCCGATCTGGGTGACGCCGGCCGCGCCCGAGACCACGGACGTCGAGTTCGACGTGTTGCCGCACGCGGCGGCGATCGCCGCGATCGTCGGCACGGTCAGTCCGAGGGCGGCCCCCCGCCGGAACAGGTCGGACCGGGACAGGCCGTCCCGGGTCAGCTCCTCGTACAGGTCGAAGCGGTCCTCAGTCATCGTCCTCCCCCGTCTTCTCGACTCGTGACTGGCCGGCGTCGTCGGCCCCCATCACCAGGCTCGCGACGCCACGGATGTGATCGGTCATCGCCCGCTCCGCCGTCTCCGCGTCGCCCGCCTCGATCGCGGCGAGGATGGCGCGATGGGCGTCGCGTGAGAGCCGCCGCCGCTCGGGCGTCTGCAGGTTGCGGCGGCGGGTCTGGTTCAGCACCTCCATCGACGTCTCGACGAGCTTCACCAGCACGTGGTTTCGGGTGGCGAGCGCGATCGCGTGATGGAACTGGGCATCGAGATCGGCCGCCCGTTCGGGATCCGCCTCCGACTCGAGCTGGGCCGTGATCCGCTGCAGCCGCTGCACGTCGGCGGCCGTCGCCCGCTCGGCGGCGCGGGCGGCGATCGGCGGCTCGAGCGCCTCGCGGAAGTCGAGCAGCTCGGCCACCTCGCGGGCGTTCTGGGTCAGGTAGCCGATGATCGCGCCGGTGAACTCCGACCGGTACGGCCCCCGCACCTCGGTGCCACGGCCCTGGCGGCGGGACACGAGCCCTTTCAGCGCCAGCTCGTGGATCGCCTCGCGGACGAGGCCACGCGACACGCCGAGCAGCTGGGCCAGCTCGCGCTCCGGCGGCAGCTTCCGCCCGGGCGCCAGCTCGCCCGACACGATCATCGCCTCGAGGCGCGCGGCGACCGACTCGGACAGGCGCACGGCCCGTGGGCTGAGCGCGCCCCAGTCGACCGCCGGAGCGGGGTTCTCGGCCCCGCTCACCTTGTGCGACTATGGTAGGGTTGCCGCAATGGTCGGACCATCCGACCGCGAACGTATCACCGACGTTCGCCCGCGTCAACCGTCATCATCACGTCCGTGACGAAGCTCCCCGAACCGCTGCTCGAGCTCATCCGTCCGGACGAGGCGCGGCCCGCGCTCGTGTGTCCCGACGACGGCGAGCGCGTCACCCACACCGAGCTGCGCGAGCGGGCGGCGGCGATCGCCGGCCGGCTGCGCGCGGCCGGGGTCGAGCGCGGCGGACGGGTGGCCATCGTGCTGCCGAACGGCCCCGAGATCGTCGAGGTGCTGCTCGGCGTGGCCGCGGCCGGCGCCGCGGCGGCCCCGCTCAACCCGGCCTACACGGAGCCGGAGTACCGCTTCTACCTCGACGACCTGGCGCCGCAGCTGCTCGTGGTCGGCGCCGGGGCGGCCCCCGTTGCCCGGGCAGCGGCGGATTCGATCCCGGTCATCGAGGTCGCGCCGCGCCCGGGCGCCGAGCCGCTGCTCACGCGAGACGGCGCCGAGCTTCCCGCCGACCGCGACGGCGCCGACGGCGCCGCGGACGACGTCGCCCTCCTGCTGCACACCAGCGGAACGACCTCCCGGCCCAAGCAGGTGCCGCTCCTGCAGCGCAACCTGACGTCCCAGGCCCGCTCGATCGCCGCCCACTACGCGCTCTCCGCCGACGACGTGTCGTACTGCGCGATGCCGCTCTTCCACGTCCACGGCCTGGTCGCCTCGACGCTCGCCCAGCTCGCTGCCGGCGGCACCGTCATCGTGCCCCGCCGGTTCAGCCCCCGCCGCTTCTGGGGCCAGGCCGAGACACATGGCGTGACCTGGGTGTCGGCCGGGCCGACCCTGCACCAGATGATCCTCGACCAGCCCGGCACCGCGCCCGGCACGCTGCGCTTCACCCGCTCGTGCAGCTCGGCGCTCTCGCCGCGGCTGATGCGCGACGCCGAGGCCCGCTACGGCGTGCCCATGATCGAGGCGTACGGGATGACCGAGGCGGGCCACCAGATGACCTCGAACCCGCTCCCGCCCGCCGCCCGGCTGGAGGGGTCGGTGGGGGTCTCCGCCGGGGCCGAGATCCGGGTGGTCGACACGGAGGGCCGCGACGTCGCCCCGGGGGCGGCCGGCGAGGTGGCCATCCGCGGGCCGGGCGTCACCCCCGGCTACCTGAACAACGAGCGGGCGAACGCGGAGGCGTTCTTCGACGGCTGGTTCCGCACGGGCGACGAGGGCACCCTCGAGGACGGCTATCTGCGCCTGCGCGGCCGCCTCAAGGAGATGATCATCCGCGGCGGCGAGAACATCTCCCCGCACGAGATCGAGGCCGTGCTGCTCGCCCACCCCGATGTCGGCGAGGCGGTCGTCTTCGGCGTCGACGACGACAAGTACGGCCAAACCGTGGCCGCCGCGGTCGTCCTCACCGGCTCGGCCGGCCCAGATGAGCTGCGGAGCCACGCGCGCAAGTCGCTGGCGGCGTTCAAGGTGCCGGACGCCATCCACGTGCTCTCCGAGATCCCGAAGACGCCGACGGGCAAGGTGCAGCGCTCGCGGATGCCCGCACACCTGGCGGACGGAAGCTCGTGAGGTTCGCGGTGCTCGGCGCGGGGGCGGTGGGCGCCTACGTCGGCGCGGCGCTCGATCGCGGCGGCGCGGACGTCGTCCTGATCGCCCGTGGCCCGCACCTGCGAGCGCTGGTCGATCGCGGCGTGCGCGTGGAGAGCCCGCGCGGCGACTTCGAGGCCCACCCCGAGGCCACGGACGACGTCGGGGCGATCGCCGACGCGGATGTCGTCGTCCTCGGGCTGAAGTCGTACGGGGTGCCGGAGATGGCGCCCCGGATCGGCGAGCTGCTGCGGCCCGGCGCCGCCGTCGTGTTCGCCCAGAACGGCATCCCCTGGTGGTACTTCCAGGGCGTCGCCGGCGACCTTCGCGGGCGCACGCTCGAGAGCGTCGACCCGGGCGCCGTCGTCACCCGGTCGATCGCGCCCGAACACGTCGTCGGCTGCGTCGTCTACTGCGCCACCGAGATCGTGGCGCCCGGCGTCATCCGCCACATCGAGGGCACGCGGTTCACGATCGGGACGCCCGGCGGGGAGCGCACGGACACCTGCCGTGCGATCTCGGAGGCGTTCGTCGGCGGCGGCCTCAAGTGCCCCGTCGAGGACGACCTGCGCCCCCAGATCTGGCTGAAGCTGGTCGGGAACGCGGCGTTCAACCCGCTCACCACGGTGACGCGAGCCACGCTCGGCGGCCTCGGCAGCTCGAAGTCGGCCACGGCCTTCGCCCGCACCGTGATGGAGGAGTGCGCGGCGGTCGCCACTGCGCTCGGAATCGAGCTGCCGGTGTCGCTCGACCGCCGGCTCGAGGCCGGCCTCGCCGTAGGCGACCACCGCACGTCCATGCTGCAGGACTGGGAGGCGGGTAAGCCGCTCGAGACGGCCTGCATGACCGGCGCCGTCGTCGAGATCGCCGACATGGTCGGCGTCCCCGTGCCCAACACCCGAGCGCTGCACGAGCTCACAAACGCCGTCGAGGAGCTGCGCGATGCCTGATCCCGCCCACGGCGGCGCCTACGCCGTCGCCTCCCCCCACGCCGACGCGACCGAGGCCGGCCGGGCCGCCTTCGCCGCCGGCGGAAACGCCGTCGACGCCGCCCTGGCCGCCGCGTGCGCCCTCACCGTCGTCTACCCGCACATGTGCGCTGTGGGCGGCGACATCATGGCGCTCGTCCACGACGGCCAGGCCCATGCGATCAACGCCAGCGGTCGCGCGCCGGCCGCCGCGCCCGCGGGCGGCGAGGTGGCCGAGCGCGGCGTCCACACGATCACCGTGCCCGGCGCCGTCTCGGCGTGGCACACCCTGTCCGAGCGCTGGGGCTCGCGCCCCGCGGCGGCCGCGATCGAGGTGGCGGCGGAGCTGGCCGAGCGCGGCGTCCCGGTGGCCCGCTCGCTGGCCGGCGCGCTGGCCGACGAGGCGAAGCTCGTGGCCGCCGATCCGGGCATGCGCCGGGTCTTCTCGAACGAGGGGAGGGTGCTGCGGATGGGCGACACGCTGGTCCAGCCGGCACTGGCCGCGACCCTGCGGCGGCTGGCCGCGAACGGCGCCGACGAGCTCTATCGCGGCGAGACCGGCGAGCGCCTGGTGGCGGGCCTGGCGGCCCTGGGCTGCCTCCTCACCACGGCCGATCTCGCCGCCCACCGGGCGGACGTCGAGCCGTCTCTCCACCTCACGCTCGGCGGCCTCGAGCTGCATACGATGGGTGCGAACTCGCAGGGCTTCTGCCTGCCGCAGATCCTGGCGACCGTCGCTCACCTCGAGCTCGACGATCCGCTCGGCGCCGGCGCGCCGATGCTGGCGGCGATCTTCCGCGAGTCGGCCCGCGACCGCGACACCCACCTCGCCGACCCGGCCGCGATGCCCCGCCCCGTCGAGGCGCTGCTGACACCGGAGCACATCGCCGACGTGGCGAGGCGAGCGGCCGCCTCGGCGGCGCGGGCCGAGATGACGACGCCGGCGCACGGAGACACGATCGCGGTCGTCGCGGCCGACGCGACCGGCCTTTCGGTGTCGCTGATCCAGAGCATCTTCTCGGGCTTCGGATCGGGCGTGCTCGAGCCCGAGACCGGCATCCTGCTCCACAACCGCGGTGCCTGCTTCTCGTCCGACCCGGCCAGCCCGAACGCGCTCGGCCCGGGCAAGCGCCCGCTGCACACGCTGATGCCGCTGATCGGGACGACCGATGGACGGCCGACCTGGGTGGCGGGGACGATGGGCGGGCGCGCCCAGGCCCAGATCCACGCGCAAATGCTGCTACGGCGGCAGGCGGGCGGCGACGTCGTCACGGCCGTGTCCGCGCCGCGCATGATCGTCGGCGACCTCGAGGCCGGCGGCCGCGACGTCGCCGTCGAGGAGGACTTCGCTTCGGCCCGCGACGCGTTCGCGCGGGCAGGCGTCGAGCCCGCGGTGATGCCGCGCCTGAGCGAGGCCGCCGGGCACGCGCACGCGATCGTGCCGACCGGAGACGGGTCGTTCGAGGCGGCGTCGGACCCGCGCAGCGACGGGGCGGCGGTCTGCTCGTGAGCGCCGCGCCCGCCGTGGCCGATCCCCTGCTCGACGTCTCCGGCCTGCACGTCGAGCTCATGATCGACGGCGTGCTGCGGCCGGTGATCCACGACGTGTCCCTGCAGATCCGGGCGGGCGAGGCAGTCGGCCTGGTGGGCGAGTCCGGCTCGGGCAAGTCGATGACCGCGCGGGCGATCGCGCGGCTGCTGCCGGCGGGCGCCGTCGTCGACGGCAGCATCTCCTTCGGCGGGCGCAAGGTGCTCGAGCTCGGCCCGCGCGAGCTGCGCGGCTACCGCACCGACGGGATCGCGATGATCTTCCAGGACCCGCGCGCGCACACGAACCCCGTGCGCCGGATCGGCGACTTCCTCACCGAGACGCTGCGGACGTCGAAGGGCGTCCGCGAGGACGAGGCCAAGCGGAGGGCGGTGGCGACGCTCGCCGAGGTCGGGATCGAGGACGGCGCCCGGCGGCTGCGCCAGTTCCCGCACGAGCTCTCCGGCGGCATGCTGCAGCGGGTGATGATCGCGGCCGCGCTGCTCTCCGAGCCGCAGCTCCTGCTCGCCGACGAGCCGACCACGGCCCTCGACGTCACCACCCAGTCCGAGGTGATGGCGATCCTCGACGACCTACGCCGCGAGCGCGGCCTGGCGATGCTCTTCATCACCCACGACCTCGAGCTGGCCGGCGCCATCTGCGACCGCACCTGCGTCATGTACGCCGGCTCGATCGTCGAGCAGCAGTCGAGCGCCGGCCTGAACACCGACCCCCTCCACCCCTACACCGCCGCGCTCCTGGCGGCGCGGCCGCGCCTCGACGCCACCGCCGAACGCCTGGCTGCGATCGCCGGCCGGCCGCGCTCGGCATTCGAGGCGCCGGAGGGATGCGCCTTCGCCGACCGCTGCCCGTACCGCGAACCGCAGTGCACGGCGGAGCAGCAGGTGCTGCGGCCCCTGGGGACGAGCCTCGTGCGCTGCCGCCGCGCCGAAGAGGTGCACCCCGAGCTGCGGGCGCTGAGCGAGAAGGCGGGCGCCCGTGGGTAACGGCGCCGTCCTCGAGGTGGAACGGCTGCGCAAGGTGTTCCGGGTGCGCGGCGCCGGCCGCGGCGAGGAGATCGTGGCCGTCGACGACGTCAGCTTCACCGTCGCGGAGGGCGAGTCGCTGGCGGTCGTGGGCGAGTCCGGCTCGGGCAAGACGACGCTCGCGCGGATGCTGGTCGGCCTCGAGACGCCCACCTCCGGACGCATCGCGGTCGCGGGCGCCGACCGCAGCTCCCCGGCCCGCAGGGCGGCCGAGCGGCGCCGGCGCGGCCGCGAGACCCAGATCGTGTTCCAGGATCCGTACAGCTCGCTCGATCCCCGCCAGACGCCGGCGTCGTGCATCGACGAGGTGCTGCGCCTGCACTTCGACCGCACCGCCGACGAGCGCGCCGCCCGGGTGGCCGAGCTGGGAGACCAGGTCGGCCTGGACGACCGCCAGCTGAACGCCCTGCCAGGCGCGCTGTCCGGCGGCCAGCGCCAGCGGGTGGCGATCGCCCGTGCGCTCGCCGCCGAGCCGCGCGTGCTCCTGCTCGACGAGGCGGTCGCGTCGCTCGACGTGTCGATCCAGGCCCAGATCCTGAACCTGCTCGCGGACATCCGCGCGGCGACCGGGATCAGCTACGTCCTGATCAGCCACGACCTGGCCGTCGTGCGCCAGATCACGGACACGACGATCGTCATGCAGCGCGGTGTCGCCGTCGAACACGGTACGACTACCGACATCCTCGACGCGCCCAAGCATCCGTACACGCAGCTCCTGCGCGGGAGCGTGCCCGGTCCCGGGTGGAAGCCCGTGCGCCGCAGCCGGAACGGCGGTGCCTGACCTTCGATGAGCGGGATGAGTGTGGCGGACCTCGAGGCGCGCTACCGCGCGCGCAGCCTGTGGCTCGACGGGATCGAGTCGTCGCTCGCGCCGCGGCCGCCGCTGCCCGGCGACGTCGATTGCGACGTCGCGATCGTCGGCGCCGGCTTCACCGGCCTGTGGGCCGCCTACCACCTGGCCCGCGCCCAGCCGGACCTGCGGATCGTCGTCTGCGAGCGCGAGATCGCCGGCTTCGGCCCGTCGGGCCGGAACGGCGGGTGGGTGTCGGGCGGCCTGATCGGGAGCGCCGACACGTATGCGCGCGAGTCCGGCCCCGACGCCGTCCTGCGGGCCTACCGGGAGACGTACGCGGCCGTCGACCACGTCGGCGAGGCCGTCGCGCGCGAGGGCATCGACTGCGGGTTCCGCAAGGGCGGCTCGCTGTTCGTGGCGACGACCCTGCCGCAGCTGGCCCGGCTGCGGGCACGGCAGCACGAGCTCGACGCGGTCGGGCTCGGCGAGGAGGACTCGCGCGTGCTCGGCCCCGCCGAGGCGAACGCCGTCATCGGCGTCGCCGGCTGCCTGGAGGCGGCCTACTCGCCGCACTGCGCCCGCATCGACCCGGCCCGGCTCGTCCGCGGCCTGGCCGAGGCCTGCGAGCGGCTCGGCGTCACGATCCACGAGCGTACGCCGGTCACCGAGCTCGGCCCGCGCCGGCTGGGCACGCCGCACGGCAGCGTCAAGGCCGACGTCGTCCTGCAGGCCACCGAGTCCTACTCCGTGCAGCTCCCGCGCCAGCACCTGCGCTACCTGCCGCTCTACTCGCTCATGATCGCCACCGAGCCACTGCCGCAGCACGTGTGGGACGAGATCGGCTGGACCGACGGCGCCGTCGTCAGCGACATGCGCCACCTCTTCTTCTACGCGCAGCGCACCCGCGACGGCCGGATCGCGATCGGCGGCCGCGGCGCGCCCTACCGGCTGAGCCGGCCGATCGACGACGAGAACGAGCGCAACGCCGAGGTGCGGGGGCGACTCGAGCGGGTGATCCGGCGCCACTTCCCGGCTGCCGCGTCCGCCAGGATCACGCACCACTGGGGCGGCCCTCTGGGCGTCCCCCGGGACTGGTCGATGGCGGTGCACTTCGACCGCGAGTCCGGGTTCGGCTGGGCGGGCGGCTACGCCGGCCATGGCGTGGTCGCCGCAAACATCGCCGGGCGCACGCTGGCAGACCTCGTGCTCGGCCGCGACACCGACCTCGTGCACCTGCCCTGGGTGGGCCACCGCAGCCGCCGCTGGGAGCCGGAGCCGCTGCGGTTCGTCGCCTCGCGCGCGATCGTGCGCATCCTGGGCAGCGCCGACCGCAGCGAGGACGCGACCGGCAAGCCCGCCCGGCGCACGCGCCTGCTCGCGCCGGTGCTCCCGCCGCACTAGAACATACAGATCAATCCAGATTGATGTATCCTCGTCGGGTGCGGCCGGTTCCCGACCAGCCCCCGGAGCTCTTTCGCCTGGCCGGCGATCCGGTGCGATGGGCGCTGGTGCGCGAGCTGGGCCGGAGCGACCGTCGCGTGCGCGAGCTGACCGCGGCCGTGCAGCTGCCACAGAACCTCGTCTCCTACCACCTCGGCAAGCTCCGCGCCGCGGGCGTCGTGGCCTCGCGGCGCAGCAGCGCCGACGGCCGCGACACCTACTACCACCTCGATCTCGACCGCTGCCGTGAGCTTCTGGCCGAAGCCGGGGTGGCGCTGCATCCCGGGCTACCGGGTCGCCCCGACCGGCCGGCGACCGCGGGCCCGGCCGCGCAGCGCGTCCTGTTCCTGTGCACCGGCAACAGCGCCCGCTCGCAGATGGCGGAGGCGCTGCTCGAGGAGCTCTCGGGCTCGACCGTCGATGGCGACAGCGCGGGCAGCCGCCCCAAACCCCTCAACCCGAGCGCGGTGCGCGTGATGGCGGCTCGCGGCATCGACATCTCCGGCCGCCCCTCGAAGCACCTCGACGCGTTCGCAGAGACGCGGTTCGACTACGTGATCAGCCTGTGCGACCGCGTGCGCGAGGTGTGCCCCGACTTTCTCGGCGGACCGCGGACGATCCACTGGAGCATCCCCGATCCCGCCACCGAGCCGGTCGATCCACGCGAGCCCGACGCCGCCTACGAGCGGACCGCCCGCGAGCTCGAGACGCGCATCCGATTCCTGCTCGACGAGCTCCGAACCGACCCCATCTCACCGGAGGTGACGCAGCAATGAGCGAGGAGACCGTGAACGTCCGCTACATGGTCGACGACGTCGAGGAGGCCGTCGGCTTCTACACGACCCTGTTCGGCTTCGAGGTGATCTCGGAAGCCCTGCCCGCGTTCGCCGACGTCCGCCGCGGCGCGCTTCGGCTCCTGCTGAGCGGCCCCAGGAGCTCGGCCGGCCGGCCAATGCCGGACGGTCGCACTCCGACGGCGGGTGGATGGAACCGCATCCACTTCGTCGTCGCCGACATCGACGCCGAGGTCGCCCGGCTGCGCCAGGCCGGCGTCGCGTTCCGAAACGACGTCATCACCGGACCGGGCGGCTCGCAGATCGTGCTCGACGACCCGGCCGGCAACCCCATAGAGCTCTTCCAGCCGGCCGCCTCCTCGCCGCCCACCCCGTGACGGACGCGACCGCCGCCCTCGACGTCGGAACGGCCGAGCCGGGGCTCTTGACCATCGCTCGCGAATGGGGTCGGATCGGCTGCATCGGCTTCGGCGGGCCTCCGGCGCATATCGCGCTCCTGCGCCAGCTGTGCGTGGAACGGCGGCGGTGGATCGACGCGCCGGAGTTCGAGGACGCGATCGCCGCCTGCAACCTGCTCCCGGGGCCGGCGTCGACCCAGCTCGCGATCTTCTGCGCCTGGCGGCTGCGGGGACGGCCCGGCGCGCTCGTCGGCGGCGCGTGCTTCATCGTCCCGGGCCTCGTCGTCATCCTCGCGCTGGCGGCGCTCTTCCTGCAGGGCTCTCCGCCCACCTGGGTCACGGGCGCGGGGGCGGGTGCCGGGGCCGCCGTCGCGGCGGTCGCCGTGCAGGCCGGCTGGAGCCTCCTGCCCGACAGCCGCCGACGCAGCCCGAGCAGGCGGCGGTGGGCCGCCTACCTGGCGGCCGGCGCCGTGTCCGCCGCCACGCTCGGGCCGTGGCTCGTCCTCGTCCTGCTGGGATGCGGCCTCGTCGAGCTCGCACTCCGCCACCTGCGCCGGCAGGGCGGCATCGCCTCGATCGTCCCCCTCCCTCTGCTGGCGGCTGCATCCGCAACCTCCGGGGGGCTGCTCGGGCTGGCGTGGGTCGCGATCAAGGTCGGTGCCCTCTCCTACGGCGGCGGGTTCGTGATCATCCCGCTGATGCAGGCCGACGCGGTCGACCACTACCACTGGATGACGAGCGGCCAGTTCCTGAACGCGGTCGCGCTCGGCCAGGTGACGCCCGGCCCCGTCGTGCAGACCGTCGCGGTCGTCGGCTACGCGGCCGCGGGCGTCCGCGGCGGCCTGCTCGCCTCGCTGATCGCCTTCTCGCCGTCGTTCGCGTTCATCATGCTCGGCGCATCCCGCTTCGACCGGCTGCGGGCGGACGCGAACGCGAAGAGCTTCCTGAACGGCGCCGGCCCTGCGGCGATCGGCGCGATCCTGGGCACCGCGGTTCCCCTCGCAGGATCCCTCGCGGAGACCTGGCAGTACGCCGTCCTCGCCGGCGCAGCCCTGGTCCTCTTCGTCCTGCGCCGCGGGGTCGTCATGACGCTCCTGCTCGCGGGCGCCGTCGGCGCGGTCGCCGGGTTCGCCGGCGGGCCGCTGCCGCACTGAGGAGATCCTCGGAGTCAGATCAGCGAAGGTGCGGGCGAGAGGACTCGAACCTCCACGGCCAGGGCCACCGGCTCCTAAGGCCGGCGCGTCTACCAGTTCCGCCACGCCCGCGCGTGCGCGAAGTATCCTACGGACGCAACGCGGTGGCCGTAGCTCAGCTGGTGGTAGCCCCTGGTTGTGGTCCAGGAGGTCGCGGGTTCGAGTCCCGCCGGTCACCCTCGCAAGGCGAGCTCCAAGCCCGCGGGCTCCGGAACAGGGAGCCATGAGCAGCCAGAGCCGAACACTGGACGCAGCCGCCGGCCGCGTTCGCCGGTCTACTACGTCCAGGTGCGGCGCGAGTCGCATCCGTGTCGCAATGGGTGGCGGTGGACGTCGCCGAGGACGAGCGCGAGGCCGCGCGGATCGCCACGCTCGCGGTGCGTGCGCTTGCCGAGCCGGTGCCCGTCCGCGTCATCGGCACGGCGGAGCTCCTGCGCGACGGCGGCCAGGACGCGATCCACCTCGCCGCGGTCGATCTGTGGGCGACGGCGGGCGGCGGGGCGAGCGCGAGCGG
>Ga0075425_100002408_pt1 | contig 18759 bp, 12 predicted proteins | sample SoiMethybrSBSTD4_FD_75300 | JGI IMG/M metagenome (GOLD analysis project Ga0075425, IMG submission 75300) | Bulk soil microbial communities from a Populus tree surrounding site in Tennessee, USA - Soil MetaG P. TD hybrid SBSTD4 | ecosystem: Environmental > Terrestrial > Soil > Tree plantation... | reverse complement strand
CGATCCGCCTGAGCGTCCCCGATCCCTACGCCCCCTTCGCGGAAGGCGGGTTCCCCACGGCGTCCGGGAAATGCGAGCTCTACTCCGAAAAGGTCGCGCAGGAGGGACTCGATCCCGTGCCGCACTACATCCCGCCCCGCGAGACGCCGAGGAGCGCGCCCGAGCGCGCCCGCCGCTACCCGCTGGCCTTCATCTCGCCGCCCGCGCATCACTTCCTGAACTCGACGTTCTCCGCGCAGCCCACATTGATGCGGCGGGAGAGCGAGCCGATCGTGTTCGTCCACCCGGAGGACGCGGCGCCGCGCGGGATCGAGGACGGCCAGGCCGTGCGCGTCTTCAACGACCGCGGCTCGTTCGTGGCCCGGGCCGAGGTCTCGGACGCGGCGCGGCCGGGCGTCGCCGTCGGCCTGTCCATCTGGTGGCCGAAGCTCTCGCCCGGCGGCCGCAACGCGAACGCGGTGACCAGCCAGGAGCTGACGGACATGGGGGGCGGGGCCACCTTCTACGATTGCCTGGTCGAGGTCGAGGCCGCGCCGCCGGCATGACGCCGCTCGTGGCCGGGATCTTCATGGCCTCCGCCGTGGTCACGCTCCTGCACTGGCTCCGCGTGCACGACCGCCGCCTGCTCCCGCTGATGGGCTTCTTCCTGATGATGGGGGCGGCGGAATCGCTGGAGTGGTGGCATTACTGGCGCTCCGCATTCCAGGTGCTGGGCGCGGCCTGCGGCCTGTCCCTCCTGCCCATGCTGGACCGCCGCCAGGGGCAGCGGGGGCCCGAAGACGCGGCCTCGTCCCGGTCCTGAGCGCGCGATGAGCCCGGCCCGGCGTCCACCGGCGCGGCTGCTCTACGCCGCCTCCGAGACCGACGCGGACATCCTCTATCCGACGGGCTTCTTCGCTCCCGATCCCTTCCTGTTCATCCAGGCCGGACGCCGCCGCGTCCTCGTCATGAGCGACCTCGAGATGGACCGCGCGCGGGCCCAGGCGCATGTGGACGAGGTGCGCTCGTGGTCCTCCTACGCGAAGGCGGAGGAGGCGGCGGGCGGGACGGCGACGCCGGCGGCGGTGATCGGGCGCGCCTTGCGCGCGCTGGGCCTCCGCCGGGTGGAGGTGCCCCGCAGCTTCTCGCTGGGACTGGCCATGGACCTCGACGCGAGGGGAATCCGCCTGGAGACGGGGCCCGATCCCTTCTGGCCCCAGCGCGAGGTGAAACGGCCGGACGAGATCCGCGCGATCACGGCCGCGCTGCGCGCGGCGGAGGCGGGACTGGAGGCGGGCCTGGCCGCCCTGCGCGCCACCCGCATCGGGCGCGACGGCTGGCTGCGCCACCACGGACGGCGCTTCACCGCCGAGGACCTGCGCGCGGCCGTCAACGCGCGGATCATGGCCCTCGGCTGCGTGCCCGCGCACACGATCTGCGCGCCCGGCGACCAGGCCGTCGATCCGCACGAGGAGGGCCACGGACCCATCCGCGCGCACACGCCGATCGTGATGGACATCTTCCCGCGCTCGGAGAAGACGGGCTATTTCGGAGACCTCACGCGGACGGTCGTGCGCGGCCGCGCCTCCGCGCGCCTGCAGGAGGTCTACGCGCTCGTGAACGAGGGCGTGCGCCTGGGGCACCGCCGGGTGAAGCCGGGTGCGCGCGGGGCGGCCATCCATCGCGAGATCCAGGACCTGTTCACCGCGCGCGGCTTCCCGACGGGGATGCGCGACGGGCGCATGCAGGGGTTCTTCCACGGCACCGGCCACGGCCTCGGCCTGCAGATCCACGAGCCGCCGTCGATCTCGCCGCGGAAGTCCGTGCTGCGCGCCGGCCACGTGGTGACGGTGGAGCCGGGTCTCTACTACCTCGGTCTCGGCGGCGTGCGCATCGAAGACGTGGCCCTCGTGACCGGGACCGGCTCGCGCAACCTGACGCGCGTCCCGAAAGTGCTCGAACTCTAGAACAGCCGAACGCAGAGCAAGGGGCGCTGCGCAGCAGCGGCGCGTTGCGAGGGGGGTTTCAGGGGGGGCGCGAACACCCACCGTGATGATGTGTGAGTGCCCCCCCTGACTAAATAAGCGAGATACGCGGCGCGGCCGCGCTCTGCGGATCAAGTCTCAAGCCGGGTGGGCGCGTTGAGCGGTCCGGAACCCGTAGATCGCCAGGGCCGACACCACCAGCAGCGCCGCCACCATTCCGTCCGACGCCCAGTGGCCCAGTGACGGCGGCACGGGCATCGCGCTCAGCAGCGTGGCCACGAACAGGGCGACCACCGTCACCAGGACACTCTGGCGCAGGACGAGATACAGGGGAAGGCCGACGCCCAGGATGTTGAGGACCAGAGCGGCGGCGAAGGGCAGGGGCGACTGGATCGTCGACTGCAGGCTCAGCGTCACCATGAACGCGACCGCGGCCAGGGAGTCGCGGCGCAGGACGAGCCGGAAGACCATCAGGATGAGCACGAGGAACATGGCATACCCGAGCGTGCCCACCGCGATGCCCTCCAGGCTCGTCAGCACGTAGCGCAGACCCAGTGTGACGTCCAGGGCCTCGGCGCCGTAGGGCGGCAGCGGCGGCAGGGAGAACCACCGCAGCACGATGGTCCGGACGGTAGGGATGGCCATCGCGCCCAGGGCCCCCACCGCCGTGCCCAGCAGCACGTCGCGTCCGACGAGGGGATCCCTCCAGCGGCCGGTGAGGAGCCGGGTCCAGGAGACGAGCATGTCCGGCCAATGCCGCCGGATGTACGGCTCGATGGCGAGATACAGGATCCACACGACCGCGGCCAGGAGGAGGCACACGCCGAGGCCGCGAATGATCAGCATCAGCTCGCCACCCATCTCGGCCACGTGATGGCCTCCCAGCAGCCAGCCGAAGAGCTCGGCGGTCAGCGCGAGCGCGGCCAGCCGCCGCGCTCCCGTCCGATCGCCCCGCCCGAGGCGCAGGTTGTGGCGTGCGAGCAGGAGGGCGGTGGCGGTCACGATGACGATGATCGCGAGCGCGACGCGGCTGGCCGCGGTCTGACCCGGCCGGAGAGGTGCGGCCTCCATGCGCTCGGGCCGCGTCCACTCCCACACCATCTGGAAGAAGACGGGCTTGCCCCGGTAAGCGGCGGCCTCCAGGCGCAGGGGCAGGTCCGGACGAGCGGCGTCCGTGCCCACCCAGGCCGCGCGCGCGTCGCTGTGGAAGGGAGGCGTCCAGAGAGGCGTGACGGGCTGGAAGCGCCCGGCCTCGATGCGCGCCTGCGTGAAGAGAGGAGACCAGTCCACGGGAGCCGCGGGCGGGGGCGGTTCGTCCTCGCGCTGGGGCGTCGTCGCGTAGAAGCCGACGAGGCGTCCCTGGAGGTCCAGCTCGACTCCCGACATCCCGGACAGCGTGATGGGCGGGTTGTTCCAGGAGACGCGGGTGCTGAGGTTCGTGGAGGCCAGCGGCCGGTCGCCCTGGCGATAGTAGAAGCGCACGACGGCGGGACGGTCCTTGCGGAGCACGTTCCATCGGTCGGCCCTGGTCTCGCGGGCCTCGACGTGACGCAGATATTCGGAGTCGACGGCATACCCCACCCCGGAGTCCACCGCCACCCGCTCCTGGCCCAGGGCCACGAGCACCTCGCGGGCGCGGTCTTCCAGCGCCTGCGGTGGCTTGTCGAGAGGGACATAGCCGGCGATCTGGACCCGGCGCACCAAAACGAGGGCGAGGGCCACGCTGACGGCGATGGCGGCCAGGAGGCTCCATGCCATTGCGGGCGAGACGCCCTCGAGTGCACCCGAAGCCGCGACCAGCTCCGGCGATGGCGTCTCGCCCGCGGCCAGAGCGGCGGCCAGCGGGTCGCCTCCGGGCAGGGCGGCGGCGACCGCGAGCGCAGAGTGCGGCCGGCGCCGTGGATCCGGCTCCAGGCAGTGCAGGATCGCGCGCTCGACCGCGGGGTCGATCTCGCCCACGATCTGCGACGGGTTCACGGGCGTGCCTTCGTTGTGCTGTCGCGTGATCTCCGCGAGCGTGCGGCCGGCGAAGGGCTTCTTGCCCGTGAAGACCTCGTACAGCACGAGACCGAGCGCGTAGACGTCGCTGGCCGTGGTGACCTCGCGGCCCGCCAGCTGCTCCGGCGACATGTAGGCGGGCGTGCCCGAGCGGATGTCCTCGCCCTGGATGTGCGTGGCCAGCCCGGCCAGCCCGAAGTCGGTGATGCGCGCCTTGCCTCGCCCGTCGAGCATCACGTTCTCGGGTTTGAGGTCGCGGTGCAGGACGCCCTTGTCGTGCGCGGCCCCGAGGCCGGCGCAGATCTGGCGCGCGATCTCGATGGCCTTGTCCTGGGGGAGGCGGCCGATGCGGCGGAGCAGCGACGCGAGGTCCTCGCCGTCCACGAACTCCATCGAGAGGAAGTGGTGCCCTTCCGCATCGTCGATGTCGTAGACGCGGCACACCGCGGGATGGGCGATCTGCCGGGCGGTGCGCACTTCGTTGTAGAGGCGGTCGAGGCGGCCGGCATCGTCGGCGAGCGTTTCGGGCAGGAACTTCAAGGCCACGGGCTGGCCCAGGCGCAGGTCGTCCGCGCGGTAGACCTCCCCCATGCCTCCGCGGCCGAGCAGGGCGACGATGCGGTAGCGGTCCGCGAACAGCGCCCCGGGCACGAAGCGGGGAGGCGGCGTGGTCGGAGTGACGGAGTGGCCGCTCAGCCCGGCGGGGGATCCGGGCGGCCCCGCCGACCGCGCCGGCGAGGGCGACCGCACTCCCGCGCGCGACGCGGGCGGATGCGGGGCCGGCGAGGGAGGCCGGTCCACGCGGCGGCCACCGGCTGGCGGGTTGGCTGCGCGCGACGGCCCCCGTGGGGCGGTGCCCGTCGGGAGCCCGTCGACGTCCAGGGCCGTCCCGCAAGAGGGGCAGTACCGCTGACCCTCGGCGGCCAGGTGAGCGCAGATGGGACAGGTGGCCATGGTCGGGCCTTAGCCGAGGTCCACGCTACGCGCGGGGCGAGCGGAGGTCAATCGCTCCAATCCGTTGACACTCTCGCGCCGGCGAAGGGATGATGCCGGGACGGGCCGATTGCGCCCGCGAGGAGGACATCACGTGGCCAGCGACCCCTTGTCTCGCGCGCGGATCGCGGCCGTCGCGCTGATCGCGATCACCATGGCGCGCTCCGTTTCCAGCGAAGGGCCCAAGGCCTCCGGCCCGCTCCCCGATGCCGCGAAGCTGGCCGCCATGGCCGCCCGCTTCGCGCCCGTCGCCATCGGCGCCGACGTCACGAAGCTGCCCGCCGGCGAGCGGCAGGCGCTGGCGCGGCTGGTGGAGGCGGCACGGATCATGGATCCGCTGTTCGTCCGTCAGTCCTGGGCGGGCAGCGAGGCGCTCCTGATGCAGCTCCTCGGCGACACGACTCCCCTCGGACGGGCGCGCCTGCACTACTTCCTGATCAACAAGGGCCCGTGGTCGCGCCTCGACCACAACGCCCCCTTCGTGCCCGGCGTGCCCGCCAAGCCGGAGGCGGGCAACTTCTATCCCGCGGGGGCGACCAAAGACGAGGTGGAGGCCTGGATGAAGTCGCGGCCCGCGGCCGAGCAGGCGGCGGCGCGGGGGTTCTTCACCACCATCCGCCGGGGACCGGACGGCGCGCTTGCCGCCGTGCCCTACAGCCTCGAGTACCAGGGCGAGCTCGCGCGTGCGGCCGAGCTCCTGCGCGAGGCGGCGGACCTCACCCAGCAGCCGACGCTGAAGAACTTCCTGGCCCGGCGCGCGGCCGCCTTCGTCTCCAACGACTACTACGACTCCGACGTGGCCTGGATGGAGCTGGACGCGTCGATCGAGCCCACCATCGGGCCCTACGAGGTCTACGAAGACGAGTGGTTCAACGCCAAGGCCGCCTTCGAGGCCTTCATCACGATCCGCGACGACGCGGAGAGCGCGAAGCTGGCGCGGTTCGGGGCCGAGCTGCAGGACATCGAGAACCACCTGCCCGTCGATCCGGCGCTGCGCAACCCCAAGCTGGGCGCGCTGGCGCCCATCCGTGTGGTGAACGTCGTCTTCAGCTCCGGTGACGGCAACCGCGGCGTGCAGACCGCCGCCTACAACCTTCCCAACGACGAGCGCGTCGTGCAGGAGAAGGGCTCGAAGCGCGTCATGTTGAAGAACATGCAGGAGGCGAAGTTCGACAAGGTGCTGCGGCCCATCGCCGGCATCGCCCTGCCTCTCCCCGACCGCAAGGACGTGGCCTTCGACGCCTTCTTCACCCACATCCTCATGCACGAGCTCATGCACGGCCTGGGGCCGCACAACATCTCGGTCGGCGGCCGCGCCACCACCGTCCGCCAGGAGCTCAAGGAGACCTACAGCGCGCTGGAGGAGGCCAAGGCGGACATCTCCGGCCTCTGGGCGCTGCAGTACCTGGTGGACAAGGGGACGCTGGGCCGGGACTTCGCGCGGACCATGTACACCACGTTCCTCGCCTCCTCCTTCCGCTCCATCCGCTTCGGGGTCACGGAGGCCCACGGCAAGGGCGTCGCGCTCCAGCTCAACACGCTCATCGATGCGGGCGCCTTCAAGGCCAACCCCGACGGGACGTTCACGGTCGTGCCGGCGCGGGTCAAGGACGCGGTGGCGGCGCTGACGCGGGAGATCATGACCCTGCAGGCCGCGGGAGACTACGCGGCGGCCAAGGACATGCTCACCCGGCGTGCGGTCGTGCGCCCCGACGTGCAGCGTGTGCTCGACCGCCTCCAGGGAGTGCCCGTGGACATCGAGCCCCAGTTCGTGACCGCGGACGAGCTGTCCGGCCGCACGCGGCCGGTGCCGCGTCAGGCTCCGGACCCGTCGAGGAAGGACAGCACCACCCGCCAGTAGTCGGGATGGAGGATCGCGCCGACGTGGTCGGCGCCCGGGGCCACCCAGAGCTGGTGCGGTCCGGCGTGGGCGTCGGACACGCGCCGCACGACCTCCTCGGGCATGCGCGCGTCGGCCCCGTCCGCGATGGCGAGCAGGGGTGCGGTGAAGGACGCGGAGGCCTTCACCGCGTCCACGTCGTCGGCGCGAAAGCCTGCGCGCCACTCCGCGATCGCGATGGTGATCGGGATGATGGGGACCCATCGCGGCAGCCGGTAGAGCAGCCAGGCGTGGTGGAACACGTTCTCCCGGTAGCTGTCGTAGGGCGCCTCGGCGATGACGGCGCGGACGTCGGGCTGGCCGGCCGCCGCCCGCAGCACGGCGACCGATCCCATCGAATGGCCCATGAGGACCAGCCCCTCGCGTGCGCGGCCCTCCTTGCGCAGCGCGTCCATGGCCGCCCGCACGTCCTCGCGCTCGTGCCCGCCCAGCGTCGTGTACCGGCCTTCGCTGGCGCCGTGGGCGCGGAGGTCGACGAGGAGGACGGTATGCCCGCGGCGGGCCAGGACGTCCGCGCGGTCCACGTAGCTCTCGAGCGAGTCGCCCAGTCCGTGCACGATCACGACGGCGGGGCGCGCATCCGAGCCCCGGCGCGTCCAGGTCCGGAGACGGAGGCCCTCCGAGACCACCGAGCCCGCGGTGTAGCCGGGCGGGGGTGGGGAAGGGGCCTCCGGAGCGCCGCGGAGCAGGACCTGCGAGAACGCGAGCGGAACCCCGACCAGGACGGCGAAGGTGTAGAAGACGAGGCGGGTGAGCCAGGGGCGGCGCAACACGGGGAGCGCGCGAACGGTGGCATAATCCGCGCACTCCGTCAACGAAGAGGTCGGCCGGGATGGGGCTGGAGATCGTCCTCAATCGCCGTGGCGGCGTGCCCATCCGTGACCAGCTCGTCACCCAGCTCGAGCTCAAGATCCTGGACGGCAGCCTGGCCCATGGCCAGAGGCTGCCCAGCGTCCGGTCGCTCGCCCGCCGCCTCAAGGTCCATCACAACACGGTGTCCGCGGCCTACCAGGACCTCGAAGAGGCGGGCCACGTCGAGCTGCAGCGCGGCTCGGGCGTGTTCGTCCGGCACGCGGGGGTCAGCGCGCTGCCGGAGGCCAAGGGTCTCGACGAGATGATCCGGCTCGCCCTGCACGCCGCCTTCCGCAAGGGGTTCTCCGGCTCGGACATCCGCTCCGCCGTCGAGCGCTGGCTGGCCGCTTCGCCTCCCGATCGGGTGGTGGTGGTGGACCCCTCGCCGGAGATGGGGGAGCTGCTGGTGCACGAGCTCAAGAAGCTCCTCGGCATCCCCGCCTCCGCCTGCACCGTCGAGGACGTCGCGCGCGATCCCGGCCGCGTCTCGGGCGCGTTGACCCTGGTGCTGCCGTACCACGTGGCGGCGGTGCGCGCCCTCTCGCCGGGGGCCTCGGTGGAGGTCGTGACCCTGGAAGTCGCGGAGCCCGACCGCCGGGCCATCACGTCCCTGCCCGCGGGCAGCATCGTCTTGTTCCTGTCGCATTCGCCGACGGTGCTGCCGTTCGCGTCGGTGTTCCTGCGCAGCCTCCGCGGCGACGAGATCCTGGTGGAGACGCACCTCGTCTCCACCCCGAAGGAGTGGAAGCGCCTGGTCAAGGTGGCGGACCTCGTGCTCACGGACGCCCTCTCCACGGACGCGGCGCGCGCGGCCGGGGCGCGCAAGGTGCGCGAGGTCCGCGTGGTGCAGCCGTCCGCCCTGGAGCGGCTGCGGGACGCCCTCACCATCGTCGTCCCGCGCGCCGAGCCCCGCGACCACTCGCGGGGGCCGCACGCCGCCGTCGCCCGCGGCGATCACCGCCGACCGTCTTGACGGTCACGCCGCGGCGATGGGCCGCGAGCGGCTTCGCGCTGGGGCTCCTGGCCCTCACGGCGCCGCCCGCGGCGCCGCAGTCCCGGAGCGCCGTGCCCGTCTCCATCGTCTACGGCGGCGACGCCACCTTCGCGCCCTACGAATACCTCGACGCGCAGGGCGAGCCCCACGGATTCAACGTGGAGCTGATGCGCGCCCTCGGGCGCGAGGCCGGCGTCGGGGTCGACGTGCGCCTGCAGGAGTGGTGGTCCGTGCTCAAGGACCTCGACGCGGGCCGGGTCGACCTCGTGAGCCTCCCTCTCACCGAGGAGCGGGCGCGGCGCTACGACCTGGTCGCGCAGACCTGGACCTTCCAGCAGGAGGTCGTGTTCGCGGACCGCGCCCACGCTCCCCGCACCGTCGACGACCTCGCGGGCGTCCGCGTGGCCGTCTCCCCGGGGACGCTCACCTTCACGCTCCTGGGCGAGCTGGACCCGAGCCGCCGGCCGCAGATGGTCCCCGCCGACAACCTCACCGACGCGCTGAAGGCCGTGCGGGACGGCACCGTCGCCGGCGCCGCCGGCAACGGGCTCGCCCTGCGCGCGGCCGCGCGCGACCTGGGAATGGAGGAGCTGGCCGAGCTGCCGCTGCGCTCGGTGCCGTACGCGCTGGCCACGGCCAAGGGCCGCGGCCCGCAGTTCTCCTGGGTCGGGGAGGCTCTGAACCGGCTCCATCAGACCGGGCGGTTCAACCATCTCGTCGAGCAGCACCTCGTGATCTCGCCGGGCCGCCGCGCCTGGCGCGACTTCGCCTGGCCGCTCGGCCTGGGCCTCGCCGCGGTCGTGGCCGCGGGCGGGGCCACCCTGGTCTGGAACCGTGTGCTACGCCGCCAGGTCCAGGCCCGCACGCGCGAGCTGGCCGAGTCCCTGGCCGAGAAGGAGCGCCTGGCCGCGTCGCTCCAGCAGCGGGAGCAGCAGCTCGAAGAGGCGCAGGGCATCGCCCACATCGGGAGCTGGGAATGGCACGTGGGCGCGGAAGACGTGACCTGCTCGCCCGAGCTGTACGCCATCCTCGGCGTGGACCCGCAGGCCTTCGCCCGCACGCGCGCGGCCTTCCTGGATCTGGTCCATCCGGAGGACCGGCCGGCCCTGGGCGAGGCGGTGCGGCAGTCGCTCGCGGCGGGTCTGGCCCTGGACCTGGACCATCGCATCCGGCGTCCCGACGGCGCGGTGCGGCACCTGCACGTCCGCGCGCAGGCGGTCGTGGACGCGGCCGGACAGGTGGTGCGCCTCGCGGGCACGGGCCAGGACATCACCGACCGCAAGATCGGCGAGCTGGCCATCGAGAGCGAGCGCGAGCAGCTCCGCAGCATCGTGAGCCACGCCCCCGTGGCCATGGCCATCCTCGACCGCGACCTGCGCTACGTCGCCTACAGCGAGCGCTGGCTGAAATACTGGCGGCTGCGCGGCCGGCCGCTCCTGGGCCGCCGCCACGAGGAGCTGTTCCCCTCCCTGCCCGCCGCCTACCACGACGCCTTGGCGCAGGCCCTGGCCGGCAAGGTGGTCACGCGGCGGGAGGATCCGTTCGCGCTCGGGGACGGGTCGAAGGTCTACATCCGCTGGACCATGCACCCCTGGCGCCGTCTCGGCCGCCGCGTGGACGGCGTGGTGGTGGTCGTGCAGAACATCGACGTGCTGGTGCGGGCGCGCGAGGCGGCGCGTGAGGCTTCGCGCCTCAAGTCCGAGTTCCTGGCCAACATGAGCCACGAGATCCGGACTCCGCTCAACGGGCTGATGGGAATGACGCGCCTCCTGATCGACACGCGCCTCGATCGCCAGCAGCGCGAATACGCGGAGATGATCCGCGACTCCGGCCGCGCCCTCCTCGAGCTCATCAACGACATCCTGGACTTCTCGAAGATCGAGGCCGGGCGCCTGGAGCTGGAGACGATCGAGCTCGACCCCGTGCTCGCGATCGAAGACGCGGTGGCGGGGTTCGCGGAGCGCGCGGCCAGCAAGGGCCTCGAGCTCGCCGTCTCCGCGGACCCGGAAGTGCCGCGCACCCTCCGCGGCGATCCCGGTCGCATCGCCCAGATCCTCAACAACCTGCTCGCGAACGCCATAAAGTTCACGGACCGGGGCGAGGTGGTCGCGCGCGTGAGCGTCGCCGAGGAGTGGGACGACGAGGTCGTGGTGCAGTTCTCGGTGATGGACACCGGCGTCGGCATTCCCCCGGAGACGCTGGCCCGGCTGTTCAAGCCCTTCAGCCAGGGCGACAGCTCCACCACGCGGCGCTACGGGGGGACGGGACTCGGCCTGGCCATCTCGCGCCGGCTCGCGGAGCTGATGCGCGGAGGCATCGGCGTCGACACCGCTCCCGGAGGCGGGAGCACGTTCTGGTTCACCGCCCGGTTGAAGCGACAGGCCGACGCGCCCGCGCCCGGAGTGGCGAAGCGGCTGGCCGGGCGGCTGGCCCTGGTCGTCTGCGCCAGCGAGACCGTCGGCCGGATCCTCTCCGCGCAGCTCGAGTCGGCGGGGATGATCGTCCGCACCGCCGGCGATCTCCGCAGTGCGCGTGGCACGCTCGAAGACGAGAGCAGCGACGACATCGACCTCGTGGTCGTGGACCAGGAGCTCCCCGGTCTCGACCTTCCGGCCTTCGTGCGCGAGGTCCGCGAGCGGTCCCGCCCCGTGCGGGTGGTGCTCCTGGTGCCCATCGGCGCGCGCGCGCCCACGGAGGGTCCGGACGCGCCCGACGCCGTGCTGACCAAGCCCGTCCGGCCCTCCGCCTTCGAGCAGCAGGTCATCGCCCTCCTGGCCGGCGAAGGGGCTGTGACGGTTGCGGAACCGGCCGGTAGCTCCGCGGTGGAGGTCGATCCCGATGCTCCACTGGTGCTCGTGGTCGAGGACAACGACATCAACCGCACGGTGGCCCTCCGCACCCTCGAGCGCCTGGGCTATCGGGCGGCGGGCGCCCGCAACGGGCTGGAGGCGGTCGAGACCTTCACGCCGGAGACGTACGGGGCCGTCCTCATGGACTGCCAGATGCCGGTCATGGACGGTTACGAGGCCACGGCCCGGCTGCGGGCGGCCGAGGCGGGCCGCCGGCCCACGCCCATCCTGGCCATGACCGCGGGCGCGCTCACCGGGGACCGCGAGCGCTGTCTGGCCGCGGGGATGGACGACTACATCGCGAAGCCCGTCGCCTTCGAGGACCTGGCCGCCGTCCTGCGGCGCTGGGTGCCGCGCGGCGAGAGCGCGGAGGGCGCCCCGGCCACGAAGGCCTCCGCCGCCGCCGGCCTGGACCCGCGCGTGTTGGGCGAGCTGCGTGCCCTGGACACGCCCGGTTCCGGCTTCTTCCAGGGCGTGATCGGTCTTTTCCTGTCCACCGCGCCGGGCCGGCTGGAGGCGCTCGTGGCGGCGGCGCGCCGGGCGGACGCGGACGCCGTGCGCAGCCTGGGCCACGCGCTGCGTTCCACCTGCGGCAACGTGGGGGCGATGAGGATGCACGACCTGTGCGCCTCCATGGAGGAGCGCGCGGACCGGCCATCCGCGGAGCTGGAGCCGCTCGTGCAGGCCCTCATCCAGGAGTACGAGCAGGTGCGCAGTGCACTGGAGGCGGAGCAGCGCCGGCCGCGGCCGGCCACCCCGCGGGTGGGCTCATGACGGCCACCATCAGCCGCGGGCAGGCGCGATTCGCCATCACCCTGCTCTTCGGCGTCAATTTCCTGAACTACATCGACCGCTACGTCATCGCGGCCGTGCTGCCCCTGATCCAGCAGGAGTTCCGGCTCGACGACGCGCGCGCCGGCTACGTGCTGTCCATGTTCGTGCTCGTCTACATGGCGGCCTCGCCCTTCACGGGCGTGATGGGCGATCGCTGGCCGCGCCGGTACCTCGTGGGGTCGGGCGTCCTCCTGTGGAGCGTCGCCACCATCGCCACCGGCTTCGCGAACAGCTACCACCACCTGCTCCTCGCCCGATCGTTCATCGGCATCGGGGAGGCGGGCTTCGGCGCCGTCTCGCCGACGATCATCAGCGACCTGTTCCCCAAGGAGCGGCGCGGGCGCATGCTCGCGTTCTTCTTCGTCGCCATCCCGGTGGGGAGCGCGCTCGGCTACATCCTGGGCGGCGCGGTGGGCGCCCATCACGGCTGGCGCGCCGCCTGCTTCCTGGCCGGGGCTCCCGGAATCCTGCTCGGGCTCCTGGCCTTCTTCATGGTGGAGCCGGCCCGCGGCCGGGGCGACGGCGTGGTCACGGGGGAGCACCGGTTCGAGCTGCGCCCGGCCCTGCAGCTCCTGCGCAACCGGTCCTACGTGATGACCATGTTCGGCATGTCCGCGATGACGTTCGCGCTCGGCGGCATGGCGAGCTGGATGCCGACCTTCCTCTCCCGCGTGAAGGGCCTGTCCCTCGACGCCGCCAACACGGGGTTCGGCGCCCTGACCGTGGGGGCGGGCCTGATCGGGACGTTCCTCGGGGGCTGGCTCGGCGACCGCCTGTTGCGGAAGACGTCGAGCGCGTACCTGCTCGTGTCGGGCGTGGGAATGCTGCTGGCCATCCCGTTCGCGTACGTGGGCTTCACCGCCGCCCGTCCCGAGGTGTACCTGCCCGCGTTCTTCGTGGCCGAGGTGTTCGTCTTCCTCAACACGGGGCCCGCCAACGCCGTCTTCGTGAACGTCGCCCTGCCCGAGGTGAGGGCGACCGGCATCGCGATGTCGATCTTCGTCTATCACCTCCTCGGCGACGTGCCCTCGCCGATCCTGATCGGCAAGGCGTCGGTCTTGACGGGCAGCCTGCAGACGGCGCTGCTGCTCACGCTCGTGGCCATGGCCGTCTCCGGCGCGTTCTATCTCTCCGGGATGCGGACCCTGGGCCGGGACACGGCGCGCGTGCAGGAGATCCTGGCCGAGAGGGAGGGGCGGCCTGCGTAGGGTCCTCCTGACGTTCATCGAGGCCCTCTTCCGGATCCTCTTTACCTACGACTGCCGGGGCGAGGAGAACGTGCCCGCCACGGGTCCGGCCGTGGTCGCCGCGAACCATCCGTCCTATCTCGATCCCGTCCTCCTCTCGCTCCAGATGCAGCGGCCCATCCGCTTCATGGCCTGGGACGCGCTCTTCCGCGTCCCCCTGCTGGGCGCGCTGATCCGCACGTTCGGGGCCTTCCCGGTGGACATCCGCCGCGGCAAAGGGCGCGAAGCCTACGAGCGGGCCAAGGCGCTCGTCTTGTCCGGGGAGGTGGTGGGCCTCTTCCCGGAGGGACAACGCTCGCGCACTGGATGGATGGAGCCGCGCCTGCGCGAGGGCGCGGCCCGCCTCAGCTGGGAGACGGGCGCGCTGCTCGTCCCCGCGACCATCGCCGGCGCCTATCGCGCCTGGCCTCACTACCAGGCGCTGCCCCGGCCCGCGCGCATCCGCGTCCGCTATCACGAGCCGATCGACCCCACGCCGTTTCGCGGCCAGCCGGAGGAGGCCGCCCTGCCCGCCCTCCTGGCCGAGCTGCAGCGACGGGTGGATCGATCGCTGCAGCCGGGGGTCAAGGCCGACCTTCGCGTGATGTTGCTCTACGCCTCGCCCGCCCCGCCGCCTCGCCCCCACGAGGTGGCGGCGGCCGCCCTGCCCGCGCTCGTCCGGCTGGCAGGCGGAGACGGACTCCTCTCCCTCCTGCCCTCCGCCGCCTATCTCGCATACCTCCTCCTCGACTGGCGGAAGCTTCCCCAATCGCGGCTCGCGAAATGGATCCGCAACGCCTCGCCCGTGGTCTTCCTGCTCGCGACCGGACCCGCCCTGCTGCACGCGCTGGGCAGCCCGCCCGTACCTGCGGAAGCAGCGCTGGTGGCCGTGATCGCCGGGGCCACTTATCCGTACCTGTACTCGCACCGCCGGACGGCCATGACGTTCCTGCGCGGGATGGTGCTGGCCTTCGCCCTGGAGGCGGCGGCGCAATGGCTCTGGCCCTCCGCCTCCGGTCCGCACGCCGCGCTCGCCCTGTACGCGGCGGCCTTCGCGATCGGGGCGCGCAGCGTCTTCTGGCGCTCCGCGGCCTCCGTCCTTCTCCTCTACGCGGTGGGGGCGCCGCTGCTCATCGGCTGGTCCGTGGGCCTCGCCTTGCACATCCTGGCCGGCCTGCTCGCGGCCGCCCTGGCCCTGGCCTTTCCCTATCGCCTGCGCGCGGGAAGCGTTTCGTCCCCGGCCAGCCTTGCGCCCGCCGGACCCATCGAGTAAACAGGACACACACCCGCATGACCGACGAGCCGGCACGTTCGTCACCCTTCCTGCGCTGGCTCCTGCAAGGGCTGACCGCGGAGGGCACGCATCATCCCCACCCGACGTACCCATGGTGGAAGGTGATGTGCCTGACCGGTGTCGACTACTTCTCTACGCTCGGGTACCAGCCCGGCATCGCGTTCCTCGCCGCCGGGCTCCTCTCTCCGCTGGCCACCCTCGTCCTGGTGCTGGTGACGCTGTTCGTGGCCCTCCCCATCTACACCCAGGTCGCGTCCCACAGCCCGCACGGCCAGGGCAGCATCCTCATGCTCGAGGAGCTGCTGCCGAGGTGGAAGGGCAAGGCCTTCGTGCTCGTCCTCCTCGGCTTCGCCTTCACGGACTTCATCATCACGATCACGCTCTCCGCCGCCGACGCCAGCGCCCACGTGATCGAGAACCCCTTCGTGCCCGTCTTCCTCCACCACCATCAGGTCGGCGTCACCCTCGCGCTCCTCGCCGGCCTGGGCGCGGTGTTCCTGCGCGGCTTCCGCGAGGCCATCGGGTTCGCCGTGCTCATCGTCGGCCTCTACCTCGCCCTCAACCTGGCCCTCCTGCTCGTCCTGGGCTTCGACGTGATGCGCCATCCCGACCTGCTGGGGAACTGGCGGCACTCCCTGTTCACGTCGCACCACTCGATTCCACGGATGATCGGACTCTCGCTGCTCCTCTTCCCGAAGCTGGCCCTGGGCCTTTCCGGATTCGAGACCGGAGTCGCGGTGATGCCGCTCGTGAGCGGCGCCCCCGGTGACGACCCCGCGCGGCCGGCCGGCCGCATCCGGAGCACCCGCAAGCTCCTCGTCACGGCCGCGCTGGTCATGAGCGTCTTCCTCCTCGGAAGCAGCCTGATCACGACCGTGCTCATCCCGCCCGCCGCGTTCGCCGAAGGCGGCGCGGCCAACGGCCGGGCCCTGGCCTATCTGGCCCACGAGCACCTGGGGGGGGCGTTCGGGACGATCTACGACATGAGCACGATCGCGATCCTGTGGTTCGCGGGGGCCTCGGCCATGGCCGGGCTCCTCAACCTCGTGCCGCGCTACCTCCCGCCCTACGGCATGGCCCCGGACTGGGCGCGGGCCACGCGGCCGCTCGTCCTCGTGTTCTTCACCATCACGGTCGTGGTGACGCTGCTGTTCAAGGCCGACGTCGAGGCCCAGGGCGGCGCCTATGCGACGGGCGTGCTCTTCCTGATGACGTCGGCCTCGATCGCGGTGACCCTCGCCTACGGCGGGACGCGGCGAAGCTGGCTGTACGGGGCGATGGCCGCCATCTTCGCCTACACCACCGTGACCAACGTCGTGGAGCGGCCGGAGGGGATCAAGATCGCGAGCTTCTTCATCGTCGGCATCGTGCTCGTGTCCAGCCTCTCCCGCGCCCTGCGCTCGCTGGAGATCCGGCTGCGCACGGTCCAGCTCGACGCCCCGGCCCAGCGCTACGTCATGGACATGGTCCCGCGCGGGGTGCGGGTCATCGCCCACCGCCCGGACCGCCACACCGTCGAGGAATACGACAAGAAGGAGAAGCAGTCGCGCGAGGACCACAGCCTGGACCAGGGTGAGCCGATCGTGTTCCTGGAGGTGACGCAGGGAGACGCCTCCGAGTTCGTCGGCGACCTCGTGGTGGAGGGCCACGAGGTCGGCCCTCACCGCGTGTTGCGCGCGACTTCGCCCGCCGTGCCCAACGCGATCGCGGCCCTGCTCATCCACGTGCGCGACCTGACCGGCCTCATCCCCGACGCCTACTTCGGCTGGGCCGAGGGCGGGCCTCTGAGCCATGCCCTCCGCTACCTGGCCCTCGGCGAAGGGGACACGGCGCCCGTGACGCGCGAGGTCCTGCGCAAAGCGATCAAGGACCCGCTCGAGCGGCCTCGGATCCACGTCGGCTGATGGAGCACCGACCGCCGCTGCGCGGGGCCGCCGCCCTGGGCATGCTCACCCTGGCCGCCTTCGTGCTCCTCGCCTACACGCCGCTGATCGGCGCCATCAGCCGCCGGCTCGACGCCGTTCCCGATCCCGGTGCCGCGGACGCGATCGTCGTCCTCGGGGCCGGGTCCGCGCGCGACGGCGTGCTCTCCGATCCTTCGCTCCGGCGCTTCTTGGGCGGTCTCCTCCTCTACCACCGCGGGCTCGCCCCCCGTCTCATCCTGATGGGGCCCGCCTACGAGGGCAGCCCGGTGGAAGCCGAGACACGGGCCGGCCTCGCGCGCGAGCTCGGCATCCCGGCCTCCGCGATCGTGGTGGAGGGGCGAGGGCTCACGACCCGGCAGGAAGCGGCGCTGGCCGCGTCGCGCGTGCGCGAGCTCGGGGGGCGCCGGGTGCTGCTGGTGACGGGAGCGCAGCACATCCACCGCGCGCGCCGGTTCTTCGAGCGCGCCGGGCTGGAGGTGGTGCCGGCGCCCGTCACCGAAGTCTCGCCGCTCGCGCAGAGTCCCGACGGGCGCCTCGAGCTGGCCCGCCTCGTCATCCAGGAGGGGCTCGCCCGCCTGTACTACCGCGTGATCGGGCAGCTCTGAGGGCGCGGTGAGCGACGGGCTCTACCTGATCGGCCTCGTGGCGCTGACGTCGGGGCTCGTCTGGGTGATCGGCCGCCGCGGCCTCGGCCTCCGCGCGTCCGCCGTCCGTCCCGCGCTCGTGCGCCTCCTGGAATGGGTGGGGCTCTCCGTCGCGTTCTACGCCGTCAACCTCTTGGTCGGGTTCCTGGCCGTGCTCGCGCTGCGGAGGCTGACGAGCTCGTTCATCTCGATGTACTTGAACACCGACACGACGCTCGCGATCCTGTCCGCGTGCCAGGCCCTGGTGTTCCAGTGGTGGCGCGCAGACAGCGAGTGAGAGCGATCGGCTGTTGGCAGATCTGGATCGGCCGCTCGCGATCACGGGTGGGCGAGGGGTAACAGCGGGTGAGCGGAGGGCGCTCCGCGAGACTCCTCTATTTGAGCGCTAGGGTGGGGCCCCTAGCGCCATAATTGAAGAAGGTCGTGCGGAGCGCCCGGAGCGAAGCCCGCGCACCCCTCGCCCGCTATGCGAGCGGCCGGACTTCGAGACGCGCTTCCTCGCCGGCTACGCGAGCGGCCGGGCGGCAGAGCGGCCGGACTCAGTCGCCGAACGAGATTCCGAGGTCGCGCGCCGTCTGCACCACGTCCGAGTCGAGAGGCACGTGTTTGACGGACGCCACCGCCTCTTCGATCGGCACCGCCGTCATCACGGGCGGGTCGTAGGCGACCATCGTGCCCCAGCGCCCCTCCTCGGCCAGGCGCACCGCGGCCGCGCCGTAGCGGAGGGAGAGCAGACGGTCGCTGGAGCTGGGCATGCCGCCGCGCTGGAGGTGTCCGAGCACGAGCGAGCGCGTCTCCTTGCCCGTGTGGGCCTCGATCTCGGCCGCGACCTTGGCCGCGATACCGCCGAGGCGGATCTCCTGTCCCGCGACTTCGGCTCCGAGAGTCGCCACGTTGCCGCCGAGCGGCGTGGCGCCCTCCGCGCACACCACGATGGAGAAGTGCCGCCCGGCCAGCTCGCGCGCCATCACCTTGTCGCACACCTTCTGGATGTCGAAGGGGATCTCCGGGATCAGGATCACGTCCGCCGATCCCGAGATGCCGGAGTAGAGCGCGATCCAGCCGCAGTAGCGCCCCATCAGCTCCACCACGATGACTCGCTCGTGGCTCTCGGCCGTGGAATGCAGCTTGTCGATGGCGTCGGTCGCCGTGGCCACCGCGGTCTCGAATCCGAAGGTCTCGTAGGTGGCGGCGAGGTCGTTGTCGATCGTCTTGGGCACGCCGATGATCGGGATGCCCTTCTTGTACAGCCCGCCCGCGATCTTCAGCGAGCCGTCGCCGCCGAC
>Ga0075425_100002406_pt1 | contig 18770 bp, 13 predicted proteins | sample SoiMethybrSBSTD4_FD_75300 | JGI IMG/M metagenome (GOLD analysis project Ga0075425, IMG submission 75300) | Bulk soil microbial communities from a Populus tree surrounding site in Tennessee, USA - Soil MetaG P. TD hybrid SBSTD4 | ecosystem: Environmental > Terrestrial > Soil > Tree plantation... | reverse complement strand
AAGCTGGCGAGTTCGACGTTGATTGTCGCCGATGACGTACAACCTGTTCCGACCACCAGCGTGGGGACGGGTATGTTTGTGATCGGGCAAACCAAGGTGCGACCGCGAGTGGCCCCTGCCGACGGCAAGCCCGCCGTTTTTAAGCGCGGACAGAAGGTAAATTTCTGGATGCAGGTCTATAATCTTACCGTGGACCAAAAGACCCACAAGCCTTCTGCTACGTTTGAATACGACATCGTGAACGCGGCTACTAACAAGGCCGTGGTTCACTCCGTAGATTCTTCGGACACGATGGGCAACATCGGCGACCAGGTCACGTTGCAAAAGGCAGTAGCGTCGGCAAAGCTTGACCCGGGCGTGTATCGTATTCAGATCAAAGTGAACGACAATATTTCCAAGCAGACCGTGGACCCATCGGCGACGTTTGCAGTGGAGTAGCAACTTCGAGGTAACAACGAATGCTGCGTAAGGTCGGATGTGTCGCGATCGCGCTAGGACTGGCAATACCGGCCTGGTGCGGAGAGCGACCCGCCACCATCTCTGGGTTTGTCCGCAATGCTCAGGGAGCGCCACAGATGGGCGCGGCAGTCGAAGTCCTGAGTTCTGCGTTCGAGAGCATCAGAGTTTTCACCAACGAAAAGGGCTTTTTCTCAGCAGCCGGGCTGGTTCCCGGCATGTACAGCGTGAAGGTCTCGGCTCCGTCCTTCCTGCCAACTCTGCGGGAAAAAATCACTCTCAAAGCGGGCGGGGGGGTTTTGCTGAACCTGACTCTCTCCACGATTTTCGACGCAATCCAATTTGCTCCCCGTCGCGAAGGGACCGACGACGGCGATTGGGACTGGGTACTGCGGTCTACAGCAAACCGCCCGGTGCTGCGTGTTTTGCCTGATGGTTCGCCGGTGATGGTGGCCAAGGCTGAGCAAACGCAACGGCCGGATCTGAAGGGCACGCTTTCATTTGTGGCAGGGGCGCCAGCGAATGGTTTCGGCTCGGTTTCGGATGTGAGCACGGGATTCGTTGTCGAGAAATCGCTACTTTCGACGGGTACGCTGACGTTTAACGGGAAAGTGGGTTACGGCACCAGCGCTCCGAACGCGGTCGTAAGGACGTCGTTCAAGCACCAACTCCCGAACGGATCCACTCCGGAGATCGCATTCACCATGCGCCGGCTGGAGTCTCCCCTGATAGGCCCGCACAACGCTGACATGCAGGCGCTGGCGTTGAGCATGGGTGACGATATAGCCTTGGGCGACGTTTTGGAATTCAAGTTTGGCAGCGAACTGCAGAGCATTCAGTTCCTCGGGAAGGTCACGGCCTTCAGACCGTTCGGCTCAGTTGCGGCACACCTCTCTCCTGACACGGTTTTGGAATATCGCTACGCAACTTCGCGGCCTGACAGCCGGGCGGAAAAAGGATTTGAGTCGGCTCCAGCAGATCTCAGCGAGGCAGATCCCCGCGTCAGCATGGCGGGTTTCGCGCCCGCTCTAGAACGCGCTCATCATCAGGAAGTCGCGCTCTCGCACCGCGAGGGAAAAACCAGCATGCAGGCGGCGGTGTACTCGGATCGGATTGCCGATCCTGCGCTCACTGGCGTGGGCGACTTCACTTCTATCAACGGCGAAGTCCTTCCCGATATCTACTCCGGCACGTTTACATATCAGGGAAACAACCTCGAAACGCGTGGGATGAGGCTGGTATTCGAGCAAAAAGTCGCCTCCGATATTGCTGCGACTGTGAATTACAGCTATGGAGGGGTACTCGACCTTCAAGACGGCGAAACCAACTTGGAGAGTATTCGGCAGCACAGCGTGATTCGGAATCGGCACGCCATTACGGCTAAGGTGGCTGGCACCACTCCAGGCACTAAGACCCATTGGATCGCTTCATATGGCTGGACGAGCGGCCGCGCACTAACCCCCGTCGACATGTTCAACACTTCGGCTGGCCAGGCCGATCCCTTCCTGGATTTCTTCCTGCGACAGCCGGTTCCTGGCACCGGCGGGCTTCCCGGCCATATGGATATCGTGCTTGAAGTCCGCAACCTGCTTGCGCAGGGGTACGTGCCGGTGCTCGGCGACGACCATCGCACCGTGTATCTCGTGCAGTCGGCAAGGGCCGTGCGGGGTGGGGTGGCGTTCAGCTTCTAAGGTTCGCACTCATAAGGTTCACCTTCTCGCACTCCCGCAAGCACCTGTCATCCCCAGCGAAGCGTAATTCGAGCGGAGCGAGATTTACGCGAAGTCGAGGGACCTTGTGTTTGCACGCGCGAATTAACGCAAGGTCTCTCGACTGCGCGTCGCGTTGAACACGCGCCGCTTCGCTCGAGATGACAGGAATTTGCTAGAGAAGAAAGCTAGAAGGCCGAGTCCCAAGCCGTAGAGCCCGAAGCCAGGGTCTAATACTGCACTAGCTCTTTCATTGCTAAATACAAATCCTGCACCTGCGGCAGGATCGCGCTCTCCAGCACCGGCTGGTAAGCGATGAATGTGTCCTTAGCGGCAACGCGCTTCACCGGGGCATCAAGGTGCTCGAAAAGTTCTCCTGCGATCCGGGCGGCGATCTCCGCACCGTATCCCCAACTCAGCGTGTCCTCGTACCCGACAAGAACGCGGCTTGTCCTTTGCACTGATGCAGCTATCGTATCCCAGTCATAGGGATTCAGCGTGCGCAAATCAATCAACTCGATCTTCACACCCTGCTCACGATCGAGCCGCTGCACGGCCTGAAGCGCGCGAGGAACGACGGCACCGTAAGTGATTACCGTGAGATCGGTTCCGGGATGGACGATTTTCGCTTTCCCGAACGGGATCATGTAGTCCGGCCCGGGATAAGCAGCGCGGCCGTAGGTTTCGCGATACAGACGCTTGTGCTCGAGGAACAGAACCGGATCATCGCAACGAATTGCGGTGCGCAGCAGGCCTGCAGCGTCGAGCGCATTGGAAGGAAAAACCACACGCATGCCGGGAGTGTGGGTGAAGATGCTCTCGCCACACTGGGAGTGATAAATCGCGCCGCCAGTCAGGTATCCGCCGATGGCAACCCGGATAACTGCCGGCGCAGAAAATGCTCCGTTCGAGCGCCAACGTATAACTGGGAGTTCGTTGCGCAGCTGCATCATGGCCGGCCAGATGTAATCGAAGAACTGGATTTCGGCCACCGGTTTCAACCCGCGCACCGCCATCCCGACCGAGCGGCCTGCGATACTTGCTTCTGCAATGGGAGAGTTGAACACGCGCTCGGAGCCGAAATCGCATTGCAGGCCGGAGGTCAGCTTAAATACGCCGCCCTTGCCTTTCACCATTTTCTGCTTCAGGTATTCTTCACGGCTGCAGTCGGCAACGTCCTCACCGAAGATCACAATGCGCTCGTCGCGCTTCATCTCGTCGCGCAGCGTGGCATTAATGAGGTCGGCCATGGTTTTCGTGGTGGCCTTCTTGTCGGAAGCTTCTTGTGTGGCGCGGCCACCGTCGGCCGCGATTGGCTGAGTTTCAAACGCTGACGACGTTGGATCGAGATCGGGCGAGTATAGGTACTGATTAACGGTTTCCGGCTGGGGCAGCGGCGCAGCCAGCACCTGGTCCACTGCGGCCTGCAGGTTGTCGTCTACTTCCTTTTCGATCTTGTTAATGCTTTTCTCGTCGAGTATGCCTTCGCGGATCAGGAACAACTGCATGCGGCTGATCGGATCGCGTGCGGCATCGCGCTGGCGCTCGACATCGGGGCGGTAGAGTTTCTCGTCATCTGAAAGTGAATGCGAGTAGGGCCGGATCACATGCGCATGCACAAAGGAAGGCCCGATCCCCGCCCGGCAGTGCGCCACAGCACGTGATAACGCTCCATAGCTCACAACCGGGTCAGTGCCGTCAATTTCCTCGAAGTGGAAATTAGGAAAGCAAGAAACGAGGCGCGAGATGTTTCCCCCGGCGGTTTGCACTTCGACAGGAACTGAGATGGCATAACCGTTGTCTTCAACCAGGAAAACAATGGGCAAGCGCAGGTTGGCGGCGGCGTTCATGGCCTCCCAAAATTCACCCTCGCTGCTGGTGCCATCGCCGAGTGAGACGTAGGTCACTTCATCGCCATGGAACTGAACGTCTTTGAATTCGCGATAATCGCCAGTTGCCTTTTGGCCGGCATTCGGATGCAGCATGTAATAGCGGCTAGCCTCGGCACATCCGATGGCGTGGAGAATCTGCGTTCCGGTGCAGGAAGACTGCGTGACCACGTTGAGCCGTTTGTATCCCCAATGCGACGGCATCTGGCGTCCACCCGAGCTGGGATCGTCGGCGGCACCGACCGCCTGCAGAAGCATTTCGTAGGGAGTTGCTCCTAACGCAAGGCAAAGCGCGCGGTCGCGGTAGTAGGGGAAGAACCAGTCGTAGCCCGGCTTCATGGCCATGCCGGCTGCGACCGTTACGGCCTCGTGACCTGCTCCGGAGATCTGGAAAAAGATTTTTTGCTGGCGCTTGAGCATGATCTCGCGGTCGTCCAGCCGCCGCGAGGTGTACATCAGCCGGTAGGCTTCGATGAGTTGCTGCCGAGAGAGGCCTTCGTAGGTCTTGCCTGCCTTGTTGGCCTCGGCAATCGCGCCGGATTTTCCGTGAGACCTGGTCGGCATTCGCGTCAGAGCGGCGCGAGTCAAATTTCCCGGCGCCGCAAGGTATTGTAAATCAGCCGTGGGCGATCAGCCATCAGCCGTCAGTACATTTGCGGTTGGTCGTAGGCCGCCGGTCAAACCAGCAAACCACCATAACCGGCTGCGGTATTCTGATTGGTGGCCCCCCTCAACCATCCATTCAATTCGCGCGACATCAAGCTCGTGATTTTCGATCTCGATGGCACACTGATCGACTCTCGTCTCGACCTTATCAATTCCGTCAATGCCATGCTACGCCACGTGAACCGCCCTGAACTTCCCGGAGAGGTGGTTGCTTCGTATGTGGGCGACGGAGCCCCCATGCTTGTGCGGCGGGCATTGGGCGATCCGGAAGACGAAAAATTCTTCCGCGATGCCCTTGAGTATTTTCTTTCCTACTATCGCGAGCACAAGCTGGACCACACGGTTGTGTACCGGGGCATTCCTGAGGCGCTTCACAGGATTCAGCCCAATGGGAGCGAGCGCAAAATGGCGGTGCTTTCGAACAAGCCGGTCAATCCATCGCGAGCGATCATAGAGGCGCTTGGGCTCGCGCCGTTTTTCGTCCGAGTGTACGGCGGAAATAGTTTCGAGACTAAGAAGCCTGATCCGCTGGGTGTGAGGGCCCTGCTGAAGGAAACTGGCACGTCACCGGAGAACGCGATGATCGTGGGCGATTCGTCGGTTGATGTGCTGACCGGGCGCAATGCGGGGATTTCAACGTGTGGCGTGAAATATGGATTCGCGCCGCACACATTGTGCGAAGTGCCACCGGATGTGCTGGTGGAGAGCCCGCAGTCCTTGGGGGAACTGTTCGGTTAGCGTTCGATCCTCCTTGGCGATACTTCGTGTCCTTTGTGGTTAATGTTTCGGGGCGCAGTCGTGCTTTACACTCGAATCAATGAACAACCCGCACGCGGAGTTCACCCCCGCTGAACTGCGCAAGCTACGCAGCCTCAAAGATCCACACGGTATTCAGAAACTCCTGGACGCTCAGCCTTACCATCTCGCGGATACGGCGTGGTCGCCGCGGCGCGTGCTGCGCGAGAACACTTCACATTGTTTTGAAGGAGCCACGTTTGCAGCGGCGGCGCTGCGGGTGAATGGATATCTGCCGCTGGTGATCGACCTTGAAGCTGAGCACGATACGGACCACGTCATTGCCGTTTACAAGCAGCATGGGCATTGGGGGTCGATTGCGAAATCGAATTACACCGGATGCCGCTATCGCGAGCCGGTCTATCGTACACTTCGCGAGCTGGCGCTGAGTTACTTCGAAGTTTATTTCAACATGCGCCGCGAGCGGACCCTGCGGACATTTTCGCATCCCGTGAACATGGCGCGCTTCGATCGTCTCGAGTGGATGACGACGGATCAACCGCTGTGGTTTGTCGCGGAGTATCTGTTCACGATCCGGCATTTTCGGCTGATCAAACCGCACATGGCGCGGCGACTGCACCGGCTGGATGACCGCTCGTTCAGAGCGGGATGCCTGGGGAGGGCGGAAGGGTAGGGAGGTCCGAAAGCTGCCGCCTACACATGAAGATCGTGACGCCGGCCACCCGTGGCCCTTATTGACGGTGCAATTGCTCGCATAAATTCTAAATTCGCTCGGCCCGCAGCGGTCCCGTCCCACCATTAACTGCTGTGGTGCTGCTGAAGGTCTTTACTGTTTCGATTCCCTGGCGACACGTTTAAGGAGACCTCGGGTGCTCCCGTCGGGTGTAATAGTACTTTTCGCGGCGAGGGCGCCCATTCGACTCGCTCACTTCAGTCGCTCGCTCAGGGCAGGATCCGCGCCACGCGTTCACCGCACTTCCGACATCAGGCACATCAGATTGTTTTCGGAGTCACGGAATGCGTTGAGCCACAACTCGTGATCCGGCATTCTTGCGGCGAGGTGAGGCTGGTCTTCCATCTTCACGTTTTTCTGTATTAGTTGCTCGTGTGCCGACTGAATGTCATCAACCTTGAAATAGAGGATCGAAGAAGAATGGTCGAACTCCGCTTTCTCCGGTGGGCTCAGCAGAAGGCGTACACCGCCGCAATCGAAGAAGGCCAGATGGCCAGCGGTAAACAGATGCCTCAGGCCGAGCGTGTTGCGGTAGAACTCGACGGCCCGGTTGGTGTCGTGAACGTTGATGGCGATCTGGCCGATCTGCTTAATTGCTAAGCCAGGCGTGGCTGCTGTTGTCATGTCTTAGTCCCCCAGACAAAACACAGGCTGTTGTGCAGCACAATATAGTTAGCATAGCTAACTAATTTATGCAAGCCCATTCTTCAGCGTTTGAGACTGCGGATCGTCTGCATTCAGCAGCGATTCACTTGCTGCGAAGTTTGCGGAAACGCGATCGCGAGAGCGGAATAGGACCAGCGCAGCTCTCGTCCTTATCGGTACTGGTCTTTGGTGGGCCGCGATCGCTCGCTGAGTTGGCCGATGCCGAGCAAGTGAAGCCGCCTACCATGAGCCGGATCGTGGCCGGTCTGCAGCGGGTGAAGTTGATTCACATCAAAACCGACAAGAATGACCGTCGGGCGGTGGTTATTAGCGCGACAGAGGCTGGTGTACGGCTCATGCAGCGAGCGCGCACACGGCGGGTGGATTCGCTTGCCCGGGCGCTGTCCGCGTTGCCTGACGCCCAGCTCGACAGCCTGCGAAAAGCCGCCGAAATGATCGACAGCCTGAGTCGAACGGTGTAGCAACGGTGTAGCAGAGGACGATCTCAAACTCGCAAATCTGCGGATGCGATGTCGGTGGCCAGGGGCGCGCTGGGCAAGGCCACAGAAGGTCGGCGCGATTCCTCAGGCAGAGCAACCCTGGGATGCACCGGTTCGGCCATTGCGACTCCCAGGTTCGTTGCCAGCCCGCGCAGGTGAACCAGCCACTGCGCGTCGAAGTCGTCGAGCTTGAACGACGTCAGACCCGCAGTGAGTTCATAGAAAATGTTTTGAGCTCTCCACAGGTCCGCCTCGGATGGCTGTTCTCGCATCAATGATGCCAATTCATCCAGCTCGGCGAGGGCGTCGATATTCAGCGGGTCCTTCGCCCAACTGTTCATCAATCCATTCAGCCGTTGCCGGAGAGTTGACTTGATGGAGGCATCCATAGTGACGCCGTTTTGAGCGGCCGTTCTCAGAAGTGTTCGCGCGCCGGCAAAGTCAATCTTTTCGCTAATACAACGGCGCATTGCGTTCGTCATAGCAAACTCGCAAGAGACTCGCAGAATTGGAGGCAGCGGCATATGTAACTCTCGCAGAAAGCCGATCAGTGCGGCATGGTGCTCGCAAACGTCGGAATACAGTTGGTCGATGTCGGCAAGTGTTGAATCCACAAGCTGACCCACAATCCGTCGCCGCTCGTCGCAGAATAGCGATCTGAGCGAGTAGGTCTGTTCGCCAAAATAGCTTTCGAACGCTTGACAACACTGAGTGAAATCGGATCGCGGCATCAGCCGCTGAAGTGGCTCCACAAAGCGCGAGAAGCTGTCATCCATCTGGCAGATTCCGGCGCAGAGGTTGTGGCCTCCGGCGTGCAGAACAGCGAAATTGAAGTCCAGTATTGCCTGCGTGAGCCGGGAAGTAATTCGTGCAGCGCCGAATGCCAGCTTCAGCTTTCCTGATTCATCGATTTTCACCTCGTGCAAGTCTGCGCGATACGAATACACCGAATCGCATTGCTTGTAGCCATCGAAGAACGAACTGATCGCATAGTGTGCCGCGCCGCCGGGCAAGTCCAGCATGGCGAAGGTAACAAACCTCTCGTAAATCTGCCGGCCGTTACCAAATTCAGGAATGTTGCTGTGGACGGGTTCCAGACGTTTCAGAAACTGTTCTTCTCGATCGCCCCCCAACAGCTGTTGTCCAAGCTGGACGGCCCGGCCAGCATACTGAAGGATCTGCACCGTCTCCGGCCCGGTGGGCTCGTCGAAGAACCAGCCACAACTGGTGTACATCAGCATCAGGTGCCGCTGCATTTCGAGAAGCCTCAGCACTCGGACCTGTTCATGGTGCGAGAGAGCGCGGACCCGATGCTCTGCCAGGAACGCCTGCACGTTGCTCATTGATCGATCGCGAACAACTGCGACGTACTCTTCGCGCGCCAGCCAGGGGTCATGCACAAGCTTTTTTAGTTCGCGTTCATAGGGCAACGCCAAATCGTCACGCAACCAGTCCAGTGCATCTCGCAACGGCTGACGCCAGTTCTGGTTCCAATGCGGGTGTCCACCTGAGTTGCAGCCACAATTGGTTGTCCAGCGACCGACTCCGTGCACACAGCTCCAGGCAGTTCTCTCCTTGATTCGCACCTCTTGCGTAGGTGGGTGCAGTGCCAGATATTCGCCGTAGTTTGTGAGGCGCGCGAGGCTGTTTTCCTCGATGCAATGCAACGCATAAGCAAGTGCCATGTCTCCGTGCGCGTGGTGATGCCCGTAAGTTTCGCCGTCGGTGGCAACGTGCATGAGCTGGCCGGTGTCGCCTTCACGGTCAAAGCGGCTAAGCAGCGTCCGCGTAAAGTTTTCGCCGTTTTGCAGGAGCCGTTCGAACGCCACTGCGCTTGAAATCGCGCCGTCGTAGAAGAACAAGGCGATCTCGCGGCCTGAGGGCAGCCTGCACGCGTAAGCACGTCGCGAGTCGATTCCGTACTCCAGCTCAATCCACGGCGCCTTCTTCTGGGTTCGCAATTGTGAGGCCTGGCTGGGCGCGAGAATGGTGAATTCAATTCCTTGTGAGCTGAGGACATCCAGTGTTTCCAGGTCCACGGCGGTTTCGGGTAGCCACATGCCTTCGGGATCACGACGAAAGCGATGCTGGAAGTCCCTTATTCCCCAGAGAATTTGGGTTCGTTTGTCGCGGCTGTTACAGAGCGGCAGAATCGTGTGATTGTAGGATTGGGCAATTGCGGCGCCGTGCCCGGAAAACGCGCGCTGGCTTTCGCGGTCTCCGTCGAGGATGCGCTGATAGCCTTCCGGCTCGCGGTCCTCCATCCAGGAAAGCAGAGTGGGGCCGAAGTTGAAGCTTATGCGCGCGTAGTTGTTGACAATCTTCGATATTCGGCCCTGGCCATCAAGAATGCGCGACCAACCGTTCGCTAAATAGCACTCGCGCGCAATGCGGACGTTCCAATCGTGATCGGGACTGGCAGAATCCTGCGCTTCAACCGCTTCCAACCAGGGATTTTCGCGCGGTGGCTGATAGAAATGACAATGAATGCAAGCCCAACACTCCATGCACTGCCCCCCAAGCAACTGATATGAATGCGACGTTTAGATGATTTGGGCGAAGACATGCTTCCGGCTGCCATGAAAATACAAGATAGCGCGTTCTTGCGCGACAGAGAAGATGCAGATGGGGTTCGTTCAAGGAAAAATTTCAATTCGGCTTGCCTATCCGGCATGCTAACGATGCGCAGGAAGGGCGACTACTTCGACATCGCAGCGAGTGCCGCCCTGAACATCGCGTCGAACGAGCCGTTTTCCTTGAGGTTAGCGAGCGCCTTTTCGGCCGTGGCGCGCTGATATCCGAGATTCATCAGCGCGGAGAGCACGTCCTCCTGCGTGGCGCTTAACGATGGGACAACATGTACTTGGTCCGCGCCCACCAGCGGCAGCTTGTCTCGTAACTCTAAAACCATACGCTCTGCGGTCTTGCGCCCAATGCCAGGTATCTTGGTCAGCCGCGCCAGGTCGTTGGCGCGGATTGAATTCACCATGTCGTCGGCGGGCATGCCGCTGAGAATGGTGATTGCCAGCTTCGGGCCAATCCCGCTGACCGTAATCAGCTTCTCGAACAGGTCCTTTTCCTCGTGGCGCAAGAAACCATAGAGCGCAAGCTGGTCTTCGCGCACGTGCGTGTGGATGTGAAGGGCAACTTCACTGCCAAGGGAGGGCAGCTCAGCGAACGCGGGTACGGATATGGTTACGTCATAACCGACGCCGCCGGTCTCGACGATCACCAGGTTGGGGCGACGGGAAATAAGCTTTCCGCGCAGATGAGCGATCATCCTGACTATTTTACCCTTGAAGAAAATCGACGATCGGCGAGACTTTCCAGCGAGCGCGAGAAGAACGTTTATCTGAGTTATCGGGCCTGAAGCCTGAACGCCTGATGCCTGAAACCTGCTTTTGCTGCTGGAAGGTCTTCATTCGACTGCGTTACAATCCGCCTACTGTCATTCAACAAACAATTCTTCGCTTGGCAAGGAGCCGTAATGAAAACGCGCTTGAGCCTCCTGCTCTGTCTACTGCTTGTTTCAGCTTCGCTGTTTGCGCAAACGTTCCGCGGCACGATCCTGGGCACCGTCACCGATCCGCAAGGCGCAGTCGTTCCCGGCGCAAAGGTCACCGCGCACAATGTGGACACCGGCCTGCAGCGCACCACCGAAACCAGCGCGGACGGCAGCTATTCCCTGCCCGAACTTCCGATCGGTACGTATACGGTCACGGTGACGCAGAGTGGATTTCAGACCGCCGTCACCAGCAACGTCGCCGTCAACGTCGCCGCACAAAAGCGCGTGGATGTAGTGTTCCGAACTGGCCAGGTGTCCGAGAAGGTGGAAGTATCGGGGGAAACGCTACCGCTTGTGGAGACAACAAATGACACCTTGGGGGGTGTCCTGACTCAAGACACAGTCAAGGACTTGCCGATCAACGGTCGCGACTACACGAAATTGATCTACCTGAATCCCGGTGTCGCGGGGTCGCCCGATCAAATCACCGATTCGCCAGGTTCCTTCGGTGAATTTTCGATGAACGGCGCCCGCGGGCGTTCCAATAATTTCCTGCTCGATGGTACCGACATGAACGACGGCTACCGCAATAATCCAGCCATCAACGAAGCCGGTGTATTCGCGACTCCTGCAACGATTCTGCCAATTGATGCCGTCGCCGAAATGAACGTTCTGTCGAATTACAAGGCGGAGTATGGCCGCAATGGTGGTGCCGTCGTTAACATCGTGACAAAAAGTGGCACCAACGCTCTGCACGGAAGCCTGTTCGAGTACTTTAGAAATAACGCGTTGGATGCGCGCAACTATTTTGACAACGCACCGGCGCCACAAGCCCCATTTCACAACAACCAGTTCGGCGGCTCGATCGGCGGACCGATTGTAAAAGACAAGACATTCTTCTTTCTTGATTATGAAGGCCAGCGCGAAAGTGTGGGAGTAGTTTCGCTCGACTGCGTGCCGACGCAGGCCTTCATCCAACAGGCGACTGCCACAGCTTTAGCGTCTCCGAGCGGCCTTAGCACCGTTGGACAGCAGCTCCTAAGTTTCTATCCCCACGACCCCGCGAATTATATCCCCGGCGTTACTGCGAGCGATTCCGGCTGTTTTGATGCCAACAACAAGTTCGCTCCCGACTATGTGGCGAACGCGCCATCATTTAACAATCTGAGCAGCGTCATCGCAAAGATTGACCACACTATCAACACTCACAACAGTCTCACCGGCCGTTACTTTTTCGGCGACAGTACCCAACAGTTCCCTCTGGCACTGAATGCCACGGGTGGCCAACTTCCTGGTTTCGACACCGTTACGCCGACGCGTGTCCAAGTCGTTTCTCTTTCTCTTGTCACTGTCCTTTCGTCAACCAAGGTAAACGAACTACGTTACGGATGGAATCGTTTCGCAGAGGGTTTCTTCCCGCAGGACGCGAGTTTCGATCCCAGCTCGATCGGACTCTGCAACGTGCCAATCACGGCATCGAACTGCCACTCCTCCGGGTTGCCGATCATTCTGGTGTCCCCGACTCCAACCGGCGGTTCAGGATTTTTCTCTCAGTTAGGAGCCACCTCGGGCGATCCCCGCCAACGCGTTGACACAAACAATCAGCTGCTCGACAGCTTCTCTTGGAAAATGAACAAACACGACTTGAAGTTTGGTTTCGAGTTTCGGAGGACCAGCATTCAGCAGCGTTTCGATAAGTACTCGCGCGGACGGATCAGATTTAATACTCTCGCAGACCTGCTTCAAATGACGCCGCAGCTTCCTTCTCAGTCTGGATTTGGGGTCTTCAACTACAGCGGTAACACGCTACGTCACACTCACCAAAACGGTATTGGATTCTACGCTCAAGACGATTTTCGCCTTACGCCGAGACTTACTCTGAACTATGGCTTGCGCTGGGATTACAACGCCCCCGTCGTGGAGAAGGACCACCTCTTTTCGGATTTTGTGCCGACCTCAGCGACAACCGGAAGCTTGGTCCCGGTCGGGTCGGGCGGGCTTTCGAATCTTTACAATCCAGATCACAAGGACTTCTCGCCTCGTGTCAGCATTGCCTGGGACACCACGGGCAAAGGGAAGACTGTGGTTCGCGCGGGGTATGGCCTCTTCTTCGACTCATGGTCGCAGGATATGGCACTGGGCCACTTACCATACCCCACTTTCTATGCGCCGGGCCCAGCCTACAATCCCATCGGCCCCGATCCAGTACAGATGGGGCAGCTGAATCCAGCCGCGGTTGACGCGAACGGAGCATACATTGCCAATCAACCGCTTTACGACGTTCCGGGTTGCTCCTTCGAGTGCGACATTTTTTCTTTTGACCGCAATATCAAGACGCCCTACATCGAAAACTACAACCTGAATGTTCAGCAGCAGCTCTCGAACAAAGTCGTCCTGCAAGTCGGCTATGTCGGATCGCAGGGACACAGGCTCTTGCGATTTTTCGACATCAATCAGCCGAGTCAAGCGACGATTACATCTGAGGACTTAGCAAACGCCAACGCCACTGCAGGATGCACGTCGGGAGGTCAACCCGTGGCCGGCCCTAACTGCATTTTGGATTTCGCCGTTGATCGAAACTACGGCTTTCCGGCTGGCGCTTTCTACATCTTTCAGCAGAACTCAACTGGAAGATCGAACTATCACTCGCTCCAGACTAGCCTGCACGTGAACAACTATCACGGCTTTAATTCCACCGTGAACTACGTATGGTCGAAGTCGCTGGATAACTCAAGCGATGGCGAGGATTTCGTGGTCAACGCGGCACAGCCGCAGGACAGCAACAGCCCGGAACGTGAATATGCGCGTTCGAACTTCAACGTTCCGCACCGCTTCGTCTGGATTGCAAGCTACGAGCTTCCACGAATGTCCAGCTCTTGGGCACGACTCAGCAGCGGTTGGGGCCTTGACAGCACAGTAACATTGCAAAGCGGCCAGCCCTTCACGCTGAACTACAACTTCGAGGATGATTACAGCGGAGGTGGTGATGGGTTTGATCGCCCTGACGTTGTGGGACCGATCGTTTATAGCAAGCGCAATCCATACAATTATCTCCAACTGAGTTCGTTTGCCATGCCGTGCACCGTCGGCGCATTTTCTGGTTTCGCTTCAGACTGTGTGCCTGGTACCCGTCACTACGGCAACTTGGGCCGCAATTCTCTGGATGGACCGACCTTCAAGCAATGGGACCTGGCGATTTACAAGAACACCACAATTACCGAACGCCTTTCAGTCCAACTTAGAGCCGACTTCTTCAACCTACTAAATCATCCGAATTTTTCGAATCCTGAACTGCCGGCATTTATCGCTGATCCTGCAGCGAACATTGATCCTGGCTGTGTATGCGGCTTTGCACTGGGACCCAATAACCGCGAGGTCGGAAATGGCGCCCTTGCGATCACCGCTACGGGCGATGTCGGCATCGGCAACCCATTCCTCGGCGGCGGCGGCCCGCGTGGAATTCAGCTAGCGGCGAAGTTTACGTTCTAGCCGTGCTCGAGTTTGGCTGTGAACAGCTGAAAGACGCAAGCACTGAAACACTACTTGCCGATGCAGAAGCGGCTGAAGATCAGGTTGAGGATGTCGTCGTTGGTGGTGGCTCCGGTGATTTCATCCAGGGGACGGAGGGCGCTGTAGAGGTCTAGTAGAAGCATTTCGTGCGGGACCCGGTTAGGGACGGCGTGTTCCGCGGCATCAAGCCCGGCAAGAGAATCGCGGACAAGAGATTGATGTCGGGCGTTGGTTAGAAATCCGGACTCGGATACGGCAGGGCTGTCGCCGGTCACGTGCCGGAGAATGGTCGCGCGAAGCTCAGGAATGCCCTCGCCGGTGAGAGCCGAGGTGCGGAGCCTAGGCTTGTTTTCTGTCGCCCCTACGGGACTTTGGTCATCGAGTTCCGCCACCCACGGCTTAGGCTCCGGGCTGACATCTTTCGCTCCCACGGAGCTTGTGTATGTATCGTCTACACCGGTTGCTTTCACATCAAATTGGGTTTCATCTTCAACCAGGTCTGCCTTGTTCTCAACGATGATTGCGGAACGCTGGAAGGCTTGCTTCAGTAATTCCCGGTCTTCGTCCAAAGCCGGTTGAGAGGCGTCAAGCACAACCAAGACCAAGTCTGCGTCGGCTAGGGCTTCCATCGACTTCTGAATGCCGATGCTTTCGGCCTCGTCGAGTGCGTGGCGGATGCCCGCGGTATCAATCAGCCTGACCGGAATTCCGCCGATGGAGACCGTTTCGGTGACCAGATCACGGGTTGTGCCTGGAGTTGCAGTGACGATGGCGCGCTCACGCTCCACGAGACGATTGAACAAGCTCGATTTGCCGACATTGGGGCGGCCGACGATGGCAAGCGTCAGGCCTTCGTGGACGATCTTGCTGTAGGCGAAAGATTTCGCGAGTTCTTGAAGGGGCTCGTGTACCGCTGCGATATGGTGCAAGATTTGATCTGGCGGCGAGACGGAAACATCATCTTCAGCGAAATCAATTCCTGCTTCCAATAGAGCGATGAGTTCGACAAGCCGTTGCTTGATTGGCTGGAGGCGCTGGGATAGCGCGCCTTCCAGTTGCTGGGCGGCGATCTTGGCCTGGTAGAGAGTTTGCGATTCGATCAGGTCGCGGACGGCTTCGGCTTGAGTGAGATCGATGCGTCCGTTGAGGAAGGCGCGCATGGTGAACTCGCCGGGCTCGGCGAGGCGGGCGCCGCGTTGCAAGGCAAGTTCGACGATGTGACGCAGGACGACGGGCGATCCGTGGGCGGAGATTTCGATGATGTCGTCAGTTGTGTAGGAGTGAGGCTTGGCGAAGTAGGTGACGACGACTTCGTCGATGCGCTGGTTGTGTGGGTCCTCGCCGCACGGCTCGATCAGTTCGCCAAAAATTGCTCGTCCCGGCTCGAGGTCATGCCTGAGGCGAAGCATCGGCATTGCAATCGCACGGGCTTCGGGACCCGCAAGCCGCACCACCGCGATTCCGCCGCGTCCTGCAGGCGTGGCAATGGCGACAATCGTGTCGTCAAGATTCACTGTCTGATTCTATTGGACGGTTGGCACCCCAGATTCTGCGTTCTGGAAAGAATTACAAATTACCAATTTCTACTCCCCCTCAGTACAATCAAACTCTTGCCTATGCCCGACGTTCGGCGCGGTCTGATTATCGTTAACACTGGTCCTGGCAAGGGGAAGACCACTGCCGCCATGGGCACGGCAATGCGGGCCGTGGGCAACGGCATGCGGGTGCTGATGCTGCAGTTCATCAAAGGCTCGTGGCATTATGGCGAACTGGACGCGGTGAAGGCGTTCGGCAACACGTTCATCATGAAGCAGATGGGGCGTGGCTTCGTGAAGGTGGGAGCGGAGAAGCCCGATCCGGAAGATGTGAGAATGGTCGAAGAAGCGTGGGCGGAAGGCGCTCGCGCCATCCAATCAGGAAAGTGGGATTTAGTCATTTTGGATGAGATCAACTACGCGATCAGCTATGGCATGCTCGATCCGGCGAAGGTGGTTGAGGTGCTCAAGCAAAAGCCCGAGATGGTGCACGTGATCTTGACGGGACGCAACGCGCATCCGACAATTGTCGAGCTTGCCGATACGGTGACGGAGATGCGCCAGGTGAAGCACGCGTACGAGAAGGGCGTGCTGGCGCAGAGAGGAATCGAGTACTAGAAGTTCGGCCTCATGCTTCAGGCATCAGGCTTCAGGAACCGAGGGTTTTGCTGAAGCCTGAAGCCTGGTTTTATGGCTTGGTTCAAGCGACAATCCGGTGAGTTGGAGGCCTCGGGCGAGAAGAAAGTCCGCACCGAAGGTCTGTGGGTGAAGTGTGAGAACTGCCGCCAGATCATCTGGAAGAAAGATCTGGAAGAGAACCTGAACGTTTGCCCGAAGTGCGACAAGCACTTCCGCATCGACGCGCGGACACGGCTGGCCAACCTTTTTGATAACGGCGAATATGAAACTTTTAACGACAATCTGACTTCGACTGATCCGCTGAAGTTTATCGATCTGAAGCCTTACGCCGAGCGCCTAAAGAAAGCGCAAGAAGAAACCGGACTAAGCGACGCCGTGATTAACGCTCGCGGCAAGCTGAATGGGCGCGACGTGATCATCAGCGCCATGGAGTACAGCTTCATCGGCGGCAGCATGGGAGCGGTGGTGGGCGAGGTCATTACGCGCGCGATCGAGGAAGCGCTTGAGAAAAACAAGCCGTTGGTTATTATCTCTGCTTCCGGCGGGGCGCGGATGATGGAGGGCGTGCTGAGCCTGATGCAGTTGGCAAAGATCTCTGCCGCATTGGCGCGTCTGGATGAGGCGCGGGTGCCATATGTTTCGGTTCTTACGGACCCCACTACTGGAGGCGTCACTGCTTCGTTCGCCATGCTTGGCGATCTGAATATTGCGGAACCGGGAGCGCTGATCGGATTCGCAGGTCCGCGAGTGATCGAGCAGACTATTCGTCAAAAACTTCCGCCCGGATTTCAGCGCAGTGAATTCCTTCTCGAGCATGGGATGCTCGATGCGGTTGTGCATCGCAAAGAGATGAAGGCATACATTGCGCGAGCGCTGGAGTTCATGAGTCCGGTTGCCGGTGGCCAGTTGTCGGTTGCGGGTTGAAATACTTCGTCGTACGTCGCTCGTCGTGCGTCGTTCGCAAAGAGCCTCTGGCGGACGTCTTGTTTAGTTCTACAGTTCGAACCAAATCCCAGCTTCTAAGCTGCTAATCTAGTGTTTTAGCGGACGACGCACGGTGCGGCCGGCCGCCTGGCGGGCGGGGCGCCCCATACAAACATCATGTCGACTTCCTACGACACTGCTGTGGCGCGAATGTATGCGCTCGGACACGAGCTGGCGCAGACGCCATCTCATAAATTCGATCTGGCGCACATGCGCGTGCTGCTGGCCGCACTTGAACATCCGGAACGGCGATTTCCGAGTGTGCTGATCGCGGGAACCAACGGCAAGGGGTCAACTGCTGCAACGCTCGCTTCGATCCTGCAAGCCTCAGGGTTGCGAACTGGACTTTACACTTCGCCGCATCTGATTCGCATCAATGAGCGGATTCAGATCGATGGCCAGAAGATCACGGACGACAGGTTTGCTCTGTTGCATGACCTCATTGAGCGAACGGCCGAACGGCTGGTGGAAGAAGGCGACCTGCCGTGGCATCCGAGTTTTTTTGAGATGTTGACAGCGATGGCGTTCGAGCATTTCGCGACGAATAAAGTGGATATCGCGGTGCTTGAAGTTGGCATGGGCGGACGCCTGGATGCGACCAACGTGGTTGATCCGCGCGTCAGCGTTGTCACCGACATTTCGCTCGACCATCAAAAATTTCTTGGCAATACCATTGCCGAGATCGCGCGGGAGAAGGCGGGAATCCTTCGACCGGGTGGTATCGTCGTCACGTTGCCGCAGATGCGTGAGACGAACGATGTCATCGGCGAAGCGGTTCTGGAGAGAGATGCGCGCGCCGTGAGCGCGGCGCAGTATGTGCCGCCGGTTTCGCCCAAAGCGGAGTCTTATCTAGAAAAGCAAAAGCCTCTAACCACAGAGGACGTAGAGGCGGGCGCCGAGAACGCAGAGAAAACCAACGGCGGATTGGTGTCGCGGTATCCGCTGCAGGTGATGGGAAAACAGATTCTGGTCGAAACGCCGCTGCTTGGACGGCATCAATTGCGGAATATTGCGCTGGCGATTGCGGCGGCTGAAGAACTGTCAGCGCAAGGATTTCCGGTTTCGGCGGAGACAATCGAACGGGGAGTTCGCGAGACCGCGTGGCCGGGACGGTTCCAGATCGTTCCGCATGTAACACCCCACTTCTTGAAAATCGCGAGAAGTGGGGCACGCGTCGAATCTGAATTGGACGTCGTTTTCGACGTAGCCCACAATCCGGCTGGAGCATGGGCATTGCGCTCTG
>Ga0075425_100002405_pt1 | contig 18772 bp, 23 predicted proteins | sample SoiMethybrSBSTD4_FD_75300 | JGI IMG/M metagenome (GOLD analysis project Ga0075425, IMG submission 75300) | Bulk soil microbial communities from a Populus tree surrounding site in Tennessee, USA - Soil MetaG P. TD hybrid SBSTD4 | ecosystem: Environmental > Terrestrial > Soil > Tree plantation... | reverse complement strand
CCTGCCGCGCTACAGCCCCAATCCTGCGATTCGTCTGCCAAAGGGCAGCGATCGCTCCGGCTCAACGAGCGACGTCTTGCACGCTCGCGCCCAGCTTCATCGGTGTATGCTCTACTTCTTTCCGGCAAGCGCCGAGAGCGACAGCAGCGATGACAGCTGCGAGAACGATAGCGCCCTTCATGCTTCTTCTCCTAAGGTCTCTTAGAGAGTTGGTGTTAACGCGCTACCTGAGAAACCGGCACATCAGCCCCCAGCTTCATGGGGACATGCTCTACCTCGCGGCGGCATGCGCCGAGAGCAACCGCGGCGACAACTGCCGCGAGTACGATCACGCTTTTTACGTTCATGGTCTTCTCTCCTACACGTTCGGCAATCGCATCACTTCGCTACCGATGCACAACGCTTAGATCAAGAACGCAGCTGCTTTTGCCAAGGTTTTCCACGGTCGTTGATGCGAAAATGCCACTGGATTTGTGATGCACAGGACAGACGAGAGGCCCACTTTGAAGCGCTGATCGTTACCCTGATGCAACCGTGCCGCGCTGGGTCTTACAACAACACCAATTTGGTTAAGGTCGCGTAAAGCACCGTTCAATTTCGCAGGGGCGACCAGGCCGGATCCGAGCTGAAGGCCGGCGTCTGCACCTCACGCTCGTTGTAGCCCGTGAGATCGATCGAAAACAGCCGCGGTCCGCCGGCGCCGCGGCCTTCGCGAAAGAACGCCAAAACCCGCCCGTTCGGGGCCCAGGTCGGGCCTTCGTTGTGGAAACCCTCCGTCAAGGTACGCTCGCCCGAGCCGTCCGGGCGCATGACGCCGATCAGGAAGCTGCCGCCGGCCTGTTTGGTGAAGGCGATCAGATCTCCCCGCGGCGACCACACCGGCGTCGAGTAGCGTCCCTCGCCGAAGCTGATGCGGTGTTGGCCGGAGCCGTCGGCGTTCATGACATAGAGCTGCTGGGAGCCATCGCGATCCGATTCGAACACGATGCGGCGGCTGTCCGGGCTGTAGCAGGGGCCCGTATCGATCGAATTGGATTGGGTCAGCCGCCGCGACTGGCGCGAGCGCAGGTCCATTTCCACGATCGAGGAGGCGCCGCCCTCGCCGATGCTCATGATGATGCGCTGCCCGTCCGGGGAAAAGCGCGGGGCGAAGGTCATCCCCGGGAAGTTGCCGACCAGCTCGCGGCGTCCGCTCTCAAGGTTGAGCAGGAAAACCCGGGGCTGATCCCCGGTATACTGCAGAAACGTTACCTCATGCGAGGTCGGGCTGAAGCGCGGGGTCAAGACCAGTTCCCGGCCCTGGCTCAACAGGCGCACGTTGGCGCCGTCCTGGTCCATGATGGCCAGGCGCTTGTTGCGGCGATCCTTGGGCCCCGTCTCGTCGATGAACACGATCTGGGTGTCGAAATAGCCCTTCTCTCCGGTCAAGCGCTCGTAGACCTGGTCGGCGATCAGATGCGCCAGTCGTCGCCAGTCCGCGGCCCCCGCGGCGAGCCGCTGGCCCGCCAGCTGGCGGCCCGAAAGGACGTCCCAGAGCCGGAACTCGGCCACCAGTCCGCCATCGCTCCCCCGTCCCGCCCGACCGACCAGAAGGGCCTGGGCGTTGATGGCACGCCAATCGGCAAAGCGCGGCGTGCTGTTGAGGTCGGCCAAGCGCTGGATAAAGGAGTCCCGATTGAGCGGCTGGAACAGGCCCGAGCGCTCGAGGTCGGCAGCCAGTACGTTGGCGAGTTCGGTCGCAAAGCGTTGATCTTCGCCCGCAAACTCCGGGATGGCGATGGGGATCGGTTTCAGCGTCCCCTGCGTGATGTCAACCTCGAGTGGGCCGCCGCCGCGCGCCGGCGGGGCCTGGCCGCCACGCTGCTGAGCCTGCGCTGCCGCGGCCACAAGCGTCACGAGCAGCGCCGAGACTAGCCAGCGCGCGGCACATCCTGCCGCGCGCCGGGCCCCGGTAGCGCGCGGCACGGCCGACAACGGCGCCGGAAGGGCGGCAACGGCCGCGGGCGCTGGCCGCGGGGGCGAAGCAGGCATAGGCATCGTTGAGGACCTTGGCATGGGCTCGAGCAAGCGATTCGGTCGGCCGATAGTATGGGTTCGCGGCTAGAACATGTCGCGCGGATCGAAGTTGAGGACGATATCCTTCCAAAACTCGTACTTGGCCGGCGGCAGGCTGTAGGGCTCGCAGGCCTGCACGGCGCGCAGCGCGCTATCGCGCACGGCCAGAAAGTAGGGCGTGTTCTGCGGGTTCATGATCTGCGGCTCGCTCGCCAAGCGACCGTCGGGATTGAAGCGCAAGCGCAGCTTGACCTGGGTGTTCTGCGCGGATTCGCCACCGCCAAGCACGTTCCATTTTGACTGCACGCAGGACTTGATGATTTGCGCCAGAATGGCGAGCTCGCTCGCCGAGAGCTGCTGGTCACGCCCCTCTGGCGCGCCGAGCACCGGGCCCTTGTTGAGCGTCTTGGCCTGCTCATCGAGCGGCACCGAAGGCCTGGGCGCACCCTTGTCTGGCATCTTGTTGAGCAAGGCCGAAATCTTTTCCGCGTCGAACTTCTTCTTGGCCTCTGCTTCCTTGCGGCGCTTTTCCTCCTCGCGCTTCTTCTTGAGCTCGGCCTCCTTGCGTCGCTTTTCTTCCTCCTGCTTTTTCAGGAGTTCGGCCTGCCGGCGCTCTTCCTCCTCACGGCGTTTTTCTTCCGCCTTTTTTGTCTCGTCCTCGAGCCGCTTTTTTTCCTCCTCGAGCTTTTTCTTCTCTTCCTCGACCTGGCGCCGTTCCTCCTCGAGCTTCTTTTGTTGCTCCTCGGCTTGACGCTGCTGTTCCTTCAACAACTCATCGAGCCGCTTTTGCTCCTCAAGCGCCGGCACGGGCGGCACAGCGGCTGGCTCGGGCAGCAGGGCGGCCAGCTTTTCGGCGGGCGGATCCTTGGCGGGCTCGGGTTTGGGTGGCTCGACTTTGGGCGGCGGCTCGACCTTCGGCGGCTCGGGCTTGGGATCCTCCTTGGCGGGAGCCGGCGGCTCTGGCGCTGGCGGCGGCGGCGCCGTGGCGACAGGATTGGGCTTCGGCGCCTCTTTTTTGGCAACGTCCGGGCGCGGGCTCTCCTTCGGCTGGGCCTGCAGCTGCTTGGCGGTCCGCGACCCCAGGCGCAGCTTGGTCACCTCCCCTGGCGTGACGAGGTCAATGGCAACCGGCTCGGGCTCGGCGACGGACAAGGGCGCAAGCGTCTGGATGTTGAGCACCGCCCAGCCGAGCAGCGCCGCATGCAGACACAGCGAGATGATCAGCCCGAACTGCACGCTCCCCTTTCGAACCCCTTGGCCTCAAGCCTTGTTTGGGGTCTATCTGCGCCCGGGCAGGCTCGGCCCTTGCTCGATATCCTCCGGCCCGCTCACGAACGTGAATTTCTTGAAGCCGCCCTCGCGCACCGCACTGATCACTTCGGAGACGCGGCCATAGAAGAGCTGCTTATCACCGCGGAACAGCACCGGGTCATCCTCGCTGCTCTTGCTGGTCGCCTTCAACTTCACGACCAGCTGGGACACTTCGAGCGATTCTTCCGACGACCCTAGGAAGATCTTGCCCGAGCGATCAACGGTGACGGTCAGCGGATCTTTGTTGAGGTTGAGCGATTGTCCCTTGGCCGCGGGCAGGTCGACGGGCAAGCCCGACAGCAGCAGTGGCGCCGTCACCATGAAGACGATGAGCAGCACCAGCATCACGTCGACGAAGGGCGTGACGTTGATCTCGTGCATGGGGGTGTGACCGCGGGCGCGCCCGCGCCGGCCACCCTTGGCTCGCCCGGTTTTGAGACTGGCGCCCATGGGCTGTGCTCCCCTTTAGGTGCGCACGTCGATTTGACGCGAGACAATGGCGGAGAATTCGTCGGCAAAGGCCTCGAGCCGCTGGCTAAGCGCAGAGGAATCGGCGGCAAACTTGTTGTAAAAGACCACCGCCGGAATGGCCGCCAGCAAGCCGAGCGCGGTGGCGAACAGCGCCTCGGCGATGCCCGGGGCGACCACGGCGAGGTTGGTATTTTTCGACACGGCAATCGCCTGGAAGCTCGTCATGATGCCCCATACCGTGCCGAATAGGCCGACGAACGGGGCCGTCGAGCCGACGGTGGCGAGGAACAGCAGGCGGCGGTCGAGCTGCTCCATCTCCCGGCTGATGGTGACGTCCATCACCTTCTCGACGCGCAGCTGGATGCCGCCCAGCGCCCGGATGTTGCCCTCAACCGACCGCTTCCATTCCCGCATGGCGGCCACAAACAAGGAGGCCATCGAGAAGGTGCGACCGTGGGCGACGGTGGTGTAGAGCTCTTCCAGCGACTGTCCCGACCAGAACATCTGCTCGAATCGATCGGCCTCGCGCCGGGCGCGCCGAAAGGCGAACACCTTCTCCACAATGATCGCCCAGGCCCACACCGAGGCGGCCAGCAGGCCCAGCATGACAATCTTGACGACGGGGTGCGCCGTCATGAACAGCTCTAAAAAGGAGAAGCCTCCGCCCGTAGCCGGCTTCAAGATCTCTAGGGGATTCATGGTGTTGCCCGTCTCACGTGGTCGCTCAGGGGTGTGGCTGGGTCGAGCGCTCAGGGATAGCGACAAGGAGCATCTGCGGCCGCCCGTAATGGCGACCCCCGCCCTACCGCACATGTCCTTTGCCTACCCGTTTCCCGCCCACCGGACCAGGCCATACTGGTCGCCAATGTGTCGGGAATTGGGCTCGCTTAGCCCAGCGCGCCCCGTCCGGCAACACGCAGCGCTCGACCATCCCCGTGGGAGTTTACGCCGGCAGCACCATTTGCGTCTGCATGACGACGGCACACAACTTGCCGGCCGCGGACTTGATGCTGGTCTGCCAGACCTGTGTCGTGCGGCCACGGTGCAGCGGCACCGATTCGGCCGTCACCTCGGTATCGACGGCGGCGGCGCCGAGAAAATTGGTTTTCGATTCGATGGTGGTCGTGCGCGTGTTGGGCGGCAGGTTGACGACCGTACCGATGGCGCCCAGCGTATCGGCAAGCGCCATGTAGGCCCCGCCGTGGCAAAGGCCTCCCGCCGTGCAGAGCTCCGCCCGCACGCGCATGGTGGCGATGATCTTGTCCTGGCTCACCTCCACGAGCTTGATGCCCATCAGCCCCGGGAACAGGGGCGCCAGCTGGTTTTGCAGGTGCTCGGCCGTCAACATTTAGGCGGATCTCCTGTTGCCCGCGGCTGCGCCGTGGCTGGCCTGGCGGCCAGGCGCGATAGTCTAAGCCGGCTCATTTTTCGCCCGCAAGGCGTCGCGCAGGTGCGCCGACAGGCGCAGCGGCTTGCCGCCCCCCGACATCAAGACCACCATGACCTCGGCGGTAAACAAAAGCGTTTGCCCGCGGCTGATGCGCTGGTCGAGGCTGAGCGTCGCCGCCGTGCTCGCCACCACGCGCGTCGTGACCTCGAGGATTTCATCGATCCGCGCCGGCCGCAGGAATTCGAGGCCCATGCGGCGCACCACGAAGGCGGCGGGCTCGCGGCCACTGTCGCCGGCCAAAAGCGCGCGATGGTCATTGCCGATCAGGCGCAAAAAGTCCGAGCGGCCGCGCTCGCACCAACGCACGTAGCTGCCGTGATAGACGAGGCCGGAAAAATCCGTGTCCTCGAAATAGACCCGAACAGGCAACACGTGGCGGCGTCCGGCCGCGTCCTCGACCAGGCGGCCGGAAAGATCGGGCCAGCGGCCCTTGCCCTCAGGCTGCGACATCGACCAGCACGATTTCCGGCGGCACCCCCATCCGCACCGGCAGAATTGAGCAGCCAAGTCCGCCGGAGACGACGAGATGACGCTCGTCCTCAACGATGTGGCCGTAAGCAAACCGATTGCCGAACCGGGAGGGCACCATCGGCGAATACCCGAACAACCTCACCTGGCCTCCATGCGTATGCCCGGATAACGTCAGGGCCACGCGCGAGGGCACGTGCGGAAAGATATCGGGTTCGTGCGCCAACAGGATTACGGGGGCCGCATCCGTCACCTGCGCCAGCGTGCCCTTTAGATCGTCAACGCCCTGGAACTTGCGCCAGGCGCCGGCACGCCGCCTGCGTATGAAGGCGAGCTGGTCGCCGAGCCCGGCCAGCCAAAACGGCTGCGAGGCTTTGCTCAGCCGCACGACCGCATTCTCGTAGACGGGGATGCCGACGTTTTCGAGCGCCCGCCGGCCATGCACGGGCCCGGCCAGCCGGCGCTGGGCCCCCAGGTCATCCCACCAATCGTGGTTGCCGAGCACGGCGTGCACGCCGAGGGGGGCGCGGAGCTCGGAAAGCGCCTTGGCCCAATCCTTAGGCGCAACGCTGCGGGTTTTGAATTTGTGGCTGGCGGCAAAATCGCCCAGCAGCAGGATGGCGTCGGCCCGGAGCGCATTGGTGGTCTCAACGATTTCCTCGATGCGTCCCAAGGGCATCGCCGGCCCGCCGGCGTGCAGGTCGGCGATGACGGCGAGCGACAGTTTGAGGCCCCGCGGCCAGCCGGGCGGCGCCAGGGCATAGCGGGTCACATCGAGGCGCCAAAAGGGCTCGATGGCAAATCCATATGTGCTGCCAAGGGCCAGCGTGCCGGCGCCGGACAAGCCGAGCGTCTTTAAAAACCTGCGGCGGGAAATTCTGATCACGATGGCTCGTTCCTAGGCGTCCTCACTGGTGGGCTCCCGGCGCGGGCGCGCAGGGCTCGGCACCGTCGTCGGTGGTGTGACGGCAAAGCATGGAGAAGTTTGGGCATCGGGGCCCAAGCGGCCAGCGCGCGCGTGCCGCGACCGGATTGCCCCGCGGTGGTCTCGCGCCAGCCTCCCGCTCATCGCCCCAAACCGGCCTTGCCGCTGCCGTCATCGCCCTCAGATCTCTCGTCGAACAGGCCAATCTGCGGCGTGGCGGCGCGCTGCGGACCGCTGAGACCGAGGTGTCGATAGGCGCGCAAGGTCAACACGCGCCCGCGCGGGGTGCGACCGATAAAGCCTTGCTGCAAGAGATAGGGCTCAACGATCTCCTCCAGCGCATCGCGGGGCTCGGACAGCGCCGCCGAGATGGTTTCAATGCCGACGGGCCCACCCTCATAGTTTTTGGCGATGCAGAGAAGATAGCGATGATCAAGGGCATCGAGCCCTTCGCCATCGACCTCGAGCTGGCGCAGCGCCCGGTCGGCCATTTCCGCGGTAATGATCTTGGCTTTGTCGACGGCGGCGAAGTCGCGCACGCGCCGCAGGAGACGGCCGGCAACCCGCGGCGTGCCACGCGAGCGGCGCGCGATCTCGGCGGCCCCTTCGGGAGCCATGGCGACCTTCAGGACGCCCGCTCCACGGCTGACGATGGTGGTGAGTTCGGGGTGACTATAAAAATTGAGCCGCACGGGAATGCCAAAGCGATCGCGCAACGGCGTGGTCAAAAGGCCCGTGCGCGTGGTGGCGCCGATCAAGGTAAATTTCGCGAGGTCGATTTTGACCGAGCGTGCGGCGGGCCCCTCGCCGATGATGAGATCGAGCTGATAGTCCTCCATGGCCGGATAGAGAATTTCCTCTATCGCGGGACTGAGCCGGTGGATCTCGTCGATGAAAAGGACGTCGCGTTCCTCAAGGTTGGTCAACAGCGCCGCCAGGTCGCCGGCCTTGGCGATCACGGGACCCGAGGTGGCACGAAAGCCAACCCCCAATTCCCTGGCCATGATCTGGGCCAGCGTCGTCTTGCCGAGCCCGGGCGGGCCGGCAAATAACACGTGATCGAGCGCATCGCCGCGGGCCTTGGCCGCTTCGATGAACACCTTGAGGTTGGCGCGTGCCTGCTCCTGGCCGATGAATTCCCGCAGGTACTGTGGGCGCAGAGAGGGCTCCGCGTCATCGGTCTCGCGCTTGGCCCCCGTCACAAGGCGGTCGGCATCGGACATGGTTTGTTCTGATGGAACTATTCGAGCAAGGCGTCAAGAACGACGATGTGCCGCGCGCGACCAATCCCCGGCGTGCCAGCCGCTTTGGGGGGCGACGGTCGGTGGCACAGCCCGCCTGCAGCCCCGCGTGCTCCAGAGCACAGCGGGCGTGCCCATTTTGCCTATTTGCCCGGGGAGTGATAGCGGCGCGGTTTTTTCCTCCTCCCTGCCGCGGTCCCACGGGTAAGCCCCCCGATCACTCCCCGCTTTTCCACTGCCCCGTTTCGAAGCTGCGGCTGCGCCAGGCCGCTAGCGCGCTCAGACGGGCGGCTCCATGGAATAGATATACTGCGGCGCCACGGTCAGGCTGAGCGCCATGCGCACGGCAACCGCCAGCACCAGCAGGGCGAGGCCCGCCCGCAACTGCTCGGCTTTGAGGCGCTCGCCGAAACCGACCCCGAACTGCGCCCCGATCACGGCCCCGGCGATCAAAGGCAGGGCGAGCACCACGTCGACGCTGTGATTTTGCACCGCCTGCAGCACGGTTGTCAGGGCGGTGACGCAGACGATTTGGAATGTCGAGGTGCCAATGACAATGCGCGTTGGAATGCGCAACAGATAGATCATGGCCGGCACCAGCAGGAAGCCGCCACCGACGCCCATGATCGCGGTCAGCCAGCCGATAAAGGCTCCCATGACGAACAGCGGGATGGTGCTGATATAGCGCTTGGACCGGCGGAAGCGCTGTTTCAGCGGCAGGCGCTCGATCCAGCCGTGCTGGCCACCGCGATGCGAGGCGGTGGCAAGTTTCGCGGGCGAGGCGCGCAAGGCGCGCACGCTTTCGATCAGCATCAAGGCCCCGACGACGCCCAGCAGAATAACGTAGGTGAGCGCCACCATCAGGTCGAGCTGGCCCCAGATGCGCAGCCAGTAGAGGACCTTGACCCCGGCGAAGGCACCGAGGAAGCCGCCGGCGACGAGCAGGAGCCCCATGTGCAAGTCGACATTGCCGCGTTGCCAGTGACCGAGCGCACTGGAAACCGAGGCGGCCACCACTTGGCTAGCGCCGGTGCCGACCGCAATCCCGGGGGGTACGCCGAGAAAAATCAGGAACGGCGTCAGGATAAATCCCCCGCCAATGCCAAACATGCCCGAAAGCACGCCGATCGCTAGCCCCATGCCGAGCAGCATGTACGCGTTGAGCGAAAGCTCGGCGACGGGAAGATAGATCTGCATCGGCCTTCAAAGACGAGAGCCCGGCTCGGCTAGGATGTCAATGCGGCTCCGCCAAGGCATTCGGAAGCCGCATTGCCGCAATGCTGCGGCACCTTAGCCTATCGCGCCAGCTCCTTCAGCCCACGGCGAATGAGTTTTGCCGTATCGACCAACTCGCCCAGCTCGTTGAGAGCGACGGCTACTGCCTGGCTTGCTTGCGCCGGCTGGTAGCCGAGGTTGGTGAGCGCCGAGATGGCCTCCGCCGCGGCGTCGCCGGCGGGGGGTGCGGCGGCACCCTTTTTGCCCCCGGGCGACCCGAGCGCGGCGACCGCCAGCCCCGGCGCCTTGTCCTTGAGCTCAGCCACGATACGCTGCGCCAGCTTTTTGCCGACCCCCGGCGCCTGCTCGACCGCGGCCCAATTCTGCAGCGCAATGGCATTGGCGAGGTCCTGCGGCCCCAGCGTCCCGAGCACGCCGAGCGCCACCTTCGAGCCGACGCCTTGAATGGTTTGCAAGGTCCGGAACCAGGCGCGCTCGACCTCGCTCACAAAGCCGAAGAGGCGGATGGCGTCCTCCCGCACATGCGTCTCGATGGCGAGGCTCACCTCCTGCCCCAGGTTCAGCTGGCGCAGCGTGCGCGCGGAGGCTTGCACCTCGTAACCGACCCCGCCCACGTCAATGATGGCGTGCGCTTCGCCGATGGCATCGACCATGCCTTTGAGCTTGCCAATCATTTATGCCCCGCCCGCAGGAGTAGGGGCCCGCGCGGCCCCCTCGGCCAACTGGCCCCCCCAGCCCGCCTTGAGGCCTAGCGCGCATCGGCCCGAGCGCCGCTTCATGGCGCGGCCTCCGGCAAGGCGCGCTGAGCGCCGCCGGCCTGGCCCAGACGATAGCTCGCCCGGTGGCTTGCATGGCACACCGCGATGGCGAGCGCATCGGCCTCATCGGCGCTGTCGAATTTCGCCCGCGGCAGCAGGAAGCCAACCATCGCCGCGATCTGCTGCTTGTCGCCGTGCCCCGTGCCAGTGATGGTTTTTTTGATGACGTTGGGCGGGTACTCGGCAACCCGCAGCCCACGCTGCGCCGGCGCCAGCAGCGCCATTCCCCGGGCCTGGCCCAGCTTCAAGGTTGCGCGCGCGTCCTTATTGACGAAGGTCTCCTCGACCGCCGCCTCCTCGGGAGCAAAGCGGCTGATCACCTCGATCAGCCCCGCGTGGAGGGCCCGCAGTCGGTAGGCCAGGGCCTCCTCGCTGTCAGAGGTAATAAGTCCGCTCGCCACGTAGGACAGCCGCGCTCCCTCCGCGACAATGATCCCCCAGCCCGTACGACGCAGGCCCGGATCGATGCCAATGATACGAATCGGATGCGTTGCCATGCTCCCCGATAGCACGAGCGGCGGCGTTTTGGCTTTGGCGGGTTGCGCCCGCACTTGGTGCCCTTGGCAGGGCCGCAGTTAGGCCGCCGTCAGTTTCGCCATCACCGCGTCGGAGACCTCGAAGTTGGAGTAGACGCTTTGCACGTCATCCTCCTCTTCCAGACCGGCGATCAGCTTCAGAACCGAGGCGGCCTTGTCTTCGTCAAGCGAGGTGGTTTGCACCGCTTTCCACAGCGCCTTGACGGTCTGGGCCTCCCCAAGTTTGGCCTCGAGCGCCGCCGAGACGGCGCCAAGATCGGCAAACCCCGTGGTGACGACGTGGCCGGTCTCCCCCGAAAGCACGTCTTCGGCGCCCGCCTCGATGGCGGCCTCCAGTAACCGATCCGGCGAGCCCGCAGCCGGCGGGTAGGTGATTTCTCCGATGTGCGCGAACATGTGCGAGACGGCGCCGGTGGCGCCGAGGTTGCCACCATATTTGGCAAACAGTGCCCGGATCGCCCCGCCGGTGCGATTGCGGTTGTCGGTCAGGGTCTCAACGAGGATGGCGACGCCGCCCGGACCGTAGCCCTCATAGCGCATGGCCTCGAAGCTTTCCGTGTCGGCACCGGCCGCCTTTTTGATCGCCCGTTCGATATTGTCCTTGGGCATGTTCTCCGCGCGCGCCGCTTGGATGGCAAGACGCAGGCGCGCATTCATTTCCGGATCGGGCAATCCGGCCTTGACGGCAACCGTGATCTCTCGCGCCAGTTTGGCGAAGACCTTGGCCTTGGCCGCGTCCTGGCGGCCCTTGCGGTGCATAATGTTCTTGAACTGGGAATGGCCGGCCATCGTGATCCCAAGGCTGTCAGCTCGCGCACCCCGCGCCGGGGCAAATCCTGCCCCGGCAAGCGTCGCGGCCAGGACGTGCGCTCCTGCCTGCCACGACTCACCCCCTCAATGCCGCCGCGTGCGGCGGTCAGGGCCTGGGGCCCTGGCATCGCCGGCCCCAGCTTTTACGCTTATAGGAGCCCGCTTTGGGCAAATAAAGAGGAGTGGTGCCGGGGCCGGGAAGGGCGTTAAGAATTTGTTTACACTTAGCCCCTAGCGTCCGCGCCAGGAATGCAAATCGCATTCTGGATTTGTCGCCCTGCTGCCCACGGCGCCAGATCCAGGGAGCCGCGAGTACCAGCTCTCTTCCCACACCACGAAGGAGACGGATTGGCCGTCTCCCTACAACAAGACTGACCCTCTCTTTCTTACTCGACCCAGAACGGCGGCTCGGTAGGTGCAAGAACACCGCCGAGCCGCACAGCTTTTGTGCGCACTGCCAGTCCCGTTGCATCATCGATCTCGACCGCCAGGCCGCTGAGCGTGCCAGGACCAAGTGCGGGTTCGAAGCGGGCGCGCGGGATTTTGCTCAAGAACCGGTTGAGCGGTTCCTCCCGGTCCATGCCCAAGACCGATTCGTAGTCACCGCACATGCCCACATCGCACATGAAGGCGGTGCCCTGCGGCAGCACGCGTTCGTCCGCGGTGGGCACGTGCGTGTGGGTACCGACGACGCAGCTGGCGCGGCCATCGAGAAAGTAGCCCATCGCCTGCTTTTCGCTGGTGGCCTCGGCGTGAAAGTCGAGGAGAATGGCGTCGGCGCCCCGCTTCAAGCCGCAGGCCACGACTTCCGCGTCAACCGCGCGGAAGGGACAGCCGAGTTCCGGCATGAAGATTAAGCCCATGGCGTTGATCACCAGCACGTCGGCGCCGTTGGCCGCCTTGAACAGGCCTGAGCCCTTGCCGGGTGTGCCCGGCGGATAGTTGATCGGCCGTAACAAACGCGGCTGGCGCTCGATGAAGACAAGCGCTTCCTTTTGATCGAAGGCATGGTTGCCGAGCGTCACGACGTCGGCGCCGGCGCTGAGTAAATCCTCGAGAATGGGCTCGGTAATGCCAAAGCCGCCGGCGGCGTTTTCAGCATTGACCGCCACGAAGTCGAGGCCATATCGCGCCCTGAGCCGGGGCAGCTCATCGACCACCACCCTGCGACCCGAGCGCCCGACGACGTCGCCGATGAACAGCAGCCGCATGCCTTATTCCACACAGCGAAGGGGACCCGACGGGGTCAGCACCCAGTCGAGGCGTTCGTCATAATCGAGATGCGGCACGGCGTCGACGCGCTGCTCATTAAAAGCGATGCCAACGGCGAGCACCGGCTGCATGGCCCGCAACCGCCGCAGCGTGCGATCATAGAAGCCCCCGCCGTAGCCGAGCCGCCAACCCGCAAGGTCAAAAGCGAGCAGCGGCACAAGCAAGATGTCGGGCTCTACTTGGGCTTTCTCGGGCGTGGGTTCGGCAATGCCCCAAACCCCCGGCGCGGTTTGATCGCCCGGCTGCCAGGCCCTGAACAGCAATGGCTTGCCTTTGCCCTGCATCACCGGCAAGGCCAAGGCGACCCCGTCGGCGGCGAGCCGGCGCAGCAGCGGCCAAAGGCGAAATTCATCGGCCAGCGGCGCGAAGCCGGAGACGGTGGCCGAGGGGGAAAGGGGCGGCAGAAAGCTGAGACCGAGTTCAGCCACGGCGTTCGCCGCCGCAGCCTTCTGCGCGGGCAGAAGCTTGGCGCGGTCGGCCTTGGCCCGGACGCGCAATGCCTGCTTTTGCTCAAGGATGGTCGCGCTCACACCGTCGGCTTAGCGCAAATCGAGCTCCGGTGCGAGGCCGAGAACCGCAGAGCCGCGAAAGCCGTGCGAGCGGCGATCCCGCGCGGTCCCTACGAGATGTAGGTGGGCGCCGTGTGTCCGAGACCACGATCCCGGACAGGGACAGCTCCCGTGCGGATCTTATAGGCCCCCGGGTCGCATTGCTCGCCACGCACCCCGCAGCCCTGCAGGGCATGAGATTAGGCCGCGGCCGTGAAAAATCAATGTGCGAAAAAAATCTGTGGGAGCCGCGTGCGGCGCCGGAACGAGCGCTTGCTGGCCGGCGTCGCCGACGCTCGAGCGCGGCGGCGCGGCTGCAGCTCTGCCGTAAACTTCGGGGAGAGCGCCGGCAGCGGGCCGATCCCCGGCAGTCCGTACGCTGCCGCATAGGCGGCTGTGCGCCCGCCTCAGCCTTTGCCCTGAATGATGTTCTGCAGGGAATCGAGCGCCCAGGCCAGGCGATCGCGCACCTGCGTTTGCGCCTTTTCGAGCGCTTCCACGCGGGCCTCCGAGCGCTCGAGTTCGAGCCGCAAAGCGTCGCGCTCGCGCTCGAGGGCTGCCAGTTTGTCGGCGCTGCCGGCGGACGCCGGTTTCGTCGGTTTCGAGTTGCTGCGTTCAGACTGCAGGCGCGCAGCGGCAGTCTTTCTGCTCGCAGCATCCCCGCGGCGTGGGGTCATTGCATAAACCATTGTTTCTTGCGCCGCCTGAAATATGCGGCGCGGCCCTCGACGCTTGCGACGATAGGTAGGCCGACGCGCAGCGTCAACGCATCCAAGATTGCAATTCTTGCGGCAACTACATCACAGGCGTGAACTGGAGGCCGATATTGACAGGGCCGCGTGAAGACACCACTAGAGGCAGGACGGAGGTGCCGCCCAGAAGCCACAGCGCTGCCGCCCGGCGTGCTCGCAGCATTGGCGTTTCGCGCGTTGCCAACCTCCCCTGAACGAATGGAGCAGGCCATGGCCGTTAGAGTTGCAATTTCCGGTTTCGGCCGTATCGGCCGCAACATCCTGCGCGCCATTGTGGAAGCAAAGCGCAAGGACGTCGAAATCGTCGCCATCAATGACCTGTTTTCGGCCAAGGACAATGCCCACCTCTTGCGGCACGACAGCGTGCACGGCCGCTTTCCCGGCGAAGTGAGCGTCGCCGGCGACAGCATCGACGTCGGCAATGGGCCGATCAAAGTGCTGGCCGAACGTGATCCCCACAAGCTTCCCTGGAAATCCATGGACATCGACGTGGTCATGGAATGCACGGGCATTTTCACCGATCGCGACAAGGCCGCCGCTCACTTGGAAGCGGGTGCCAAGCGCGTGCTGGTGTCCGCACCGGCCAAAGGTGCCGATCTGACCGTGGTGTTCGGGGTCAATCACGAGAAACTGACGCGCGATCACAAGGTCGTGTCGAACGCGTCCTGCACCACCAACTGCCTGGCCCCGGTCGCCAAGGTGCTGAATGACCTGGTCGGCATCAAGTCCGGTTTTATGACGACGATTCACGCCTACACCAACGACCAAAACGTGCTGGATCAGGCGCACAAGGACATGCGCCGGGCCCGCGCCGCCGCCCTCAACATGATCCCAACCTCGACCGGTGCGGCCGCCGCCGTGGGCCTGGTCCTGCCCGAGCTCAAGGGCAAACTGGATGGCACCGCCATCCGCGTGCCGACCCCCAATGTCTCCGTGGTCGATCTCAAGTTCATCCCCGGTCGCGAGACCGCGGTCGATGAGATCAACAAGGCGATGCAGCACGCCGCCAAGCAGGAGCTGAAGGGTATTTTGGCAGTCAGCAACGAGCCGCTGGTCTCAATCGACTTCAACCACGATCCGCACTCATCGACCTTCGACCTGACGCAAACCCAGATCGTCGACGGCAAGTTGGTCAGGGTGCTCGCTTGGTACGACAACGAGTGGGGCTTCTCGAACCGCATGGCGGACACCGCCGTGGCGATAGGCAAGCTGTTGTAGCTGCGGGCGCGGCGCCACTCTCGGTTAGGGCATGCGGGGCGGGCGCGGCCGGCCCAAAGTGTGCGCCGTCATAAAGCCCACGAACAGCATGACAAGGCCACCGAGAACGACTGCCATGCCCGCACCCAGCCGGGTGAAGGCGAGCCCGTAGAGCACGGGCCCGGTCGCGTGGCCGAGGAAAAAGAAGAGCGAATGCAGCGACGTGGCGGCACCGCGCGCGCTGACCGAGAGCTCCGTTGCCTCCACCTGAATGGAGCCGTGCAGCGAATAAAAGCCAATGCCCAACACCAGGAAGGCCGTCAGCTGCACAGGCCAGGGCGGGTTGGCGGCCACGATCAGGAAGGCGAAGGCGGCGATCATACCGCCCCCAATCATCAGGCGTTTGGGCTGCCAGCGTCGCGTCAGCAGGCGCACGAGCAGCGAATAGACGACGCCACCGATGGAGAAGCCGCCGATGACGAGACCGGCGATCGCCGCGCGCGGCTCGCCGGCCCTGACCAGCAGCAGGGCGACAAAGGGAAATAATCCGAAGACGGCGACACCCTCGAGGAACACGGCGGCAAAGCAGAACTTGGCGCGCGGATTGGCAAAGATGCCACGGTAGCCCGAGGGTATGGCGGAGAGCTCGAGCCTGCCCGGTGGGCGAACGGCGGCGCCCCTGAGGTTGATCGCCGCGTTGATGAGGGCAAGCGCGCCGCAGCCGCCGATGATCCAAAAAACGGCGCGCCAGCCCAGCAGATCCCCCACCATGCCCGCAAACGCGGCGCCGATCAGGTTGCCGCCGATGGTGATCGCCAACCAGCGGGCAATCGCCACCTGCCGCTCGCCGACCGGCACGGCATCACCGATGATGGCCAAGCCCACCGGAAAGATGCCGCCCGTGGCCATGCCGCAGACGATGCGGGCCAGCATGAGAAGGGCGAAGCTTTGCGCCAGGGCACTCAAGAGCGATACAGCAATGATGATGGCCAAACACGTCACCATCAGGCGGACCTTGCCCACCATGTCGGCGAGCGGTCCCAGAATCGGCTGCACGCAGGCGAACGGCAGGGCGAAGGCCGTCGACAAGAGCGCCACATGCGCGGCATCGACCGCCAGATCACCGGCAATGGAGGGGATCAGGGGATCAAGCGCGCGCGCCGACAGGGCCGTGGCAAAGCCGATGGCGCTGACATGCGTGATGAGCTGACTGGCGGGCAGGGAGGGCGGCATAGGGGACAATGGCGAGGGCTGGCCGCAGCCCAATAGCCCAAGGCTTCGCGAGCGTCATGCCGGTTGCCTCGCGGCGATGGCGCCGCCCGGCCCATTTAGGCGGCGCACATTGCCGCAGTCGGCGCGACAGCGCGCCGCCTGGGCGCGCTCAACCCTCAATGCACGCACCGCAGGACGCTTAAGGCGCCAGCTGCAGGAAAAACTTAAGGCACGAGCTGCAGGAAAAGGAGCAACAGCCCCAGCACCGAGACCAGCCAGGCCGCCGTCCGCAGCCAGGGGATGCCGGCGATATAGAGCGCGGCATGGACAACGCGGCCCCAGAAAAATAGCTGCGCCCCGAGCACGGTCCAGCTATTGGCGACGTTGAGGGCGCGCGCGGCCAGCACCAGGATGGCGAACAGCACCAGGCTTTCCAACATATTGCGGTGGGCCCGTTCCGCGCGTCCACCCCAGCCCAAAATTTCGGGCATGTGCTCGCGGTTGCCGGCAAGTTTCGGCAAGCCAACCTGTTGCATCGCCCCCAATGCGGCGATCACGACCAGCACAACGGTCAAGGCTACGGACCACAGGAGATAGAAGAGCTCTGGTGTCATGCGCGCGGCCTCCCTCTGCGATGGCGAATCGAGCTGGTGAAAACGAAAGCCCATGTTCCCATGGGCTGTCGAGTGGGCCGGTGTGCGTTGCGGTTGTCGGCGCTTTTAGCGCCTGGCAAGCGCCTCCAGCAGAAGTGGCAGGACACGTTGCGCCAAGATGACATAGCCTTGCGGGGTGAAGTGAATACCGTCCTCGCGCAGTTCGCTCGGGGGCAGCTCGGCCAGCATGCTGTTCTCGACGATCAGCAGCCTGGTGCCGCGCGCCGCCAATCGGCGCTCGATCTCGGCGATGTTTCCGGCCCGCTCCGCGCCACTGCCAATGCGCTCGTCATTGGTCCCGGGCTGCAGGATGACGAGGTCGGTCCCAGGCGCCACCTCGCGCTCGAGGCGGGCCAACATGCCGCCCGTGGTGTCGCCGGGAATGCCGGCATTGAGCACCGTTGCCGACATGCCCTTGGCGGTAAGCAGCGCCTCGAGCTGGGCCGGATAACTCTCCGCCGCGGCCACGCCCCAGCCCGCGGTGTTGCTGGCGCCCAGCGCCACAATCCTGAGCCTGGCGCTTTGTGCCTGGGCCGCCAGGCTCACGAGGATGCCAAGCATGGCGCCGGCGAGGCGCTTAGGTGGGGTAAATTCTGGCATTGTTCCCTCCGGCCGCGGCGGGTAACGGGATTGCGCGCAAAAGTTGGCGAACGGCGATGCGCGGCCCTGAGTTTTATAGCACGCCGGCCACGCCGAGCCCCCTGGTCGGGCCGCCTAAATGTCGCTAATGCAACCACAGCCGCTCTCAGCAGGACCCAGTGAGCATGGAGGAGGAAAACATGACCCAATCGCTCGAGACCATCGCGCACGCCATGGTCGCGCCCGGCAAGGGTATTCTCGCCGCCGACGAAAGCTCCGGCACCATCAAGAAACGCTTCGATGCCATTCAGGTGGAGAACACGCAGTCCAACCGGCGCGATTACCGCGAGATGCTGTTCCGCTCCAGCGAGGCGATGCGCAGCTATATCTCCGGCGTCATCCTCTACGACGAGACCATTCGCCAGCAAGCCAAGGACGGCACGCCGCTGGTCAAGGTGATCGCCGAAACGGGCGCGCTGCCCGGCATCAAGGTCGACACGGGCGCCAAGCCCTTGCCGTTTTGTCCGGGCGAGACCATCACGGAGGGCCTTGATGGTCTTGCCGACCGCATCAAGGACTACGTCGGTCTCGGTGCCAAGTTCGCCAAGTGGCGCGCCGTCATCGACATTGGCCGCAATATGCCCTCCTACAATGCGATCAACGCCAACGCGCAAGCTTTGGCGCGCTATGCAGCGCTCTGCGTTGCGGGCGGCCTGGTGCCGATCGTGGAGCCCGAGGTCTTGATGGACGGCGACCACGACATCGACACCTGCGAGAAGATGACCGAGTGGGTGCTGAAGGAAGTCTATGCCCAGCTCTACTATGCGCGCGTCCCGCTCGAGGCGACCGTGCTCAAGCCCAACATGGTCGTGCCGGGCAAGAAGTGCGCCAAGCAGGCGAGCCGTGAGGAGGTCGCGGAGCGCACGGTGCAAGTCCTGCGCCGCTGCGTGCCCGTCGCCGTCCCCGGCATCGCCTTCCTATCCGGCGGGCAGTCGGACGAAGACGCCACGGCGCACCTGTCCTTGATGAACGCCCTGGGTCCGCTGCCGTGGAAGCTTTCCTTCTCTTATGGCCGCGCCCTGCAAGCGGCGGCGCAGAAGGCCTGGGCCGGCAAATCGGAAAACTATGCGGCCGGACAGCGCGCCTTCAGCCACCGCGCCAAGATGAACGGCGCGGCCGCACTCGGCAAATGGTCACAGGGCATGGAAAAGGCGGCGTAACGACGCCGCCTCTTTGCA
>Ga0075425_100002404_pt1 | contig 18773 bp, 19 predicted proteins | sample SoiMethybrSBSTD4_FD_75300 | JGI IMG/M metagenome (GOLD analysis project Ga0075425, IMG submission 75300) | Bulk soil microbial communities from a Populus tree surrounding site in Tennessee, USA - Soil MetaG P. TD hybrid SBSTD4 | ecosystem: Environmental > Terrestrial > Soil > Tree plantation... | reverse complement strand
TACGACACGGACCATGGCCCCTTCGTCCTGCAAGGCGTGCCTGCCCTCGATCAAGAGGTCGATGACAGCCTTTATGGTGATCTCCACCACAAACCTGCTGACACCTACGACAAAGTGGACGCGATCGACTTCAAGTCCGGGGAGGGAATTCTCGCAGCCACCGCCTGGGTGATTGCCAACGATCCCAAACCGATTGCAGCCCACATCGATCACGCAGCTGTTGCCGAGATTCTGAAGAAACAAGAAGGATTGGCTGAGTTCCTGACCAGCGTGGGCCAGTGGAAACCTTGAGAAAATGATCGCCGATGGCTGGGCTGCACAGTCGGTTTCCGCACTCGACGTGCGATGATTCTCTTGTGCGATGCTTGCGCCTGCGCGTTCTTCCTCGCTCGTTTTACGACCGCGACCCGCGACTGGTCGGGCCTGATCTGCTCGGCAAAATCCTGGTGCGGCGGCTGGAAGGCAGGAGAAAGCTTGCGGCGCGAATTGTTGAAGTCGAGGCTTACCTCGGCGCCGATGATCCCGCCGCACACGCCTCAATAGGAAAGACCCCGCGCAACGCTGTCCTCTTCGGCCCGCCCGGGCACGCTTACGTTTATTTCATTTACGGCAATCACTACTGCCTGAATGTTTCGTGCCTGCCGGATGGAACGCCGGGAGGAATCCTCTTTCGCGCGCTTGAACCCATGGAAGGAATTGATGCCATGTTCAGCCTGCGCAATATCCCCCGCGATTCCGATCTGCGAAGACTTACCAGCGGCCCGGGACGACTCGCAGCCGCGTTCGGCATCACCCGCGAACGTGACAATGGCAAAGACCTGACAACTTCACGATCAGATCTCTACATCGCGGAAGATGATTCCCTGCCGCCGCAGGTTCTGATTACCAAGAGGGTTGGGATCAAGAAAGCCGTGGACATGCCGCTGCGTTATATCGTGGCTGGAAACAGGTTTGTGTCGGGGAGCGTTAAGATTTGAGGCAACAAGCAGGTTCCTCGACTCACAAAGTTCGTCCGCAAGCGGACGAACTTGTTCGCTCGGAATGACAGGGCGTTCAACATGTAACAAGGCACGGCTGAAGCCGTGCCCTTCCCGGTCTTGCCGCTTCCCAGGCTTCCCAGGAACTACAAATGCTTACGCCGCCCCCGACCCTACTCCTTCGCGGCTTCTTTTTCGATCACAACCTTCAAATGCGCGGTCACGTCTTTGTGCAGCTTGATGGGCACCATAAACTCGCCAATGGTTTTCAAGGGTTCATGCAGCTGGATCTTGCGGCGATCGAGGTTGAATCCCTTCTTCTCCAACGCTTCGGCAATATCGCCCGAGGTCACCGAACCAAACAGCTGTTCCTGCTCGCCGGACCGCCGCTGGAATGAAACCGTAAGCCCGTCAAACTGTTTGGACAGTTCTTCCGCCTGCTCTTTTTCTTTGGCGGAGCGGCGCAACGAGGCTGCCCGCATTTGATCGATCACCTGCTTGTTGCCCGCCGTAGCTTCGATGGCCAGCTTGCGCGGCAACAGATAGTTGCGCCCATATCCCTCGGCAACTCTCACCACATCACCGCGTGAGCCGAGTTTCGAAACATCTTCCTTCAATATGACTTCCATGAGAGCTCCTGAAATAATCCGGTCATGATGATGATCTAGCCATCGGGTGATTCAGATCACCCGATCCCCGATGATCCGATCACCAGATAGTTCTAGCTTGCGCGGCCGGCAAACGGCAGCAGCGCTATGTTGCGCGCCTGTTTGATGGCCGAGCTCAGGCGGCGCTGATGCGGGGTGCACACGCCGGTTAAGCGGCGCGGCACGATCTTGCCGCTCTCAGCAACGAATTGCGCCAGCAGGCGCACGTCCTTGTAATTGATCGCCTCGATTTTCTCGGTGCAAAACTTGCATACCTTCTTGCGGCGAAAATATTTCCTTCCGCCGCCGCCTTCCCTTCCGCCTCCGCCTCCTGGGCCGGAGCGCGGTGGACGCCGCTCGGTTGCCGGTGCGTCGGTGGTTGGTGCCGTTGTTGCAGTTTCTTCAGCCATGATTCTCCTTCAAGATTGTCGTTGGCCTTCGGGCCGCTGGTTGTTGGTCGTTCGTGATTGGTGGTCGGCAAACCCTTGAGAGCCGACGACCGCGAGCCGAGAGCGCCTTTCTTATGCCGTGACTGCCGGGGCTTCGCTCGGAGTCTCGGGCGTAGCCGGCACGGGCGCAGGCTTGCGGCGCGCGTCCTTGATTGCCTTGATCTTGTCCAGGCGCTTCTGTTCCTCGTCTATGCGCACGCTAAGGAATTTGATCACTGGCTCCGTCACCCGTAGGCGGCGCTCCAGTTCATGCACCAGGCCCCCGCTGCCCTCGAACGTAAGCAGGATGTAAAGTCCATCGTTGAATTTGCGCACCGTGTAGGCGAGACGCCGCTTGCCCATCTTCTCCATGCTGCGCACTTTTCCGCCCGACGAACTTACCGCATGCTCCAGCGTGGAGATCAGTTTGTCCTGATCTTCTTCCGTCATGTCCGGGCGGACAATAAACATCAGTTCATAAGTACGATTCATTCATTTCTCCAAACTCTGTTGTCCTAAAGGCCCTCAGGCCTGAAGGATCTATGTAGGTTCTTCCGGCGGATCCGGCTTTCGATTAAAGCGGTTCATCGCCGCCGCCCTGCCTTCCGTCATAATCACGTTCACCGCTTCAACCGCCTGCTCCAGGGCATTGTCCACGTGCTTGAGCTGCGACTTGCGAAACGGCTTCAGGATTTTTTTCTCCGGCGCAATCCCAATCCTGATCCGCAGAAATTCCTGCGTGCCCAGCGCGCCGATGATCGACTTCATCCCGTTATGCCCGGCTGAACTGCCGCGCTCACGGATGCGGATCGTTCCCATCGGCAGATCAAGCTCGTCGTAAATGACGACCAAATCCGATTCGGGTCTGAGCTCCAGTGATTCAAGCAATTCACGAACCCCCACGCCACTTAAGTTCATGAACGTTTCAGGTTTGGCAAGCACTACTTGCTCTTGCCCAATTTTCGTTCTCGCTGTCAAAGCCCGGCATTGCCGGTTGCGGATTTCCACTTTGTGATCGTTGGCAATGCGATCGACAGTTAAAAATCCCAAATTGTGTGGCGTGAACTGATATTCAATTCCCGGATTGCCCAGCCCAACAATCAGCTTCACGCCTGTTTTGACTTCGTCGCACGTCGTACGTCTTCCGTCGTCCGCAAAACCCGAAGGTCGGTGCGCCGTGATTGCAGCTCACGACGCACGACTGACGACGCACGACGCCTCTCGTTACTTCTTCTCTTTCTTCTCAGGCTTTTCCGGCTTCTCCGGTGCGGCCTCAGCGCCTTCCTCACCCGTCTCCTGCTTACCCTTCTTGATCACTTCAGGCTCGGCTGGCGCGGCTGCGGCTTCGCCGGCAACGGCATCAGGCGTCGCCACTTCTTCTTCCTTGATGCTGATGATGTGCGCGACCGGCTGGTCACTATCGGTTATGTACTTGATCTTGTCATCTTTCGGCAGATCGGCAACGCGAAGCACCATACCGAACACCAACTCCCCGACGTTCAAGGCAACTTCATTCGGAATATCACCCGGCAGGCACTCGACTTCCACCTCGCGCGTGATTTGCTCGAGGATTCCGCCCTGCTGCTTCACGCCCGCCGGCTCTCCTACAAGCTCGATCGGCACATTGACGCGCAGCTTCTGGTCCATGGCGATGCGCTTCAGGTCAATATGCAGAAGTGAGCCTTTGATAGGTTCGTACTGCCAGTCCACGATCATCGCCTTGGTGCGCTCGCCATCCACAGCGAGATCGAACACCGTGTTGTGACCGGTTTCCGAATGCAGAATGCGCGAAACGTGCCGCGGATCAAGACTGACGGGGACCGTCTGTTTGCCGGCGCCGTAAACCACGCCAGGCACTTTGCCCTGCTTGCGCACTCGCCGGGCGTCATTCTTCGTTCCCGGAGTGCGAGGAAGCGCTTCCAGTAAGGTTTGTTCAGTTGCGGTAGCCATAATTTGAGTTCCTATGAAAACAGTCTGCTTACGGACGTCTCCTCGTGAATCGACTGAATTGCGCGTCCGATCAATCCAGCGATGGATAACACTGAAATTTTCCCGCCACACTCGGTTCGCGCTGCCAGCGCCTCCGGAGAAAGCGGAATGGTGTTTGTAACAACAACTTCTTTAATACACGAATTGATAATGTTCTCAACTGCCGGCCCAGATAGCACCGGATGCGAGCAGCAGGCGTATACGTCGTTCGCGCCGTTTTCCTTCAGGGCAGCCGCGGTTTTCACCAGCGTACCGGCAGTGTCGATCAAATCGTCGATCACCAGGCAAGTGCGGCCTTTCACGTCACCGATCACGTTCATGACTTCGGCGACGTTGGCTTCCACCCGCCGTTTATCTACGATTGCCAGGGCCGCATCGACCTTCTTGGCAAAAAACCGCGCCCGCTCCACACCGCCGGCGTCCGGCGAAACCACAGTCAGGTTCGGCAGGTTCAGCTTTTTAAAGTGGTCCACCAGCACCGGCGACGCAAACAGCGGATCGACGGGAATATTGAAGAACCCCTGTATCTGGGGCGCGTGTGGATCAATCAACAACGCGCGATGTGCACCGGCGGTGGTCAACAAATCCGCCACCAGCTTCGCCGAAATCGGAGCACGCGGCTTGTCCTTGCGGTCCTGCCTACCGTAGCCATAGTACGGAACCACGGCGGTAATTCGCCGCGCTGATGCCCGAGTCAGCGCGTCTATCATCAAAAGCAATTCCATCAGGTGCTCATCGACGCTGACCGTCCGTTTGCCGGGCTGGCAAGCACGGCAAGTCGGCTGCAAAACAAAAACGTCCGCGCCCCGCACGTTCTCCTGAATCTGAACGTAGGCCTCGCCATCGGCAAAGCGCATGATCGAAGCCTGGCCGCGCCTTACGCCGAGAAATTCGCAGATTTCGTCCGCCAAGGCTGGGTTCGCCGTGCCGGAAAAAATCTTGAACTTATCGTCGATGCGTGCACGGTGCGGCTTGCGCTCGTGCTTCTCTTCGGGAGTGGCGCTCATCTTCTTTTCAGTCGCGGTTGCAAGAGTGGCCATAATGAAGCTCTTAGCTGTTAGCCATTAGCCCTTAGCTTGAATCCTCGAACCGACTGTTTCGACTGCTCAGCTAAGAGCTAAAGGCTAAGCGCTGTTTTTCTGGCTGGGCCGCTAGGATTCGAACCTAGACAAAGTGCTCCAAAGGCACTTGACCTACCATTAGTCGACGGCCCAGTACTGAAGCTCTCAGCTGTTAGCTCTTAGCCTTTAGCTTAACCCAGACCCGATTGGGCTAAAAGCTAAGAGCTAAGAGCTAACGGCTAAGAGCTTTTTCCAATACTGCCGTCGCGTCAACGTACTCGTGACCAATGCATGCGTCCCGCGCCGAGTCAATTTCGTTGCCGCAGCTGTAGCGGCGTCTCGCGACGCAAACAGTCCATAGATCGCCGATCCCGAGCCAGACAGCGAGGCATACTGCGCTCCTGCCTGTTCGAGCACACGCTTAACCTCACCTAATTCGGGATACTGCGGAAAGACGACTCGCTCGAAGTCGTTTTCAATCCCGGTACGGACAAGGTCGAGCAGTAGGTTCTCGGCCCGGCCTCCGCCCCTGGCGGAGACACCGGATCTGCGGCGGCCAGAACTGCCCGGCACCGCACCCAGCCACGCAGAAATCTCACGGCTGAACTCCAACATTCTATCGGACTGAGTAGGAGAGGTCAATTTTGATTCTCCTCCCACTTCCTCAGTTAAAACCTCTGTCATTCCGAGCGAAGCGGAATCATTCGCTTGCGAATGATTCCCGAGTCGAGGAACCTGCTTTTCTTTCCGGTCACTGGGAAGGGCACGACTTCCAGTCGTGCCGTAATCCAGTTTTCGAGCGAGTTCGGCACGGCTGAAGGCCGTGCCCTTCCCGGTCGTGCCTCTCGCCTGGTTTTGGGATGAACTCCTCTCAGCTTCGCGGGCGAGGGCGCCCGCGCCACACTGCTGGTCCCACTCCGCAAACGCCTTGGGCGTCGAAACCGCAATCGCCGGCAGCGCGATCACACACGGCATGGCTGGGAGATCCGGCAACGGGTAGACCTCCTCGCCGCGGCCGACCCCCAGTACAGTACCGCCAATCAGAAACAGCGGCACGTCCGATCCGACCTCGCTTGCGATTCGCAGCCTCTCCGCGTCCGATAATCTTTTCTTCAATGCAAGCTCGAACGCCAGCAACGCGGCCACTGCATTTCCTGATGCACCACCTAACCCGCCCTGCACTGGCAATCGCTTTTCAATTTCAATCGTTACCCGCCGCTGGACTTTCATCGCCTGCACTGCTCGTTCGACAATCTTGTGACACGTGTTGGTTTCATCACACGGCACACGCGGATCATCACAGCGAATCTCAATGCCCGAGCCGCGCGCCACTGAAACGCGAATCGTATCGTGCAACGCGATTGTCTGATACAGCGTCCGCAGTTCGTGGAAGCCATCGGGCCGCCGCGCACCGATGCGCAGCCCAAGATTAATCTTCGCGAAAGATTGCGCAGCTACTTTCATGAACGATAGATTTAATCACACTGGCTCGTGTGGCGCGGACATTCTTGTCCGCGAACTGCCCGATGACAATAGGCGCACAGCAACGTCGAAATCCTTGGCGAACAGAAGCGCCCGCCCCACAACCTGCGATCTCGGCCCCGCATGTTGCAATTACGAGAACCATACCCTCAGGAATTCATCCCCTGTTAACACCCCCGCCGCTATGCTCGGCTGGTCGATTACAATTGTTGAGATTCACGGCAGTGCCAGCTCGCATAGAATCCGCCATCCATGCGCAAAGCCGCTCTCCTCTACAATCCACACTCTGGCCGGCGAAAAAAGTACCGCCTGCAAGATGTCGGGGCCGCCGCTGCCGTTCTGAGCGAAGCCGGCGTTGAAATTGATGTCGCTCCTACCCGCGCTGCCTCCGACGCAGCTGCGCAGGTGCGCGCTGCCATTCGTGACGGCTTCGACACCATCATCGCCTGCGGCGGGGATGGCACCGTCCATGACGTCCTGCAGGGACTGGCCGGAAAGGACGCCGCGCTGGGAATTATTCCTCTGGGTACGGCCAACGCGCTGGCACACGATCTCCGCCTGCCGTTGGATCCAGCGGCCGCGGCACGAGCCTTGCTGACAGCAACGCCGAAGCGAATTGCGGCCGGACGAATTGATTTCCGCGACTTCAACAATCTGCCTTCATTTCGATACTTCACGGTGGCGGCGGGCGTCGGAGTCGACGCGCATCTCTTCTATAAACTCAACCGGCTGATCAAAGACCGCATGGGCATGACGGCGTACTACACCAAGGCCTTGCATCTGTGGTGGACGCATCGCATGCGTTATTTCGAGGCGGAGTTTTCGAATAACGGCTCCAGTCTAGCGAAAGAGCCACGGCTTTCGGAGATGCTGGCAGTGCGAATTAATTTCTTCGGCGGTATCCTGCGAGAACTCGCTCCCGGCGCGTCCCTTGCCAGAAACGACCTGCGGCTTGTGCTATGCCGTACCGGGAATCGCGCGATGTACCTGGCCTATGTTTTTCGGGGATTGCTTGGAATGTCGAGTGGTGTGCCTGGAATCGAGCTCGCCTATGCCGATCAGGTCACCTGTCGCAGTGTTCAGGGAGAGAAGCCTGAGAATATTTATGTCGAAGCTGATGGCGAACTGCTGGGCAGGCTGCCGATTACGCTTTCGACCGTCCCGGATGCGATGACGGTGCTGGTGCCGCAAGGCCATCCGACGCTCGGAAGCTAGCAATGTCCGTGTGGGGCGGGCGCCCTCGCCCGTCCGGCTCTGAGCAAAGTCGAAGGGTCCGGGTCGAGCGCAGCTCGACTTCAGCAAAACGGACATCTGCTGTGTTACAAAATCCTCTTGGAACCCATCACTCACTTTCTCACTGGCGCCGTGCTGGGCCGCGCAGGATTCAATCGCAAAACCGCCCTCGCCACTGCAACTATGACGCTTGCCGCGGAAGCCCCCGATCTCGACGTGTTTTGGGGATTCAAAGGGCCGGCTTACGGATTCGCTCATCATCGTGGCTTCACACATTCTTTTTTTGGCCTCATCCTCACTTCAGCGCTGGTGACTGGAGTCATATATCTAGTCTGGATTTTGCGCGGACGAAAAACTAATATCCCTGATCTTCCACCGCGCTGGGGTTGGTTGTTTCTCTTCGCCTACATCGCCGGCTTGAGCCACATCCTGCTCGACTTCACCAACAACTACGGTGTGCGGCCATTCTGGCCGTTTTGGGAGAAGTGGTATTCCTGGGACATCGTCTTCATCGTCGAGCCCGCGCTGTACGTAATTCTGATTGGGGGATTGATTGTTCCGGCGATCTTCTCTCGACATGAACCTCTTCCGCGCGGACTTACGGCATCAAAGGTGGCTCTGCTGTGCGTGGTGGCGCTGTATGCAGTCCGAGATATTGAGCATCGCCGAGCGGTGCATGTGATGGAATCACAGCGCTTTGAATCTGAGGCTCCGTTACGAGCGTCAGCATTTCCGTATTACTGGAACATTTTTCACTGGTCCGGTGTGGCCGAGACGCAGAGCTCTTTCGCGGTGTCTGACATCAACTCGCGGACGCAGGAATTCAATCCTTCTGAGTTGGAGATTGTGCCCAAGCCGCCGGAAACTGCAGCCACACTTGCGGCGAAAAAGTCCTACTTAGGACGCGTCTACCTCGACTGGGCCAAATATCCGATGGTCACGGAGTCACAGTCGGGCGACGATATTGCTGTCAGCTTCAGAGATCTGCGCTTCGATTACGGACGATTTAAGGGAAAAACCCCGCTTTCGTGTAGCGTCGAACTGGATCGTGATCTTCATATTGTTCGCGAGGCAGTTGGAACCAGACAGCAGATTCCACCACTGGACTGATGCCACTGGACTAATGTGGCGCGGGCGCCCTCGCCCGCGAAATCGCGCAGCTCCGCGCACCAAGAGTATTGGATTCCCACTGCAGACGTTCCTAAATTCAACGAAAGTATCGTTGGGCCAATCGAGGTGATACACGAGTTCCGCGGATGCTCCAGCGAATGAGACGTCGAGCTTCGCTCGACCGGGCGGACGAGGGCGTCCGCCCCTACATGGACGGTGGTGGCCACTTGACGTATCTCCCTGCAGCCGCGCAAAATCATCTTGCCGAGGTGACGTATGTTGCCGTACCTATTCGTGATACTCGCGGTCGCTGCTCGTTTTCTGATTCTGCATCTGCACTCACATCCCTGGGACTTCACTCCACTCTCGGCGTCACTATTGTTTTTCGGCGCGTATGGATCACGTAAGCAACTCTGGTTTCCGGTCGCGCTGCTCGCGGGAGCGGACGTGATTCTTTCCAAGTACGTTTACGGTTACCCGCTTTCGTGGGACATTTACGTGACCTGGGCCTGGTATGCGGCGATTGTGCTGTTGGGTACGCAGTTGGGGCAAAACTCGAAAGCAGTGTGGGTCCTGCTTTCCGCGCTGGCCAGCTCGGTTTCGTTTTTCCTGGTCAGCAATTTCGCCGCGTGGGCCGCGTATGACATGTACCCGAAAACTTTCTCGGGGCTTCTTGCCTCGTATGCCGCCGGATTGCCATTCTTCAAATACCGTCCGGTTGGCGACCTTCTGTTTACCGCGATGTTCTTCGCGGTTCCGGCGCTGATCGCGCAAAGCAAGAAGCGGATCTCCGGCCCGGCGGCGATCTAGACCGTCGGTCGTAGTTGAACTCTTACCTCACTTCGGCGGCATTCATCGCGCGCTTGCGCAGAAACCTGAGGAGCAGCCACGCCCCCAGCGCAATCACTACCGCTATCAATATCCAATGAAAGTGATGGCTGAAGAATGCGGGGACCGTGCGCACGATGTCCGGCCCGAACTTGATCACTAGAATAGCCAGCGCTGAAAAACGAATCATGCGGCCGGCAAAAATCGCCAGCAGGAAGTGCGTGATGCTCATCTCCGCGACTGCGGCTGCGAGCGCAAATGCTTTGAAGGGGGTCGGTGGCGGCAGCATGGCGGGGAACATCAGGCTCCAGAACGGATGCTCCTCGAAGGCGGCGTGCAGTTTTTCGAAACGTGCAGCCGACACCCGTTTGCGCAGCAGTTCTTCACCCCCGGCGTATCCGATGGCATATACGACCAAGCTGCCCAAGGCTGATCCAGCAGAGGCCATCGTTACGTAGAGGATCCAGCGCGCGTGGTTCTCTGCAACAAATCCGCCAACCATGAAATCAATCGGAAATCCCCAAGCGCCGCCGTCGAACGCAGCCCCAGCAAACACGCCCCAGACGCCCAGCGGCTTCAGCAGCCCCCACATGAATAGGGTGTAGCGGGTCAGGATGTGCTTGAGGGCCTTCATGTGAATTCATTTCACCACGGAGACACGGCGGCACGGAGAAGCCAGCAGAATTTCCATTTGAGTGTGGCTAGTGGCAAATTCAAATTTCAAATTTCAAATTAAAGAGAGACCCACAACAATTTTCTTCTCTGTGACTCCGCGTCTCCGTAGTGAGCTACGCAGTCGGTCAGTTCGCCATGTGCTCAGTTTTTCCTGAGAGTATTTGAATTGCGTGCGGCAGGACGTCAACCACCGCCTGCAGTGCTTCCACGGCCCCCACCGGGCTACCGGGTAGATTCAGCACCAGTGACGCCCCGCAAACTCCGCAAACACCCCGGCTCAACGCGGCAAAAGGGGTTTTCTTCTCCCCTTCGCGGCGCATGCGCTCGGAAACGCCATCCAGCATTCGGCCGCAAACCGAGCGCGTCGCCTCCGGAGTAACGTCGCGGGTTGAAATGCCAGTTCCCCCGGTGGTGACCACCAGCTTGACTCTGCGCGCGAGGTCTACGATAGCCTTCTGGATGGCCGCATGTTCATCGGCCACTATCCGCGTCTCGACTACAGCAAAATGATGGTCTTTGAGAGTGCGCGCCACCGCCGGCCCGGAAAGGTCGTTACGTTCCCCACGCGCACAGGAGTCGCTGACGGTGAGCACGGCCGCGCGAAATGTATCAGGAGTCGAGGAGGACATCTTCTTCCTCTTCGCTCTGCCCGCCAGCATCTCGTTTGGCCTCGTCCAATAAGCGCAGGCCCTCCATCAGCAGGCCCTGGGTATTCAGGCTGGTAGATTGCTGGTTAGTTTTGCCTTCAAAGTTGATTTGGAAATTTCCGCCGGTCCAGCGCAGCACTTTGAACACGGCTGGATCGCCGGTGAGCGACCCATAGATTGCGTGCTTGACCTGTCCCTCGCTGAAGTACATCTCACATTTATCGTTGTCTAAAGTAAGCGTCAGAAGACAGCTCTTGCGGCCCATCTCCAGCGACTGCACCAGATCAATCACATTCATCTGTGCCAGGCTGCCGCGCACTACACCATCCGACGAAGAAGACTTCGCCATTTTTTCCAATGCAATCTTGTCAATGACCTTTTTTATGCGCTGGGTGGCTTCTCGCAGGAAAAAAGGTTTTTCCACGAAGTCGTCAGCCACGTGGTCCTGCATGGCAAGCTTTTCAGAGATTTCGGCTTTGGTGGCGAGCAGAATCACTGAGATCCCGGAAGTGCTCGACCGGCTGCGCAGCTTGTCGACCAACTGACGCCCATCCATTCCCGGCATGCGGTAGTCGCTGATCAACAGGTCGGGGGATTCATCGACCGCTTTGAGCAAGGCATCAGCACCGTCTCCGGCGGTGGTGACCCTGGCTATAGGCGCGAGCGCATCACGCAGCATGGCCAAGATCATCGGATTGTCATCAACCAGCAGGACTTTTACGTTGCTTTGCATACTAGCGTTCAGCCATCAGCTCTCGCCTTCAGGCAAATGAATTACTTCTTGCGATTGTAATCGCCGCTTTTTCCACCTGATTTGTGCTGCAAGACAATCTCCCGAATCTCAATTCCTTTGTCGAGCGCCTTGCACATATCGTAGACCGTCAGCGCAGCGACACTCGCAGCTACCAGGGCTTCCATCTCCACCCCGGTTTCCGCGGTGGTTTTCACGTTGGAAGAAATTGCGATTCCATTTTCGCACTGCCGCAATTCGACATCAATGTGCGAGAGCGGCAGGGGATGGCAAAGCGGGATGAGTTCGGCCGTCTTTTTGGCCGCCATTATTCCTGCGAGTCGCGCCGTCTCCAGCGGATCGCCCTTAGGGTTTCGACTGAGCGAATCCAGCACCGCCGTACTCATCATTACGAAAGCACTGGCCTCAGCCTGGCGCACACTTGCAGTCTTGGCGGAAACGTCTACCATGCGCGCGCGGCCTGACTGGTCGTAGTGCGAAAGCTCGCGTTTCAATAGATATTCCTGGAGGGATCATCTTAGCAGTATCGGCGAGCAGGTCACCGTAGCAACACCGGCATCCACTCGCCGGCCTCGATCCGCTCCCGGTCAGACGGGACCACAACAAAGCAGTTCGCGCGCGCGACCGCGGCCATGTCGCCGGAGCCCTGCCACGGTAGCAACTCCACTTGTGACTGCTCGAATTCCCCGGACAGCAGCCCCGGTAAGAACCGCTTGAGCCCGGTTTTTCTCTGGATCGCACTCTTCAGTTTGGCATGCGTGAATATGACAGGTCGGGCTGCCATTCCGGCAAGCGCTTCAACTATTGGCTTTGCGAACAGCTCGAACGTGACCATGGTGGAAATCGGATTCCCTGGCAAACCGAAAAAGTAGCGCTCCTTCTCCTGCCCTCGCTCCGGCACTCGCCCGAACACAATCGGCCTTCCCGGCTGGATTTGCGCTCCCGTGAAAAAAAACTCTGCTTTCAGGTCCGCGAGGACCTGCTCTACGAGATCGTATTTCCCCATGGAGACGCCTCCCGCAATCAGGAGGAGATCGCACTCGAGCCCCTCCTCGACCAGTTCCCGCAGGCGCGCACGCTCGTCAGGCGCAATCGGCAACAGCACCGGCTCTCCGCCACAAGCCTGTATCTGCGCGGCCAGCGAATAGCTGTTGGAATTTCGGATCTGACTAGGCCCGGGCGGCAAATCGATGTCAATTACCTCATCGCCCGTCGAAAGCACAGCCACCCGCGGTCTTGCATGCACCACCAGCCGCGATCGGCCGACCGCAGCTGCAAGCGCGATGCCCGCATAGTCCAGGCGGGTCCCCGTTGAGAGCAATTGTTCACCCTTCTTCCCCTCAGCCCCAGCGGCAACAATGTTTTCTGACGCTGCAACCGGCCGTTCAATCCTGACCTGATCTCCCGTGCGCAACGTATGCTCCAACATGACGACGCTGTCCGCGCCTTCGGGTACCGCCGCGCCGGTCATAATCGCCACCGCCTGTCCTTTTGCGACATGCGAACCGGGCGAGGTGACGGCCCCAGCCTTGACCTCTCCAACAACGTCCAGAGTTACGGGCGTAGCTTCAACATCAGTGGCCCTGACGGCGTAGCCATCCCGCGTGGCCCGTGGAAAAGGTGGAAAGTCACGGTCAGCGTGAATTTCTTCCGCGAGTACCCTTCCGGCGGCATCGAGCAAACCCAGCAACTCCCGCCCTCGCGGCTTCAGGCGTGAAGCGTGCTCCTCCACCACATGCCGAGCGTCCTCAAAGCTAAAAACAACCGAGACTTCCGTTGCGGCCATGACATGAATGATATGAGGGAGAGCGGCGAAAGGCGAATCAATCCATCAAGGCTTGCTCCTGCTTCACCCAGAATCCACCATTTTCGGCACATTTCTAGGCATTACTTAGGCCAACTCTCTGTGCACCGAAGTTCCGGAAGTTCGCATCCAAACAGCTATAATTAGGGAGCCAGGCCGCCCGAAGGCTTGGCTCTAAATTTCGGAGTCCGATGTCCACAAAAATCAAGACAGCCATTCTCGTTGCCTCTGCTGGAGTTCTGCTCTTTGCCTTGGCAGGAGGTTTCACCGGCGTTCGCGCCTCCAACGACGGGTCCTACCGGCAGATGGAAGTTTATAGCGAGGTTCTTTCCCGGGTCCGCAGCGAGTATGTTGAAGAGCCTAACCTGCCCAGCGTCACTGACGGCGCTCTGCACGGGCTGCTGGAATCACTCGATTCAAATTCGAGTTACTTGAATCCGGAACAGTATAAGGAATACAAGGCACACCGAACCACCGCAAAGGGAGACATCGCAGCGGCTGTATCGAAGCGCTTCGGTTACGCCTCCATCGTCTCTGTCATCCCTGGTGGCCCGGCTGACAAAGCTGGTTTGCAAGATACGGACATCATTGAAGCTATTGAAGGTAAGAGCACGCGCGAGATGTCGCTGGCTGAAATCCATAGCTTGCTGTCGGGCGATCCGGGATCGCACCTGAATCTCTCAGTCGTGCGCGCCCGCCGCGCTGAACCGCAGAAAATTGTGGTCACGCGGGACGTGGTGAATGTCCCTGCCGCCCAGGACAAAATGCTCGAAGATGGGATCGGCGAAATACGAGTGGATGCTCTGACCAAAGGCAAGAGTCAGGAAATCGCCAACAAAGTTAAAGCTCTGCAAAAATCAGGCGCTAAGAAACTCATTCTCGATGTTCGCGACTGCGCCCAGGGTGAGGAAGCGGAAGGAATCGCCACCGCAAACCTGTTCCTGAACCACGGCACCATCACTTATTTGCAAGGACAGAAGTATCCCCGCGAGGCCTTTAACGCTGATCCTTCGAAGGCAATCAGTTCCCTGCCCCTGGTGGTTCTGGTCAATAAAGGCACTGCGGGCGCCGCCGAGGTCGTAGCCGCCGCTGTTCTCGAAAATGCGCGCGGCGATGTTGTAGGTGACAAGACCTTTGGCGACGGCTCGGTGCAAAAGCTTATTGAAATGTCCGACGGCAGCGCATTGATTCTTTCCGTGGCGAAATATTACTCCCCTCAGGGCAAGGCGATCCAGGATGCGGCGGTCAGCCCCAACGTCGCAGTGGCCGACACCGCTGATGAAGGGCCGCTTCCTGATGAAGACGAGAATGCCGCCCCGGCCGACTTAGAGAAGAAAGCGACGCCTCCCGATCATGATGAGCAATTGCAGAAGGCGATTGAGGTTCTAAAACATCGGCAGGGCTAGGATATAAGGTGAAGCTCGGTAATGATGGGGCCTAGCTTAGGCCCTTCGGCGGTAGTACACGTTGAATTCAAATCCTGGGTTCGGTGCGAACAGCTCCGCAACTTTTCTCAGCCGTTCAGCTAAAGCAGCGGGCGCCAGCAGGGGATAATCGCGTTCCCTCAAATCGTGATAGTCCACATCCAGGAACAGAGACAACAGATAAATCGAAATCGCGTCTGAAAACGCGGCCGCGAAATATTCATTCTTGTGTTTTTCAGTGTCTGTGCGACCGCTGGAGAGCTTACGCGACTCCCAGGCATCCACCGACGTCTCGCCACGCACTCCTGACTCCGCTTGCTTCCAAACCAGGTCGGCAAAGTCGCGCGACACCCCCGCGTGCTCTACGAATGCGTGCCCAACGTTGATATAGAACTCGAAAGCGATGGAGAACTTGTCATCCATCAGCCGCGTCGAAATGAACACGCATTGCGAGCCGCCAAGCTCCAGGTTGCGATGACAAACCGCGTTATCGCTTAGCGCAACGTCGTAGCGGTCCGCGATTACTGTCTGCTCCCCCTGGTTCACGGTCAGCGGCACAAAGTAGTAAGCCTTGCGCGCTAGCGCGCCGGCAATGGCTTTGGGCACCGCTGAAATCATCCGCTCGAGTTCCGAGCTGGCAATGCTCATTTCGCCGGAAACGGCGTAGCAAATTCCGTTCTGCGCCTGAGAAACCGGCGCTTCCCGGACCACGTCAGCCGGTTGTCGAGTTATGGCTTGAGCCGCTTGTGACATGTTTAACGATACCGTTGAGGTTGCCTCCGTCCCCGTCGCGTCGTGTGCCATAAGGGAAAGATCATTCTATCCCACGACTTCCCGATATCCCTGCAATACCTCTTCGCCCGAGCGGTCCCAGGAGAATTTCTTCACCTGCTCATAGCCCGCCTGGCGCAGCTTTTCCCGCAATGCCTGGTCCACCAACACCCGTTGCAGCGCACGCATCATTTCAAAAATGTTTTCAGGATTCACCAGCATCGCGGCGCACCCTACCACCTCGGGGATGGACGACGTATTCGACGTCAGCACTGGTGTCCCGTGCGCCATCGCCTCAAGCGGAGGTAAGCCGAAGCCTTCATACAATGACGGGAAAACGAACACCTTGGCGGCATCGTAAAAGATTCGCAGCACTTCAATGGGCACGAATCCCAGGAACCGCACGTCGTTCTGCACTCCGCCTCGAACCACGGTGCGCCGCAAATCGGGATGTTTTGAGAGTTCGTCGCCAATGATGATCAGCTTCAGATCGGGAAAGAGATCCTGCTTAAAAAGCTCAGCCTTGAGCGCAGAAAACGCCTCGATAATGCGCACCAGGTTCTTGTGCGGGCTGATACGTCCGGCATACAGTAGAAACGGATGCGTAATCTGATATCGTTCGGCGAGCAGTTGCCGGTCAGCTTCGGTCGTGTGTCCGGTCAGGAATCGCGGGTCAATGGCGTTATAAATGACCTCAATTCGGCTCGGGTCGATTCCAAACAGCTTTTGAATTTCGTTTTTCGTGAATTGCGAAACCGCAAAAATCCTCGCGGCGTTCTTCAGCACTCTGCGAGTCAGATGAAAGTGCAACGAGCGCCGCAGGCCCGATCCGTTGTGGGCCCGGTACATGTGGTCGAGCAGGTCATGCACCGTAACCACATATGGGCAGGGCAAGTTGTAGGGCAACCAGAATAGATGAGGAATATGCACCAGTTGACAGCGCATCCGGCTGACCACGGCGTGGCAGTGCAGAAACCCTTTTGTCGTATCGGGAGGCGGAACAGGTATCGCATGGAAATTTCTGGGCAGCACGCCGATCTCGCTGACCTTCTCTTGCGGCCCTAGCAGAAAATACTCGTTTTCGCGATCCATCCGGGCCAGCGCGCGAATAATATTGCGCGTATACGTGCCCACGCCGAATTCGTTCATCCGGCGAATGTCAATCGCAATTCTCACATTAGGATTCTACCCACAGAGCGCGGAGAGGGACACAGGCACTCCAAACTCGAAGATCCATCGCGGGACGGGACAGCCTCACTGGTCGCGCAGCAGGATCATAGGGTCAACCGAGAGCGCGCGTCTTGCGGGAATCCACGTTGCGACCAGACCCAGAACTGCCATCGCTAGAACTACACCGGCCAGCACCACCGGATCGCGCGGCGTCGCCTGATACACAACGTACGACAACACGCGACTGGCTAGAATTCCTAATATCAATCCTGCAGCCGAGCCAAAAGTCAGCAACCTTAAAGGCCGTGCCAGCGCTGCCTGTATTATTTGCCGGCGCTGCGCACCCAGGGCAACACGAATTCCTAGCTCCCGCAGCCGCTTGCTGACCGAGTAAGCCGCCATTCCGAAAATGCCGGTAATAGCCAGCATCGCGCCCATGCCACCCATCACACCCAGCGATATCGACGCTACCTGGGCTGGGAACAGCGCGCCGCCAATTTCATCCAGCCGGGTTTCAATTGTGACCGGCAGCCCCGCATCCAGCTTGTGCAAAGCGCTCCTGATCGCGGGCCCGACTTGCTCCGGATTGCCGCTGGAGCGTGCCACCAACCACGTCGAAATCGAGGGCCGCTGCGTAATCGGAAAAAACATGGCAGGCTGCGGCTCTTCAGTCAGCTTCCCGTATTTGCCGTTCTGTGCCACGCCGACCACCTGGATTCTTGTGCCATCCGACAGCTTGTAATTCGCGCCAATCGAGTTTTCTACCGAGCCGAAAATTCTGCGCGCAAACTCCTGGTTGACGATCGCAACTCGCGGCGATTCTTTGTCGTCATGCCAGGTGAAAGCACGCCCGGCGAGCAACGCAGTACCTTCGGCGTGAAGATAATCGGGAGATACGTGATAGAGATAAACATCAGTGATGGCGGCGTTCGAGGGCCGCAGGTCCGCGGTCTTATCGCTGAAGACGCTCGACGTGCTCTGGTCATTCAGCAACAGGGCATCTGTCAATCCCACCGACTCGACGCCGGGAATTGCGCCGACTGTATCGATCATGCGCTTCTGCATTTCCGGCACTCGCTCGGCGCTGTAACCCGCCATGCGCAGATCGGCGCCGACCAACACCGAATTGCGCGGTTCAAAGCCGAAATTGCTATGCATCGCATGCACCAGCCCACGCACCGCGACCAGCGAAGAGGTGACCAGCACTGCGCAGAGAGCAATTTGCACAGCGAGCAACACGTCGCGTGCCGAAATTCGCCTGCCTGCGGCCGCGCTCGATCCCTGCTTGATCACCTGATACGCGTCAGTGCGCAGAACCTGCCGGACCGGCACCGCCCCGAAGATCAGCCCGCTGATCAAGCTCAACAGGATGGCCAAACCATAAACGGTTGCATCCGGGTTTACAGGCGTGTGCACGGGGAAATTGCCAAAAGGTTGCCACTCGCTGAACCAATGCAAAAACACCACACTGACCCAAAGGCCAACCGCACCTCCGACGAGAGAAACCAGCACGGCTTCGGTGAACAACCCGCGCAAAATGCGCTGGCGGCTTGAGCCCAGTGCAAGCCGCAGTGCAACCTCCTTAGAACGGTCTGCGGCGCGCGCAGTGAAAAGACTGCCCAGGTTGGCGCAGGCCGCTAGCAGGATCAGGCCGGCAAGCAGCATCAATGCCGCTATAAATGCCTTCACGCCGGGAGCAAACTGGTCTCCTAAAAGATTTGGCTTACCCAACGAAAAACCTCCGGGCCGCTCCTGCTTGGGATAGGACTTTTGCAG
>Ga0075425_100002403_pt1 | contig 18776 bp, 16 predicted proteins | sample SoiMethybrSBSTD4_FD_75300 | JGI IMG/M metagenome (GOLD analysis project Ga0075425, IMG submission 75300) | Bulk soil microbial communities from a Populus tree surrounding site in Tennessee, USA - Soil MetaG P. TD hybrid SBSTD4 | ecosystem: Environmental > Terrestrial > Soil > Tree plantation... | reverse complement strand
CCAACTTCGGCGACAACAGCAGCAGTTTGCGGCGTTAAAAAAACTGGTCTGCTCATCGCACCGCCGAGCCTCCGTTTGCCAATAACTAATGGCCGGCGCAGATATTCACAGCGTTGCAACGGTACTGGGTCGTAAAGATTTGCGAATGGACGCTCGCTATTCACACTTGAGCCCGGCTTTCTCAAGCGAAGCGGTAGGTTAACTTGACGGGGTTTTTGGCTTTGCGTTGTCAGGGCGTTGCCAAAGGAAGGCACTTCCCGCTAAATGTGGTGACTCGTACGGGATTTGAACCCGTGTTACCGCCGTGAAAGGGCGGTGTCCTAGGCCCCTAGACGAACGAGTCGGGACTCACGGAGCGCATCTGCGAAAATCGCGCAGCACGAAAAGACATTGATATTAGTAGACTCGTTGGGCTTTAGGCAAGAGGCCGTTATTTCGTAGCGTGCTAAAGACGGTGCTTCAGTGATTGAAACTGCGGAGTCCCAAATCCTAACCGCGTAGCGGTGACCTATCGGTAGTTTGCGTGTCGCCGGATCATCATGGGCACTACGCGGTTACCTGTGGTGCTTAATGATTCTGTATCGCCCCTGTAGCGCTTCAGTTAATATTTCTCCTCTCGTGTCCTCTCCACACATATTCCTCTCTAGTTGAGATCGTCTATGAGATTCACTCGACTGCTAGTCCGTTCATTAGCCCTAACACTTCTCCTCGCGCCGGCGTCGATCCATGCCCAGACACCGCTGCTCGAGACCGCCGCACACCTTGCTCTCTGCAAGCCGGCCGAGTCCGCTGTTCAACGGCCAGCTCTCTCCCCGGGCGCCCAGGAGGCAGCGAAGGTGTTCGGTATTGCTGACCTCGTCGAGCGACTCTATCTGCTTTCCGAATCTACGCGGCAGCAACCTCAGAGTACGCCGAGCCTCGAAGCCCTCATGCTTCGTCAGGAGATCACCGAGGCGGTGGTCACTGCTTCGCTCGAAGTGGATGGCTTGCTCGCCGAAATCGATTCCGAATCGGCTCAGATCAGCGCAATTCGAGCCGAACTCGAATCGCGACGCGACCGAGCGATAAATCTCAACACGATTGCCAACATTGTAGCCGGAGGCGTGTCCGGCGTTGTAGGCACGGCTCTTCAGTTCAAAAGCAACACCGCGAACACCGGTAACGCGATCGGCGTTGCGGGCGCCGGCATATCAACAGTCCTTTCATTCATTGGTCTCCGCCAGCAGCGAGGTGGCAAGCGAGCGCTCGGGGTCGCGCCAAATCTGCTCGCGAAAGTCCTGGACCGAAAGCCGGAATTTCACAGCGATTATCCCGAAGAGATCTGGACTTACCTGAACAGTGTTCCTCCAGCAGAGCAAGGTTCCGAGACCCGTCGAGCCCGACTCCTAAAGCGTTGGACCGAGCTCGGTCGGCTCGACACGGGTTCATCTCCCAAGGCACAACACAAGATCGATTTGCTCACCAGCAGCGTGTCTGAGCAGCGCGCGTTGAGTATCGACGTGCTTGTCGATCGAGCGTCGATGCTGGCCGACGTCCGCGCGCAGGTCTCGTTGATCCAGCGCGACTTGAGCAAGTTGATGCAGGCGGTTAGGTCGATGCGCCGCGAGAAGCAGTAACCGAGAATCGCAAAATCGCAGTGCCTGGCACCGAATTCCGAGAATCGCAGAACCGCAGAGTCCGGCGCCGAGACCCAGCCTGCTATGTCAATCGCTCGACAGCGTTCCACCCGTCTCGCTTATCAGCTCATAAAGATTATCTATTTGTCGATAAGCGGAGAATCGTGGTATCCGTATGTACTCACTCATAAGCCTCGGACAGATTCGTGTTTGAGACGAAGACGCAGGATGCGATGACCAGGTCGATAACATCAATGGACCTTAGAATAGAACGCCACGCGACGCCGGAATCGATCGCCGCGGTTCGCTCGCTGTTGATCACTCCGCCTTTCAACGGAATCGTAGTCGTAATCCTTGTAAGCATTATCCTGCTCCTTAGCGGGTGATGGTCGGTGCATCGATATGCGCTAAGGCCATCACCCGGAAACGGATGGTGGCCTTTCAATTTTTGCGCACAGCTGTTAGCTCAATTTCGTCTGCAGCAAGCGCATCCAGCGTTCGCATCAACGTTTCACGGATCGTCGATCATTGAGTTGGAAGCATTCAAATCGAGCTAACGGAGGAGACTCGGTGGCAGCAATAGTCGAAGTCAAGACAGAGATACGCGAGAAAAATACTTCATCTGAAACTCAGACGATGCGCGGAGCTGCGATACTTTGCCAGGCCCTGCTCAGTGAAGGCGTCGATACAATCTTCGGTTATCCGGGCGGCGCGGTCCTGCACATTTATGACGAGCTTCACCGACTGCGCGACAAACTACGTCACGTTCTCAGCCGTCACGAGCAGGGCGCGATCCATATGGCCGAAGGGTATGCCAAAGCAACAGGAAGAGTCGGAGTCGCCTTGGTCACATCAGGACCCGGAGCCACGAACGCAGTTACCGGCATCGCCAATGCTTTTATGGACTCGACTCCGCTGGTTGTCATTTCGGGTCAAGTGCCAAGAAAGATGATCGGCACCGATGCGTTTCAAGAGGCGGACACAGTCGGAATCACCCGGCCCTGCACAAAGTACAACTACCTGGTGAAGGATGTGCGCGATCTAGCCGGAATAATAAAGGAGGCATTCTACATTGCAGGCACCGGGCGTCCCGGTCCGGTGCTGATCGATATACCTAAGGATGTCACCGCCGAGGCGACCGAATTCTCCTACCCTGACCACGTTTCGCTCAGAGGTTACTGCCCCGGCACGCGAGGAAGCCTGCAACAAGTAAAGCGCGCCATCGAAAAAATGAGTCAGGCCCGCAGACCGGTGTTCTATGTCGGCGGGGGTGTTGTTCACTCGAACGGAGCGGACGAACTCCTCGAGCTTGCGGAACGGCTTTCGATTCCGGTTACCCCAACATTGATGGGTCTCGGCTGCTTTCCATCCGGCCATCGATTGAGCCTCGGCATGTTGGGTATGCACGGCACCTATTGCGCGAACATGGCGATCTCCGACTCTGATCTGATCATTGCGGTAGGTGTGCGTTTCGATGATCGCGTGACTGGCGCGCTCGATAAGTTCGCGCCGCAAGCCGAAGTCATTCACATCGATATCGACCCGACCTCCGTCAGCAAGAATGTTCGCGCTGAGATACCCATAATCGGCGATGCGAAGAGCGTTGTTAGGCAAATGTTGGAGCTGTTGCCCGAGCGAGTTTGTGCTGATAGCGCGGACCGACTGTCGGATTGGTGGCGACAGATAGAAGAGTGGAAAGCATTCGCGCCGCTGACTTATTCGAAGTCGGACCAAACGATCATGCCTCAGCACCTGATCGAAGAGCTGGTGAAGATAACTCGCGGCGACGCAATCATTGCCACCGATGTCGGTCAGCATCAGATGTGGCTGGCCCAGTATTATCCATTCAACGGGCCACGGCAGTCGCTCACTTCGGGCGGTCTCGGAACGATGGGCTTTGGATTCCCGGCGGCGCTTGGAGCTCAGATAGCTCATCCTGATCGACAGGTGATCGCATTCGTCGGCGACGGCGGGTTTCAAATGACTGCGCAGGAGCTTGCGACCGCGGTCCAATACAAGACCAACCTCAAGATCATTGTTATGAACAACAACTATCTCGGGATGGTCAGGCAGTGGCAGGAGATTTTCTACCAACGCGCTTATTCGCACGTGAATATGCAGTGGCTTCCAGACTTCGTGAGACTGGCAGAGGCTTACGGTGCAGTTGGACTGAGAGCGACTCGCCCGGATCAGTTGACCGCTGTGCTCCAACGCGGACTTTCCACGCCCGGTGTTGTGGTGATGGACATTTTGGTTTCCGAGGAGGAATGCGTTTATCCGATGGTGCCCGTTGGCGCGGGACTCAAGGAAATGGTGCTTGGATGAGGCACACGCTTTCGATCCTGGTAGAGAACAGATTCGGTGAGTTGTCTCGGATCGTTGGTCTGTTCAGCGCGAGAGGATTCAACATCGAGAGCCTGACCGTTGCGGAAACGCTCGATGCAACAGTCTCGCGAATGACGCTTGTCACCTCGGGGAACGACGAAACGATCGAGCAGATCCGCCGCCAGCTTGAAAAACAAATCCGCGTAATAGCGGTGACCGATTTGACAGGGCCCTCGCATATCTCGCGCGAGATGGCATTGATCAACGTCAACGTCGAATCCGGATCTGCGAGACAAGAGGTGCTCAGTCTTGCCGGAATCTTTCGCGCAAGAGTTGTCGATGTCTCGACCGACGGAATGATTCTGGAGGCCACCGGCGAGTGGCGCGAATTGAGAGCACTCATCGAACTACTGAAGCCGCTCGGTCTGCGTGACATCGTGCGCGCCGGTGCGGTGGCGATCGCAAGATTGTCCACCGAAGCGCCTGTGAAAGAAAGCTCACTCGATGCCAATGAAGCAGGAATGCTGATTTGACTAATCCTAATCTTTTGAGAGGTGATCGACGATTAATCCGGAGCAATTATGAAAGTCTACTACGATAAGGACACCGATCCGACAGTATTGCAAGGAAAGAAAATCGCAGTTCTCGGGTATGGTGCACAGGGATACGCTCACGCCAACAATCTGAAGGATTCAGGTTGCGAGGTGATCATCGGGCTGAGGGCCGACAGTCCTTCACGGGAAAAAGCGGAAGCCGCCGGATTTATAGTCCAGGACACCGCCGAGGCGGCATTTAACGGGGACGTAGTGATGATGTTGGTGCCCGATGAATTGGCGCCGCGAATCTTTCAAAGCGACGTAGCTCCAAACCTTCTGCCGGGCAATTATCTCGCGTTCGCTCACGGCTTCTCGATTCACTTCAGGAAGATTCTGCCGACGGAGGAAGTGAATGTCTTCATGGTGGCGCCCAAAGCTCCAGGGCATCTAGAGCGCTACGAATACACTCAGGGACGAGGTGTACCCTCTTTGCTTGCCGTGCATCAGGATCCGACCGGGAATACTCGCGAGATAGCGCTCGCTTATGCATCAGCGATCGGCAGCGGGCGAGCGGGAATCATCGAGACTACTTTTAGGGAAGAGACCGAAACCGATCTGTTCGGCGAGCAGGCTGTTTTGTGCGGCGGACTCACTTCGCTGATTCAAGCCGGATTCGAAACGCTCGTTGATGCTGGATACGCTCCCGAGATGGCTTACTTCGAGTGCTTACACGAAGTAAAGCTAATCGTCGACCTCATCTACGAAGGCGGAATCGCCAACATGCGCTATTCAGTTTCGAACACCGCCGAGTATGGCGATTTGACCCGCGGCCCTCGAGTCATAAATAGCTCGACGCGACAGGAGATGAAGCGGCTGTTGGCTGACATCCAGTCAGGTGTGTTTGCCGACGAATGGATGGCCGAGCACGAAGCCGGCAAGCCGAAATTCAAGGAGCTCGAGTCAAACGCCCAGTCTCACCAAATTGAAGAAGTAGGAAAACGGCTTCGCGGAATGATGCCGTGGTTGTCCGAAAAGCGACTTGTGGATAAGACCCGAAACTAGGGCAGTGGTCAGGGGTCGGAGGTCAGGGGTAGGAAAGTAGGGTGCCGAATCTCCTTCCCTGACCCCTAACCTCTGTTCAGCACTGGCAGGGGGTGATGGAGGAACAATGAGTTTTTTCGATTGGGACAGCGTTGGCGCCGAGAACATTTCTGATTGCTACACGAGGAAGATTGCGCTTGGTGAGAACATCTCGGTCGCCAGAATCGAAGTATTGCAATGGGCTGTAACTCAACCGCACAGTCACGACTGCGAAGAGTTAATAATCGTTTTGAAAGGCGAATGGTTATTTCATCTGCCATCAGGTGACATAACGCTTCGCCCAAATCAGATGCTGTCGATCCCGCCGGGAGTTGAACATTCTTCAGAGGCTATCAAGGACACAATCGCGCTGGATGTTTGTGCGCCGGCGCGCATGGACTGGATAACCGGCGAAGATCGTCACCTGCATCACGACCCCGACGAATATCTTTGGGCGGTCTGATCGATAAGTTTTCCCATACAGGAACTGCATAATCATGAGTTTTGACGAAACAAAATGGGTTTGGATAAACGGCGAGATGACAAGCTGGCGCGGCGCGACGGTCCACATATCGACGCACGCTCTTCACTACGGTACCGGAGTGTTTGAGGGGATTCGATGTTACAAGACTCCTAATGGCCCGGCGCTGTTTCGGCTTGATGCGCATCTTGAACGCCTGTTTTCATCGGCTGCAGCGTACCGATTACGCATTCCCTATTCAAAAGATGAGCTGCAGGATGCCGTGTGCGATACGGTTCGGTCAAATTCATTTGCAAGTTGTTATGTCCGTCCAATCTGTTATTACGGAAGCGGTGGGCTCTCTCTTAATGCACGTAGCTGTCCGGTCGATGTCGCGATTCTGGCCTGGCCGTGGGGAGCGTATCTCGGCGAAAACGCCGTGGAACACGGCGTTCGCGTCATCTTAGCGTCATGGGCAAAGTTTCATTCACGAATGATGCCGACAACTGCGAAAGGTTGTGGTGGTTATCTAAATTCGATGCTGGCTGCCAAAGAAGCTGACGAAGCAGGGTATGACGAAGCATTGCTTCTTGACGAGAAAGGGAACATCGCCGAGGGGTCCGGCGAAAACCTGTTCATCGTGCGCGGCGGTCGCTTGCTGACTAACGATGAACGCTCGTCAATCCTGCTGGGCATCACCAGAGACTCCGTAATTCAACTGGCTCGGGATCTCGGCATTGAAGTCGAAATTCGGACGCTCACGCTGGACGACTTGCGCAAGGCGGACGAAGCCTTCTTTACCGGCACGGCGGTAGAGGTGACTCCGATTCGTGAGGTGCAGGGAGAATCGATCGGTTCGGGAACCTGCGGCCCTGTAACAGCGAGGATTCAGAAAGCATTCGTGGCGGCAGTATCCGGAATTGATCCGCGATACTCGTCGTGGTTACACTCGGTTTCGAGTGAATCAGAACCAGCGCTACTGCACTCTTCGCCGGTCGGAAACATCACGTTGTCTTCCAAACGTGATTGTATGCCGCCAAGCTACTAAAAACTAAAACTTTATGTTGTCGTTCTGAGGACAAGATGGAACTGATGCAACTCGAGATGTTTGTGGCGATGGTTGAAGAGGGAAGCTTCCGTCGAGCCGCCGATCGCGTGTTTCGAACTCAACCCGCCTTGACGATGGCGATCCGAAAGCTTGAACAGGAATTGGGTGCTCAGCTTTTCGATCGCTCCAACCGCAACGATTACGTTCTGACCGATTCAGGCGAGGTGCTTTACGAGCATGCCAAGCGTCTTCTGAATTTGCGCGATGAAGGCGTAGCCGCGTTGGAGCAGCTTCATACTTTTCAAAGCGGACGTATCCGAATCGGCGCTAACGAGAGCACCAGTCTTTACCTTCTCCCGCAACTGATTCTCGACTTCAGAGAGCGATACCCAAAAATAAAGATTGAAGTTTCTCGTCAACTCTCGGCTCGCCTCCCTCACGAACTCCGGCAGCGCAATCTGGATTTCGCTATCCTCTCTTTTTTGCCCGACGACACCGATCTGGAGGCGATTCCGATCATGCGAGACGAGCTGATCTTCATAGTCAATCCAAGTCATCGCCTGGCGAAACTCGATCGCGTACACATCCGGGATCTCGGCGGAGAATCCTTTATCGCTCACAACGTGCGCTCTCCTGCCCGGGACAAAGTGATCGAAACGTTTCGCAGATTTCAAACCCCACTCAACATTACGATCGAGATAACCACCATCGAGACCATCAAGCGTTTTGTTGCAATGAATCTCGGTGTAGCATTCGTTCCGTTGATGTGCGTGCGCGAGGAGTGCGGGCGAGGCGAACTGGCTGCTGTTAAAATCGAAGGCTTTCGACACGAGCGAACTCTTTGGGCGGTCCGTCGCCGGACTGATGCGCATTCGCACGCAGCTCAGGCGTTCATGCAGGTGATCGAGTCGATCGGCGAGAAACTTCTCAGTCAAAACACAAGCCACCTTTCCACGCCGGCCAAGTCACTGACTGGTGTTGTGAATTAACCCGCCTCTAACGGAGCTCACGGTGGGCGACAATCGAAGGAGCCGAACTATCACTGAGGGAGTTCAACGGACCCCCAATCGGGCGATGCTCCGCGCAGTCGGCTTTCAGGATCAGGACTTCAGTAAACCTATCATCGGAGTCGCAAACGGCTACAGCAATCTAACGCCGTGCAATGTTGGTCTCGACGCCCTGGCGCAGAATGCGATGTCGGCTCTGCGAGAAGCAGGTACGATGCCGCAGGTCTTCGGAACGATAACCGTCAGCGACGGCATATCGATGGGCACCGAAGGCATGAAATACTCACTGGTCTCTCGCGAAGTAATCGCCGACTCTATCGAAACTGTTTGCAACGCTCAGAGTATGGACGGGGTGTTGTGCCTGGGCGGATGCGACAAAAATATGCCGGGCGCAATGATCGCGATCGCCCGACTGAACATTCCCGCAATTTTTGTCTACGGCGGCACGATCAAGCCGGGACACTTCGACGGTCGCGATCTCACTATCGTCAGCGCATTCGAGGCGGTCGGAAGTTTCAGCGCGAAAAGGATAAGCGAGTTTGAATTGATTCAGGTCGAACGGAACGCGTGTCCGGGAGCCGGATCTTGCGGAGGCATGTACACCGCGAACACGATGTCATCGGCGATCGAGGCGTTGGGCTTTAGCTTGCCGTATTCCTCGACGATGGCCGCCGAAGACTTTGAGAAGAAAGAGAGCGCGTGGAAATCAGCAGAGGTCCTTGCTGAGGCGGTCGAAAGACAGATTCTGCCGCGCGACATCCTAACCAGGCACTCATTCGAAAACGCGATCGCCGTGGTTATGGCCCTGGGAGGCTCGACCAACGCAGTGCTTCACTTGTTGGCGATTGCTCACGCCGCTCGAGTTTCGTTGTCGCTGAATGACTTCGAGCTGATCCGAAAAAGAGTTCCGGTACTGTGCGATCTAAAACCGTCCGGCAGATACGTAGCTACAGATCTTCATTGCGCGGGTGGAGTTCCTCGAGTGATGAAGATGCTTCTGAATGCCGAGCTTCTGCACGGAGACGCGCTTACGATTACCGGCAAGACCATCAGTGAAGTGTTGAAAGATGTTCCCGCGGATCCGGGCGATCAGGACGTGATACGACCAATGCGCAACCCGCTTTATGCCCAGGGTCACCTGGCGATCCTCAAAGGGAATCTGGCTACTGAAGGTTCGGTAGCGAAGATTACCGGGATTAAGAGCAACAAGATGACTGGTCCGGCACGGGTGTTCGACTCGGAAGAAGCGTCGATGGATGCGATTCTCGCAGGTCGGATCAAGCCCGGCGATGTCGTGGTCATCCGCTACGAAGGACCAAAAGGCGGTCCCGGAATGCGCGAAATGCTAGCGCCTACTTCCGCCATTATTGGCGCGGGTCTCGGAGATTCGGTAGGGCTGATTACCGATGGCCGCTTTTCCGGCGGGACTTATGGGCTTGTGGTCGGACATGTTGCGCCGGAAGCGGCGGTCGGTGGTACGATCGCGCTTGTTGAGGAAGGAGATCCGATCACCATCGATGCCGACGCGTTGTTGTTGCAGCTGAACGTTGATGACGCCGAACTCCAGAGTCGCCGCGTGAAATGGCGAGCTCCTGAGATCCGTTACTCTCGGGGTGTTCTTGCGAAATATTCGCGGTTGGTATCAAGCAGCAGTATCGGCGCAGTTACTGACCAGGACAACTCACCCAGTTGATCGTCGCACCCTTCCATACTTCTCCGCTGGTTCCCGGTTGACATTACGCCCTCCTTCAATTCTGACCGTTGATGAGCCTAAGCCAGTCAGCGGATTAATTTGTAGTGTTTAAATACATTCACGCTTAGAAGCAGAACAGTCAGAGTGCTGTAACCTGCCAAACCGTGGGGAAGATTTCCTGTAAGTTTGGATTGCAGATTGCACAAGTTATTGGAAGGATCGGTGGATAGGCATCGATAGGACGAGACGGTCGTTATTGAGATTCGAGGTTAAGAAGCAGATTAAAGACGACTAACGAAGTCGAAGTGGAGGATATTATGAAAATCAAACTAAGAGCTCTGATTTTGCTGCTGGGACTGGGGCTTGCAGTGCCGGCACTCAAAGTCGGCGCGGCAAGCGCCTCCAAAGATCAGGTGTTCTCGGCATTGGCCCAGCTTCCAACAGCAGGAGCAACACTAAACGTTAGAGTTCAGATCAGCGGCTACTCGACCGCGAACGATGCCCAGGCATTGCGAGGCGTTCTGCAGGACGGGGGTCCCGAGGCGCTGCTAAAAACTCTCCAGAAAATGAAATCCATCGGCCGCATTGAACGCGAAGGAACCGTGGGCTTCTATAATCTGAAGTTTATCTGTTCAAAGGCCACGCCTGACGGCGGCAGGATGATTTATGCATTGGCTGATCGTCCGATTGGATTCCTCGAAGCATACTTCGACACGCGTTCCAGGGACTATCCGTTTGGAGTCATGGAGCTGCAGTTGAAGCCCAATGATAAAGGAAAGCTGAAGGGCGAAGGGAGCCTTGTTTACGCGGCGAAGATCAAATCATTGGAAGGCGATCGCATTGAAGTCGAGAACTTTTCCTTCGCGCCGATCAAACTACTTGGCGTTCGTGAGCTGTAATAGTTTCAAACCGGTTTTCGAATCGGAGTGGTTACGATTGAGCGAAGAGCATTGTTGAGGCGTCATTGTAGCAATGTAATCGGATACTACAGTGCGGCTGCGAGAGATACCTAACGCGCAATGGACGTAGACGCAGCCGCGACTCGAGCGGTCAGCCAAAAACGCCCGCGTCGCCGCAAGCTGCTCGGGTCCCGGTTGCGTCAGATCAAGCACCGCGATGTTGAGGTAATCGAGATTACGAAATGCACGGGGAGGCGAATGCTCCGCAGTAAGATCCAGCACCGCCGTTACGCCGTTCCGAATCAACTCCCTGGCCTCCCTGCCAGCCGGCAACCTTCCGCAAATCACGCCCGGTGTTGATCGAAGCCAGTCGGCTCTGCGTCTCCTGTACAGCACCACTCTGAGATAAACTCCGAACAAGTACGGACCAAGCACCAGCCGGCTGCTGATCGGTATGCGGCCTCCCGACTTCCGAAAAATCGCAGAGTCGCCGCGGAAATAAGCGACTGCAACCGCCCCTAACGAAATGCACGGCCATAGTAAGAGAAACCACCAGCCACCGAGCGCGAGCGCTACAACAAATACGGATATCGATCCTGCGGCATACAGGATTCCAACCTTAATGTTCGCCGATGCGGATTTCGTCGGTCCGCATTCGCAATTCTGTGGAAACGCAAAAATACAAACCTGACCGAGCAGCGCTCCGGTTGCCACATCCACAACGTGATGCTGCCAGGTCAACAAAGGCGACAAGAAGATTAGCCCAAACCAGATGTGCACGAACGCTCGAGTGCCTCCGGAAGTGTGTCGAATGTAAATCGACCACAACAGCGATAGAAGGGCGATGTGCAGTGAGGGCACCAGGTTGTGCGGTCGGTCAAAGGACCACAAAAACCTGAATAGGTCTCCGGTCCATCCGTCGACTGCCGGTGCAGGATATCCCGTTGAAAGAGGAAAAAGAATGAAGCACGCGCCGGCCGCGAGAATAGCCATCGCGATTCTTCGGCAATGGGCACGCAATTCAGTCTTGTTTGCGCACAGGAAAAATGACGCTACGAAGAACAGGTCGATGCTCAAGTAAGGAAGGATGAGCAGCGGCACAAATGGAATACGCAGCTCCCACGAATAAAACCAGGAACCGCCATCCACCCGCGAAGCAACAAAGTTTGACCCGCCGTAGATCAGAACAAACAGCAGCGAGAGTGACACTGAAGCCAGAGCCCGATAAAAAACGCCGGGTCTCTTGCCGACAAGCGAGAGACTGTCTTCAGCGACGGACGCGTTTCTCGAATCCGCTGTGGGAACGACGACGCTGGCCATCTAGCTTCTCCGCGCCAGAGACACGGTGAAGATCCCGCGGCCGCCAACTGCCGTCTGCACTTTTTCGAAACCGGCTTCAGCAACCAACGCATCGAGCTCGCGTTGCGTTCGTCGTCGCATTATCCACGGATCGCCCTCGCGGTTGGTCAGCACTCGCGCGATCATCTCAATCTGCGGATGCCACGGCTGCCCGGTGTAAATAAGATAGCCTCCCGACTCGATTGAATCGCCGATCCCTTCCAGACACGCGCGAACCGGTTGGTTGTCCGGAAACAACTCGAACAGACCCGACACGATTATGATATTTGGTTTCGGATCGAGAGACGCGTATGAGCACGGTTCGAAAGCATCGGCCCTCTCGCACGTTACATCCTTCAACCCGAGCCGCGCCGCAGCTGCGCGCCCCGCTTCAACGTTTGCGTGAGCGTAATCTCGAAGCACAACTTCTATTCGTTCATCGTTGAACGAGGCTACAGTCTCGAGAACATAGCGCCCTCGCCCGCTGGCAACATCCAGAATTCGAACCCGCTGTCCGGTATCAAGTACGCGGGTGATTGCTTCTCTGAGGAGTATTTCCAGATTCTCTTTTCGCTGACGAATGCCGACCCACGCGGTGTTGTTGAGGTAGACCCGATCCATCAGCTTGCCGACAAATAGCCCGCCGGTTGACTGGTTCGCATAGACATAATCGAGCGAGCTCCCCGAGTCGAATCCCGCACGCCATCCGAGACGAATCCCGCCGCTCAACTGGCCGGTAGTTTTCATGAACAACTTTTGTCCGGCGAACCAAAGCCGTTTGGCAGAGAAGAAAGGAAGCCTTTTTGCGAGCCGTCGGTATTCGGCCCAGGTATGCGCGGTCTCATCTTCGACGGACGACGGCGGCTCCTCTCTTGAAAAAACTCCGTGTATGAAAACTCTCAATTCGTTGAACACATCTCGACGGTCCTTCTCGTGGAGGATGTCGTGATACATATCGTCGAAAACGCGCATTCGTTTTATCGGCGAGCCGAGTCGTTCGAAGAAATCTCGCTCAGCCGAAAGCTTAACCACCCAATCGGCGCCCCCGGCCAGCAAAAGCGTCGGTGTGCGTATCGCGCCGGCGTCTGCGATCAGGCGAGTAGCCGTGTCATACAATCCGAGCAATACGTTGACCGCAATCGAACGAGAGATGAGCGGATCTTCATCATAGCGCCGCGCCTCGGTCTCGTCGTGAGTGAGCAGGCGGCCTTTAACGTAGCTGGAAATGAACCGCCGCTGTCTTCTGGAGATCAAACGGAGGAGCCGCAAGCCGGCCCTGGCGAAGGGAACGTAAAGCCTGACTCTCAATGCGGGAGTCACCAGAATCATCGCGCGAACCGGCGGCGCGTAATCGTGGACCCACGCCGCAAGCGACACAGCGCCGACGCTGTGGCCAAGCACGACCATATTCTCAATTGAAAGTCCGTGAGTCTGCGCAATGTGTCGAATGAACTCATCGGTGTCTCGTGCGAGACATCCGAAACTCGGCGCGTAACCTCGAGGGCCGCCCGAGCGACCGTGACCACGCGCGTCCCACGCAAAGACTGCCACGTCACGCAGCCGCAGATCACGGACCACGTCCTCCAGCCTGCCGGAGTGTTCGTGACCGCGATGGAAGACGACCAATGCCTTGCGAGTCGGTTCGCGCGGGAACCACGCTCGATAAAACAGTTCGGTCCCGTCGGACAGCAACATCTGAAACTCGGTGGCCCGCGCTTCACCAGTGACTTCTGTAGTTGAGATTACGTTTATCATTGATAGGCTTCCTGTGAGAACGACCGAACCGATTCCCTACCGGAGACCGCCCCGAGCGCGATCACCGCGTTTTGAAGATCGGCGCAAACGCGGAGCACGCCGAGCGAATCCGGCGCGACTGATTTGTAGGTTCGGGCTTCGCCGATTGAGAGCTTGACTCGCGCGGGCCTCGGTAGGCGCGAGCCCTTCGGCCATGACTTGAAGGTGCCGCCGATATAACAAGGGATCGCCGGGTATTCAGTGCCCGCCAAAAGTTGCCCGACTCCACGTCTGAACAATCCGACTCGTCCATCAACCGTCCGTGTGCCTTCGGGAAAAACGATGAGGACTTCGTTACGGTCCTCCAGCAACTCGCGGCAGAGTTTCAGACTGTGCTCAGCGGACTCATTGCGATCGAAGAACATTGCATTGGCCACGATCGCAGCAGGCAGGACACGCCTTCGGTTCGCGCAGAAATAATCTTTTGCGGCCACCGGATACGTACGGTGAAGTGACCGAAGCGGCAGCGCCGACATCAACGCCACGGCGTCGAGATGACTGGAGTGATTGGCCACCAGAACAAAGGGTCCGCTGTTCGGGAGGTTTTCACGGCCGGAGATTTCGAGCCGATTATAGGTCTTGAGCCAGCCACGAATCACCAGCGCCGACAACAGTCGAGCCGCGTACACCAGTGGGTCGGGTTCTCGAGGACACCGCTTCAGGCGATCGATGAACCGCAAACCGCTGTCCTCAGCCGTCTCGTAGCTCCAGTCAGCAATGTTAGATCGATTACAATCCATGACTGTATCTCGCGAAGTGAAAGAACAGCGGCGCTGAATAAAGAAGACTGTCGATTCGGTCAAGCACTCCGCCGTGACCTCGAATGAGAGTGCCCATATCTTTCACGCCCACATCGCGTTTGATCACGCTGATTGACAGATCCCCCAGGTGGCCGCCCACGCCGACGATCAAACCGGCGATGATGCACTCGACGATCGAAAAGTCCGGCAGGGCGAATCGAACGGCGAGTGGAAACAGCGCGGAGATGATTACTGCGCCCAGCGCGCCTTCACGCGTCTTCCAGGGGCTTACGTTTGTGCAAAGCGGCCTCCGCCCAAACAACTTCCCGCAGACAAACGCGGCGACATCGTTGAGCTCCACGGCGAACAGCAGATAAAGCAGATAGCCATAGCTGTTTCGGGCGTTCGCGAGGAAACTCACGTGGCCGAACATCCATCCGATGTACAGAAACCCGAACAACGAAAGAGCGATTGCCTTGAGCTGACCTTCGGGCCTGTTCTGCACTATCGATGCGAGCAGCAGCGCCGCGCTGACGAACACCGGAATCGACATGAACAGACCGTAGTTATCAAAGCCTCCGTTTCGTGAGTCTCCGAACAAGACCACCACGGCTATGCCAACTATTCCCGCGAGACTTGTAAACATCATTACAAGATTGCGGTGGAGACCGGTCGCTCGCGCGTACTCGGTGAACGCCAGAATCGCGATCACCGAGAAGAAACAAATGGCCACTGCACGACCGGCGAAAAGGCTGATCGAAATGACCGGGATCATCACCAGCCAGCCGCGATACGAATCCCACGCGTGCGTAACGTCTTTGTGAAAGCCGTAGCGTACGACGGCAATAATGATCCCTCCGATCACCAGCAGTGAGGTGGTAAGGACGGCAAAGATTCGAAAGACTTCGTTTGAGAGAGCTATTGACGGCGACATGATGTCCTCCTGAGTTTTCAGGATTGGAGCGGATTGGTGTCGATGATGGTTGTGGTGTCTGACATGCACCCTCCGAGCGCCGATGCTTCCGGCAGTTCATATCAAGATACGCTTAGACGGAGTCGCTCGCCTGGCGGGTTGTGACACTTCCGGGAGTGACATACTTGGTGTGTGAGATAGAGCACCAAATCGATCGCGGCACCCCAGTGGGGCGCAATATTTGTAGAAGCGGGGACGCGAGCGAGGCTCCGAATCCCCCAACGGGAGGTTGGGGGATTCGGGAGTCTGGCTCGCGTGTGGCGTGTAGGCTGGAATTAACGATCTCCAACCCGCCGGTTGGGGGATTGCGGTGCGCTTGCGACGATTGCCTGACGGTGGGATCGATTCAAAACCGGGAGTTATGATGTTGCTGGCGTGCCGAACTAACTATTTCAATAAATTGCTTCGCTCGTTCGGTTATCAGCTTCGAATTGCCGGCACGGATCGCCGCGGTGTCCACGAGATCCGTCCCGACTCCGAGCGCTGCCGCACCCGCAGTTATAAAATCGGCGGCGGTTTTGAGAGAAACCCCGCCTGTCGGAATCAGTTCGATTTGAGGGAATGGACCTTTCAAAGACTTGATGTAGCCCGGACCACCAACCGCATTGGCGGGAAAAATCTTTACAAAATCGGCGCCCGCTTTCCACGCTGTCAGCACCTCGCTCGGCGTCATCGCTCCCGGCATCACCGCCACGCTGTAGCGATGACAACAAGCAATGGTGTCCAGATCCAGCGCAGGGCTGACGATGAACTGAGCTCCCGCAAGCATGCAGGCACGCGCGGTTTCTGAATCGAGCACCGTGCCGGCGCCGACCAGCGCGTCCGATCCGAATTTTCGCGCGACCTCCTCGATGACTCGAATCGCACCGGGCACCGTCATTGTAATCTCGAGTACAGAAACGCCGCCCTCTTTGATCGCGTCAACCGCACGCATCGCGATGTCGGACGATTCCGCGCGCACCACCGGAATCAAGCCAACTGAAGTGATACGGTCGATGATTTCAGATCTTTTCATTTAAGAGAAAAGAAGTTTGATCAGAGAGATACAGTCTGTTCCGCCCAGAACTGAAATTCCCGGTGCTTGTGTTCTTCAGCCCGAGCTGCAACTTCACCGCTGGCCACGCTTCGAAGATGATCAAAGACCCTTTGTCCTACCTCATCGATGGTCTCGATGCCGTCGATGATTGTTCCAGCGGTCAAATCAAGATCGCGCGATAACTTCTCGAACACCCGGCTGTTAGACGCAAGCTTGATCACCGGCGCAATCGCGTTACCGATCGTAGTCCCGCGCCCAGTAGTAAATACTACAACAGTGGCGCCCGCAGCCACGAGACCCGGTGTGGACTCCTGATCGTAGCCCGGTCCCTGCATCAGGTTCACACCACGATTTGACGGCCGCTCCGCGTATTCGGTCACTCCTTCGATTCTTGTTGTGCCGGCCTTCGCAATTGCTCCCAGCGATTTGATCGTGATGTTCAGGAGCCCGCCGGCGATGTTCCCCGGACTCGGGTTTTGATTGAGCACAGCACCAAACTTCGATGCATATTCCTTGTACCAGTCCACCATCGCGTAAATCGCGCGACCTGTGTCGGAATCTTTAGCGCGATGAGCGAGGACGTGCTCGGCGCCGCAGAACTCGGGAACTTCGGTGATCAACACCGTTCCTCCGGAGCGAACTACGAGATCTGCCGCGTGTCCAAGAGCGGGGTTCGCTGAAACTCCGGAAAACGCGTCTGAAGCCCCGCACTTAACACCCAGAACGAGCTCGCTGATTGGCGTCTTCTCTCGAACCGCGGTATTCACTTCCGGAAGCATCCGTTCAACTTCGCGAAGTCCGCGCTCGATAGCTGCGGCGGTCCCGCCTAGTTCCTGAATGCCAATCTTTGCGACCGGTTTGTCGAAACGTTTCTCGCGCTTCAACAAATACTTTTCGACTTGAGAGAGGTTTGTCTTCTCGCAGCCGAGATCCATCAGGATGACTCCGCCGACGTTCGGATGGTCGGCGTAGTTCGAGAGTGTCCGCAACATTACTTCAATGGTCGATCCGTCCTGGCAACCGCAGCCTTTGTTGTGCGGGATTGCGACGACGCCGTCGACGTTCGGATATTTGGACCGATTGTAGAGCGTGTATTCGGAGATCAGCGATATCTGTTGGGCTTCGTGGCTTGCGCACATGCTGGTCGGAACGATCAGCACAAAATTACGCGTGCCGACTCGTCCGTCGGGACGGCGAAATCCCATGAATGTCTCGCGCTGAGTCTCAGGGAAATATTCGGGCGGCGCGGTGTAAAGCTCTTCGGGAATGTCGCGCACGATCGGGACATCGTTGGTCATGTTTGCGGGTGAGACCATTTCGCCCTCCCTGATTCCGAGAGAGGTGCCGATGGGCTGTCCGAACTGCAGTACGAAATCACCGGATCGGATCTCCTGTATGGCGAAGCGATGACCGGCAGGAATATGGGTAATGAGGCTTACGATTCGATGGTCGGGTAACAGCAGTTTGAGCCCCTCGGGGATGGCATTCTTGACGACCGCCAGGTTGTCGGACCGGTCGACGATGATGGCGTATTTGCCGAGTGGTTCCGGCGATACTGTTTCAGGGGTTGTCATACCGAACCGTTGGCCCCGATTCTTTGTCCCCGATGATCGAAGCGATGAACTTCTTTCGCCTCGATCACCGGTTTGAACCTTTTTCCGAATGAACCCGCCCGATTCCCGAATGGTCTAACCATTACTGATTGACAGCGCAAGCAATTTAACCACAAGCCATTTTTTGGTGCAAGACATATCCCCAAAAATACTTAAGAATGCAGTTGTCTGCGAACAAAAACAGACTACCCGATTTGACACCGGTCAGATCCAGGTGCTAGAGATCCACTCGAAATTCACAAATTGGTATTACCTTAATCTGAAGATAAGGTTAAATTGATTTGAGATTACTTGATATTTGTGATTTGAGATGATCGAAATTTTGTTGATTCGTCATTGTTCATACGTTGAATGGACTCAACAAGTGACGAGATCACAAATCCTCAGATGATCCAAACCGCAAATCTCAAATCTCAAATAATCTCAAATCACAAATTATCACAAATCACAAATCTCAAATTATAAAGGTTGTCATATTCTCGCATTTGGGATAGAGAACGTCTTATGGGTTACGAACCTTTGTCGCTGGTCGGCAAGACGGCTGTGGTGATTGGTGGGACTTCGGGAATCGGGCGCGCGATTGCCCACGGGCTGGCCCAGGCCGGCGCCGATGTTGTG